>Ga0335077_10010271_pt1 | contig 11644 bp, 6 predicted proteins | sample Lox_Sample_31_FD_207151 | JGI IMG/M metagenome (GOLD analysis project Ga0335077, IMG submission 207151) | Soil microbial communities from Loxahatchee National Wildlife Refuge, Florida, United States - Lox_Sample_3.1 | ecosystem: Environmental > Terrestrial > Soil > Wetlands | place: USA: Florida...
ACTTCGCCCTGTTGGACCTCCAGGCTTACCCCATTTACAACGCGGCGGCCACGATACGATTTGGAGATTTCTTCAGTGGCCAGAGTACGCATTTATCGTGCCACTCGCGTCGTCGTTACCACAGGAGTACTTCCTTGCCCTTCTACGAGCACCCTATCATCGCGTCTAAAGAAAGTCAACGAAACCCCAGTAATCTTGCCCTGTTCGGCATCAAAAATGCTGGGCGGACCACCCGTAAGCACAAACTTGTCGTCTGCGGTCGTGTAAGTGAGATTTTGCCCTCGTGCCTGCCGATTCGCCTGCTCGATCAGAACATTCCCCTGCGCGACCATACGGTCCAGTCGCCCGGTTGCGGATAGAGCTTGATCTCCCGTTGTCTGGCTTCGAGGTAAGAGGTAGGCGTCCGCCGTTCTCGACGAAGCAGTAAAATCCGCACCTTTCGCCAAGACTCCCCCCTCATATTGGACTTTGCGATCACTGTCGACGTAACTCAGTCGTCTCGCGGTGATCGTGATGGGGCTGGTTCGGGCCGGTCCGGGTATCGCGCCCTGGTGAGCATCAGGTGCCTTCTCTGAGGCTTTCTCCACCTCAACCAGGACGGTTTGGACAGGGACCGTCTTCGTGCCTTCCGCAACTACCGATCTGCGATCGCGATCGAACTGAATGGTCGGCGCCTCGATGACGTTGGCGTCCTGCCAGAGTCGCGCATTCCCATGGTAGGTAGCGGCGGCTGGCGATTTGTGGGCGACCATCGTATGGGCCGTCACGTGAATCGGGGAAGAAGCTGCCAGCAGAGCTCCGTTCGGCTGCTCTTTGAGTTCGCTGTAGGTGCTCTTTACGTCGCCTTCGGCTACCGCATCCCCTGACGCACGATTAATCCTGATCACGTTCGCAGTAGTCGCCATGCCACCATTGGTTACCCGCGGGCTGCCGGCTAGCACCAGCATCTGGTCCGAGGGGGTATACCGGCCTGATTCGGCTTCTGCCTTCATTCGCTCCGCTTCCGGCAGGTTGTCGGAATACACAACGTTGCCCTTCTGCGTGATGGACTCGATGCCACCTTGCGGAAGGAAGGCCGCATCAACAGAGTCGCTCGTGCTCACACGGTCCGGTTGCCCCGGGACGGAGTTTGCAATATGTACATCGGGAGCTCCGTGAGCCGATGCCAAGTGATTTTGGCCGCCCGACTCAGTGAAGTTCGCAAGGAACCTCCCCGCCGTAACCACAGTCTGTTCACTAGCTTGATTCGAACCTGGAGTTGAGGCCTGTGCCGGCGCGATCGTGATGCGGGCTGGCCCCGACGTGACGGCTTGCTTGAGGACACGTCCGTCTGCCACCGTGAAGTCAATAACCGGTGCAGTCAGGTCAAAGTTCTGCTGGCTGTTGCCTTTCGCCACAGACGTTGACGAGTTAGCCATGTTTTGGGTCAGGCGCGCGCCGTCAACAGCGTGCACCTTTTGGAGTTCGTTCTGACCGGCGAAATCGAAGATCACTCGCCCAGCTTCTCCCGCGACGTTCTGCGCACCCAACTCTTCAAAATGCACGTTCCCGCTGAGAGTCGCTGTTTGCACGCGATCCTGACCCGCGGGAAGCAAGAGCTCGGCCGAGTCAGCGCGCCCGTGGACCTGAGAGGATTTGTCGAGATGATTCGACCCCACACCGATACTCGGCATGTCGGCGATGACATCTCCAGTGGCCAGCACGCGCTCCACATGGTTTTCCGAATCCAGATAAAACGTCGCCTCGTTTGCCCCTACGGTCCCATCCGCGCGCCTGAGCAGAGCTGCTTCGAGCATGATGTGGCGCGGATCATTGGTGATGATCCCGCGCCGCGCATCAAGGACAGTGTGTTCCGGCCCGCTCAGCTCGATGTGAATCTGTGATGAAAGGGTTAATGTGCTCGTCTTCCCGGCGTACTTGACCCCGACGGCCCAGCCACTGGCTTGGGGCGTCCGGAACTCCACTCGAGCGTCAGTCCAGGCGTTCCCGGAATCCTTGTTAAAAACAAGGTCGCGCGTCTTGAGATGAATCGGGTTTCTGAGTTCCTTGGGTGCCGTCTGGTCCGCGCTTTGTAGTCCCGTTGGATTCGCCACTAAATCGATCTGCACTTCACCTTTGGCGGTAACATCCCCGGTCTTCTGGTTGTATGCAAAATCATCCCCGTAGATCTGATCAAAGCGCGAGGAGTCGCGCCCGTAAAGAATGATCGAAACGTTATGCAGCTCAGCGTTGCCGTTCAGCTTAAACTCTTTGAGGTTGCTGGCCTGAACAGTGAACAGTGTCCGTTTGCCATCAGACTTGGAGATTTGAAATCCCTGGGCGGTTTGTTTGATGTCATAGCCGATCTTTCCCGGAACAGTCTTAAGCGCGTTTTGCGCCTTCGACCGGGCGTAGAAATACATACCGGCAACGGCGAGGGTCAACAGGATCGCGATCGCAGCCAGCAGACGGCGTAAGCGATAGACCGGGAGTGGCATCTGGCTTCAGTGTAGAACAGTTGGCAGTCCCCAGTTCTCGATTCTCAGTTTTTGATACCTTTAACCTGCCGATGGACAAAGAGCCCACAGCGCCGTTGCTGGATTTTCGCAATATCAGCGTGATGCGCGGGCAGAAGACCGTTCTCGACGACTTCAGTATTCGGATGGGTGCGGATGAGCATGTGGCGATTCTCGGACCCAATGGTTGCGGGAAGTCCACGCTGATCAAGACCATCACTCGGGAGTGCTATCCCTTGGCGCGGCCCGAATCATCGATGTCCATTCTCGGCCAAGACTCCTGGGATGTGTTCTCTCTGCGGTCGCTCCTTGGCATTGTTTCGAACGACCTCATGCTCTCCTGCACGGGCGACGCATCGGGCAAGGATGTCGTGCTTTCCGGATTCTTCAGCAGTACGGCAATCTATCCGAATCACACCGTGAAGCCCCAACAATTGGAGATGGCAGAGGCTGCGCTTGCCGAGTTGAAGATCTCATACCTGGCAGACCGCCCTGTATGCGAAATGTCGTCGGGAGAGGCGCGGCGGGTACTGATCGCACGGGCGCTGGTTCATAGGCCCCGGGCATTGCTATTCGACGAACCCTGCAATTCCCTCGATCTCTCGGCCCAGCTCAAGGTGCGCCAGACGATGAGCGTGCTGGCGAATTCGGGGACGGCGATCATTCTCGTCACTCACGAACTGGCGGACATCGTTCCGGAGATTCAGCGCGTGGTCCTGATGGGACAAGGCCGGGTGGTCGCTGACGGCCGAAAAGAAGAAATCCTGGCTGTCGAGCGGCTCGCGGTACTATTCGGTGTCAAAGTGCAAATGGCACGCCGGGACGGCCATTACCATTTGTGGTAAAGGCCCGGAGATCTTGCAGCGAGAGTTCCAGACCGCCATACTCAGGATGATCGTTCTGCCCGATGGAGAAGGCGATATCGATGGAATCACCAGCCAGAAGGGGGGATTGCTGCAGGCGCTCGGCCATGTGCCAGCCCAGAGCAGTGAAGGTGATCCTGCTCCTGAAATCGGTTTTTCCAGGGGTATTTCCGTGCGCTTCCGCGACGGCTGCTGCCCTCTCGCTTCGCCGGATTGCAGCCCCGTCCGGATGGCAGCGCGGCGTTGCCAGGATTGCCGCCGCGGAAAGTTCTTGCGACTCTCCGGACTTCTGAAACTGTCCGGCTCTCAGCTTCAGCTTCACATGCTTCGCTTTCAGAATCTTTGGAGGAGCAGTCAGTTGCACCCCTCGCGCGGCGAATACGGGTTCGGGGTTCGACATCCCGTAGGGCTCAAGCATCTGTAAAACCCGATACAAATCCGGAGTCACATCGGTCAGGCTCAGCTCACCATCAAATTCGAGGACAGGTTCGAAGTCGGCAAGGGTCAGGCGCTTGCGGGCGAATTGATCCAGCCGCGTCCTCAGTTCGTTCACATTCCCCGTTGGCATTGCAAACCCACAAGCGTGAGCGTGCCCTCCGTAGCGGGAAAGTAATGTGCCGCACGACTCAAGCGCTTCGAGCAGATGAAACGCCCGGATCGAGCGACCCGAGCCAAACGCTTCCTCGCCTTCGCGCGAGATCACAATGGTGGGCCTGTTGTAGCGTTCCACGATCCGCGTTGCCGTGATGCCGATGACCCCGCGATGCCAGCTGTCTCCATCCACAACAATGCAATAGGCATCGCACAGTGCCGCTTCGCTGGCGAACCGTTCCTCAACCGAGCGTAGAATCCGTCTCTCTTCTTCCTGCCGGTCCGTGTTGAGTTGGTCGAGTTTTGCGGCAAGTTCCCTCGCGCGCGTCGGATCTTTCACAGTGAAGAGCTCGATCACATCGCGCGCGACATCCATGCGCCCCGCTGCGTTGATCCGCGGAGCAATACGGAACCCAACCTCGCCCGAGGTCGGTGGTCGGTTTGCTGAAATCTGCGCTATTTCGAGCAGTGACTTCAAGCCCGGATTGACGGCCCTCCGCAGAGCATCCAGTCCTAAAGAAGCAAAGACTCGATTCTCTCCGGTCAGGGGCACCGCGTCAGCGATGGTGGCAATCGCCACAACCTTCATGAATGAAAGCAGCAGCTTGTTCTGATCTTTGTCGGCAAGGCGCCGCTGCATCACTCCCTGCGCTAGTTTGAAGGCCACGCCCGCGCCACAGAGTTGCTTATAGGGGTAACTGCAACCGTGCTGATTGGGATTGATCACCGCCAATGCTCTCGGCACGCCGTCGGCTCCGGGCAGGTGATGGTCCGTAACGATCAAATCCACACCAAGACGATGGGCGGTTTCGGCCGGGCCGAAAGCACGAATGCCCATATCAACGCTGATGATCAGGCCAATGCCGGAGGCAGCGGCACGTTCAATCACATCGTCGCGCATGTCGTAGCCTTCGCGGATACGATGAGGAACGTGGAAGTCCGCGGATCCTCCACACAACTCAATGGCGGTCTTCAGGATGATCACCGCCATGGTGCCATCTACGTCGTAGTCGCCGTAGATCAGAATGGGCTCTTTGCGCTCGATAGCAGCATCGAGACGGTCGACGGCGCCGCGCAAGCCAGTCAGGAGTTCTGGCGCGTGAAGGTGTGCGAGAGAGGGAGAGAGAAACCGCTGCGCCTCTTCCCCGCTATTAAGGCCCCGTCGGACCAGTAGCGGAGCGAGGATGGAAGCTGATTGTGTTACCCCGGTAGCCTGGAACGCGGAATCCGACCGCAGGCAGGCAGCCAGGTTCTCGACAGCAGCCGCGTCAGTAGCCTTTTGAATCCACTGCATGGGTGAAGAAGCAGTTTACTCCAGCAGGCGTTCCGGTAGGTTTAGGAGCCATGTAGCCCCGGACGCCTCGTCCGGGGTGCGCGAAAGCGCAATGAGTACGCTTGGTGCGAGGGACAGAGGTCGGGTGAACTCGGCTTCCCGCCCGCGCTCCCCTTCACTTCGCTCAGGCTCGCGGGGCGGACGAAGGCGTCCGCCCCTACACACAGTTCAATTCTCTTCGTCCTGATCAGGCTCATCCATTGTGAGCCCGCCGAATTCGTCGGAGACCTCGAGCAAACGCTGATAACGGTCGTACCATTCAGTGCTGAGTTCGCAGAGGAACATCGATCCCTGGTACGCCCAGCCTAGTTGCAGATAGCCCACCTTGCCTACGTGCGCCCGGAGCCAACGGGCATCTTCCACGTCGTCGGTATCGGTGAACTCCGAGTTTGTAAGTCGCTGCACCATCTCGTCGAGTTCCGTTCGGTCCAGCACCCAGGAGTGCATTGTTAAGAATGGCGCGCCCGCAGACTTGGCCAGCTCGACAAAATCCTTCCAGCCATCGGGATTGTCGCCCATCTCCCACATCACGCACTGCACCTCTTCGTAGTCCACGAAACCGTGAAAGCGGCGCATCCCATGGCCTTCAATGAAGGCAATCATGTCATCTTTCACGGTAGTCAGATCATCTGGGATGGGAGACATGTTAGGAAGCGAGTACGGTTGCAAACATTTATTGTATGCCCTTCCCCGGATCGGTGCCACTTTCAGTGCGTTGGCGTGGGAGCGGTCATGAGGCCGACAAACATGCGGTAAAACTCCGCGGTATTAAGGTCAGATTGGATTTCGACAAATTGCGTATTCGGGTGGAATTTGTCGTCGGCCGACCACGTGAGCGTGTTGCCATAGCCCGCGCCATGGTCCAGATCGACGCTCATGTAGCGGGTCTGAGTTTGGGTAATGATGGTGGGATCGATCCATGCCGCCGCGGCCAATTCGTCCCACATGATGTCGGCCCCGGGTGGCGTCAGGATTGCGAAGTTGTCTACATAACGTGTCACTGGGGTTCCGGCCGCTTCGATTTGCTTTACAAGCCCTGTCGTCATATGAGTCTTTATCGAAATGTCAGTCGGTGTACAAACGATCTTCTTCCAAGGTGCACGAAGAACAATAGCCGCCGACTCCGGATCAAACCAGAAATTGAATTCATGCCGTGGATTATTCAGGAACTCCGGATTGTCGCTCTGCGGGCTCAGGCTCCCTCCCATGAAAACCAGTCCCATGGCCAGACCGGGTACCTTCGGATCAAGCGAAATGGCCAAAGCCAGATTCGTCATCGGCCCGCCTTCATAGATAGTCACTTCGCGAGGATACTTGCGCACCATCCGGCTGATGAAATGCGCCGCATCCTCATCCGCCGGTTTTGTGGCCGGTTCTCCCTCGGGAAGGCGCGGGATCACGGAGGCTTCGTGCCACCAGCGGTCGTCCCAGGCTCCCGCGAAGGCGACCTTGCCATAGCGCTGCTGCCATATCTGAGCCTCTTCACGCGTTCGAAGCAGGGGAAAAGCCGCGCCGGGGACAACTGGAATGTCGGGGCGGCCGATGAGTTCCAGCAGCCGCAGCGTGTGCGCGATTTCCTCATCTCGCCACTGATCTCCACTCACGACGGTGATCCCCAGCACTTCCACCTGTGGTGATTGAATCATCACCAACAGAGTCTGCAGGTTGCTTCCGCCGGGGCCTGAGCAATCTTCGTCGACTATGACCTTGCGGCGGGATTGAGCCAAGGTAACGGTGGCGGTGAAGACGACGAGCGCGAGGACGAACTCAGTCTTGTGTCTCATTACCCAAGAAGGATGTGGAACGCGAGAAAGCTTAGGGCAGATTGGGCTCATGCTCAAACTGCCCTGCGTATGCGGGAATCTCTGCCTTTACGATTCTCGGCCGACATGTCGATGCAACAAATGGATTTTGGTCCGCGTAATCACAGGACGTTGCGTACTAGTCAATCCAGGCCTAAAAGATCAGCTTGAGCGCGAGCTGGATTACCCGCGAGTCCCCGGCCAACTGGTTTACCGTCGCGTTGGCGAAACCAAATGTTCCAGTAGAAAACGGTGACGCATCTTGCATGTTGCTGACACCCGGGCTGCCGGGCAGATACAGATGCGGGTGATTCCACAGATTGAAGAACTCCGCACGGAAATCGAGCTTCGTGCGCTCGGTGATGGCAATGTGTTTAATCAGGGAAAAGTCGGTGTTGATGTAATTGGGACCTGAAACCGGAGCACGAGGTGCAGTGCCAAGTTCGCCATCGGGGGCCTCCACGAACGCACACGGATTGAACCAGTAACCACCGGCAACGTGAAGCTGAGAGGGCGGGGTGACCGGGCAATTCGGATTTGCCGCGACCGGACCTGGACGATTTGGATCGCCAACCATATTCGGACGATTTAGGGTTGAGCCATTCCACTGGAAGTTGACCCCGCTGCCATTATCGGAGTTGACGATGAACAATGGAAATCCAGAGATCGCCCGCTCAATAACTTGAGCCTCCCATCCACCGAAGATCCCATCGGCGGCGCCGCCCCAATTGTTGCCGAACTTCTTGCCCTTGCCAAACGGAAGCTGATACAAGACGCTGGCGGTGAACTGATCAGCGACATTCAATGCAGAGAGTCCCCAGTCGGCCCGGATCGTGCCCGGCAATGGCCAGTACGTCGCGCCCGGGGAAGTACCGAGACCATCGGGCAGACCAGAGTCGAATGTGTGTGACCAGGTGTAGCCGATCAGAGCATAGAGGCCGTGACGGGCGCTCTTGGTCTCGGCTTTCACTTGCAGCGAGTCGTACCGAGCGTTTCCGACGTCGCTAACGTTGGCGACGATCGGATCAAATGCGTTCAGTTGGCCCCCTCCGGTTGGGAAACACGGGTTGGCCCAATTCACGCACGGGGGCTGCACAAAACCTCCCCCGGGACCGCACCCGAGGGTGTAGCCCGGAGTAGTTCCGCACGCTGTCGGCGTATTCACGTTCAGGTTCACGCCATCCATCAGGATGTGGTGACTACGCGAGCCGGCATAGCCAACTGTCAATACCACCTCTCCGGGCAGTTGGTGTTCCACATTGAGCGTAAACTGCTGCACCCGTCCCTGCTTGAAGTTGAAGTTTTGAGACTGGATGGTGCCGGTGAACTGCGCGGGGTCAGGTTCTGCCGTGATCACGGGCAAGAAGGCCGCCCGCAAACCGCATCCTTGATTCCCGCTGAAGCCACAGGTCGCGGTACCCAAGCTCTGAAATGGAGAGAGCCCGGTGAAATTATCAATTTCCGCATAGTAAGGCGGATTCTGCCATAACCCCTGTGCCCCCTGGTTCCATGACGAATCGTGATAGATGGCATACCCTGCGCGAACTGCGGTCTTGTCGTTGCCGAAGGGCTTCCATGCGAGACCGATGCGTGGCTCGAAAGCCGTCTTGTCCATCTGGATTCCGACGCGCCCGTCAGTAGCAACGCAGATCGCACAACTCCGGTGCACGCTGTTGCCGGCAACATAGTACTTGCCCGTAGCGACATCGAAGTCGGACTGCCTCCCCTGGTCCTCAGTAATGGGTGTGACCAGCGCCCAGGCCAAGCCGAGGTTCAGTGTCAGACTCTTGCTGACGCGCCAGTTGTCCTGAATGTATGGTCGAAACAGTTTCCAACGGCGTCCTGTCATGGCGCCTTGAAAGGTTTGATCATGCAGTGAGCCCGTACCAATTTGTCCGATAAGAAGGTCGGCGGCTCCATCTCCAGTGATCGTGCCGAAATTCAGAATGAAGCCGTCCTGAAACCCATTGGTCTCGACGTTCATTTGCTGCGCGCGTAACTGCCCGCCGACGCGGATCTCATGTTTCCCGCGAACCATGTCGAATGAATCGGACCAGGTGAAAATGTTCGTGCCCCCGAGAAATGGCGCGAATCCGCGGTCGCCAAGCGTCCAATACTGGCCCACGTACGTCGAGGTTAAGCCGCAACTGAGGCAGTCCTTGGTGGACTGATTTATGACTCCCGCCGCGTTTGGATCTCCGCAGAACGGATTAATATTCGCGCCCAGAAGACCCAATTTGAAGGCTTGGCAACTCCGGTCTCCGAACGAAAGAATATGGTTGAAGATGCGGTTGAAGCCGAACGTGAATTGGTTGATGTTGCGGGCGCTGAAGATGTGAGTTTCGGAAATAACCGCATTGCGCGCGTGATTTGTTATGTTTTGCGTGCTCGCGAACGGACCTATCTGGGCGAACCCGGGCGAACCTCCAGGCACAAGCGAGTCGGCCTGCTCGTAGCTGAAGCGGGCGTAGGCTGTATCCTTGCTGGAAAAATTGTGGTCGACTTTGACGTCGAATTCATCGTCATTGAGGCCACGTGTCGGAATGTTGAGGTAGTTGAAGCTTTCATTGCTTACGTTGGCTGTCGGATACAGCTTCAGCATGGCTTGGCCAGTGGAGTCAATGAGCGTGGGGGGAATGTAGTTGCAGTCGGTGCCAGCGGCCTGTCCACCGTGTGCATTCACTGGTTCGGGGGTTGGCGTAACATTGTTTTCCGTTCCAGGAACACATTGAAAATTAGTCGGCTCGCCAGTTAATGCGTAAGGATTTGTCAGCAGCGGCATCCCGGTATTCAACGGGCCGAACCTGAAATCGCCACTGACCATCGCCGGTGTTGGAATTAGTCCCGAGGACACGATCCCTCGACGCTTGCGCGTGCCCTGGTAATCCATGAAATAGAACGTTTTGTCCTTCCGCAGCGCTCCCCCTAGGGAACCACCGAACTGGTTCAGATTGAACTTATCCTTGGGAGCACCCGGGGTGACGAATCGATCCGCCGCGTCAAGTTTGGTGTTGCGGAAAAATTCGAATAGAGAACCGTGCATCTGGTTGGTTCCGGATTTTGTCGCCACCAACACGGTCGGCCCGGCCCGTGTGCCAAACTCGGCGGAGTAGTTGTAGCTGAGAACTTTAAACTCCTGAATGGCATCGATGGAGGGCTTGAAACCGATGCCCCCGGCCGTCAGTTCGTTGTCATCGTTTCCGTCGAGAAGCCAATCAGTACTCTGCGCGCGCGATCCGCCGACTGACAGCGAAAAAGTACCGCGAGCCGAGACTTCGCTACTGGGTCCGCCATTAAAGAAGCTGTTGGGATTCGTTTCTTGCGTAGTACCGGGCGTCAGCGTAGCCAACTGCACAAATTCACGGCCGTTGAGAGGGAGAGAGGAGACCTGCTCGCTCGTGATCACCTGACCCAACGTTGGGGTTGTTGTCTCCACCGCCACTTCCGTTGCATTCACTTCCACACTGGTGCTGACCGAAGCCGGCTGCAACGTAAAATTCAGCTCGCGATGCTCATCGACCTGCAGACGAAGATCCTTCGATTCAGCTGGTCTGAAGCCCTGAGCATCGATGTGAAGGGTGTAAACACCCACAGCGAGCGACGGAATCAGGTAACGTCCACTCTCGTCGGTCGTGGCCTCGCGCGAAACGTTGGTGGCTTGCGCCGTGATGGTGACTTTGGCATTTGCCACTACAGCCCCGGAATTATCGGAAACAGTACCTGAAAAACTGCCCGTCGCCTGACCGAACATCAACGAACTGCATATAAACATAGCTGCGGAGAAGGATAGGACTGCGGAAAGCGCTTGCTTCCTAGACATTGGACACACCCTTTCGGCGGCCTTTCCAAAAACAGAAAAGCTACTCCCTCGTTTGGAATTTGGAAGGTCCCCGGCCGCAAGACACGGCTTATAAATTGCCGCCAATGGTCAAGTCAAGTAGTTTCGCCGAAATAGATATGGAGGAAAGGTCGACTAAAGTTTGGATTTGCGCGTACCTGCCAGCAACATCGATTTAGGATTGCAAGTGTGCATTCGGCTACGGTCTAGCCCGGCGCGCTTTCACTTCCGCTTCGACCATTCATTATCGAATCGGGCGCGATCGTAAAACGACTTCTGCGTACCAACCCCGGTCGTCGACAATGCCGCGTACAAATTTGCGCGGCGCACCGCTTCAATTTCTGTTACGCCTTCCCCGAGGAACACCGGGAAGCTGCCGATGAACGCGTCGCCGGCACCTGTGCTATCGACGCTCTGCACTGTGAAGGGCGCCACGTGCTCTGTCCCTTCGCGAGATGCCAGTAGCGAGCCGTTGGACCCTAGCGTAATGATCACGCGCCGTATTCCGCTCTCCACTAACTTCTGCGCGCATCGCTTGGCGTCTTGTGCCGTCTTCACTGCCATACCAGTAATTGTCTCAGCTTCGCTCTCGTTGGGTACGAAGTAGTCGAGCCCTTCCAGCGCCGTCATGTCCACTTCTTGCGCGGGCGCGGGATTCAAGATGCAGTGTATGCCGTGTTTGTGTGCGAAACGAACCGTGTAGTAAACCGTTTCGGGCGGGA
>Ga0335077_10010272_pt1 | contig 11644 bp, 12 predicted proteins | sample Lox_Sample_31_FD_207151 | JGI IMG/M metagenome (GOLD analysis project Ga0335077, IMG submission 207151) | Soil microbial communities from Loxahatchee National Wildlife Refuge, Florida, United States - Lox_Sample_3.1 | ecosystem: Environmental > Terrestrial > Soil > Wetlands | place: USA...
GATCAATCCGAAGAGAATGGAGAGACGATTCACTTTACGGTGGGAGGAGAGATTTGACAAGCGAGGTGGATGCGTAAAAAAAACCGCCGCCTTGCTGGGGGCAAGGCGGCGGTTTGGTCAGGGGGATTGAGGGAAACTGAGGCTATGGCCTTCTTGGCGGTGAGAATGCCCGCCAGTGCCAGGAAACCGATCATGAGCATAAGAATGGAAGAGGGTTCAGGAGTGCTCACGATGGAGAGCGTGGCATTGCTGGGGGCGCCGTTCAGGTCGAGATTCACGAAGTCGACGCCGGAGTAGGTGCCGGGTAAGAAGGTTGGGCTGCTCTCGTCACCGGAGTACATGCTGCCGGAGCCGGAGAGCGAGGCGTACAAATCCAGGAACTGCCAAGGCAGCTCGGAAGTGTTGGCGTTCGTGAAGGCCATGGAATCGATGACGATGCCCTGGTCGACGCCGTCAAGGATTTGAGAAACGTTGACGCTGTAAAGCTCAAAGCCTGCTCCGGGAATGGCAGGATCCGGGGTAGGATTCGAAGGCAATTGCCAAGTCATGACAAGTGAAAAACTGTTGTCGCTGGCCACGTCGGTGAAGGTGAAATTGTCGAAGCCATCGGCGCGAAGCTGCGTTGGAGCAAGGAGCAGGAAGGCGGCGAGAGCCAAGACTGGAACGAAAAAGAATCTGCGCATAGACAGAGGTCTCCCCTAAGCCGGTGTAGACTGTCCAAATCGGCTGCGGACAACGACTGCCCAATCAGAGCGACAGCGGCAGAATCGCGGAAGAAGAGAGCAATCATGAAACCAAACGGTAAGGGGGTTGTGAAAATCGTAAACAACTGAGATGCAATAGGTTAGTCCTAGTCCTAAGGAAGAGGAAGGAGAGGAAGTGTGCAAGATAATTCCCTTTCCCTTCGCTGTACCGTAATCGAATTGGAGTGTGATGGTCTGGAAGGGGGGCTGTTATAGGTAGAAAAGAGAGGAGTTACGGGATGCGGTGGGACCTGACCGCAGGCGGGAAGGGCGGCCGGTGCGAAGTGACGTGATATACGGGAGAGCTTAGAGAAGGTAGTACTTGGGGGTAAGAGATGAGGATGAACGGGTGGCTTGTGATAGGGGCGTTAGTAGGGATTGTGTTGGCGGGGATTGGGGCGCGTGGGCAAGAGGGGACGCCGGCAGGTCCACCGGCGACACCGAGAGATGTGCCGCTAGAGAAGCAACCGGATGAGGACCGAAGGCTGCGGGTGGCAGTCGTGGGAATGGTGCATGGACACGTGGATGGTTTCCTGGCAGGTGCGGTGAAGGACAACGATGTGGAGATTGTGGGATTTGCTGAGCCGGACCGGGCGTTATTTGAGCGATATGCCAAGAAGTACAGCTTGGATGAAAAACTGTACCACGCCGATTTGAAGGAAATGTTGGACACGACGCATCCGGAGGCGGTTCTGGTCTACACAAGTACGTTCGGTCACCGTAGAGTCGTCGAGATCTGCGCGAAACAACCGCTGATCGCACACCGGGCGCTAACCGTGATGATGGAGAAGCCGCTGGCGGCGAGCGCGGAAGATGCGCACGCGATTGCAGAAGCGGCGGACAAGGCTCTGATGCCGGTGATCGTGAACTATGAGACCACGTGGTACCGGAGCAATCGAGGGGCGGAGGAATTGGTGAGGTCGGGAGCGATTGGGGAGATCCGGAAAGTGGTGGTGCATGACGGACATAAAGGGCCGAAGGAGATTGGAGTGGGGCCGGAGTTTCTGAGCTGGCTGACGGATCCCGGTTTGGATGGTGGCGGGGCATTGTATGACTTCGGGTGCTACGGGGCGGATCTGATGACGTGGTTGATGAAGGGAGCGCGGCCGCTGACGGTGACGGCGGTAACGCAAACGATCAAGCCGGAGATTTATCCGAAGGTGGATGACGAGGCGACGATCGTGTTGACGTACCCGAAGGCGCAGGCGATTTTGCAGGCCTCGTGGAACTGGCCGTTCGACCGGAAGGATATGGAGGTATATGGGCAGACGGGATACGTGAAGACGATCAAGAGGGATGAGATGGAAGTGCGGTTGGCGGGCGACGCGGAGGCGAAGCGAGTGGAGGCCAAGCCCATTGCGCCACCTGAGGATGACTCGTTGCATTATTTGCGGGCGGTGGTGCGGGACGGAGTGAAGCCCGAGGGGTTGGGGTCGCTGGAGTTGAATGTGGTGGTGGCGGAGATCTTGGATGCGGCGAGGGAGTCGGCGAAGACGGGGAAGACGGTGAGGATGAAGTGAGAGACGGATGCACAAAACGACGGCGGGCGGCGCAAAGCCGCCCCTACAGGGAAACGAGGAGAACGACCGATGAGAAGAAGAGTTTGGATGGCTACGGGGTTGATCGCGGCAAGCTGCGCATTGCTGATAGCGGGACATGCGCGAACTGCGGGGAAGATGACGGCGGGGGATGTGGTGGCGTTGATTCAGAAGAATGTGGGAGTGGAGTGGAGCAAGGAGACGGTGGACACGTTCAAGGCGGGAACGGCGGAGACGCCGGTGACGGGAATTGCGGTGACGATGATGGCGACCATGGACGTACTGGAGCGGGCGTCGGCGAAGGGATTGAACATGGTCATCACTCACGAACCGACGTTTTATGCGCACCTGGATACGCCGGAGGGAATCGATGCAAGCGATCCGGTGTGGAAGGAGAAGCGGGAATTCCTGAAGAAGCATGGAATGGTGGTGTGGCGGTTCCACGATCATTGGCACATGCGCGTGCCGGACGGGATTGAGGCGGGGATGGTGCACGCGCTGGGATGGGAGAAATTCCAGAGGAAGGACAACTTGTATTTGTTCGCGATGCCGGAGACGACGGTAAAGAAGCTGGCGGAAGAGGTGGCGAAGAAACTGGAGTCGCCGGTGGTGCGCGTGGTGGGCGATCCAGAGATGAAAGTGACGAAGGTGGCGTTCAGCCCGGGAGCCGCGGGAGCAGCGCGAGAGATGGGAGCGCTGGAACGAGATGATGTGGAGGTGCTGCTGGTGGGAGAGACGCGGGAATGGGAGACGGTGGAGTATGCGGCGGACGCGGTGTCGCAGGGGCGAAAGAAAGCGTTGATTGTGATCGGACATATTCCGAGCGAGCAGGCGGGGATGGAGGAGTGCACGCGATGGTTGAAGGGATTTGTGAAGGAGGTGCCGGTGGAGTTTGTAGGAGCGAAGGAACCGTGGTGGACGGTGAAGTGAGGAAGCAAGGCGAAAGTCGAAAATAGAAAATGAGCGGATGAAGAGCGCGGCGTTGGGAGGCAAGACGCAATGGCTGAGGTCCTTCGGCTATCCTCGTCGGATAGCCTCAGGATGACAACGCTCCGCGATGCACACTTCTGAGCTCAGATCGGAGAGAAGAAGAAGTTGGAGAGAGAGGACCAGAAGGAAAGCTTGGAGTTGTCTTTGTCGGGATTGTTGTATTTGACGGAGTGGATGGAAGCGAGCTCGAAGACGGGAATGATCGCGGCATCGGTGCTGTCGTCGGTGATGAGGGTGCCCTTGGCTTGAACGAAGGCGTCCTGCAGAGATTCCAGCTTTTGCGGGTGAGGCGTTTTGATTTCGAGAGAGCTGAGCTGGCGGCCATCGATAGTGATGACGGGGTTGAGCTGAATGGCCCAGGCGACGGGTTGGGCGGCGGCGGAAACTTCGATGAGCTTGCCTGTGACGATGAGATGTTTGGATCTGGCGTGAAGGGGCAGATAGACGCAGAGCAGCGTCAGCAGAAACGCGAGAATTCGGGCGGGCCGCATGGGTGACCCCTCGAGGACAAGTCGGAACAACCGGATGATTGTACACAAGCGGGAAAGAAAGGAAAGCGGAGGCGTGGCGAGGTGGGGTTGCACTGCCGCCTGACGCGCGGGTGGCGGCGGGGGACGGATCAGCTCGGCGGTTGCGATTTGGGCTGCGGTGGCTTGATTCTCTTAATCGAGGAGAACTGAAGGATGGTGCGCTGGCCGGTTTCTACGCCGGAAGCCGAGGACAGTGTGCCTTTGGCCTGGACCCACTGATCTTTGAGGGATTCGAGTTTTTGCGTGCCGGAAGAATGGACTTCGAGAGAGTGGAGTTCCTTGCCGTCGAGGGTGATGGTGGGGGTGAGTTCGATGGACCAACCCGAGGTTTCGCCACCAATGGCCATGACCCGGGTGAGCTTGCCGGTGACGGTGAGTTTTTTGGGTTTGGCGTGGAGAGGAAGGAGCAGACTGAGAAGAAAGAAAAGAGTGAAGGCGGAGGCGCGAGCGAGGTGCATAGGGTTCTCCTTGGACGGAGGATGAGAGTGTAGCGCAAGGGGTGGCGCGGGAAAAAGAGGTGGAAGCGGCGCGAGTGGGACCGTAGTTCCCCACCGGTGGTGGTTGAAAACGACACAGCATAGAGTGAGACTTGCAGCATGATCACGTGGCGACATTGGCTAATGGTGATGACGCTGGCATTGAGTGCAAATGCGGCCGTGGCGCAACTGGTGTCAGAAATCACGATGGAGAAGGTGCGTTACGCCGTGGGAGAGCCGATTTACGTGAGGTTTACGCTGACGAATGTGGGGAAAGAGCCGGAGCAGTTCATGGTTGGCTCGGCGTATTCGATGTGCAGCGGGCATTCCATCCAGGTGAGCCGTGGGCGGCCATTGCAACATTCGAGCTGCGACACCGGAGTATCAGGGAGTTGTATCTCGGGCCAGAGAGTGGTCGGTCCGGGAGAGAGTTACGCGGATACGGTGCTGGTGAATTACGAGCACGATTTGAGCGAGCCAGGCAGCTACGCGATTCAGGCGCTTCAGGTGGTTCGCTACGGACCGAAGACGGACGAAATCGTGCATCAGGCGAATGGACCTGAGGTGCGTGAAGAGAGAGTCTTCGAGATCGTCGTGGTGGGGGGAAACGAGGCGGAACAGGTGGTAAACCTGCAGCCGTACGTAAGCCAGCTGAACAGTAAGGACGAAGAGACGCGGATGGAGGCGGCGCGAGTGATTGCGAGCACGGCACCAAAGTCGATGGAGGATACGCTGGTGGCGATGTTGAAGATACCGGCAGCGCACGGACTCGCGCTGGAGGGACTGCGGCGAATCAATACGGAGAAGGCAAGGGCCGCGTTGGCAGAGATCGTAAAGAACACGAAGGAGTATTCGTGGGACAAAGAACGGGCTATCCGATTCCTCGGCGAAATGGGAGACAAGTCGTATTTCGCGCTGCTCCAGGGAGTGGCGGAGGCGACACCACCGAATCAGGCGCGGGACTACGTTTGGGCTGCAGCAGAACTGGGCGGGGACGATGCCATGCCGTTTGTGATGGAGTTGTTGAGTTCGAAGGATCCGTTTTCACGCGGGAATGGAGTGATGGCGTTGCCACGCACGGGAAGCCGAAGCGCGGTGCCCGTGCTGATCGAATTGTTGCGGGGTGGGAACGAGGACGTTGGGGTGTTGGCGTCGAACGGGTTGATACGGATTACCCATCGAAGTCCGTTTCCGCAGCAAGAGTGGGGCGGCGCGGCGCCGGGGGAGACTTACGGCGAGTGGAAGAGGTGGTGGAGTGCGGAAGGCGCGAGCGCGAAGTTGTATGGGCCGGGCGAGTGCGGGGAGATTGAAGCGTTGCAATGAAGGAAGGATTGCGACAAGACGCGGGGGTTGAGGTCCCTCGTCGCAAACTTCGCTCCTCAGGATGACAACGTTTTACTTTTTTTGCCAAGCAGTTTGATCAGCGAGCTGACAGCGGATCGGGAGATCGGCTTCCCGGGAAAAGCAAATCCAAGACCCACGCCTACAAACCAAGGGTGCGGCACCGGCAAAGCCAGGATGGACGCGTAAAGCGTCCGCTACAAGAGGAATTGGAAATTGCGGCAAGACGCGGGGTTGAGGTCCTTTGCAAGACACGATCCTTCGGGGCTCAGGGCAGGCCGGAGGACCAGTATTGGTTGAAGCCGATGTAGTCGGAGGGGAGATTGGCGAGGATGGTGCGGCGGAGCTTGAGGATGTCGAGGGAGCCGAGCTGTTCGTAGAGGATTTTGCCATCGGGATCGAGGAAGACGGTGTAGGGGACGGCGGAATCCCACTTGGGATTGAAGGCTTTCTGGAGCGCTTCGGTGTCGGCAGAGTCGAAGAGGAGATTACGGCCAGTGGAATGAAAGTGCTTGAGCATGCGGAGGACGCCGTCGCGTTCGTCGGGCTGATTGGCGGAAACGGTGACGTAATCGATGGCGCGGACGCTGTACATGCGGAAGGTCTGTTCGAGGTCAGGGAGTTCGTCGACACAGGCACCGCACCAGGTGGCCCAGAAATTGATAAGCGTGTATTTCTTTGAGGGATTGGCGCGAAGAGTTTTGAGGCCGTCGGCAGAGATGGCGGAGACGTCGACGGGCTGGGCATCGAGTTTGCGGGTGGCAGCGATGCGGTCGGCGGATTTTTCGGCCCACTTGGTGGAGCAGCCGAAAGAGCCGGTGTGGGTGACGGGCGGATCTTTGTGGGCGAGGAGAGCGTCGATGGCGTTGCGGGCGTCTGTCGTGTTGACCTGCTCAATGCGGTAGGAGTTGTCGAAGCGGCCTTCGTAGCGGAGATGGCGGGTGAAGTCGAAGATGAAGACATGGGGCGTGGCCTGCGGACCGTAAGCGCGGGTGACGGATTGCGTTTCGCCATCGTAGAGATAGGGATAGGTGAGGTGCTTCCAGGCAACGCGGATTTTCATTTCCTCGAGAGTATCGGAGATGTCGGAGGAATCGAGTTCATCGATGCGGAGAGCGTTGGGGTCGTTGGGCTCAATGACGACGATGGCGACGCCCTTGGGAGTGTAGGCGTCGAAGAGCTGCTGGATGCGCTGCTCGTACATCTGGGAGATCGGACAGTGATTGCAGGCGAAGATGACGGCGAGGACGGGGCTGGAGGAGTAGTCGGCGAGGGAGTGGGTGTGGCCGTCGACGCCGGGGAGAGAGAAATCGGGAGCGGGGGAGCCGATGGGGAGGATGGGGTGGTCGAGGTGAGTGGATTGCGCGGTGGTGAGGATGGGAGCGAGGAGAAGAAGCAGGAAGCGGATGGATTTCATGGGCCCTCGAGGTGAAGAAACAGAGTAGCAGAGAGGGATAGCGGGCGGGGAGGAAGGCGAAGAGGAAACGGCGCCGATCGGGAGATCGGCGTTCCCGGGAAAGGCAAACCCAAGACCCACCCTTAGACACCAAGGGAGGGGCACGCGCGGCGTAACAGCGATGCCGATCGGCAAACCCAAGATGGACGCGTAAAGCGTCCGCTACAAGAGAAATTGGATATTGCGACAAGACGCGGGGGTTGAGGTCCTTCGTCGCAAACTTCGCTCCTCAGGATGACAACGTATTACATTTTTTTTGCCAAGCAATTCGGTCAGCGAGCTAACAACGACGCCGATCGCGGATGAAAAGCGAGGCTATTGCTGAGGTTGCCAGTGGTGGAGGAAGGTCAGGATGTCTTCGGGGGCCATGGAGCGTGCGGCTTCGAATTCGCCGCGCTTTTGAGAGAAGAGGAGCTTGCCATCGGAATCGAGGACAGCGATAGCGGGGACGCCGCGGTCGAGGGGGACGTCATACTTTTTGGCGACGTCGAGATTACGGTTCATTTCGCCGATATCGACGTGAACGACGAGGAAAGATTTGTTGAGCGTGGGAGCAATTTCGGGGGAGTGGAAAGCTTCATCGAGGACATGGCAGTCGAAGCACCAATTACCGCCGAAGACGACAAGAACACGTTTGTGGGATGAGGCGGCGGTGTGGAGGGCCTCGGAGATTTCGTTGGCGGGATTGGCGGTGGCGGAGTAGATATTTTTGCGTTGGACAGGCTGGCGAAGGCGCGCGGGATTGCTGTGAGCACTGAAGACGACGCGCCAGCGGTTGTCCTGCAAGCCCCAGGCCTGCGAGAGGGTGACGTACTCGTGTTGCGGAGTTGCTCCGAGCTTAAAAGTGAGAGTGACCTGCTGAACGAGAATGTGGACGTCTTCGCGGGGGTTCTGCTCGTCGACCACTTCGGCGGATAGGTCGACAAGGCCTTTGGATTTGAAGGAGGACCAAAAGGCGATTTCATCGGGGAGAGGGACGTCTTTCCCGTCGGGGCCGCCGACTTTCGCTTCGGCGGTAGCAGAGTAGATGGAGGCGAGAGCGTCGGAATCGCCGGCCAAGACGGCGGCGCGCCATTGATCGAAGGCGGGAAAAGAAGGAGTGAGGGACTGAGCGAAGTCGGCGGGCGAGGCAGCGAGAAGCGCGACGAAGAATAAGAGTTGGCGCATGACGATTGGATGATCAGAGTAGCATGCGGGGTGCGTGGCGGAGGGAGGAGCGGCAGGGGATTTTAAGCTGCGGCAAGGCCGGGGCGGAAAGGCGGGAAGTGCAGAGGCTAAATCCGGCCGCTCGGCGAGTGGCGCTGTCAGGGGAGTTCCCTTCCCGTGGTAAAATGTGGGACTTTGACTATTGAAACCGAAAGGCAGGCGGCGTAAAGCCGCCCCTACAGAGGAGTGAAGCGTGGCGGACCACAACGAAGATAGCGGATTCAAGATAATAGACCGGAGGCCGTTTACGGCTGAGGGCGAAGTTCGGAAGGAAGTGGTGGAGGAACAGGAGCGCGAGGCCAAGCGCGAACAGATCAAGGAGCAGGCCGCGGCGAAGGAAGCGGAGAAGAAGGCTGAGGCGGCTCCCGCGGATGCGCCGAAGAAGATCCAGGCGTTCGAAAATCTGGTGCGCATGCTGGGGAGTAACGCCGCGATGGTGCTGGGAGCGTACCCGGATCCGAATACCGGACAGCCGATGGTCGATCCGGATGCGGCGCGGGAGTTGATCGACATTCTGGACGCGTTGCACGTGAAGACGAAGGGAAACCTGGCGCCGGAAGAAGAGAATATGCTGGTGGATCTAACGGGGAAATTGAAGCTGACGTACCTGGAGATCCAGAAGGCCATGGCGGCGGAAATGGCGAAGATGACGGCGCAGGCGAAGGGCGGGAAGAAGTAACGACGAAATTCGGAAATCGAAATTCGTGACGGCACGGCTAGGGTCGTGCCGTTTTTGCTTTTGGCGGGGACCAGCGGAGCGAAAGGCAAAGAGGTATAAGGTAAAAGGTACAAAGTGAAAAGTTGAGGAGCAAAAGCGGGCGAGAACAGGGTGGGGGATGCTGGCTCGAAAGAGCCCACCGTTGGCGCGAGAAAAAACGTGAAAAGGACGGGGCACCCTCAAGATCGTTCCGCGAGAGAAAGAAAGCAGATCCCTCGCTGCAGTCACTTGCCGCGGCAGGCTCAGGATGACAGACGACCCAAGATGGACGCGTACCCTTCGAAGCTCAGGGCAAGAAGCGTCCGCTACAAGAGAGGGAATGGATACAATTGGGATATGGAAGACGAGAAGATACGGGTGAGGGTTTTGGGGTCGGGAACGTCGATGGGAGTGCCGACGCTGGGATGCCCGTGCGCGGTGTGTCATTCGACGGACGAGCGGGACAAGAGGCTGCGCCCTTCCCTGCTGCTTTCGCGCGGCGGGCAGAACGTGGTGATCGACACAACGCCGGACTTCCGCATGCAGGCACTGCGCGTTGGGCTGGAACGGCTGGACGCGGTGGTGCTGACGCACTGCCATGCCGATCACATTCTGGGATTCGATGATTTGCGCCCGTACAACTTCAGGCAGAAGGGGCCGATCCCGGTGTATGGGAGCGATGACACGTTTCGGGTGTTGCGGCGTGTGTTTTCGTACGTGTTCGACGGGCGGCCCACGCTGAGCAGCATTCCGAGCGTGGAACTGCATGAGGTGGATGGACCGTTCGTGCTGATGGGCGTGCCGTTCATTCCGGTGCCGCTGCTGCACGGTGAGATGGAAGTGCTGGGATTCCGGTTCGGGCGCGCGGCGTATCTGACGGATTTTTCGCGTTTACCGGAAGCAAGCGTCCCGCTGCTGGAGGACCTCGACGAGTTGATCCTGGACGCGTTGAGAGATATACCGCATCCGATGCACCAGACGGTGGAGCAGGCACTGGCGCTGGTGGATAAGTTGAGGCCGAAGCGCGCGTGGTTCACGCATGTTGCGCACGATCTGGGGCACGCGGCGACGAATGAACGATTGAAGAAACTGGGATATGTGCACGTGCAGATGGCCTGGGACGGGATGGAGTTGGAAGTGGCGACGGAATCGCCGGCGGTGCAGCGGGCGGCGGAGGCGCTGGCGGTGCATGTGCACAACCCGAGCAGCGGGATTACGGTGTTTTATTCGGCAGCGGACTGGGCGGCGAAGTATGGGACGACCGAAATTCGAAATTCGAAAAACGAAATTCGTGAAAAGCTGACCCATGACCCAGGTTCAAGAAAAGAACCTGGGTCACCCCCGATGCGAGAAAAAGAAAGAGGGATTCCTCACTCCGCAGACTCCGTTCGGAATGACGGTGGTGGGGGGGGTGGGGCAGCCGAAGAGAAAGGCCTCAGGCCTGGACCCGTCATTCTTCAGGGCAAGAGGCCTGAGCTACAGGGTGGGGCGGGTCGAGGGAGCGTAGTGGCGGTGGGGACATTTGACGGGATTCACCTGGGGCACCAGGAGGTGCTGCGGTTTGCGATTGCGCGGGCGAAGGAATGCGGCGCGGTGGCGACGGCACTGACGTTCGAGCCGCCACCGGTGAAAGTGCTGCAGCCGGATTTGGCGCCGCCGCGGATTTCAACGAATCAACAGAGGATGGACTGGTTTGACGCGGTGGGGATGGAAGCGGCGGTGGTGTTGCCATTCACGCGAGAACTGGCAGCGCTGACGCCAGAAGAGTTTGTGGATCAGATTCTGGTGCGGCAGCTGCAGGTGCGGGCGGTGGTGGTGGGAGAGAATTTCAAGTTCGGGCGCGGGAAGGCGGGAGACGTGAAGTTTCTGCGCGAACTGGGAATCCGGTACAGATACGAGGCGGTGGTGCATACGCCGGTGATGCTGGACGGCGAGGTGATTTCGAGCACGCTGATCCGGAAGCTGGTGGCGGAAGGCGATGTGCGGCACGCGGCGCGATTGCTGGGACGGCCGTTCAGTTTGACGGGAGAGGTGGTGAGCGGGACAGGGACGGGGCGGAAACTGCTGTTCCCGACGCTGAATTTGAGGCCGGAGCAAGAGTTGCTGCCGGCACGGGGAGTTTATATTACGCGGACGGTGCTGGAAGGAGAGACGAGCAGCCACCGGAGCGTGACGAATGTGGGAGTGCGGCCGACGTTTAATGGATCGGGACTGAGCGTGGAAACGCACCTGCTGGATTATTCGGGGAATTTTGCGCCGAAACGGATTGAGGTGCGGTTTTGGAAAAAACTGCGGGAGGAGAAGAAGTTTTCAGAGGTGGACGAGCTGCGGGAACAGATTGAGAAGGATATCGCGGCCACGAATAAGTATTTTGCGCGGTTGCGCAGGGTGAAGGGGCGCGCGATGAGGGCGGGAGAGTAGGAAGAAGGAGAAATTCGAATAAGGAAATCCAAGAATCAATAATCGGAAATCTCTAACAATGTCGGCCCTGTCAAAAGCTTTTTGAGCGCACTTCGCCATCCACTCCGAAGAGTGGTCTTCTTTGTTCTTTTTGATTCCGCATCGACGACCACGGCTCGCTCATAATCTTTCGGTCGGCTTCAGTCCGACCTAAACATCTCTTCGATCTGTACTGCGAGTCGCGGTAGGGACGCCAGTTGCCTAGCG
>Ga0335077_10010273_pt1 | contig 11644 bp, 13 predicted proteins | sample Lox_Sample_31_FD_207151 | JGI IMG/M metagenome (GOLD analysis project Ga0335077, IMG submission 207151) | Soil microbial communities from Loxahatchee National Wildlife Refuge, Florida, United States - Lox_Sample_3.1 | ecosystem: Environmental > Terrestrial > Soil > Wetlands | place: USA...
CACCTTCCCCGCAAGCGGTCCTTGCCCCAGAGGTCCTCCGCGGTGCAGGCACGTATTATTGATGGCGTAGTACTTCCCGTCCACATTCGCCAACGCCACGGCCTTCCCCTCAATCTGGAGTTCCCGCACTGTCCCGGCCGGCACCTCGCTGACCTTCACCGTTCGCACAAAAGCCATAGTGCTTCCCTCCGCTCGCCTGGCACTCGCTCTTCAACTCTGAAAACAGAGAACTGTGGACTGAAATTGCTCACTTTTCGGCCGGCTCGGGCACCTGTGCCACCATCACGTTCTTCTTAAACTGTTCCACCATCTCTGACCGCAGCCGCACTTCCGTCGGCCTCTTCGCCAGTGTCATGTCGTCTATCTTGTCCTGCAGCTTCAACAGCGCATAAAACAGCGCTTCCGGCCGCGGCGGACATCCCACAACATAAACGTCCACCGGGACGATGCGGTCCACGCCCTGCAACACCGAGTACGCGTTGAACGGTCCGCCCACGCTCGAGCACGCCCCCATCGAAATGCACCACTTCGGGTCCGGCATCTGCTGCCACACGCGCTGGATCACCTGCGCCATCTTCAGCGTCACCGTTCCCGACACGATCATCAGGTCCGACTGCCGCGGAGACGGCCGGAACACCTCCGCGCCGAACCGCGCCATGTCAAACCGTGCCGTCGTCGACGCGATCATCTCGATCGCGCAGCACGCCAGCCCGAACGTCAGCGGCCACAGCGAGCTTTTTCTCGCCCAGTTGAATACATAATCGACCGATGTGATGAGGAAATTCTTTTCGAACCGTTGGTCTATGACGCCCACAGGGCCTCTCCCGTTCTTCCCCTCTGCCAACGCGAGTATATCCTCCCCCTTTTCCCCCCGTCAAAGACTCCTATGCTTGCCCCCTGACGGTCCTAGGGAGCGTCACGCAAAGGGCTTGACACGGCTCTTGTCTTCCTATATAACCATACGGTTTTGGAACTGGACGGTTATGCAATGACCCCTTCGCATCGCTTGGACGCTACCTTCGCTGCCCTCGCCGATCCCACCCGCCGCGCCATCCTCGCGCGCCTCGCCGATGGTGAGGCTTCCGTCAACGAACTCGCGCGTCCCTTCTCCATGACCCAGCCCGCCGTCTCCAAACATCTCAAGGTCCTCGAACGCGCCGGCCTCGTTTCCCGTGGCCGCGATGCCCAGCGCCGCCCCCGTCGCCTCGTGGCCAGGCCGCTCGCGGAAGCCACCGGCTGGCTCGAGCGCTACCGCCGGATATGGGAAGGCAATTTTCTTCGGCTTGATGGCCTTCTCGTCGAAATCAAAGCCGCCCGGACAAGAACGAAGCGCAACCCCGGTAAAGGAGAATCCCGATGAACACCCCGAATGCCCTGCAAGTCTCCGCTCCTGGCGATCGCGAGATCGTCATGACTCGCGTCTTTGATGCGCCCCGGCATCTCGTCTTTGAGGCCTTCTCGAAACCCGAGTTGCTCAAGCGCTGGCTCCTCGGCCCACCGGGATGGGAAATGGTGGTCTGTCAGGTCGCCAACAAAATCGGGGACTCCTGGCGCTACGAGTGGCGCCACACGGACGGGCGGCAGTTTGGAACCGGCGGCGTTTGCCGCGAACTCGTGCCGAATGCGCGTGTGGTCTTCACCGAGAACATGGATGGCTACCCGAGCGAATCCGTGGTCACAACCACCTTCACCGAACAAGATGGGAAGACCACGGTCACCATGACGCAGTCATTCCCCTCGCGCGAAATCCGCGATATGGTCCTCAAATCCGGCCAGGATCGCGGCGTGGCCATGAGCTACGACCGCCTTGCCGAACTCCTCAAAGGCCACGCCCGCGCCGCCAATCCACCTTTATAGCGGCGGCGCTACGCCGTCGTCTGACCCCTCATTTGCCGTCTTCCCGGCGGCCTGGCGCAGCCTTTCCATCTCCCGATGTGTTTCACATCCTCTCGTCAATCTGGATCACCATCACCATCGCATCTCGCCCCGCTTCTTATCTCACGAACCCTGCCCGCGCGGACCTCCATCCTCGGCCACCTACATGATCTTCACGGGTCCCAGATCTTCCTTCATCTGCTGAAATGCCTTGGTGTTCTTCTTCGCTTCGTTCCAGTTCCGGCCGGGATACGCCCGGGCCAGTTGAACGGTCAGGAAACTTCCCCGGATCAGGCTGTTGTCATGGTTGGACCATAGTTTGTTCGTGCTGCGGTCTCCGTAACGGCTGATCACCAACCTTGAGAAGTTCGGCGCTTCCCGTGGGTCGTAGCCGTGCTCGATCACGTTCTGCAATCCCAGCCGGTCGGCCTGATTTTCCAGGTCGCGCTGGTGGCCGTTCACGATCGAGGCGATTCCGATCTCCGCCAGGAATGCCCCCGTATCGCCGATGAACACGCCGGCTGCGATTCCCGCGACGAGCAGACCCACGCGTGCCCCTCGTGTTTCATCCACTTCCCGTTTGTAGTGTGCCTGCAGGACGTGTGCTACTTCGTGGCTGATGACGAATGCGAGCTGTGCCTCATTGTCCACCGCCCCCAGCAACCCGGTATTGATGACCAGCGTGCCATCCGGAAGCGACGCCGCGTTGATCGCCGGATCTTCCACTACATAGAATCGGAACTCGATCGGTCGGCTGGTGCCTTGCGCGCCCGCGGGTAGCAGGAAGTCGCCGAGGTGCGACACATACTCCTGCACGCTTCTCTCGGCCAGCAGTTTCATCCGCCCGACCACTTTCTTTCCCTGGCGCACCTCAAGAATATCGATGCCTGTCTGCGCATCCTTCGCGCGGACCACCGACAGATCGTGGGGCACCTTGTACGCGTCCGCCGGCGCCGGCGGCCCCAGTTCCAGTTGCGCGGTGTCCACCCTCCCATCCTGGCGCCGGGTGCCCACATACTTCACGTGGCACGCCGCCAGCTGACCCTTGTTGCCCCCTTCTCTTCCCGACCTTGCTGCCGCCGCCGTCTTGTCCGGATTCCATTCCCTCTTCGTGGTTGAGCTGATGTCCAGCCAGTAACCGTCCAGCTTTAACTCGCCACCGTTCCCCTTGGCGATCTCCTCCGCGTCTTCCGGCTCTTCCTGCAGGTAGGCGGACCCGTGAATCTTCTTCTCTTCTTCCCTCAGGTCAACCGTGATCTTCTCGGCGAAAAACTTGTGCCTGTCCAGCCACTGTCCTTCCGCTTCGACCAGCATCCCGGGCACGATCTCCGCCTGGGTCATGGGATGCTCTCCGGAAGCTTCCTGTCCCTGGACCCGCGTCACATCCGTCGTCTCCAGTCGGTCATCCAGGATCAGCAGCGTGCGTTCATCTGCTCTTCCAGTGATGTATGCGTGCAGTTTCACGCGATTCGCTGCGCGTGATTCGCTTCCCACCCACACTGCAAGCCCCGCAAAAACCAGGAGGCAGACGCGCGGCAAGGTTCTCTCTCTCGCCCGCCGGTTCGCCCCGCTCATCTCCTCCGCCATCCCCGGCTCCCTACTTCGGCTGGCTCTTCAGCTCCTCTTTCATATGCTTGACCAGCTGTTGTGCCGCCATCTTCGCCATCAATTTTTCGTCCCACCGCGGATCAATCTTCGTGTGCACGTGAATCGTGCAAAGATTCTGCTTGTCGCCCCTCCGCTGCACGTCCGCATCCATCTTCAGGCTCTGCCAACCGGCCCCAAGACCGATCAACGCGCTCTTCACCACGCTTCCCTTCTTGTACTCCGTTATCGTGCCGACGATTACCAAGGATTTCGGCGCATCCGCATCATCCACTGCTTCCCCTTCCCCGATCACATCCTCCGCCATCTTGGCTTTCTTCAGTTCGGCCCGCAGCTCCGCATAAAAGTAGTCGGAGAACGCGGGACTCAGCTCCACTCCTTCGGCCTGCGCAAAGTGCTTCGCCTCCGCCGTCTTGAACTGCGGCGGCCCTTCTTTCTCTTTTGCCGGTGTGGTCGAACCCGCCGCGACTATCACCGTCAACACGATCCCGGAAAGAAATCGCATCGCCCTTGCCTCCTGTTCTTTCAGCTTGACGTCCGGATGAACGTCTCGTCGTTCCTTGTCCCCCATGGCTCAGTGGCTTTGGGGCTGGACTCCCGCCGGCGCCTGCTCGGACGTCTTCTGCAAAGCTGTCACTGCATCCTTCAGTTGTTGCCCCCGCAGGAAGTTCCGCACTCCGTCTTTCAGCGCCTCCTCGATGTCTTCCTGCACATTCGCCTGAAGATTCTTCTTCCTCACGGCTCCTTTCACGATGGAGGTGCCCGTTGCTTTCACTTCCACGGATTCGCCCGTCTGGGGGTTCTTCACCACGGCCGTGAATTCCACTTTCCCGAAGAAATCGAGCTGGGATCCCTCGGCCAGCCCGAACTTGAAGATGTACACCCGCACGGCCAGATCCGCCGTGGTCGCGTCTGTTGCAAGCAGTTCCGCCGCCTTCAACGACTGCTCTAGCGCCTCCCGCAGCACCGCCGTTGGTTGGCGGTCCAGGAAGATCCCGCCGCGGGCTTTCATCACCAGCATCGGCTGAGGATTCCCAGACCGGTCCGTCACATCCGTGATCCAGAATTTCGGGGGTTTCGCGAATTTCTGCGCGGGGACGGCCTCAGCCAGTTTCACGCTGATCGTGTTTTCCGGCGTGGGTTTCGGGTCCTCGCCGCCGGCATTTGCTTTCGGACTCAACACGAAAAGAACCGCAAGCACCTGGCACAGTATGCGTTTTGGCGGGGTCATCAGAACCTCGGTTGCCGGTCCACATCCACCATACGCCAAGGCAGCGAGGCAACTTCGTTCCAGGTTGGACTGGCAGTTTGCTGGACCCGAGGGTACCACTCTTTGCCGACCGTGCTAGGTCGCATGTCACACGGTTTCCTGATACACAACACGCTTTTCTCCTTCGCGTGAAAGTCCTGCGCGCAACCCGCCGCCTCTGTCGATTCCCGCCTCCCGAACGATGCAGCGACCGCATGCCGGCTCTTGGCATGGGGCCATTCTTACTCCTCTCGGGTCTGGATCTGTTTCACATCCTCTCGTCTATCTGGATCTCCATCACCATCGCATCCAGTCCGGCTTGCAGGGCCGCTCGTTTCGCTTTCAAATCCTCCGTTTGCTTTTGCAGGGTTGCGAGCTGGTCTTCCTGCGCATCCAGCTGCTTCGTGTACCGCTGTAGAAGCGCCTTCTCCTCCGCGCTTCCCCGCAGCGCCTTCATGTTCTCGCGCAGACGGGCCTGGTCGCGGTCAATCGCCTCCCGTTCCAGCTGCTTTGCCTTGATTTGCTGCTCGATGTCGGATACCTCGCTTCGCTTCGCAATGATTTTCCGCAAAGAGGCATCCAACGGGGCCCGGACCGTCCCCTCCTGCGCGTACGTCGTTACCTGCGCATCGGATAGCCCGGAGACGTTGATTCGCGAGGCTTCCGGCCGCCCTTCCTCAATGGTTAACTTCTCGGTTTTGCCCGGCTGTACGGCCACCCGAAAGCGGTAATGCGTCGCTCCCGATTCCTCCGGCTTGGCACTGCCGGTCAACTTCCACCCACTACGAATCGGATGCTCCACGATCACCTGTCTCGGCGCGCTGTCCGCATTTCGGATGGTATACGTGGTAACGTCGCGTTGTTCTCGGTAAATGGTCATCATTCCCTTTACGATGGTCACCCGTGTCGTCGTTCGTGCGCCGCCTTCGTCGCCTCTCGCAACGTGCACGGCTTTGTCCGCGGCGTACGAAAGCAGCCGCCGTTCCCCTGGATGTACCATGTCCATAATTCCTTCGCCGGCAAATGAGTCCTGCTCCAGGATGTTGAACGTCCCTCCGTCCAGCGTTTCTCCGGAAGTGTTCCGCAGCCACAGCGCGCGTCGCGGACTCTCCTCTATGTCGGCACTTCCTGTGGCCGTCACCAGCGTCACCTTCTCCGCTTCAATCGGCGATTGCACGATCGGCACCAGCGCCGATTGGTTCTTCAGCAGGGTGATCTTCTCTTTCAGGTCGTACTCGAATAGATCTCCCACTAGCTTGCTCTCCGCCTCGGCTACCTCACTGCTCAGGGTCTCCACCACTTCGTTTTCAATGGGCTCTTCCTCTGCCCCCGTTGGCTTCGGGGGAGGTGCGCCGATGACGCCGCCGATGACTCCTCCCATCGATCCGCCCGCAACTCCCCCCGGCACCCGGCCTGCGACCCCTCCCACAATCGCCCTCGGCGACATCAATTTGCCACCCTCTTCCATCGTTGCTTCGTGCGCCTGTGGTGTCAGCATCACCGACTCCGGCAATGGCACCACCGGCCGCCGCGTGTAGTACGGCTGCGAGATATTTTGAATAAACGATTGCGGCGTCCCCGAAACCAGTGTCAGCCGGACGTCCTTCCAGTCCTCCCCCACCGTGTTGTCGACAATCGCCCACCCCTGCAGGAACGGCTTTCCCGGCGCCTTTGGCAGCACGATCCGGTACGTGCTCTTCCACACCGGCACCTCGCTGATGTAGCTCACGAACACGTTCCGCTCGCCCGGCCCTGAAGCGGTGATGGTCACCCGTCTCACATCTTTGGACCGCGTCGAACCCATCAGGTTCAGGTACCGGTCCACGTCTTTGTGAATCTCCCTCTCCGCTGCGCGCACGGACACGCCCGGCCCGATCTCAAACAGGCGCAGCTCCCCGGTGTCCGTCACGATCGCCAGTTGCGTTGCGTTGACCGTCCCGCCCTTCGCCGTTTCTTTCTCGACTGTTTCTACACTGAAGACCTTCCCCATCGCGCCGGTTGCGCCGCTCTTCACTTCCACACGCGTTCCCCTCAGCGCCGTCAAAAACGTGGCGCTGCTCACCTCTTCGCCTAGTGGAATTTGCAGGCTTTTCAGTTGCTCGCTGAGCGGCGCCACCGAATTGTACCGCACCGCGCTGATTCGGCCGCCATTCAGGTCCACCAACGTCAACGACTTCAACACATCATTCAGCTGCGCCGTCGTAAACTGGATTCCCAACTCCTGGTTTCCCCGTACTTGTCCCGTATGCTCGAAGTACCCAACGCCGTTCTTGTACAGCACCACCTTCTTCACCGGAAGCGAACCGCTTCTCGCCGTCTCCACTCCCCCCTCGTTGTTGTTTTGTTTTGGAGGAACCGTCTGCCCGAACGCTGCCGAGACAACCAGAAATGCTAATGAGACACACCCGTATCGCGTGCGCATCTGCACACCTCCCATCCCACTCTGCAGTGTCCCTGCTCTTTAGACACCGCCTCTCGTCTGTTGGATTCCGTCTGTAGCGGCGGCTTGTTGCCGCCCTGCGCCGTGTTTCACTTCAGCATCGTCGCGTGGTAATACCGGCACTTCCATTCCTCGCCGTACCTCATCCACACTTCTCCCACCGCAAACCGGTGCCGCTCAGCGGACAGCCCCGCGCGCACTTCCACTTCCGCCGTATAGGTCGCGATGGCCCCTTCTTCTCCCACCGGCCACGCTTCGAATTCCCTCAGCCAGTAATCCTCAATCGGCTGCGCCGCAATCTCCGCGGCGCTCGGTCTTCCGATGTGCACCGTCCCATCCGGATGGACGGCCCGGAATTCCTCTGCCAGGTGCCGGCTGTGCTCTATCTCGTCCACGTTTACGTAAGCACCCCACATGGTCTGATGCCGCTCCGCAAGCTTTCGCGTCAACTCGTTCTCTTTCGCCAGGTGAATTCTGCTCATAGCCCATTCCCGATTTATCTTTTCGCGCCCGGATCTTCAAACTGCTTCGCAATCAGGCTCCAGTAACTCGCCGGCTTCAGCCTCTGCCAGATGTCCACGAAATAGGCGTCCGCGCCGATCAGCACGCGCATCTTCCCCAGCTCCACCCCGCGTAGAATCTTCGCCGCCGCCACGTCCGGGTCCGTTCGCGCAACGCGCTCAAACCGCGCCATGCTTTCCTTGTACAGGCTTCGGCCCGCCCGTTCTCCCGTCTTCGCGTGCTCGGCAATGGCTGTGCGCACGAATCCCGGATGCACGCACGTCACCCCCACGTTCGTCCCTTCCAATTCGTGATGCAGCGACTCCGTGTACCCGCGCACCGCGAACTTGCTCGCGCAATACGCTCCTTGCCCCGAGGCTCCGAAAATGCCTAGCAGGCTCGACGTATTCACGATGTGCGCCCGCTTCTCCTTCTTCAGCATCGGCAAGAAATACGTCACTCCATACACCACGCCCCAGAAATTGATGTCCATCAGCCAGCGAAAATCCTCGAGCGAAATCTCCTCCAGGTGTCCCAGCAGCGCCACTCCCGCATTATTGAAGAGCAGCGTCGCCCGCCTGTGTTCCGCCGCCACCTCATCCGCAAAGCGCTTCACTTGAGCCTCGTCCGCCACATTGACGAGATGCTTCGTCACCTTCCCCGTGGCGCCGCGCAGCCCCGCCACTGTTTCGCTCAATCCTCTGTCGCTTCGGTCCGCCAGCGCCAACGACGCCCCCTTGGCCGCCAACTGCTGCGCCAGACAGCGTCCCATCCCCGACCCCGCGCCCGTCACCACCGCTACGCCTTCGCTCAAGAATCCCATTCCGTCACCGTCACTTCCCTGTGCGAGACAACCCCACACTATGCCAAGGCAGACCGCTCCTCATCCGCCCGCACTCTTACCACACTTCCTATTTCGCGGCCAGATTCGCCGTCACATTTCGATTGGATTACAGCGGCTTGCTGATGCGTACGAGATTCTTTCCCCCGCGCTTCGCCTCGTACAACATTTGATCGGCTCTTCGGAGCAGCGTCCCGAATTCGTGCATGTCTTTCCCGAGCGTCCCGGATACGCCGAAACTCGCCGTCAGGCTTACGCTTTTCCCCTGCAACGGAAACGATAGCGCGGCAAACTGCTCCCGAAAGCGGTTCACCGTTTCTGCAATCCCTTCTCCCTCCACGTGTGTCACCACCAGGACAAATTCGTCGCCCCCCAGCCTTCCGCAAATGTCCGACGCCCTCGTGTTTCGCTTCAACACTTCCGCGAAGGTCTTCAGCACAATGTCCCCGCCATCGTGCCCAAACGTATCGTTGATGCTCTTGAAACTGTCAAGATCGCCTAGCACCACCCAGATCGGAAAACCGTGCCGCGCCGCTCCCCGCAGCTGTTTCGCCGCCCAATCTTCGATCGCGCGCCGGTTCGGCAGTCCCGTCAGCGAATCCGTCCGCGCCGCCTGCTCCAGTTTCTCGCTTTTCGCCGCCAGCTCCCGGTTGAGGTCGATAATCCGCCGGCCCACGCCGATTCGCGCCAGCATCTCTCCCGGATCGAACGGTTTCGTCAGGTAATCGTCCGCGCCGGCTTCCAGCCCTTTCACCACGCTCTCTTTCTCCGTCTTGCTGGTCATCACGATGATGTACGTGTACGGGCGCGTGTTGTCGGACCGGATCCGCTGGCACAGCTCCAATCCCGAAAAGTCCGGCATCATCCAATCCGTAATCACGATGCACGGCGAATGCTCCAGGAATAGCTGCATCGCTTCCTCGCCGTTACTCGCGAAACGCAGCGAATACGGTTCCACGGAAACCACCTGCTCCACCAGTTTCCGGCACACCGGCGAATCGTCGACCACCAGCACTTCGTAGGTTTGTTTGGCCTGGTTCATCCTTTGCTTGTGCTTGCCGCACGCGGAACCACCCTGTCTTGTGTCTTCCCTGGCAGGTTGCGGAACAACTCCTTTCTTCCGGAGGTAGGAGCTTCACCCCCCGTGAGTTGTTCGCCGTGGAGGGGGCTTCGGCACCGGAAGATCCGTAGCCGAATGTTGCCTCAGATTCGTCGAACGTTCGGCCTGTTTGTCCTAATTTAGCAGACCTGTGAATCTTCCCGTCGCCGCCCTTAGCCTATGGCCGCGAAAACAACAACTGTTCTGTCGCCTCGCGCAGGTATCCCTGAAGTTACGGCTTGCGAGCCCGTACCAGCAGCGCCCCTTCCGCTTTGAAGGCGCGCAATTGCTCCACGTCGCGGAACCATCGCCCTGTATAGGTCTCCGGCGTCGCCGATGGATCGGCTATCCGCTCGTCCGAAATCTCCGCAAAACCCGCCACTCTGAACAGTTCGCCCCATTCCGCCGCGCTCAGCAAATGGGTAGGCACCGGCAGCAGCCCGCCCCATTGATGGCTGTGGGGATTGTCCCGGTAATAGTTGATCAAAATCCGTGCCTCACCGCCCGGCCGCAGCACCCGGAAAATCTCTTTCACGCCCTCCGCGGGATTCGGCCAGTAATACGCCGACTCCACCGAAATAGCATGTGTAAAGAAGTTCGGCTCCCAGGGAATTTCCCCCACGTCCCCGGTCACATACAGAATGTTGTCGTGCTCCACGCTATTGCGCCGTGCCACGCGGATCATCTCGTCGGAAACGTCCATCCCGACGACGCGTCCCTCCGGCACCATTCGCGCCAGCCGCCGCGCCAACCATCCCGATCCGCAACCCACATCCAGGATGTTGTCCGTGGGCTCCGGGCGCATCTTCTCGAGCACCGGCAGCGTGATCGGCAGGTGGTCTTGTTCCATACCGTCGCCACGCCCGGCTTCCGCCCAGCGATTAAACTCGTCTCGCAGGATTCCAGCTTTGGATTCGTTCATTTTGGAGTGAACCCGTCCGGTAGTGGCGGGTCTTTCGCGCCTTTTGCGTCCCACCGTTCTTTGCCGGGAAGACCCCTGACCCCCACCCTGCAATTGTCGCACCATTATAGGGTATACGGGCCCGCCTCTTGGGCTGGGCGAGATCGGAAGGGACTCACGCGGGCCGCTGCCGCCCGCCTAAACCGTTCTGCCGCACGTCGTGCAAAAATGCGCCCCGGGATAGGTCATCGTTCCGCACTGGCAACAGAATCTCGCCGGCCCCGCCGTCACCGGCACCAACCGGACCGGCGCATACGTCTCCGCTGTGCACGCCCAGATCAGCGCAATGACCCAACCGATTACCGTCCACCCCAGCAACAGGTTCAACAGGAAGATCCCGGCCGCGTCGTGCTTATTCCGCCCAATGATCGCGGGCAGGAAATACATCAAAATCATGAACGCCAGCGTCAGCATAAGGCACCTCTCCGACCGTACCCTAGGCAAGCCGCACTAAGGCCCGCCCCTATTTTCTTATACGCACCAGCCTGCCCCTTTGTTCCAGGCGCCGTCTGGGCCATGGTGCGCTGGCTCTTCGCCCTGAGCCTCGAAGGGTCACTTCTCCCGACTCCTCTCGGGATGTCCGCGCTCCCGCAAGATTTAGTGTGTCAGTTTGTCTAGGCTCTCATCCCGGCCGGAGGCTCGCCTCTTTGGCGGGCCGCCGCGGAGCGGTACTGGCACCCAACTCCCCCAGCGCCCTACTTTCCCGCCCCCTGCACCTTCACCAGCAACTCCGCGAACCTCTGCTTCCGCTCGGCCTGGTCCTGCCCGCCTACCGCTTCGGCCAACTGGGTAATATTCATCGAGCAGAACTTCGGCCCGCACATCGAACAGAACTTCGCTTCTTTGTAAAAATCGTCCGGCAGGTTCTCGTCGTGCATCGTCCGCGCCGTCTCCGGGTCCAGCGACAACTCAAACTGCTTGTTCCAGTCGAACAAGAACCGCGCATAGCTCAACGCATCGTCGCGGTCCCTCGCCCCCGGCCGGTGCCGCGCCACGTCCGCGGCGTGCGCCGCGATCTTGTACGCGATCACGCCCTGCTTCACGTCCTCCGGGTTCGGCAATCCCAGGTGCTC
>Ga0335077_10010274_pt1 | contig 11643 bp, 23 predicted proteins | sample Lox_Sample_31_FD_207151 | JGI IMG/M metagenome (GOLD analysis project Ga0335077, IMG submission 207151) | Soil microbial communities from Loxahatchee National Wildlife Refuge, Florida, United States - Lox_Sample_3.1 | ecosystem: Environmental > Terrestrial > Soil > Wetlands | place: USA...
CGAGATTCTGGATTACACCAAACGCCGCAGCGCCCTGCCGGAGCCGGAGCCGCGCCGCGACCGTGGCGAGAGGCGCGACCGTGGCGACCGCGATCGGGGTGGCGACCGCCGCCGCGAGGCGCATCCCCCGGCCCATGCTCCTGCCGCCGAACACACGGGGCCGGCCGTTCAGGCTCCGCCGCCTTCCGAAATGCCGCGTCCGGCAGCGCGTCCTTCCGCGCCAATCCTTCCGCCGCTGATGTCGCCCCAGCAGCACCCCTCCTGGAAACAGGAGGTCCATAAGGAACCAGCCAAAGAACCGGGTGCGGAGGGTGCGGCTCCGCCGGAAACGCCCGAAGGTTCCGGAGAGAAGCAATAGAGGAGACCGATCGCCATGATGATGCCAAAGAAGGTGAAATACCGGAAGCAGCAGCGCGGGCGCATGGCCGGCAAGGCGTGGCGCGGCTCGAGTATCTCTTTCGGTAATTTCGGTCTCAAGGCGCTCGAATGCGCATGGATCACAGATCGGCAAATCGAAGCGGCACGCGTGGCCATGACGCGTTCCATCAAGCGCGGCGGCAAAGTGTGGATCCGGCTGTTCCCGGACAAGCCGATCACCAAGAAGCCGGCCGAGACTCGTATGGGAAAGGGCAAGGGCGCGCCCGAGCAGTGGGTGGCGGTGATCCGTCCCGGAAAAATTCTTTTCGAGATGGAAGGCGTGGACCGGGGCACGGCCGAATCGGCCATGCGGCTGGCGGCGCACAAGCTGCCCATCAAGACGAAATTTATCAGCCGGGAAGAGGCGGAGTAAGGGACATGAAAGCGAATGCGGATAAGGTTCGCGGGCAGGATGAAGAAGAGTTGAAGCGCCACTTGCACGAAATGGACGAGCAACTTTTCCGCTTCCAGTTTCAGCGGTCGATGGGGCAGATGGATGGCTTGAAAAAGGCGCGGGCGATGCGGAAAGAACGCGCGCGGATTCATACGGTGCTGCGCGAGCGGCAACTGGAGAAGAAGTAATGGCCGAACAGCAAACGGCGACCGGACTCAAGAACGAGAAGGTCGGCCAGGTGGTTTCGACGAAGATGACCAAGACCATCGTGGTGGAAGTGAGCCGGCGCGTGCCGCACCCGCTGTACAAGCGCATCATCGGCAAGCGCAAGAAGTTCTACGCCCACGATGAGGATGCGACGGCCAAGCTGGGAGATGTGGTGCGGATCGTGGAATCGCGGCCGCTCAGCAAACTGAAGCGGTGGCGTCTGGCAGAAGTGATTCGCCGGGCGGCTCAGGTGGGCACGGAGCCATCGGAAGTGGATGTGAAGTGAGGTGCGGGAATTGAGCCGGGCGCTTTGATTTTTCTTTTTGAGGACTCGTTATGATTGGAATGCGAACCATCCTGGAGGTCGCCGATAACTCCGGCGCACGCAAGCTGGCATGTATTTTGCCGCGCGGTGGCGATCTCGGCCTGCGAGCGGGCCTGGGAGACGTGATCACCGCCAGCGTGAAAGAGGCGGCTCCCGATTCGGCGATCAAGAAGGGCAAGGTGGTGCGTTGCGTGATCGTTCGCATGCGCAAGGAGACCCGCCGCAAAGACGGAACCTACATCCGCTTCGATTCCAATGCAGCGGTCCTGATCAATGACGTGGGGGAGCCGGTAGGCACGCGCGTGTTTGGGCCGGTGGCCAGGGAGTTGCGCGATAAGAAATTCATGAAAATCGTTTCTCTGGCGCCTGAGGTGATTTAGAAATGGGTATTGCTAAGAAAGAAGCGCCGCCGCCGGCGCGGGTCCAATTCAAGAAGGAAGATACCGTCAAGGTGATCTCCGGCCGCGACCGTGGTAAGACCGGACGCGTCCTCCGGGTCGATCACGAAAGAGGACGGGTTCTGGTGGAGCACGTTTCCATGGTGAAACGGCACACGCGGCCCAATCCGTCGAAGCAGATCAAGGGCGGGATTGCGGAGCGCGAAAGCCCCATTGCGATCTCTAACGTGATGATCGTGTGCCCGGGCTGCAACAAAGCCACGCGTATCGGGCACCATGTGGATACGGTTGCGGGCGGGCGTACGCAGCGCACACGCGTCTGCCGGAAATGCGGGCAGACACTGGATCGGAAGTGAGGAAGCTATGGCGGCACGATTGAAAGAACATTACCGCAACAAAGTGATGCCGGCGCTGACCAAGGAATTCGGCTACACGAATCAAATGGCCGTGCCGCGGATCGAGAAGATCGCGATCAACATCGGGCTGGGCGAGGCGACTCAAAACGCCAAGTTGATGGATGGCGCAGTCAACGAGCTGGGTCAGATCGCCGGTCAAAAGCCGGTAGTCACGAAGGCCACCAAGTCGATTTCGCAGTTCAAGCTGCGCGAAGGGCAGGCGATCGGCTGCATGGTAACGCTGCGCGGCGACCGCATGTTCGAGTTTTTTGACCGCCTGGTGAACGTGGCGTTGCCCCGCGTGCGCGATTTCCGCGGTGTGTCGACGAAGTCGTTCGATGGGCGCGGGAACTACACGCTGGGAGTCAAGGATCAATTGATTTTCCCGGAAATCGATTACGCCAAGGTTGAGAAGACCAAGGGCATGAATATTTGCATCACGACCACGGCGCGCACCGACGCCGAAGGTCTGGCGCTGTTGCGGCAGATGGGGATGCCGTTCCGGCAGTAGGAAGGACAGAGAAGATATGGCCACCACCGCCAAGATCGCGAAAGACCTGAAATTGGAAAAGATCCGCCGGGCGTCCATTCTGGCCAAGAAGGAAAAGAAGCCGGGGATCGCGAAACTGCCGACCCGGCACCGCAACCGCTGCTGGCGGTGCGGCAGGCCGCGGGCGTTCCTGCGCAAATTCGGAATCTGCCGGCTGTGCTTCCGGCAACTGGCGCTCAACGGCGAAATCCCCGGCGTGGTCAAGGCGAGCTGGTAAAGGAGGCGGAGCAAAAGAAAACATGACTACCGATCCCATTGCCGACATGCTGACGCGCGTGCGCAACGCCATCCAGGCGCGCCACCCGAAGGTGGACGTGCCGGCCTCCAAGCTGAAGGCGGAGATCGCGCGCATCCTCAAAGAAGAGGGCTACATCGCCAACTATAAAGTGGCGGAAGAGGGCGCCAAGCGGACCATCAAAATCTATCTGAAATACAGCCCCGATAACGCGCCGGTGATTTCTGCGATCGAGCGCGTGTCGCGTCCTGGCTGCCGCGTGTACGTAGGCCAAACCGATATCCCCCGGGTGTTGGGCGGGATGGGAATCAACATCCTGACCACCCCGCGCGGCGTCATGACCGGCCGCGACGCCCACAAGGAACACGTGGGCGGCGAGATTTTGTGCCGCGTCTGGTAATGAGGTCGATATGTCAAGAATTGGAAAAAAGCCGATTCCACTGCCGAAAGGCGTAAAGGTGCAGGTCGGCGAACAGCTCGAAGTGACCGGTCCCAAAGGCACCCTTACGGTTCCGTTGCCGCCGGGCATCACCGTTCATCAAGATGATGGAAAGCTCGAAGTGAAGCGCGACTCCGATGAGCATGCGGCGTTGCACGGCTTGACTCGGGCCCTGGCGGCGAACGCGGTGCAAGGTGTTTCGGGCGGGTTTACGCGCGAGCTGGACATCGTCGGCATCGGCTATCGCGCCGATGTCAAGGGCAAGATCGCGACCTTCACTCTGGGCTACTCGCACCCCATCGAGGTCCTGCTCCCGGACGGCGTCGACCTGAAGATCGACAAGCAGACGCATTTGGTATTGACCGGGCATGACCGGCAGTTGTTGGGGCAGACCGCAGCCAATATCCGCGCCTTGCGCAAGCCGGATCCGTACAAGAACAAGGGCATCCGCTATACGGGCGAAGCGTTACGCAAGAAGGTCGGAAAGACCGGAGCGACCAGCAAATGATTCGTGTGATCGAGAAGAACGAAATCCGCAACCGGATCCACCGGCGCATCCGCCGCAAGCTGAGCGGAACTGCGGAGCGTCCGCGCCTGGCGGTGTATCGCAGCGTGGCGCACATTTACGCGCAAGTCATCGACGATGGGGAAGGCAAGACTCTGGTCTCGGCTTCTTCGGTGGACAAGGGCGCCAAGACCAACGGCGGCAACCTGGCGGCGGCCAAAGCCATCGGCAAGCTGGTGGCCGAGCGTGCCAAAGAAAAGGGCATCAAGACAGTGGTGTTCGACCGGGGCGGCTATCTGTACCACGGCCGAGTCAAGGCGCTGGCCGATGCTGCGCGGGCCGCGGGACTGGAGTTCTAACTAGATGGCAATTGTGAAACGTATCGATCCGGGGACCCTCAACTTGAAAGAGCAGGTGGTCGCCATTAACCGCGTGACGAAAGTAGTCAAGGGCGGCAAGAACCTCAGCTTTTCCGCGCTCGTGGTGATCGGCGATCCTTCGGCAAAAGTGGTGGGTTACGGAGTAGGGAAGGCCAAAGAGGTACCCTCGGCGATTCGCAAAGGGATTGAGGCGGCCAAGAAGAATTTGCGCAAAGTTCACGTGCTCGAAACCACCATTCCGCACCGGGTGCTGGGCGTATTTGCCAGCTCGCAAGTGCTGCTGAAGCCGGCGCCCGAAGGAACCGGAGTGATCGCGGGCGGTGCGGTGCGTGCGGTGATCTCGGCTTGCGGAATCCCCAACGTGTTGACGAAGTCGATCGGCCGCCGCAATCCGCACAACGTGGTTAAGGCGACGATCGTGGCGCTCGAATCGCTCAGGGACCGTGCCGCCGTAGCCGATATGCGCGGCCTGGCCGTGGAGAAACTGTGATGGCGCGAACGATCAAAATCAAACTCGTGCGCAGCCCGATCTGCACTCCCGAAAAGCATAAGCGGGTAGTCAAGGGCCTCGGGTTGCGCAAGCTCAACCAGGTGGTGGAGCGCCCGGACTCGCCGGTGTTCCGCGGTATGGTGAAGAAGGTACCGCACCTGTTGGCGATTGTGGGGTAGGGGTGACCACTAGAGCAGCATGACTTTTGAAGAACGTATCGATCGGTTGGCGGAGCGGCACGAAGCATTGGCCCAAAGTGCTGAGCTACTGCTCAAGGAGTCCCATACGGAAAGTATTCGTTTGCTGCTCGAAAGTTCCCGCGTTCACGGAGAGGGTATTCGGGTGATGTTCGAAAACTCCCAAGTACAATTCGCGAACTCCCAAGTACAAGCGGAGGATATCCGGGGCTTGTCAAAACACATCCGGAACCTGGTTCGGACCGCCGAAATTCACGAGCGCCGCATCACAAGATTGGAAGGGAGCGAATAACCGCTCCACGAGAACATATGAACCTCAGCGATTTAAAACCACCCGCCGGCCAAACCAAGCCCCGCAAGCGCATCGGCCGCGGCATGGGTTCGGGGCACGGCAAGACCGCAACGCGCGGCAGCAAAGGCCAGCACGCAGGCACCGGGTTCGCCCAGAAGCGCGGCTTTGAAGGCGGCCAGATGCCGCTGCATCGCCGTCTGCCGAAACGCGGATTTACCAACATTTTTAAGAAGCAGTTCGCTATCGTCAATCTGAACCGGTTGGAAAAGCTCGAGGGCGACACCTTCGGTGTGGACCGTCTGCTCGAGCTCGGAGTCATCAAGAAGCCGGGCGACGGCCTCAAGATCCTCGGCACCGGACAGTTGACTCGCAAAATCACGGTGGAGGCCCACCAGTTTTCGAAATCGGCGCTGGACAAGATCCGGAAGGCCGGAGGACAGGCGCAGGTGATCGGCGCAGCCACGTCGTAGCGCCGGGAAGCGCAGGGATCTATGAGGTTCTTGGAAGCGTTCGCGAACATCTTTCGCGTACCCGATCTTCGCAAGAGGGTTTTGTTCACTCTCGGGCTGCTGGCCGTGTATCGCCTGGGCGGCCACATCCCCACGCCGGGAATCAATATCGAGCGGTGGAGCGACATCTTTAATTCGGCCGCGGGCTCGATTTTCGGGTTCTTCGATCTATTCGCCGGCGGCAACATCCGGCGCTTGACCATCTTCGCGTTGGGCATCATGCCCTACATCACCGCGTCGATCATTTTGCAGTTGCTGACCGTCGTCGTCCCAACTCTCGAAAAACTGCAAAAAGAGGGCGAACTGGGCCGCCGCAAGATCACGCAGTGGACCCGCTACCTGACCATCATCCTTTCCGTCCTGCAGTCGTTTGGCATCGCGCAGGGCTTGATGGCGATGCAGCAGGGAGTGGTCATCAATCCGGGCTTCGGGTTTGTCCTGCTGACGATCATCTCGCTCACCACCGGCACGGCGTTCATCATGTGGCTGGGCGAGCAGATCAGCGAGCGCGGCGTGGGAAATGGGATGTCGCTCATCATTTTCACGGGAATTGTGGTGGGCCTGCCAAACGCCATCGGCAACATCTGGCGCAACACGTTCGAAACCCACGAATGGGGTCCGCTCACGGTAATCGTTCTGCTGATCATGATGGTGGCGGTGGTCGCGTTCATCGTGCTGGTGGAGCGCGGCGAGCGGCGCATTCCGGTGCAATACGCCAAGCGCGTGGTGGGCCGGCGCGTCATGGGGGGGCAGTCAACCCACATGCCGCTCAAAGTAAATGCCGGCGGCGTGATTCCGGTGATCTTCGCCTCTTCGATCCTGGCCTTCCCCGCAACTCTTGCCCAACTCGGACCAGTCAAGAACATTGCCTGGCTTTCGAACACGCTGCGCAGCATCCAGCATGGCGAGCCGCTCTATTACGTGCTGTTCGTGGCTGGAATCATCTTCTTCTGCTTCTTTTACGTTTCGATCATCTTCAACCCCAACGAAGCCGCCGACAACATGCGCAAGTACGGCGGGTTCATTCCAGGTATACGGCCGGGCCGCAACACGGCCGATTACATGAACGCCATTTTGACCAAGATCACGGTGGTGGGCGGCATCTATCTCTCCATTCTGTGCCTGATTCCAGACATCATGATTTCCGGGATCAAGCTCAACCATCTGTGGTTGATCGGGAACTGGGTCGATCGGGTAGCGCCGCGTTTCTTACTCGAAGGACTCAACGTGCAGTTCTATTTCGGCGGGACCTCGCTGTTGATCGTGGTGGGCGTGGCCATGGATACGATCAATCAGATCGAGGCGCAATTGATCATGCGACATTACGACGGATTCACCCCCAGGTCCGGGAGAATCCGCGGCAGAAGGAGCACATTCTGAGTCTCCTGGTCGCTTGAGGCCATTGACTTTTCTCTCTCGTGAACGCAATCGTCATATTCGGCGCCCCAGGTTCGGGCAAAGGCACGCAAGCGAAGATGCTGCAACAGTGCCTCGGAATTCCTCACGTGTCAACGGGGGAAGTCTTGCGGCAACGCATCCGCACCGGGAACGGTTCGGACGTAGCCGCCACCATGAAGTCGGGCCGTCTGGTTCCCGACGAAGTGGTGAATTCCATCGTGGAAGAACGGCTCAGCGAGCCGGATGCCGCCAAGGGCTTTATTCTGGACGGGTACCCGCGTACCCGGTCGCAGGCGGAGCATCTCTGCCGGTGGTTCGACGGGCGGGGAATCCAGGAGGTGGTGATTCACCTCGTGGTTGATTACAATATAATTATCACTCGTTTGGCCGGCCGCAGGCAGTGCCCTGTCTGCGGCACTTTGTACAATGTCGTCTCTCAACCGCCGAAAGTGGATGAGCTGTGCGATCTGGAAGGCCAGGCGTTGATGATTCGGGATGATGATCGGGAAGCAGTGATTCGCGAGCGCCTGGAACAGTATGAGCATCAGACCCGGCCCGTGCTGGATTTTTTCCGTGCAGCCGGCCGGCGGGTAGCTGCTGTGGAGGCGGACGATGCGCCTCCCGAGAAGATCTTTCACATGATTCGCCAGGCGCTGGAGACGCATGATCGTACGCAAGACCGCCGCTGAACTGGAAAAAATGCGGCGCAGCGGCCTGCTGGTGTGGGAGATTCTGCAGAAGTTGAAGGGCATGGTGGCGGAGGGGCTCAGCACCATGCAGCTCGAAGTAGCGGCCGCCAAAATGATGGAGGATGCAGGGGCTAAGCCGGCGTTCAAGGGCTATTATGTGCCGGCGGCCGGCGAGGCGTATAAGTTCGTGCTGTGCACGTCGGTGAATAGCGAGATTGTCCACGGCATGCCCAATTCGAAGCGGCTGCTGCAGAACGGCGATATCGTTTCCATCGATACGGGCGTCAAGTTGGATGGGTATTACGGCGATTCCGCGATCACGGTTCCGGTCGGTGAGATCAGCGAGCAAACCAAGAAGCTGCTGCAAGTGACGCAGGATTCTTTGGAGCTGGCCATCGATCGGATACGTTCGGGGAATCGCCTGTTCGATGTTTGCGGCGCGGTTGAGCAGCATGTGAAGTCAAGCGGATTTTCGATTGTGCGCGAGTACGTGGGACATGGGATCGGAACGCAGCTCCACGAAGAGCCTCAAGTCCCGAATTATATCGACCGCAAGAATGAGAACCCGCGGCTCAAGGAAGGCATGGTGCTGGCTGTCGAGCCGATGGTGAACGCGGGCGGCCCGGAGGCCGTGGTTCTGAAAGATAAGTGGACCGCGGTAACCAAGGATGGATCCAACTCGGCGCACTTCGAGCATTGCGTGGCGGTGACCGGGAATGGCCCCTGGGTGTTGACTCGGCCGTGATGATCGAAGCCACGGTGCTGGAAGAACGGCCCAGCGCGATTTATAAGGTGGTGCTGCAGAACCAGAAGCAGGTTTTGGCGCACTTGGTAGGCTCCGCGGAACGGAATTTTGTCCGGTTGGTTCCGGGTGACCGCGTGGAAATCGAGTTAGCGCCCGGCGATCCGTCGCGTGGACGGATCATGCGGAAATTGGGGAATTGAGATGAAGGTACGAGCGTCCGTCAAGAAGATTTGCGACAAGTGCAAGGTGATCCATCGCGAGGGCGTGGTGCGGGTCATCTGCGTAAACCCGAAACACAAGCAGAGACAGGGATAACGAGGAACAACTATGGCGCGTATTGCCGGTGTAGATCTACCGCCTGCCAAGAGGGCCGAGATCGGGCTGACGTACATTTACGGCATTGGCCGTACCCGCTCCCGCTCGCTCCTTCATCGGGCGGGTATCGATTTCGACAAGAAGGTGCGGGATATGACGGAAGACGAGGTCAACCGCGTCCGTCAGATTCTGGAAGACGAGGGCGCCGTAGAAGGCGACCTGCGCAAAGAGATCTCGATGAACATCAAGCGGCACATCGAGATGGGTTCTTACCGCGGGTTGCGGCACCGCCGCAGTCTGCCCGTGCGTGGTCAGCGCACGCACACCAATGCGCGCACGCGCAAAGGGCCGCGCCGCGGTACGGTAGCCAACAAGAAGAAGGCGTCGGCGAAGACATAATATGGCGAAAGCACCAGCGAAAACCGGCAAGAAAAAAAGCTTCAAGAAGAAGGAAAAGCGCATTGTGCACACGGGCATCGTGCACATACAGGCCACGTTCAACAACACCATCGTGACCATCGCCGATCAGGAAGGCAACACCGTGGCCTGGTCGAGTGCGGGTTCGCTCGGCTTCCGCGGTTCGCGCAAAGGCACTCCCTTCGCCGCGCAGCAGGCTTCCATGACGGCCGCTAACAAGGCCGTGGAAAGCGGCCTGCGAACAGTGGAAGTGCGGGTAAGCGGTCCGGGTTCGGGCAGGGAATCGGCGGTGCGCGCCCTGTCCACGGCCGGCATTGAGGTACGAGCTATTAAAGACGTGACGCCGATGCCGCACAATGGGTGCCGACCGCCGAAGAAGCGGAGAGTGTAGGAGGAAGCACCGCTCCCTTTACGGTCGCGGCTCGGTAAACGGTTTCGAATGTGTGTTATTGAGCCGCGACCGTAAGGGAGCGGTGGGTTGCAGCAAGCGGGACGAAGGCCGGCCAAAGGCTGTAAACCGCACCTGAAAGAGAAAAGGTAAGGAGTAGAAATTGGCACGATACATCGGCCCGGTTTGCCGGCAATGCCGGCGTGAGGGCATGAAACTCTATCTCAAAGGGGAGCGCTGCCACAGCGAAAAATGCGCCATCGAGAAGCGCAACTTCGTCCCTGGGCAGCATGGCAAAGACCGCAAAGCGAAGCTAGTCGGCTACGGCCTCCAGCTTCGAGAAAAGCAGAAGGCGCGCCGCGTCTATGGCGTGCTCGAACGGCAATTCCGGAACGCCTTCGAAAAGGCGGCGCTCGCCAAGGGCATCACCGGTGACAACTTGATGTCGGGCCTCGAGCGGCGGCTGGATAGCGTGATTTATCGCATGGGCTTCGGCACCAGCCGCGCACAATCCCGCCAGATCGTCCGCCACGGCCACATCGAAATCAACGGACGCAAGTGCAACATTCCCTCCGCCCAGGTCAAAGTGGGAGACCTGGTGGCAGTTCGCGAAAAGAGCAGGAACAACCAGACCATTCTGGCCGCTCGCGACGCAACGGCTCACGCCCCGGCGCCTAATTGGATCGATGTCGACCGCGAGGGCTTGAAAGGCCGCATTCAAAGCTTGCCGAAGCGCGACGAGCTGGTACAGATCCAGCTCAACGAGCAGCTCATCGTTGAGTTGTATTCTAAATAGGAATTCGTGTGGGGCGGAATTGATCCGCCGAATTGAGGATCTATGTTTAAAGGCTTCCAGAAACCGAAACGCTTGGTCGCCAATACCGAGACTCTGACGGACCGGTATGGCATGTTTACGGCACAACCCTTTCAGCGCGGGTTCGGCACCACCATCGGGAATGGCCTGCGGCGCGTGCTGTTGAGCTCGATTGAAGGCGCGGCCATTACGGCGGTGCGTATCCAGGGTGTCGAGCACGAATTCAGCCCCATTCCGGGCGTAGTAGAAGATGCGACCGACATCATCCTGAACCTGAAACAGATTCCGTTCAAGATCATGGGCGAGGGAGTCAAGACGGTTCGCCTCACCGTGGAGCAGCCAGGCGATGTCCGCAGCGGCCAGATTGAAACCGACGCCGACGTGGAAGTGCTGGACCGCGATGTTCACATCGCAACCGTCAGCGAAGGCGGCAAACTGAACGTCGAGATGCGGCTCAAGACCGGCCGCGGCTATGTCAGCGCCGACAAGAATTTCGACGAAGACCTCGCGCTCGGTTATATCCCCATTGACTCGGTTCACTCGCCCGTACGCAAAGTGAATTTTGCGGTAGAAGCCGCGCGTCTCGGCCAGATGACCGACTATGACAAGTTGACTCTGGAAGTCTGGACCAACGGCGCCGTGTCCCCGCAGGATTCCATCGGCTACGCCGCCAAACTCCTCAAGGACCACATGTCCATTTTCATCAACTTCGAGGAAGTGCCGGAGCAGTCCGAAGAGGTTTCCGAGCGCGGCCTCGACAAGATGAATGAAGTGCTCAACCGCTCCGTGGAAGAGCTCGAGTTGAGCGTTCGCTCGTACAACTGCCTCAAGAACGCCAATATTCAGACCATCGGCGAGCTGGTTCAGAAGACCGAAGCCGAGATGCTTCGCACCAAGAATTTCGGCCGCAAGTCACTGAACGAGATCAAAGAGATTCTGGCGAACATGGGCCTCTCGCTCGGCATGCGGATCGATGCGCACGGGCGGCTGGTCGCGCCTCCCGCTCAACCCGCTGGTATGCCGACCGATTACGGTCCGGAAGAACCAGACATGATGCAGGAATAGCGCATGAGACATCGAGTCGGTGGATTTAAACTGAAGCGGCCGGTAGATAGCCGCAATGCGCTCCTGCGCAACCTCATCA
>Ga0335077_10010276_pt1 | contig 11643 bp, 13 predicted proteins | sample Lox_Sample_31_FD_207151 | JGI IMG/M metagenome (GOLD analysis project Ga0335077, IMG submission 207151) | Soil microbial communities from Loxahatchee National Wildlife Refuge, Florida, United States - Lox_Sample_3.1 | ecosystem: Environmental > Terrestrial > Soil > Wetlands | place: USA...
TCCGGAACGCCGAGTAGCCGGCCACGTAGAACGCGAACAGCCCGGGCGGGCGGTCGGGCAGTGATGGCCCAGCCACACCAACGCGGCGGCCAGCGCCAGGTCGAAGATCAGCTCGCACAGGAACGTCGGCTGGAAGGTCGCGTACTGGCCGTATGCGGCCGGGCGGTGCGAGGGTGAGATCGCCAGCGCCCACGGCAGCGAGGTGGGGCGGCCGAACAGTTCCTGGTTGAAGTAGTTGCCGAGCCGTCCCATTGCCTGGGCCACCAGCAGCGCCGGGGCCACCGCGTCGGCGAACCGCGCGGCGTCGGCGCCCGCCCGGCGCACCCGCCCACATCCCGGCCGCGACCCCGCCCCAGATGCCCAGCCCGCCCGACCACACCGCGAACACCCCGTACCACACGTGCGGGATGTCGGCCGGGGTGGTGAGGTCGAAGTAGATCCGCCCGCCGATGATCCCGGCCGGCACCGCCCACAGCGCGACGTCGCCGACCAGGGCGGGATCGCCGCCGACCGCCCGCCAGCGCTTACGGGTGATCCAGATCGCCAGCGTGATGCCGACCAGGTACATCAGCCCGTATACGTGGACATACGCCGGGCCGATGTGGATGCCGCTGGCGGGCGGGCTGGGGATATGCGACGCCATGCCAGCAGGCTGACGCGGAGTCGGCCAGGTACCGGGCGAGATTGGGGAGGGACCGTGGGCTGGGCTGCGGGTCATCGTGGGCCCGGCCCGGGCGGTGGTTCGGGAGGGCTGTCGGCGAGCCGGTCGACTGCCTGAGCGAGGGCGGCGAGGGCGGGTACCGCGGCGGCCAGCGCCCGGCGCTGGGGTGCGGGCAGGGTGGACAGGGCCAGGTGCAGCACGGCGGCGTTGGTGGCCTGCCAGGCATGGACGGCCTGCTGCCCGGCGTCCGTGGCGGTCAGTTCCACCGCTCGCCGGTCTCCGTCGGCGGTGGCGCGGCTCAGCATGCCCTGGGCGGCCAGGCTGTTGACGATGGTGGTGACGGTGTTGGGCCGCATGTGCAACAGCCGGGCCAGCTGGCCCGGCCGGGCGCCGGGGTGCTCGGTCACGGCGGACAGCAGCTCGAGCTGGGCTACCGCGAGTGAGTTGCCGGGGTCGGCGACGCGGGCACCGCGGCGCAGCGCCCGCCGCAGCCGGGCGATTCCGTCGGCCAGCCCGTCCGCCCGGGCGGCGGCGCCGCGGGCAGCAGGGCCATTAGCCGCGGTTGTCTCGTTCATCGATGATCTCCTGCGTTGCTGCCGTGTGCGGCGGCCGTGCGTAGGTGGGCGATGGGCGGGTGCCGGCCCACGTCGCGGCCAGGGCGGCCGCGGTCAGGGCGGCGATGGCCAGCCATCCCTCATCAGCATGGCCGAGACGTGCTCCGGTGTGCAGGCCCAGTGTTACCACCGCGACGCCCAGGGCGGTGCCCAGCCCGCGGGTCATGTTCACCACCCCGCCCGCGGTAGCCGCCTCGCTGGCCGGCACGGCCGCCATGATCCGGGCGTTGTTCGCCGGGATGTAGGCACCCAGCCCCACGCCCAGCAGCGCCAGCGCTACCACCGTGACGGCGGTGGAGCCAGGAATGCCCAGCGCCGTGACCGAGCAGGTGGCGAGCAGGCCCCCGGCGGCGCAGCGGCGCCGGTTCGGCCAGTGCGGCGGCAGGATACGCTCGGCCGCCACCGCGGCCAGCCCGAACCCAGCCGGCAACGCGGTCAGCAGCACCCCCGCCCGGAGTGCGGTGTCGCCGTGCGCGGCCAGGGTCTGCGGCAGCAGCACGAGTGGGCCAAACAGCACCATGTAGGCGCACAGGGCGCCGCCGAGCGCGGGCGCGATCCCGGCCGCCGCCAGCAGCGGCAGGTCAATCAGGGGCGCCGGTGAGCGGCGCTCCCACCCGATCAGTCCCGCGGTGGCCAGTCCCGCGGCCGCCACCGACCCGGCCAGCGCCCAGCACGGCAGATCCAGGCCAGACAGCGAGGAAACAGCGATCAGGGCGCCCACCACGGCCGCAGCCAGCAGCATCATCCCGGGCAGGTCGATGGCCCGGCCGTGGGTGAACTGGCGAGTGCACGGCAGCAGGAACCACCCGGCGAGCACCGCTACTACTCCCACCGGGACGTTGACGAAGAAGATCCACCGCCAGCCGGCCGATGCGACCAGCATCCCGCCCACCACCGGGCCCAGCGCCAGGCCCAGCGCCTGCGCGCCGGCCTGGACACCGAGCGCCGCCCGCCGCCGCCCGGGCGGGGCGCTGGTGGCCACCAGGGCCACGCTGTTGGCCTGCAGCATCGCCGCCGCAGCCGCCTGCACCAGCCGCAGCGCGACCAGTACCGCCAGCGACGGTGCCAGCCCGCACCCCGCGGATGCCGCGCTGAACAGCACGAACCCGTACAGGTACACCAGCTTGCGGCCGTACCGGTCCGACCAGCGGCCCACCGGCACCAGCAGCGTCACCAGCGCCAGCAGGTAGGCCAGCGATACCCACTGCACCCCGGCCAGCCCCACGGCGAACTGGCGCTGCAGCGCGGGGAAGGCCAAGGTCACGATGCTGGCGTCGAGCTGGCCCATGAACGCCCCGAAGCACACCGTGGCCACCGCCAACCACGGCGCCCACCGGTGCTCGCGGACGACGGCCGGTCGGGCCGGCTCCCGCAGGATCGCCATCCGCGCCTGCCCGGCCAGCGCCCCGACTTTGAGTCCCAAGGCCAATCCTTTACTTCTGCAGAAGAACTATTTATAGTTCTATCACAGAAGGATCTGGATCGGCAGCGCCGACTGCGTGGCAGGCCACGGAGGAGCCGGCTACAGCAGGGTCACGAGTAGGTCATTCCAGGCAGCTCACGAGGCGGTCAAGACCGCCAGGCCAGGATCCGGCAGATTTAGATGATGGTCACCAAGGACGACACGGCTCGGAAAAACTTGCTCCGGCGGGGCTTTGCCCTGGCGTTCGTGACGCTGGGCTGGAACATGGTCGGCGTGGTGGTCCTGGCCGTCGCCGCCATGGCGGCGCGGTCGGTGGCGCTGGCCGGGTTCGGGCTGGACTCCCTCATTAAGATCGGCGCGCCCACGGTGGTGATCTAGGAGCTGTCGGCCACCGGGCAGGCCCGGCAGCGCCGGGCGCTTCGCCTGATCGGCTGCGCGTTCGCCGTCCTTGCCGCCTACCTGCTGGTCCAGTCGACCGTGGTGCTGGCGGCCGGATATCACCCGCGCCACTCCGCCGCTGGCATCGGCTGGACGGCCCTCACCGCCGCTGTCATGTTCGCGCTCGCTTTCGGCAAGGCGTGCACCGGCGCCGCTTCCTGCTCGGGCGTGTCCAGGCCGCCCCAGCGACGCGCCATCTGGCGGGTGTCTTTCTCCCAGTGGGGACCGGCGTGGCCCCGGCTTGCGGGTTGTACGGCGTGAGCGGTGTCTGTTCAAGGCACGGCCGGGGCAGGGACGGCGGTCGGGTGGCCGTTGCCGCTGCTGGGCGGATTTGCGCTGTGTTCGAGCAGCAGGAGCGCGATGTCGTCGTGGGCGTGGCCGCCGGTGTGCCGCTGGACTGCTGTCATAAGCCCGTCCAGTGCCTGGTCGCAGTCGGGTGCGGCAAGCGCCGTTGCGATCTGGTCTTCGGGCAGGAAAGCGCCGTGGAGGTCGCGGCTTTCGACCAGCCCGTCGGTGTACAGCAGCAGCCGGTCACCGGGCGACCAAGCCGCGATGAACGCGGTGCGGTCGTCGTCAAAGCCCAGCGGCAAGGCGGGCTCTCCATCGGTCAGCGGCTGCAGGTCGCCGCCGTGGCGTAGCAGCGGCGGGTGATGGCCGCAGTTGACGATGGTCAGCCCGCCGGTGGGAGCGATTTGTGCCAGCGCCGCCGTGACGAAGTCCTCCTCGCCCAGGTACGGCCCGATCGCCTGGCCGAGCTGGCGCGCCACCTTTACCATCGCGGGCGTGGCGACGGCGCTGCGCCGGAAGGCGCCGAGCACCTGCCCGGCGAGCCGGATGGCGTCCAGGCCGTTGCCGCGGACATCACCAATGATCAGCCGGATCCCGTGCTCGGTGGGGATGATCTCATACAGATCACCACCGACCGAGGCTTCACGGGTGGCCGAATGGTAGCGGGCAGCGATGTTGATGCCTTTCATTTGCGCAGGCAGCGGCGGAAGCAGCGCGAGCCGGGTGGCCTGGGCGATGGCAGTCATCCGCGCCAGCCGTTCCTCGCGGTGGCGGCGCGTCCACGCCACCACCACCGCCATCGCGCTGATAACGCAGACCACTGCGACCCGGGTCCAGTACATCGCGCCGGTGGCGGTGTCCTGCCACCACCCGCTTGCGATGGCCAGCGCCACCGCGGCGCCCGCGAAGATGGCCGTGCCGCGCTCGTCGGCGACGGTGGCGGCGATAAGTGGCGCGACGCTGAGCAGTGAGATCACGGTGATGCCCGCCATCATCGAGAGCACGGCGAACCCGGCCAGCCACACCGCCGCCACGGCCATCGTGACATGCTCAGCCCCCGGGCGCAGCCGGGTCCTGCCTCCGGGCTCACCTACCGGCGTTAACAGCTTGACCGGACTTCTCCACCGCTTCACCGAACCCTCCCCCTGGCCCGGAACATGCTGGGGCGGCGTCGCCCGCCAAGCGGGGTCCAGGCTGGTGGCAGGGCCACCAAGGGCACCAACCCGGTGAGCGGCCGTCGTCTCGCGAACTGTAACACCGCAGTTCAGGCCCCGCGGTCGTATCAGGACAAACAGGACTGATGCAGACTCCCTCCCGGCCTGCATGATGTCTCGGTTTGGGGCGCCGGGCGCAGCGCGGTTCCCAAGTGCATCGACCTGAGAAAGATGGGCGGGCGGTAGCGATCACAGACCAACTCCTCGATGGGAGCAAGTAGTTCAAGGAATGGCCCTCGGCCTGCCGAGCTGGGGACCATCTGGGCGGACGGCCTGACAACTCGGGCGAACAGGTGATGCAAGCCCGTCCGCCCCTTCGGCGGGCGAACCGGCAAATGGATTGGGCGAGTACCAGGTCACCGATTTCGGCCGCCACCGGGCTGAAGTTCAGCGCTCGGTGACGATGCCGGCCCAGCGAGGCCGGCCTGACCGGCACCGAGCGGGCACCAGCTTTAGGGCAAGGCCATGAAGTTAGCGTGTAGCTGCTGGTGGCAACCGATGCGCGTGATCGCGCAGATCGCCGGACGTAGGTAGCGGAGCTCCGGTAGAAGAGCTTTCGGCCAAGATCGCTCTTCGGGAGGAGCTCCGCTGTCTGGACAGTGTGTCATCACCCGCGAGATCGCGGTGGCTGATGGGGTGTTCGCCCCCGGGCACCTGGGCGAGCTGACCCAGATCGTGCCGTTTGAGATGGCCGGTGCGGTCCTGGCTGGGTGCGGGGCGGCCCAGCGGCGGCTGCGCAAGTTGCCGGCCCGGGTGGTGGTCTACCTGCTGCTGGCAGCAGCGCTGTTTGAGGAGTGCGGCTACCTGGCCGTGTGGTCCAGGCTCACCGCCGCACTGGGTGACCTGCCTGCGCCTGTGGTCACGGCGACCGCGCTGTGGCACGCCCGCGCCCGGCTCGGGACGCGCCCGCTGCGGGCATTGTTTGATCTGCTGCGTGGGCCAGCCAGCGCGATCCGCACCGCCGGTGCCCGCTGGGCCGGGATGCTCGTGGTCGCGATCGACGGCACCTGCCTGGATGTGCCGGATTCCCCAGCTGCCCGGGTGAAGCTGGGCAAGGGCTCCAATCAGTACACCGCCGCCTCCGGCTATCCCCAGATCCGGCTGGTCGCGCTGGTGGCCTGCGGCACCCGGGCCATCATCGACGCGGTCTTCGGCCCTGCCGCCGGCGGGGAACCGGCCTACGCCGCCCGGCTGCTGCGTTCCCTGCACGCCGGCATGATCGTGCTGCTGGACCGGGGCCTGTCCGGCAATGCCCTGCTGGCGGCCATCACCTCCGCCCAGGCGGACTTCCTGGCCCGGCTGTCTGCCAGCCGCAAGCCGCCGGTCCTGCGCCGCCTGCCCGACGGCTCATTCCTGTCGATCCTGGGCGGCGTCCAGGCCCGGATCATCGAATGCCAGATCACCATCGCCACCACGGCCGGCACCCAGACCGGAACCTACCGGCTGGCCACCACCCTGCTCGATCACCACCGCTACCCGGCATTCGAGCTGGTCAAGCTCTACCACCAGCGCTGGGAGATCGAGTCCGCCTATTTCGAGATCAAAAAGACCATGCTCGGCCGCCGCGTCCTGCGCGCCCGCACCCTGCCCGGCATCGCCCAGGAAATCTACGCCCTGCTGACCACCTACCAGGCGATCAGAATCGCCATCGCCGACGCCACCGCAACCGTGCCCGGCGCCGACCCGGACCGGGCCAGCTTCAGCGTCGCCCTCCACGCCGCACGCGACCAGGTCATCCAGGCCGCGAACGTGATCGCCAGCGAAACCATCGACCTGGCCGGCGCCATCGGCCGCCAGATCCTGGCCAGCCTGCTGCCCGCCCGCCGCCTGCGCGTCAGCCCCAGGGCAGCCAAACGGCCCCTGTCCCGCTACGCCTACAAGAGCCTGCGAGTAGACCGGCGCACCTACAAGGCAACAATCAGCATCGACATCTTGACAGCGCTACCCAACCCGTAACTTCATGGCCTTGGGCTTTAGGCACGTATTTGGCATGATCAAGGTAGCTGCACGCCCGGCGCCCTGGCCTCTACTCACAGGTCCACGGCTTCGGCGCGAATATGGCCGTCACGAGGCTTCAGGGCATTCCGTGTGACAACGCTGACTCCAACGCCCAGGAGTTCTTCAAGGTCCTGGAACAAGCCGATGTGATCAAGGAGGGAGGCGCCAGGCTCGAAGTCCACGAGCAGGTCAAGATCGCTGTCCGGGCGAGCCTCTCCCCTTGCGACCGAGCCGAACGCGGCGATCCGATGAGCCCTGCGTTTCCGCGCGACGCCGAGGATCTCCGCACGGCGGCAGCGCAGCCCGTCCATGGTCAGCGCATCATCGATCACCATTCAACGGTACCGCTGCATACCCCGGCGCCCGCTCCGATGACGCCGCTCGCAGTGGACAGCCTCTCGCTGACACTGCCATCTTTCTCTCTGAGGCAGTCCGCTCCCTACACTTGACTGCATGACGATCAGGCAGAGCCTGCTCCGGAGGGGGTCACGATGACGAGTGCCGAAGCGCTGACACCGTGGCCGTCCGACGGCCATGTGCCGATCGAGGAGCTGGCCCGTCGGCAGGGAGTCGAACCCGTCGAGTCGCTGGACGATCTTGCTTGCCCAGAACTGTGGGACTCTGATGACGAGTACGAACAGTTTCTCGCTGATCTTTATGCGTCGAGGCGGTCCGGCCTGGCGTGAGCTTCGTCGTCCTGGACACTGATGTCGCGTCGGCGATTCTTCGCGGGCGACTGCCCGAATCGATTCGCGCCAATATCGAAGGCACGTCGTTGGCGATCACGTTCGTAACAGTGGGCGAACTGACCTCGTGGACGATCCGTCGCGGCTGGGGTGCCCGGCGGCTGGCGGACATGGCCGGGTGGCGTCGCCACGTGACTCGGATCCCTTACGACGAAGCTGTCGCAACAACGTGGGGATGGCTCGACGCACGTGCACAGGCACGAGGCCGACCACGGCCGATCAACGACATGTGGATAGCCGCCTGCTGCCTGGTTGAGGACGTGCCTCTCGCTACGCTCAACCGCAAGGACTTTGAGGACTTCGCCGAGCACGACGGGCTGCGCCTGATCTAAGTTGTCCCGTCACACACCCGTGATGCGGCGATGCGTCAAATCGGGCCGAACCGCGCCTATGTCGGCGCCAGGCTCACCGCGCCCGAGAGCTGCCAGGCTCTCCGAGATGCGCGCGACAGCGTCGGTGTCTCCGAGGATTTCCAGAGTCATCTCCAAGCCCTCAAGGTCGTCCACCGACAGCAAGACAGCCTCCGGCTCGCCGTTGCGGGTCAGGGGTGATCCGTTCATGCTGCTGGCGTACTCGCCGGGCCAGCTCAGACAGGCGCACCCAGGCCTCGGACAACGGTACAGGCGTCGCGGCAATCGTCATGGTTAGAAGTATGACCTTGACGGTCTGCATTTGGACCGACCCCGCGTGAGGAGGCAGCGGTCAAGGTGCTGAGTGGACAGCACATGACGCGGACTCCCGCAATCCTGTAGTGATCAGCGCTCGCTGGGCGGCACGACGTAGATCCCGCGACCGGTGACTGTCCGCACCAGGCCTTCGCCGCGCAGGATGTCGATGGCTTTGTCCACGGTGCCGCCCGCGATGCCGAACTCCTGCATCAGCATCCGCTTGCTCGGCACCGCGCGGCGTGGCGGCAGTTCCCCGCTTTCGATCCGGGCGCGCAGGATTGAGGCGAGCTGGACGTAGACCGGTACGTCGCCTTCGTGGTCGATGGTCACGGTTAAACCGTGTCTCACCAGGCACAGCATGGTGATGCCGAGCTTATCCCTACATATACATAGACATCCATGTGTAGGTAGCCCTAAGGTCTATACAGACGACCCCGTCCAACGCACGCACAGTGAACGAGGGGCAGAACTATTTAGCTCGTGAGCGCAGAGCCTAACGACGATGAACGCGCCCACGCACTCGCCGAGGTGGAGCGCGCCTACCCCGGCCGGCACACCTGGCCAGGAGTGCTAGGTGGCGTCGTCTACGCACGTCGGCCGCGCAGCGTCCACCGCTAGTGGTACGGGCCCTCACTCCCGCTGGGCTACGCCAAGCAATAGAAGCTGCCGAGGCAGAACGAGGGCAGAGGTGACCATCTGGCCCGCAGCTCGAGGCAGCAAGGGCGCTGAGGGTCTTTGTGGTCTTGGTGGATTTGAGAGGTTGGCGCGGTCGGTGAGGCGCGGTGTGGTAGCTGCACTTCGATGCCGCACGCGTTGATCTACTCGCTGCCGTGGTCCCCGGATGAGTTGGGCTGCGACGGGCGTCCTGAGCGCTGACGAGCGGTCGCGTCGCCGTAGTCCTATGCTGTACGGGTTCGCGTCAGCATAAGGTTCCCAGGGTGGGCCTGGAGTTGAAGCCACCGAACCTGACGGTGGGTCGAAGCCTGTGAGGTACCGATGGCCAATGCGAGCGCTTGGTTCGCCCTTGCTGGGGTCCTCGGCGGGTCACCGTAACTGGGGTGCTCGGCCTTGTCACTGCCGCGCTTAATCACCGGTGGGGAGAGCAAACACGTATTAGTACCTACCGCGAACAAGAGGGCAGGGCTATTAGAAAGCAGCGGCGCGAGGCATGCCATAACTACCTAGTTGCGACAAATGCGTTCTGGCAGGCGATTGACCAGTTAAACCTGGCTGCCAGCGGTGGTGAGCGAGTTGACCGGAGCGAATATCTGAGGGCAGCGAACAACAAATTGCAGGACACATACGTCTACCTCACCATTAGCTGCGGAGCCAAGGTCAGAGCGGTTGCGGAATCATACCAGGGCAAGCTTTACGAGCTCGCGGGCGAGGCTTCAGCATGTCACTCGAGATCAATGGGGGAAGCTGATTACGGGCAGGCGGTCTCCTCCCCGAGAGGGAGCAGGCCCCGATGCCGCAGGCGTACCGAACCCAGGAGCCGGAGGCCTGCATGCTGGCTCGCTTCTGTCATTGAGTTCCCTGCAGACTTGTTCGCTAGTCCAACCTGGCTACGGCCTTGAACGATTCGATCGCATTTTCAACGCCTTCAGGGGGGCGAACTTTACCGCGGGCATAATCAGTAGCTTCAGAAATTAGATGACTGCTAGCCTGGGCAACTTCTTTCGAGCCGTGGCGCTGGATAACTTGGTCGGCAGTCTGTAGCCGTTCAAGGGTGTTGGCGATTTTCTCTACCCATTCAGATTCGGCCCCCAAGGTATTGCGACGAGATGAATCCGGCGGAATCAATCTAGCACCTTGGTACCAAGTTGCCGCGCCTCACCGGCCGCCGCCGTGCAGTAACACGTCGATAATGGCCAGGACGACGATCCCCATGACCACGATGATCCAGCGAGCATGCCAGACGGCTTTCCTCGCATTGGCGGCGCGGGTCCGCGTTACGCTGCGGTCGCCCTCCCGTTCGCGCCACATCCGGCCGTACCAGCCGACGAGCAGGGCGACGATGACGACGACCACGGCTGTTTCCGGTGCCACGGGTCTGAGTATCGGCCAGCAGGGGGGTGGAAGCTAGCATTGTGCCTTCCCCGGTCCGGCCCCGCCGCGATGATCTTCGGCACGCATTCGGCACAGCGACCTGCATCTGGCTGCCTTTGCCCGCACATAGCCGCATAGCCGCGCAGAATCAAAGATCACGACAGTCTGGCGTTTCCGCAGGTCACAGGCTCTGATCTGGGTCTTTGGAAAGTGGGTGGGGCGGGTGGGACTCGAACCCACGACCGACGGATTATGAGTCCAGCCCACCAGCAGCCCTCGTCATGGTGGCTGAACTGGGCAGATACAGGCTTGCGCGATCATGCTCAAGCCGATTTGGGCACGTATTTGGCATGATCAAGCGCCATGCGGGCTGCGGACCGATGGGGTTCTCGCTTACCTCTATGCATCCGCGCCGCCCCGGCCTGACGTGAGCTTCGCCGTCTTGGACACCGTGCATGCAAGGTGGTCCGTCACGCACCCGTGACGCGGCGATGAGTCAAATCCTGCCGAACCGTGGCGATGCCGACGCCGGGCTCACCGCACCCGAGACCTGCCAGGCTCTCCGAGATGCGCGCGACAGCGTTCATGTCCCCGAGGATTTCCAGGGTCATCTCCAGGCCCTCAAGGTCATCCACCGACAACAAGACAGCCTCGGGCTTTCCGTTGCGGGTAAGAACGATTCGCTCATGGTGCTGGCGTACTCGCCTGGCCAGCTCAGAAAGGCGACCCTTGGCTTCAGACAACGGCACAGGCGTCGCGATGGCGCTCTTGTGTGGGTGCATACGGGTGGCAGCGTAGCGGTCGTCAGCGCAGGATCACTAGGAACCTACGGCTGGCTAAGCGCTCGCTTGCTGCCTAACGCTCCGCGACGAACGCGCCCCAGTTCCGAACCACGGTGACGCGGCCCTCGGCGGCCAACACGCGCACTGCACGGGCGGCAGTCGTGCGGCTGACGTTGTACTGCGCGCCAAGCTGGGTGGCCGAAGGCAGTTGCTCGCCTGGCAGCCATTCGCCCGCGTCCAATCTGGCCCGCAGGGCTTCGGCTATGGCCTGGTACGGGACCTGCGGCGTTCTCGGCACACCTCAGCATCCCCCGCCAACGATCTTGGCGCTACAGGGCCGTCAGGGCCGTACGATGTGTTAAGGCTGTACGTGCTGTCAAGGCTGTCCTAAGGTGTTGGCAGGAGGCGGCCCCGGCCGGTGATAGCGCACCAGCCGGGGCCTAGGACGAGTCCTAGCTAGGAGGACAGATCCGTGGCACAAGACCCTACTAACGCGATCGTGACCAGGCTCGAAGCGGACTGGCCACGCTGGCAGATCTGAACCGTGCGCCGTGCTGTCGGCGGCACCATCTGGTGTGCACGCCGCTGGGATGACGAGAGGCAGGTGCTGAACGCCGACAGCCCCGAGGAACTGGCGGAACTCCTGGAGGAGGCCAGCCAGTGAGCACCACCCCGGCCGCCCATCTGGCCAAGCTCAAGCTCACCTATCAGAAATGGCAGCTCTCCCGCACCTCCGATGGATTCGCGGCTGTTGAGCGCGGG
>Ga0335077_10010279_pt1 | contig 11640 bp, 11 predicted proteins | sample Lox_Sample_31_FD_207151 | JGI IMG/M metagenome (GOLD analysis project Ga0335077, IMG submission 207151) | Soil microbial communities from Loxahatchee National Wildlife Refuge, Florida, United States - Lox_Sample_3.1 | ecosystem: Environmental > Terrestrial > Soil > Wetlands | place: USA...
TCTCGCGGTCGGCGCGCGTGACGCGGCTCTCGCTCGCGGTGAGGTTCTCGCTCTTCGGTTTCATCGCGCCGGACGACATCGCGCGCGCGGCAAGATACGCGAGCGCTGCGCGCAGCGCCCGGACCGGCAGCTCGGCCAGGCGCGCGTGCTCGGGGCCGAGGTCGAGCGCTTGCGCGAGCGCGGCGGGCTCGAGCTCGAGCGCGCGCGCGCGCGGCTGGCCGGCGAGGCGCTCCACCGCGGCGCTGGCGACGGCGATCGTGACCGGGCAGCCGAAGGCCTGGAAGCGCACGAGGTCGAGCACGTCGTCGTCCGATAGCCGCACGTGCAGGCGCACGCGCTGGCCGCCGTCGGGGTCGCGCGCCTCGCCGGCGGCGACGCGCGGCGAGTCTTCGGCGATGCGCCCCGCGCCGATCGGGTCACGGAAGTGCGCGAGCACGGCGTCGCTCCAATCGCTCAAGTGCGAGCCGCGCGCCGCGCGCTCCTCTGCAGCTCGTCCCACACCGGCGACAGCGCGCGCAGCTTTCGCACGGCGGCGACGACGAGCTCCGCGGCGCGGTCGATCTCGGCCTCGGTATTGCCGCGCCCGATGCCGAAGCGCAGCGCCGACAGCGCGCGCGCCTCGCCCGCGCCCAGCGCCCGCAGCACGTGCGACGGCTCGCGCTTGGCCGACGTGCACGCCGAGCCGGTCGAGAGCCCGAGCTCGGGGAGCGCGGCGAGCAGCGCCTCGCCCTCGGCGCCGAGGAACGACACGTTCAGATTGCCCGCGAGCCGGTGTTCGCGCGAGCCGTTCAGGACGAGCCCGGGCAGCTCGCTCTCCAGCCCCGCCAGCAGCCGATCGCGCAGCGCGGCGAGCCGGCGCGCGTCGGCCTCGCGGCGCGCGCGCGCGAGCTCGGCCGCCGCGCCGAAGCCGACGCAGAGCGCCACGGGCAGCGTGCCGCTGCGCAGGCCGCGCTCGTGTCCGCCGCCGTGGAGGATCGGCTCGAGCTTCGCCTGTGCGGCGCGGCGCACCACGAGTGCGCCCACGCCCTTCGGCCCATAGAGCTTGTGAGCGGAAAGCGACAGGAAGTCGACACCGAGCTGTGTCAGGTCCGTCGCGAGGCTCGCGGGCGACTGCGCGGCGTCGCTGTGGAAGCTCGCGCCCGCGGCGGCGGCCTCGCGCGCCAGCGCCTCGATCGGCTGGATCGTGCCGACCTCGTTGTTCGCGTGCATGACCGAGACGAGCAGCGCCGGCTCCGCCAGTGCGGCGCGCAGGCGCTCGGGGTCGAGCCGGCCCTCGCCGTCGACGCCCAGGCGCACGACCGAGAAGCCCTCGCGTTCGAGCGCGGCCGCGGGGTCGAGCACGGCGCGGTGCTCGGTCGCGCACGTGACGACGCGAGTCACTCCCGGCCGCGCACGGCGCGCCGCGCGAGCGCCGCCGAAGAGCGCCAGGTTGTTCGCCTCCGTCGCGCCCGACGTGAAGACGACCTCGCGCGGGTCCGCGCCCACCAGCGCCGCCACCTGCGCCCGCGCGCGCTCGACCGCCTCGGCTGCGCGCCAGCCCCAGGCGTGGGTGCGGCTCGCGGCGTTGCCGAACTCCTCCACGAAGTACGGCTGCATCGCCGCGGCGACGGCCGCGTCGCATGGCGTCGTCGCGTGGTGGTCGAGGTAGATCGGGCTGGCCACGGAAACCGCTCCGCCGGCTCTGGCTCCGCTTGGCACCGTGCGGCCGGCGGCGGCATTCTGCGCGCTCTGGCGCGCGGTCGCCAGGATCGGACGCCATGCGGCTCGCGCTCGCGCTCGCCCTCGCCTGCCTCGCCGGCGCGACGCGGTCCGGCGCAGCCGAGCCTGCGGCGCCCGAGCTCGCCAAGCGCGCCGAGGCCGCCGCGTTCGGCACCGACGCCGTCGAGGTGTGGAAGACGGAGTGGAGCGGCGAGGCGCTGACCTTCGGCGTCGCGCGGCGACACGAGAACGGGAAGTTCGAGCTGTTTCTCCGCGTGTTCGCGCCGCACAAGTACGAGCCGCTCTCGTACCTGTTCCTGCCCGACCCCGGCGGCGCGCCGCTCGTGCAGTACTACCGCTCGCAGAGGATCTTCCCGCTCGGCGCGCGGACGAACCGGACGCTCGAGGTCGAGATCGCGAGCGCCATCGAGCGCCTGCCGTTCGTGCCGGGGCTGCCCGCGCTGGACGACCTGTGGCCGCGCCGCGCCGACCGCTTCGCCTTCGCGCGGCTCGCCGACGAGAAGGCCGACGACGGCACGCCCTGCCGCGTGCTCGAGAGCCGCCCGCGCGAGCCCGACGGCGCATACGACCGGATCGTGACGCTACTGGCGCGCGATTCGGACGTGGCGCTCGAGTCGCGCTTCTATCTCGGCGACAGACTGGTGAGGCGAGTCACAGTATCTCCGTCAGATGTCGAGATGAGCGACGGCCACTCGGTGGTGAAACGCCGCACGATCGATCCCCCGTCCGGTGACTCGCAGGTTTTGACCCTGGAACGCTTCAGTCTCGACCCGGTGTTTCCCGATCAGCTGTTCACGACTCAGAACCTGCGGGCCGGTCGGTTTCCCTCCTACTGAGCGGAGCTCTGCGAAGGAGCCGGTGCCGCAGCGGGAAGCGGCATGCGACTTCGGACCTTCACGCTCGTTCTCGCCATGGCTCCGTTCCTCGTCGGCTTCGACGGGCCGGAGGCGCGCGACGCGCTCGACGCCGCGCTGCGCAACCTGTACGAGCCCGACATGCTCGTGGCCGTGGAGCTCCGCATCGACGAGGGCCTGCCGGACCAGGACGACGTCACGTTCGCCTACGGCCGCAAGACCACCGGCGACGAGACGCGCACGCTCGTGTACGACGGCGACGGCCGCCGCGACCAGTCGCGCGTGCTGCTGTTCCAGAAGCCCGGCGAGGCGGACCACGCGTTCACCTCCGAGGGGACGCGCGGGCAGGTGCGGCCCATCAGCATGGGCCGCTACATGGCGTCGCTGTTCGGCAGCGACTTCAACTACGCCGACTTCCGCGCGCGCCGCGCGGACGAGTACCGGATCGAGGTGCTCGGCGAGGACAAGATCGACGGCGAGGACTGCCGCGTGCTGCGGCTGCGCCCGCTCGACGGCCCGTACACGATGCTGCTCATGTGGATCTCGGAGGATCGGCCCGTGATCGTGCGGACCGACTACTTCGACGACGCCGGCCTCTGGAAGCGCTACGAGGCGCGCATCGACAAGATCGAGCGCAACGTGGATTGGTGGGTGCCGATGGAGGACGAGATGACCGACCTGCGCACCGGCCGGCACACCGTGCGCCGCGTGCGCAACGTCCTCGTCGGCGCAGGCGTCCCGGACGAAGCCTTCACGCTGACGCAGCTGGCGAGAGGCAAGGTGCCGAACTTCTAGGGCGCAGGGCCCCGCTCGGTCACGCCCCGAAGGACTGGCCGCAGCCGCAGGTCGAGGTGGCGTTCGGGTTCTCGATCTTGAACCCGGCGCCGTTCAGGTCGTCGACGTAGTCGATCTTGGTGCCCAGCAGGTACACGGCGCTCTTCGAGTCGACCAGGACCGGCACGCCGTGCTCTTCGCTCTTCTGGTCCCAGTCGCCGACCTTGTCGTCGAACATGAGCTGGTACTGCAGACCGCTGCAGCCGCCGCCCACGACCTTGAGTCGCAGCGCGTAGCCTTCGCGCCCATCGCGCGTGATGAGCTGGCGGACCTTCTCTGCAGCCGCTTCCGTGAGTGAGACGACCGACATGATTCCCCTAGTCTAGGCGGGCCGGGCCCGATGGCAAATCGCCCGGAGGCGCGCCCGGGTCCGGAGAGCCGCAACTCGCCCTTTCGAGTAGCAGGAACACCTCGCGGTTTCCCTTCGGGCCCGCGAGCACGCTCTCGGCTTCGCCCAGCGCGCGCAGGCCGAGCGCCTCGGCCGCGGCGCGCACGTCGCGCACCGCGCGGGCGCGCAGCTCGGGATCCCGCACCACCCCTTTCGGCGCGGCCTTCCGCTCGAGCTCGAACTGCGGCTTCACCAGGCACAGGAGCCGGCCGCCCGGGCGCAGCAGGGCGAAGAGCCGCGGCAGCACCGTGCGCAGCGAGATGAACGACACGTCCGCGGTGACCAGGTCGAAGGGCTCGCGGTCCGGCGGCAGCGCGAAGTGGCGCACGTTGGTCCGCTCGAGCGACTCGACGCGCGGGTCGCCGCGCAGCTTGGCGTCGAGCTGGCCGCGGCCGACGTCGAGCGCGAACACGCTCGCCGCGCCCCGCTGCAACAGGCAATCGGTGAAGCCGCCCGTCGAGGCGCCGACGTCCGCGCAGCGCAGCCCGGCCGGATCGAGCGCGAACGCGTCGAGCGCGCCCGCGAGCTTCTCGCCGCCGCGCGACACGTAGCGGCGGCGCTCGGCGAGCGTGGGCACGGCGTCGGCCGCGACGAGCGTGGCGGGCTTGTCGATCACCCGGTCGCCGAGCCGCACCTCGCCGGCCTGGATGCGCCGCTGCGCGCGCGCGCGCGAGCTCTCCAGCCCGAGCTCGACCAAGCGTTCGTCGAGCCTCGTGGACCTGCGCTCGGCTGCGCCTGGCCGCGCGCCGCTGCGCGGCTTGCCGCCTCGCTCGGGGCGGCCTTCGCTCGGCGTGCCCTTGGGCAAGCTTCCCTAGCGCCCGACGAGATCTCGCACGGCCCGCTCGATGCCGGCCGGGTCGATGCCGATCGCCTCGCGCCACTCGTCCTGCGAGCCGTGCTCGATCACCTCGTCGGGGACGCCGAGCGCGCGCACCGGCACCGACAGACCCGACTCCGCGAGCGACGCCAGCACCGCGTCGGCGAAGCCGCCGTGCCGGCTGTGCTCCTCGACGACGACGAGCGCGCGGCAGCGGCGCGCGAGCTCCGCGAGCCAGCGCGCGTCGACGGGCTTCGCGAAGCGCGCGTTCAGCACGGCCGTCGAGATGCCGTGCTCCTCGAGCCGCAGCGCGGCCTCCTGCGCCGCGGCGACGGAATGGCCCAGCGCCACGATCGCGGCGTCGCGGCCGTCGCGCAGCAGCTCGGCCTCGCCGATCTTGAGCGGCTTGATGTCGGCGTCGAGCGGCACGCCCAGCGCCGAGCCGCGCGGGAAGCGCAGCGCCGCCGGACCCGGGTGCTCGATCGCCGTCTTCAACATCTGGCGCAGCTCGTTCTCGTCCTTGGGCGCCATGACGACCATGTTCGGCAGCGCGCGCAGGTAGGCGATGTCGTACAGGCCCTGGTGCGTCGCGCCGTCGGCGCCGACGAGCCCCGCGCGGTCGATGGCGAACGTCACGTCGAGTCCTTGGACGCACACGTCGTGCACGATCTGGTCGTACGCGCGCTGCAGGAAGGTCGAGTAGATCGCGCACACGGGCTTGAGCCCCTCGGTCGCGAGCCCGGCCGCAAACGTCACGGCGTGCTGCTCCGCAATGCCCACGTCGTAGAACCGCTCGGGGAAGACCTGGGCGAACTTGTCGAGGCCGGTGCCGCCGGCCATCGCGGCGGTGATGCCGACGATGCGCGCGTCGTCCTTCGCCAGCGCGATCAGCGCGTCGGCGAACGCGCCCGTCCACGACGGCTTCCCGCCGCTCGACTTCTTCATCGCGCCCGACGAGACCTCGAACTGCTCGACGCCGTGGTACTTCACGGGGTCGGCTTGCGAGTACTCGTAGCCGTAGCCCTTCTCGGTGCGGCAGTGCACGAGCACGGGGTGCTCGTTGTCCTCGATGTCGCGCACGTTGCGCAGCGCCTCGCACAGCTCGGCCACGTTGTGGCCGTCGATGGGGCCGATGTAGTTGAAGCCGAGCCCTTCGAACAGCTGCGCGGGCGAGATGAACGCCTTGAAGCTCTGCTCGGCGCGCCGCGCCAGCTCGACGAGCTCCTCGCCGGCGTAGGGGATCGACTCGAGGAAGCCCTTCACGCCGTGCTTGAGCCGCCGCACCTGGGGCGCCGACCAGCGCCGCGCGAGGAACGACGTGAGCGCGCCGACGTTGGGCGAGATCGACATCTCGTTGTCGTTCAGCACCACGACCAGGTTCGCCAGCCGCAGGTAGCCGGCGTTGTTGAGGCCTTCGTACGCCATGCCGGCTGTGAGCGCGCCGTCGCCGATCACGGCGATCACGCGCTCGGAGCCGCCGCGGCGGCGGATCGCCTCGGCGATGCCCGTGGCGGCCGAGATGGACGTGCCGGCGTGGCCCGCGCCGAACACGTCGTACACAGATTCGTGTCGGCGCAGGAACTTGCCCATGCCGCCGCGCTTGCCGATCGACGCGAACTGCTCGCGCCGGCCCGTGAGCATCTTGTGCGGGTAGCCCTGGTGGCCGACGTCCCAGATGAGCTTGTCGCGCGGCGTGTCGAACACGTAGTGCAGCGCCACGGCGAGCTCGACGGCCCCCAGGCCCGCGGACAGGTGCCCGCCCGTCTTCGAGATCGTGTCGATGATCGCGCTGCGCACCGCGGCGGCGACCTCGGGCAGGCGGGCTTCCGGCAGGCGCCGCAGCTCTTCCGGATTTCCGATCGACTCGAGAATCGCGCTCATTCGCTCCCCTACCGCAGGCGCCCCGCGGACGCGCTCGCGAGCCCGCGCAGAGCCGCACCGCGCGCGCCGAACGCGTCGGCCAGCGACAGCGCGCGCGCGACCTCGTCGCGCACGCGCACGCGTGCGGTCGGCTCGTCGGCGACGCAGAGAATCGAGCACTCGTCGCGGCCGCCGTCGAGCAGGTCGTCGACGAGCTGGAACGCGAGCCCGTAGGCCAGGCCGAACGCGGCGAGCGCCTCCTGCTCGCGTGTGGGTCGCGCCGCCGCGGCGGCGGGCGCCCACGTGGACCACTGGAACAGCGCGGCGGTCTTGCGCGCGTGGATCGCATGCACGAGCGCGGCGTCGGCGCGCTCGGGCGCGAACGCCAGGTCGTCGACCTGGCCGCCGACGAGCGCGCGCGAGCCGGCCGCGTGCGCGAGCCGGCCGATCACCGCACTCGGCATCTCGGCGTCCGCGAGCACCTCGAACGCGGCGGCGAGGAGCGCGTCGCCGACGAGAATCGCGTTGGCCTCGCCGAACTTCACGTGCACGGTCGGCCGGCCGCGGCGCACGTCGTCGTCGTCCATCGCCGGCAGGTCGTCGTGCACGAGCGAGTACGTGTGCACGAGCTCGACCGCGGCGGCGAGCGGCGCCGCGCGCTCGGGTGCGAGCTCGACGGCGTGCCCGGCCGCGAAGACGAGGGCCGGCCGCAAGCGCTTCCCACCCGACCAGACCGCGTAGCGCATCGCCTCGTGCAGGATCTGCGGCGCTTCGTCGGCGGGCGGCAAGCTGCGCTCGAGCTGCGCATCGACGCGCGCGCACGCATCTTCGACGAACCGTTCGAGGTCCACCTCGGTCACTCGTCCTCCTCCGGCTCGAAGTCGCGCACCACGGGGCCGCTCGCGGTCTCCTCGAGCTTGCGGATGCGCAGCTCGGCGGCTTCGAGCTGGCTGGAGCAGCGGCGCGCCAGCGCCACGCCTTCCTCGAACGCGGCGAGCGCAGCTTCGAGCTCGAGCTCGCCGCGCTCGAGCCGGCCGACCAGCGCTTCGAGCGAGGCGAGCGACGCCTCGAAACGCGGCTCGCGCTCGTCCGCCATCAGTCCTCCCCGTTCGTTCCGCCCTCGGACTCGCGCACCGTAGCGCGGATTCGCCCGCGCGCGAGGCGCACCAGGATAGCGTCTCCGGGCGCCGCTTCGGCGCCGCTGCGCAGGAGCCGGCCGTCGCCCTCGCGAAAGGCCAGCGCGTAGCCGCGGCCGAGCACGGCCAGCGGCGAGAGCGCGTCCAGCCGGCCCGCGAGCGCGGCCAGGCGGGCGGCGCGGCGCTCGTGCAGGCGCGCGGCGGCGGCCGCCAGGCGCGCGCGCAGCGCCTCGATCCGCCGGCGCAGCTCGCCTAGCCGCTGCGCGGGGTGCACGAGCCCGCGGCGCAGCGCGGCGAGCCGGTGGCCGAGCTCGCGCAGCTGCCCGCGCAGGTGGCGGGCCGCCCGCGCCTCGAGCGCGTCGATCCGCTGCAGGAGCGCCGTCGCGTCGGGCGCCACGAGCTCCGCCGCGGCGGTCGGCGTCGCCGCGCGGGCGTCGGCGACGAAATCGCACAGGGTCCAGTCGACCTCGTGGCCGACGGCCGACACCACCGGCGTGGCGAGCTCGAAGATCGCCCGCACCAGCTCTTCGCGGTTGAAGTTCCAGAGATCCTCGAGGGAGCCGCCGCCGCGCGCGAGCACGATGGCGTCGACGTCCGCGTGCGCCTCGAGCAGATGCAGCCCGCGCACGAGCTCGCGCCAGGCGCCGTCGCCCTGCACGCGCGCGTCGTACACGACCACCTCGACCGACGGACAGCGCTGCTGCAGCGCGCGCAGGAAGTCGTGGATCGCGGCGCCGCGCGCGCTGGTCACGAGCCCGATGCGCCGCGGCAGGAACGGCAGCCGCTGCTTGTGCTGCGGGTCGAACAGACCCTCGGCCGCCAGCGCGACACGCAGCCGCTCGAGCGCCACACGCAGCGCGCCATCGCCGCGCGGCGCCAGCTCGGCAACCACGAGCTGCAGCGTGCCGCGGTCGGGGTACACGTCGAGCCGGCCGCGCGCACGCACGAGCAGACCCTCCGTCGGCTCGAGCTCCAGGTTCCACTGGTCGCCGCGGAACATCACCGCGCGCACGAGCGCCGTCTCGTCCTTCAAGTCGAAGTACAGGTGGCCCAGCCGCGAGCGGTGCAGCGTCGCGATCTCGCCCTCGACCCACACCTCGCCCCAGCCGCGCATCGTGGCGCGCACGCGCTCGACGAGCTCGCCGACCTGGAGGACCGGCACGTCCTCCATGTCAGCGGTACAGATACGCGCGCCAGCCGTCGCGCGAGAACGGCTTCCAGCCGCCGTCGGGCTGCGCCAGCCGGTCGGCGATCGCCCACAAGACGAGCGGATTGAAGCCGAGGCCGCAGTGACTGCCGGGAATCTCGATGTTCTCGCGCTCGGCGCCGTCGGGCTCGCGGCAGGCCTCCCAGTGCGTGATGCCGTCCGTCTTGCTGTAGATCGCCGTCGACGGCACGGGCGGCGGCCGCCGCACGCGCTCGACCAGCTCGGGCATCTCGCTCGCCAGGTCGCGGCCCGACACCAGCTCGAACCAGCGCACGAACGCCGTCGGCCGCGCGACGTCGGCAAACGGGCTGCCGAGCGTGACGACCTGCCGCACGTGCGAAGGCATGCGCTTGGCGAGCTCGCGCGCGTAGATGCCGCCGAGGCTCCAGCCGACCAGCGAGAGCTTGCGCTCGTGGCGCTGGCACAGCTCGACCGCGCGGTCGAGCAGCCGCTCGCGCCCGAGCCCCGGCGTGCCCAGGTTGCGCCCGAGCAGCCACGGGTGCGCGCTGTAGCCGAGCCGCTTCAGGAACCTGCGCAGCGGCCCGGTCGAGTCGTCGTCGGCCAGGAAGCCCGGGATCACGAGCACGGGGTGGCCGTCGCCGCGCGGCGCGCGGTCGAGCCACGGCCCCGCGGCGAAGTAGCCGAGCCACTCCGCGAAGGCCCGCTGGCCCTCCAGCGCGAGCCAGCCGAACGGCAACAGATTGCGGGCGACTAGCGCGCGAGCTTGCAGAGCTCCTCCAAGGCCTCGCCCAGGTAGCGCGCGATGCGCCAGGGATCGGACACGAGCTCCCGGCACGTGATGACGCCGAAATCGAGCTGGTCCAGATAGCTCTGCACCGTGATGTTCAGCCCCTGTCCCTCCGCGACGGCCGAGACGGGATAATAGGTCCGCATCTGCGCTCCGCCGCAGTAGAGCGGCTCGCGTGGCCCGGGCACGTTCGAGATGATCAGATTGAACGGCGGGCGCATGCGGTCCGCGATGCGCAGTCGCGCACCGATGCGCGCCGCCTGCGCGAACAGCGCCGGCGTCGCGAACTGCGTGAAGTCCTGCAGCAGAGTCGCCGGCACCGCTTCCTGCATCTGCTTCGCCGAGCGCATCGACTCGTGGATGCGGCGCAGGCGCTTCACGGGGTCGGGCTCGTCCGTGGCGAGCTCCGCGAGCACGGCCGTCACGCGGTTCGAGTAGGTCGCCTTCTCCGACTCGGCGCGCACCGACACGGGCACCGATGCGATGAGCGCGGCCTCGGGCAGCTCGCCGCGCTCGTCCAGGTAGCGCCGCAGCGCGCCCGCGCACATGGCCATCACGACGTCGTTCAGCGTGGTGCCGAACGCCTTGCGCACCTTGCGCGCGTCCTCGAGCGAGAGCGTGATGAACGCGAAGCGCCGGTGCGGCGTGATCGAGCGGTTGAAGGACGTCTGCGGCGCGGCGGATTGCGGCAGCGCGGGCGCGTCGACCTGCGCGCTGCGGCGCGGGCCGAGCGGCCACGGCAGGCGCCCGAGCCCGACGGCGTCGGCGAACGGCGCCAGCATCGCCGCGACGCCGGGCAGGTCGCGCGCCGTGCGGATGCCGAAGCGCACGGCCTTGCCCGGCTGCAGCATCAGCCCGCCGAGCCCGCGCACGAACATCTCGGCGTCGCCCGGTACGGGCTTCGGCTCGAACGGCTCGCGTGCGGGCGGAATCGCGCTGCCCTCGCGCGAGCGGTCGAGCACCGTCGCGGTCATCTCGACGCCCGACACGCCGTCGATCGTGCAGTGGTGCACCTTGATGTAGAGCGCGACCTGGCCGCTCTCGAGGCCCTCGATCACCCACAGCTGCCAGAGCGGGCGGCTGCGGTCGAGCGGGATCGCGTGCAGGTGCGAGACCAGCTCGGCGAGCTGCTCGTTCGTGCCGGGCGGCGGCACGGCGATGTGGCGCAGGTGGAAGTCGAGGTCGAAGTTCGGGTCGTCCACCCAGTACGGGTGGTCGAGCCCGAAGGGGACCTCCACGATGCGCCGGCGGAACGGCGGCAACAGGTGCAGGCGTTCGGGCAGGTCGCGCCGGAGCGCGCGGTAGAGCGAGCCCTCGTGCGCCTCGCTCGTGTCGTAGAGCGTGAGCGAGCCGACGTGGCCGAACTGCGCGCCGGTCTCCATGTACAGAAAGCTGGCGTCGAGGCCGGTGAGCTGCTGCATCCCGAGAGCCTACTCCCGCCGCCCCGGCCCGCGCAGCCCGGTGTCATGCTGGCGGCGAGGAGGCCCGCCATGGCGAACCCGCACCCCGGACCCGCGCTCGTGACCGGCGCCAACTCGGGCATCGGCCTGGCGACGGCGCTGCGCCTCGCCGAACGCGACTGGACCGTCTACGGAACGGTTCGCAGCGAGGCGAAGGCGGACGTGCTGCGCGAGGCGGCCAGAAAGCGGAAGCTCGGCCGGCGCGTGCACGCGCTCGTGCTCGACGTCTCGGACCACGCCGCGGTCGTGGCCGGGTGGCGGGACCTGCCCGACTTCTTCGCCGTGGTGAACAACGCCGGCTACTCGGAGACTGGCGCGGTCGAGGAGGTGAGCGCCGCTTCTGCGAAGGCCCAGCTCGACGTGAACCTCGTCGCGCCGGCCGTGGTCTCGGCATGCGCGCTGCCCGGCATGCGGCGGCGCGGCGACGGCCGCATCGTGATGGTGTCGTCGGTCGCGGGCCGCGCGTCGGTGCTGCCGCTCAACGGCTGGTACCACGCTTCGAAGTTCGGGCTCGAGGCGCTGTCCGACGTGCTGCGCGTCGAGGTCGCGGGCTTCGGCGTGCGCGTCGTCATCGTGGAGCCCGGCTTCTTCCGCACCGCGATCGGCGACAAATCGCG
>Ga0335077_10010283_pt1 | contig 11639 bp, 6 predicted proteins | sample Lox_Sample_31_FD_207151 | JGI IMG/M metagenome (GOLD analysis project Ga0335077, IMG submission 207151) | Soil microbial communities from Loxahatchee National Wildlife Refuge, Florida, United States - Lox_Sample_3.1 | ecosystem: Environmental > Terrestrial > Soil > Wetlands | place: USA: Florida...
TGAAACCCGCCGGGTCCCGCTCCGCCGGTCCTCCAGTTTTGAATGGTCCGGTTCAGGTAAAGCACCGAAACGGGAAGCACATCCAGGAATTGACGATACTCGAAGTCTGTGCCGGCCAGAACACAGGCCGCAGTCAGTCCCGCCAGGAATACGGCCAGCACCAGCTTGGTTCCCTGGTCAGCCAGCGCCTTCATGGGCAGGAACAGCGCCACGATGAATGTCCCGCCATTGACCCAGAGGACATGATTCAACTGTGCAGTAAATAACCCTTTCAACACGTTAAAGCTGAGATGCCCGCTCGAATCGGCCGTAAAAATCCGGGCTTGTCCCATTACCGCATAAGTAATCCACAGCTTGAGGAACAGGCAGGCAACACAGGCCGCGCCGAAAAGTGTCCACCGCTCGCGCCAACTTAATGTCGTGAAGAAAAAGAGGATGGCCATCACGGCAACGGTTTCCTTGAACACCGTCCCCAACACAATGGCCGCCAGCATCCAGCGATAATTCTTCCGCTGCCAGAGCAGGAACGAGAGCGTCCAGAAAAACATGCTCGACATATCCCATGGGAAAATTGACACGTTGTCGGGCGGCGTGAGCGAGTAACACAAACCCGCAAACAGGAGCGGGATGACAAATAACGGATTGTCTGCCCAGCAAATCAGCGCGGCAAAAATCAGCAACAGCCACACGGCGTTGTACGCCCCGAACATGTTCTGGTAGGCGGTCTCGGTCAGGCGCCCGTCTTCGGCAAAAGCATCCGCCAGCCTTCCCGCAATCCAGTTGCCACCGATGCGTGGCTTCCAGACATCCGCCAATTGCTCGTAGTGACCGCGAATGTGGGAATCCGCCACGAAGACATACAGCGTGAGGCTGTTTTTGCTGTTGCCGTTCGCCACAGCCCGCGTCAAGGCAAACCAGGTCACACACAACGAAAGCGCGATGAAGGCGGCGATCAACTTCGTCCTGGTCGTGGTCGTCATAGTTTTTCAACTGCAAACTGAGCCGGCTTGAGAATCGTGGACCGCAAGCAGGCTAGAAAATTTGAGGCACGATGTCAAAAACGCCACCGGACTATGTGCCCCGATTGGGCAGAGCACCATGTTGTCGTTCGGAGATGTGACCCAATCATGGCGGGTGGTTGCCATTGACGATCCGGGGATGCAAGACCGTATCGCCGGTGGCGGCAAATCGCCCGGCAACATTATGGCGCCACCAGACGATAGAATCGCTGCGGGTCCGGCCCGCTGGAATCGGCAGTGGACATGACGGCGTTGGTCGCGGTGATGGCGCTGCTCAAACTGCTCCAGTTGCCTTGCGCCAGATTCGTGCGGTATTGCAGTTGATAGATCACACCGACCACTGCGCTCCAGGTGAACGTCACCGTGCCGCCGGCGGCCGTCACCGATTGGAACACCGGCGCCGGCACGGTGAGGGGAATAGTGTAATCGGCCACCACCGGCAGGTGATCGCTCGCGGTGGTAAGGTCCAGATAAAGTTGCGACGCGCCGATAAAAACCGGTCCGTTGGTCACGAGCCGATTGTTCAGCGCGGTATCGGACCCGGAGTTGACACTGCCAAAGTAGGGTGTCGTGCCATTGTTGCCGAATACGTGATATGTTCCGGGAACCAGCGCCAGCCCTCCCGCTGCGCCCGAAAAAACATTCGTCGTCATCACCTGCAAATCGTCCCGGTATTCGAGATCGTAGCTGTGTTCCGAGAGCATGACGAGAATGTTTATGTCGGTAGTGTTGGTGCTCCAGTCAATATTGGGATTGTTCGTCGGATTCAACGGATCAATGCCCTGTCCCTGATGAATGCCGTTTGGAGCGGTGTTGGACAAAATCGTTTGATACCCGGCTTCGCCGCTGCTGGTCACGTTGTAGTCACCCACGTAAAGCACGCGGGCGTTCGCGGGCAAATTGTTTGCCTCATCATTGCGGATGATCTTCGCCTCGCCGTTGCGTTTAGCCTCGTTACTGGAACCCGGGCTCGCCTTGTAGTGGCTGACATAAACGTAAAACTCATTCATGGCCGTTGGCGTCATCCCGGCCGGCGCCAGCTCGTAGCGCATCGCCTCGCGATACTCGCCACTACTGGAACCCAGGTTGTTGGTGCCGCCCGACGGGTCCACCGGGACGGAAGCCAACAACTGCAAGGTCGTGGTGTTGTAAACCAGCGCGTTCGGGCCGTTGCCGTTGGTGACCACGTCGTCGCTTTCCACGGCCTGATACGGACTCATCGCATACATGCCGGGCGCGTTGTAGAACGCGTTCAAGCCGCTCACGATGGGCGCGACGGTAACGGTGTTGCCGGTCGTCTCCTGCAAGGCCAGAAGGTCGAGCGGCCGGGCCGGGTCATTGCCCAAAACCTCCTCGCCGACGCCTTCCAGCACACCGCCTTGCTGCACCGTCCCCCCGTCGGCAGGAATAATTAAACCCGGCCGCGCATTGGTATAATCGTCAATGTCGGCTTCGATGTTGTAGGTGACAACGCGCAGGGTTCGGGTTTGGGCCACCGCGGCAGGTGACATGTCGAAGAGCGCGCCGAGGACGAGGCAGCCCAGAACAAAATGGGTTATGGCTGTTTTTATTGGACTGCTTCTGGTTTGGTGTTGCCGGTCGCTTTCAATAATACCACGGGCCCGGACGAAATCAACAAAATGCATGTGTGTGGCGGCGTGGCCGCAACACCGCTTACGCTGCGTTCATTCGCGACCGGTGAAATTTTCTTGAACGGCGGCAAACCCGGGGTCAGCATCCGACGCTTTCTGCACGTAAAAATGAGCGCGAAACAATTCGCCCCTCTGGCGCTGGCTTTTGCCTGCGTTATCGCCTTCGCCGGGTGCAAAACAAACTGTCCGTCCACGGGCTGGCGGTCCGTCGCCCCCGGCAAAAAGTCCACCTACGTCATCGTGCATGGCGCCTGGGGCGGCGGCTGGGATTGGAAACACGAGGATGCCCTGCTCACCGCCGACGGCCATACAGTTTATCGCCCGACGCTCACCGGTCTCGGCGAACATTGCAACCTTGCCAGCACCAACATTGACCTCGACACGCACATTCAGGACATCGTCAACCTCATCCTCTGGGAAAATCTGCACGACGTGGTCCTCGTCGGCCACAGCTATGGTGGCATGGTCATCACCGGCGTGGCCGACCGCGTGCCCGGCCGCATCAAACACGTCGTTTACATTGACGCCCTGCTGCCCATAAACGGCGAAAGCGAAAAGGACATTCGTCCCCGGGCGATCAAGCATTTGGTCAAAGACGGCTTCGTGATTCCGACGTGGGTCACGAACAACACGCCGCCGCCGCACGACGTTCCGCAATCGGACAGAACCTTCAGCCAACCCATCACCCTGACCAATCAGGCCGTCGCCCAAAAATTGCCCACCACTTTTATCCTCTGCGAGGCCAAAGGCCAATCACTCGAGCAGGCCAGTTTTTATTGGTCCTATGAGCGGTCCAGGGCCCGTGGCTGGACCACGCATATCATCGAAAGCGACCACACGGTTGAGCGCTCCCATCCGGCGGAACTGGTCAAGCTGCTCGAACAGGCGCCATTGGAGTCGGGCGACAAGTGACCGATGACGGGTGGCGCCTGGCGCGAAGAAGCCGTGGCCGCGGAAAGAACCGCCTGCCACCGCCACTTTCCCATTGAAATTCGATCGCCGCTGAGTTAAAAGCATATACTTGGAACCCTGAGTTTCGCTTATGAAAACCACCGCTCGCTTGCTGACCGTGCTGGCGTTGCTCATCGCGGCGCACCCTGCTCCCGCCCAGGTGCCCTTCACGCTTTCCTGTTTGTTGACCAACGGCGGCGCCGTCCGGTCGGTCACAACGATGGACGTAAACAATGATGGCAAGCCGGATTTAATCTGTGTCCGGGCTTCGGCGAGTTTTGTGTACGTCTGGACGAACAACGGGGCCGGTCTTTTTGTTTCCAACGCCGCTTATGCCGTGGGTTCTCACCCGAACCAGGTCATTGCCGCCGACGTGAACAACGACGGCAAGCTGGATGTAATCACCGCCAACGTCGGCAACTCGTTGAGCGTTTTGACCAACGACGGCAACGGCGGCTTCGCATTAGCCTCCACCCTGCCGTTGCCCGCGAGCACCCAGCCGCTCTCGGTTGCCGCCGGCGATTTAAATGGCGACGGCCAGCCGGATTTAATCAGCGCCAACTCCCTCCTCGCAACTGTCACCGAATGGACCAACAGCGGCGGCGGCATCTTTGTTTCCAACCTCAGTCTCAGCGTCGGCAGCGCCGGATACACCGTGCCGCAATGGGTCGCCATCGCCGACGTGAACGGCGACGGCAAAGCCGACATCATCTGCGCGTGCAACAACAGCGACACCTATTATCTCCACCTCTGGACCAATAACGGCGCCGGCGGCTTTGCGCCCGCGCCGGTGCCCTTCCCCTCATCCGTGTTGGGATACCTCTGTGTTGTGCCGGCGGACGTCAACGGCGACGGCAAAGTGGATTTGATTCTCATTGCGAGCGAAATCGGCAGTTCGGGCGTTATGGTCATGTTGAACAACGGCACCGGCGGCTTTGGCATTTCCGGCTACTACCCCGCCGGCAACACGCCCTATGCCGCGGTGGTGGCGGATGTCAACGGCGACGGCCAGTTGGATGTGATAACTCCCAACCACGGCGATAACACCCTCACCGTGCTGACCAACAATGGCACCGGCATCTTCGGCTCCAACACCACCGTCCATGTCGGCAGCGGGCCCGAATCCGCCGCCGCCGCGGACCTCAACGGCGATGGCCGGATGGATTTAATCGCCGGCAACTGGAATGACGGCACCCTCAGCGTGTTCACGAACGCCGACACCTTCCTGCCCCGGCTCACACTCAAGCAGTCGGGCAACAACGTCATCGTCTCCTGGCCGGCGGTCTGGGCGAATTGGAACCTGCAACAAAATGCCACGCTCGGCCCCGGCGGTTGGACCGGCTTTGGCGGCGTCATCGGCAACGATGGCACGACCAAACGCGTTACAAATTCAGTGGCCGCAGGGAACGGCTTCTTCCGCCTGTCCAATCCGTAAAACGAAACCGCTAATCTCCACTTACCTGTCCGCCATAGCTTTCGAGCGAAGGCGGATCAGCGCTGATGAGCGTGGATGAGTGGTTAAAAATCTTTGTGCTTACACCGGCGAAAATTCGCGTTTAAAAAAGCTATCGGCGCCGTGGCGCTGTTCCGGAGGGTGGACAAAACGCGCAAAAAATTTGACCCGCGGATGGACACGGATGAACACCGATTCCTGAAAACCGAAGCCGAAAGCCTGGATGCATTAACCGCAAAGGGTGCAAAGACCACAGAGACGAATTAGGAGTAAAAGATTTTTAACAAAAGCCAGCCAAGGCAATAAGAACCCTGCCATTCGTATTTCCAGTCCGACACCTCTCGGCAGAAGTGTTACCCATGTCCTGACACCGTGACGGCCAGCCGTCCCTACCCGGCTAAGAGAAAACCTTGGCGTCCTCCCTGCCCGCCGCAGCCTGCGGCGCAGGCGGATGCGCCTTCTGATCCTGTCACCCGTCACCTGTCACGTGCCTGCCGGGTCGAAGCTTCTGAGCGAAGACTGGTCACTCGTCATTGCCCTTGTATCCGGAAAAACGCCGCGGCGTTCGTCATGGGCACGGTCGCATTTTGCAAACTCGTCGTCACCACGTCGCTCCATGAACCCGCCGGCAACGCGCCCGCCCTTTCCACCACGAACGGCGCCGTTCCGCCCGTCCAGCTCAGGTTCACATTCGTGCCCGTGCGCGCGATGGACACGTTGATGGCGGTTGTCACGGTGAACACCGCCGCGTCGTAAGCCACGGCATGAACGCCGTCGGCGGCGCTCAATTCCAGCGTGTAAACGCCCGGCGCGCTGAACGTCGCGGTCGTGTTTGTTTGCGCGGCATTGCCAAAGGTGACCGTGCCCGGCCCGGAATACATCGTCCATTGAATCACCGGTGTTGAGTTGCTGAAAATCACGACGCCCGACAACGGCACCGGCACGCCTGACGGAACCGTCTGGTCCGGCCCGGCATTCGCCACCGGCGCGCCCGGCGAGCGCGGCCCTTCATCCGGCCCGGTCGTCTGGATGACCTCGAAATTGGTGATGCTGATGCTCGTGAAATCGTTGAAACAATTCGCCGGCCACCGGTCGTCCGGCGTCACCGAGATTGAGAAAACGCTCCCGTTGTCAGCCACCATCGCGCCGTATTTTTTCAAACCCAGCAGCACCGCCTTTTCCTCCTTCGTCCAGCCGGAGGGAATCACGAAGGCCGCTTTCAGCCGCAACCGCTGGCCCATGGACGGCAGGTTCGTGCCCGTATTGGTTGCTGGCGCGGCATAATGCGTGGCCGGATAGATGTAATTGGTGTAGCGCGATTTGGCCACGACCAGCCGGCACGCGTGTTCGATCATGCCCCGCTCGGCCTCGTCGTAACGCACCAGCGCCGGAAACATCGGGAAACCTGCCGCGTCGCCCGAAGTCCAGCCCGCCGGCCGCAGCCCGTTTGTGTTCAGATTGAAAATCGCGCCGTTGGCCGCCTGCCAGTTTGTCCCCACCCGCAATGCCTCCCACGTTTCAAAACTGATGGCCGCGCCGGGCTGCACGGCGATGGAATGACGGTCGCTGCCGTCGTTGTTCGTCTGCCATTGCAGCAACGTCTGCCCGCCCGTCTGCGTCGGCCAGCCTTCGATGGGCTGGTTCGTCGGCGTCGGATACAAACCGTAGGGATAAACCCCGCCATTCAAATCCGACTCATCCGGGTAATCCACGAAATTGTTCGACACCAGCATCTGCGTGTCCGGCACCAACACGAAATTCATTTCATACTCCGCCACCAGCGTGCGGTGGTTGGACGAAAGATTCGTCATGATTTGCGCAATCATCGCATCCGAATTTACCAGCGCCGGCCGGTTGGAGATGCATTCGTTCCACGGATTGGTCACCGGGAAAATCTGCATCGCGGACACCACGGCATCGGCATTTGACGTGTCGAACAGGATGGCGTTGGTCACCACCGGCAGCGGTCCGAGGATGCGCCCCTCCTGGTTGATGCGTTCATTCGAGGCGTACAGCAGGGAAGTGTACAACATCCAGACAAGCACCGGTGCAACAAGACGTTTCATTACGACAAAACAATCCAGCCGACGGGAAAGCAAGACATGTGCCCGGCTTTAACCGCGGATGCCGCCGATGAACGCGGATATATGAACGACGAAATACACGAACCACACGAACGCTGAGGCATTTGGAAAAACAAGAAAAACCTTTCCCGTTCCTGGCTTCGGATTCGATTGGGCTTTCGTGTCCCTGGTGTATTTCGTGGTGAAGTCTCTCTTTGTGCCTTTTGCGCCTCTTTCCGCCTTCGTCGGACTCCGGCGCGACACGTGCGGCAAAAATCCGTGTCCATCCGTACTACTCTCTGTGAAAATTTTTTCCTGCGCAAATTTTCTGACGCGGCAACGCTTTGCGGTAGCGCAGGTTGGTAACCTGCTGTATCGCCGACTGGCAGTCGGCGGGTGTTCGCATTCAGCAGCGTCAGCGGATTGCCAATCCGCGATACGGCAGACTGCCAGTCTGCGCTACTTGGGTCCATCCGTGGTTGAAATTCTCCGTTTGGCGTCTGCGTGGTTCACCCCCTGCAAACACAGGAACGAAAACAATTTGATTTTTGCGTTGTTTTGGCTTAGAAAAGGTTGGCTTACACAATCCAAAGGAATGTCTAATGAAACCATGCGCCTCTCTCCTGGTAACTGTCATCTTGTCCGCGCTCGCCCCGAACCTGCGTGCCCAAGGCACGGCCTTCACTTACCAGGGGCGGCTGGCCGACACCGGCAATCCCGCCAATGGCAGTTACGACCTGCAATTCACGATTTATGACTCGACCAACAACCCCGGGACCATCGTCGCCGGGCCGCTGACGAACGCGCCCGCCTCTGTCAGCAACGGTTTGTTCACCGTCACGCTCGACTTTGGCGCCGGTGTGTTCGATGGCAGCCCGCGCTGGCTGGAAATTGGCGTGCGCACCAACGGGAGCGTCAGCGCCTACGCCATCCTCAGCCCCCGGCAGGCCATCACCGCTTCGCCTTACGCCATCACCGCCGGCAACGTCACGGGTCCGGTCAGTGGCGGCCAGATCGCCGCCGGCTCCATTACCGGCGCGCAACTGGCCGGCGGCGCGGCGGCGGCCAACCTGCAGGCCGGCGGACAAAGCGCCGTGCCCGGCGGCGGCATGATTCTCTCCAGCAATTACAACGACAGCAGCCTGGCCAGCGCCGGCTATGTGAAAATCGGGCGCGTGGACCTGGGCGACGTATGGCAGCAGGACAGCGACGCTCCGCCGGGCGTGCGCGGTTATCATGTCGCTGTCTGGACCGGCAACGAAATGCTCGTCTGGGGCGGCATCAACAGCGTGGCCGATCTCAATGATGGTGGACGCTACAATCCGGCGCTCAACACCTGGACGACCATCCCGACCACCGGCGCACCCATCGCGCGCCAGCAATTCACGGCCGTGTGGACCGGCAACGAAATGATTGTCTGGGGCGGATACAACGGCGTTTACCCCGGGAATTACTTGAACGACGGCGGACGGTATAATCCCGGCAGCGACACCTGGTCGGCCCTCCCGGCGACCGGCGCGCCCGGTGCGCGCTACAATCACACGGCCGTGTGGACCGGCACCGAGATGATTATCTGGGGTGGGGCCAACGCCAACTTCCTGAACGACGGCGCCCGATACAATCCCGGCGCCAACACCTGGACCGCCGTCAACTCCACCAACGCGCCCGCCACGCGCAACAGTCATACGGCGGTGTGGACGGGCAGCCAGATGATTGTCTGGGGCGGATACAACGGCGCCTTCCTGAACGACGGCGGTCTCTACAATCCCACGGCCAACAGTTGGTCCGCCGTCACCACCGCCGGCGCACCCACCGCCCGCGAGATTCACACGGCCGTCTGGACCGGCACCGAGATGATTGTCTGGGGCGGGTTCAACAGTAGTATATTAAACGACGGCGGACGGTACAATCCGGGCGCCAACTCCTGGACCGCCGTAACGACCACCGGCGCGCCTGCCGCCCGCGAGGGCCATACCGCCGTGTGGACCGGCAGCCAGATGCTGGTCTGGGGCGGGCTTGCCACCGGGCCCACTTATCTCAACGACGGCGGACTGTTCAATCCAGTCACTGCCAGTTGGTCGGCCGTCACCAACAGCGGCGCGCCCGCCGGACGTGTGGACCATACCGCAGTGTGGTCGGGCAGCGAGATGATTGTCTGGGGTGGGGCCAACGCCGCCGGAATTCTCAATGACGGCGGACGCTATAATCCACTGGCCAACACCTGGATCGCCGTCCCCCCGACCAATGGCGCGCCGGTCGGACGTTCGCTGCAAACGACGGTGTGGACGGGGAGCGAAATGATTATCTGGGGCGGCGGCTTCTTGAACGACGGCGGGCGGTATAACCCGGCGCTCAACCTCTGGACCGCCGTGCCGACCAACGGCGCCCCTTCCACGCGTAACTTTCAAACCGCGGTCTGGACCGGCACGGAGATGATTATCTGGGGTGGAATCCACGCTGCCCTGGCGTATCTCAATGATGGCGGACGATACAATCCGTCGGCCAATACCTGGACGGCGGTCCCGACCAACGGTGCGCCTTCGGGCCGCGAACAACACTCCGCCGTCTGGACCGGCACGGAGATGATTGTCTGGGGCGGGGCTAACGCCAATTACCTCAACGACGGCGGGCGATATAATCCGGTCTCCAACCTCTGGACCGCCGTCACCACCGCCGGCGCGCCCAACTTTCGCGTCCAACACACCGCCGTGTGGACCGGCAGCAAAATGATTGTCTGGGGTGGACAAAACCTCAGCCTCCTGAATGACGGTGGGCAATACGATCCGACAACCAACGGCTGGTCTGCCGTCACCACCAGCGGCGCGCCCTCCGCGCGCACCGGACATACGGCGGTCTGGACCGGCAGCGAGATGATTGTCTGGGGCGGATCCAGCGGCACCGGCTATTTAAACGATGGTGGCCGTTATAATTCGGTATCCAACACCTGGACGGCCGTTCAGGCCACCGGCGCACCCACCGCCCGCGCCGGCCACACCGCCGTCTGGACCGGCAACGAGATGATCGTCTGGGGCGGGGCCAACACCGCCGGAGCTCTTAATGATGGAGCGCGGTTTAATCCGGCGCTCAATGCCTGGGTCCCCGTCACGCTTGCCGACGCACCCGCCCCTCGCAGCGGTCACTCGGCCGTGTGGACCGGCAGCCAGATGCTGGTGTGGGGAGTAGGAAGCGGGAATAATCTCGCTGATACCTATTCCTACACCCCCTCACAGGAGATGTACCTGTATCTGCGGCCATGAGTTGGAGTTCGAGCCTCGGCCTGCCCGGGTGCGGTTGGCGTAAACCGGCTTCGCTCCGGCGTGGTGTCCTCGCGCTCGCGCTCCAGTTGACGGCCGCCCATGCCGTCGGTGCGCCCGATGATTTTTCTGTGCGGTGCGCCGACCGGATGGCCGTCGAACAAGTTTATTACCACCATCGGCTGGGCAACAAACCGCCATTCGAGCAACTCCTGCCGCCGGCCACCATCCAAAGACTCGTCCGGCAGGACCTCCAAAAGGAAGCCATTCTCAAAAAGGTTTACCACGAGGAAATCACGTCCACCCGGATCGAAGCCGAAGCCCGGCGTATCAATGCCACCACCCGCGCCCCGGACGTGCTCGCTGAACTCAAAGCCGCCCTGGGCAACGACCCGGCTCGCTTCGCGCAGACCGTCGTCAAACCCATCCTCGTCGAGCGCGAGTTGCGCGAACGGTTTGAAGACGACGACACTCTGCACGCATCGCCACGCCGCGAGGCTGAAAATGTCCGCGCCCAACTGCTGGCCGCCAAAGCCCGGGGCGAATCCGTCACCAACCTCCTCATTCTGCTGAGAAACGGCCGCACCAACGAGGTTTCCGAAACCGTCTGGCAGCTCGGGGCGCGCCCGGTGGAGACCCATGCGCCCGGTCCTGACCCGGTCGAAATCCAGAAACGCTTCGGCCCGAACGCGCAGGTCCTTTCTTCGCCGGCCACACCCGGAGCGCCGCAATTGTATTTCGCGGACCTGCCCGGGTCGCTGCAATCGGTTCTGCGGACACAACTCCGTCAGGCCGGCGACATCAGCGCGGTGATTGAAATGCCCGATGGTTTCCTCCTGTATCTGTGCCGGGAAAAATCCAGCCAAACCCTGGACGCCGCTGCCTTGTTGGTGGCCAAACGCAGCTACGAAGCCTGGCTTGACGAACAAATCACCAGCCATTGAATCGCGGATTACCCAGATGACACGGATTAAAGCCGGTGGAATTTTCTGAAGAAAAACCCCGTGTCCATCCGTGGTTAAAAACACTTGATCCGATCAGCACTTGTGCACAACCCGCTCGCGAAAGCTTTCGGAGCCTGCTCTCGACCTGCTCTCGACCTGCTCGCGATTCATCGGAGTTTATCGGAGCTGACCGGCGTCGTTTTCGTCTGGACATGAAACCCGGCGGGGAGCAATGTCAAAACCATGAAGACCAGCTACTTCCCTGTCTTTGCGTTGTTCATAACCGTTACGGTTCTGGTGTTC
>Ga0335077_10010287_pt1 | contig 11638 bp, 10 predicted proteins | sample Lox_Sample_31_FD_207151 | JGI IMG/M metagenome (GOLD analysis project Ga0335077, IMG submission 207151) | Soil microbial communities from Loxahatchee National Wildlife Refuge, Florida, United States - Lox_Sample_3.1 | ecosystem: Environmental > Terrestrial > Soil > Wetlands | place: USA...
GACCGACACCAGCGTCATCGATCTGATTCTTTCCGCCAGCATCATCACCCAGGCCGTCCTGATCGTCCTCCTGATCTTCTCGCTCGTTTCGTGGGCCATCATCTTCCAGAAATTCTTTTTATTCCGCAAGGCCGTGGCCGAGGACAATCGGTTCCTCTCGCTCTATTGGAAGGTGGAGAATTTGATCGAGCTTCGGAAAGCCGCCGCGCGCCTGCCGCGGTCCCCGGTCGCCCGGATCTTCCTGGCCGGAATGGAGCGGCTCGATCCCGGATTCGCGTTGAAGTCCGAGGAGGATTTTCAGGGCGTCGAAGGGGCGGCGGGTCTGAAAATACTGGAGCGGACTTTGAAACGGACGGTGGACGAGCAGATCGGCGGGCTCGAGGCCTACCTTTCGTTTCTGGCCACGACCGGCAACGTCTCGCCGTTCATCGGCCTTTTCGGAACGGTGCTGGGAATCATCTCGGCCTTTCAAGGCATCAGCCGTCAGGGAACGGCCAGCATCACGGCCGTGGCCCCGGGCGTATCGGAGGCGTTGGTGGCCACCGCGGCCGGTCTACTCGCGGCCATCCCGGCGGTCGTCGCCTACAATTATTACGTCAGCCGGATTCGAGTCATGGCCTCCACGATGGAGACATTTTCGACCGAGTTCTTAAGCCTCGTCGAGGAGCGGGTGACGACCTCCAAGTCGCGGCGGAAAGGGGACCTGCCTTCCGGACCGGCGGGCGCGGCCAGGATCGGGGCGGCGGAAGTGGGCTCCAAATGATCAACGGGACTCCGGGCCGCCGGTTCATGTCCGAGATCAACGTCGTTCCGTTGGTGGACGTGGTCCTGGTGCTGCTCGTGATCTTCATGGTCACGGCGCCGCTTCTGTACCGCGGACTGGACATCGACCTGCCCCGAACGGCCACGAACACCATCGCGCCGGAAGAGCGGGTCGTCCTGACCGTGACCAAGCAGCGCGAGGTTTTTCTGGATAAGGAGAAGGTCTCCCTGGATCGGCTGCTTGGCGCACTGGATCGTTTGAAGGAACGGTCGCCTCAAGTGACCCTCTACCTGCGCGCGGATCGCCTGGTGCCGTACGGGGAGGTGGTCCAGGTGATGGATACGGTCAAGCAGGCCGGCATCGAACGGCTGGGAATGGTGACCGAGCCCGCCGCGGAATCCCGTCGCGACGAACGAAAGTAGGCCTTACTCCGATGATGTCCGGAACGGAACTACGCAGCGAAGGCAAGGCCGGATATGGAAAAGGGAATGGACGTCGGTTTCAAAAAAATGTTGTTCCTGTCGGGCCTGTTCCATGCAGGGATGTTGGTGCTTCTTTTGTCGCTCGCCCTCATCCGGTCGACGCATCCATCCGGTCGGCATGTTTATCAAGTGGATCTGGTAACGCTACCCCCGCCGGTCGCGGCGCCGGTCAAAGAAGTCCCGGCCGCGCCTCCGCCGCCGGTTCAAAAACCGCCGGCCGCCCGGCCCAAGGTCGAGGTCAAAAAGCCGCCGATCCAACCGCCGCCGAAACTGATCAAGCCGGCGGCCAAGGTTCCGCCTCCGGCCAAACCGAAACCGGCGCCCGCGCCGCAGGAGGCCGCGCCCTCGCCGCCGAGCGCCAAGTCCGCCGAAGATGTTTCGGCGATCGCGCCTGCGCCGAAGCTCCAGACGTCGATTGATGCCCCGGATTTTAAGTTTCCTTATTATACGGAAAACATCCGACGAAAGATCGAGATGTACTGGTCGCCGCCTCCGCTTGAATCGGCGGCCGACGTGAAGGAGGCCGTGGTGGGTTTTGTCCTGTTCTCGAACGGGAAGATTGGGGATCCCAAGATCGAAAAGAGCTCCGGAAACTCTTACTTTGATCAGGCCGCCCTTCGTGCGGTTTATCTGGCCAATCCCTTGCCGCCTTTTCCTCAGGGGCTTCATGACGCCTCGCTGACGATCCATTTTAGCTTTGCACTGGTGAAGAAGAGCTGACCGGATATGATTCTTGGGTGTCGCTTTCCGATTCGACGAGAGGTATGGCCGCTTCTGCTCATTCTCCTCTGGACCGGGGTTCGCCCCGCCCTGGGGGCCGAAGTCTTTTTGAGCGTGACCAAATCGGAGGCCGAAAAAATTCCGCTGGGCATTCTCCAAGTGGTCGCCCCGGAGGCCCTGGTCAAGAATTCGAGCGAGATCCGGACGGTTCTCGAAAGCGATCTCCGCCGCTCGCTTGTGTTCCGCCTGATCCATCCGCCCCCGTTTCCGGAATTGGTCAACGGCGCGGAACCCACGGCCGACGTGATTCAAAAAGCCGGGAAGCAGGACATCCAGGCCGCCGTCTGGATCTCGCTGTCCCAAAAGGGCGAGGACCTGGTCATGGAGGGACGGGTGTACGACGGCAAGAGCGGTCAGATGGTGATGGGCAAGCGGTACCTGAGTCAGTCGAGTTATCTCCGATCCATGATCCACCGCTTTTCGGACGAAATTGTTTTTCAGTATACCGGCGAGCGGGGGATCGCCGGGACCCGTGTGGTCTTTTCTTCCGTCCTCACCGGAAGCAAAGAGTTGTTTTTGATGGACTATGACGGGTATAATGTACACAAAATTACCAACGATCGGAGCCTGAACCTTTCGCCGCGATGGTCGCCCGACGGGAACTGGATCACGTACACGTCCTACCGCGGCGGTTCGCCGGCCATCTACACCCTGGACTTGATGAGCGGCCGGCTCTGGAAGATGATCGGTTACGCCGGACTGAATATTTCGCCGGTCTGGTCGCCCTCGGGGCAAGGGTTGGCGTTTGCCGGTACGATGGACGGACCGGCGCAGATCTACTGGGTGGACAAGGAAGGCAAAGGGTTGAAGAGATTGACGATGGATCAAAGCGACAACCTCTCCCCCGCCTGGTCTCCCACCGGAACCGAGATGGCGTTTACCTCCAATCGGGGCGGCGGGCCGCAGATTTATCTGATGAACGCGGACGGAACAAATATTCGGCGGTTGACGTTCAACGGCGATTACAACACGTCGCCCGTCTGGTCGCCGAAGGGGACGGCCATCGCCTACGCCTGCCGGATCGACGGGCGGTTGCGGATCTGCGCGATCTCGCCCGACGGGGCCAAGACGGCCCAGGTGACCGACGGTCCGGGGGAAGACGAATCGCCGACCTGGTCGCCCGACGGAAAACATATCATCTTCAGTTCGACCCGCCAAAGCGAGGGGGATCTTTTTATGATGAACGCGGACGGGATGGAGGTGGAGCGTCTGACGTTCAGCGGCGCCAAAAACAACGGGCCGGCCTGGTCGCCGTAGAGCGAAACGACCCATCAACCGTGGCTTCGAGGAGCATGTCCAACAACGAAAGGAGCGGAATTATGCAGAACCGTCATTCCATCTATCTCGCACTTATACTAGGGTTCGGAACCGTCGTATTGCTGTCCGGCTGCCCGAAGAAGGTCGAGACGACCAAGGCCGCGGCGCCCGTTCAGGAAGAGAAGGTGGCGCCGCCGCCGGAGGCGCCCAAGCCCGAACCCCCGTCGCCTCCGCCGGCCCCGAAGGTCGAGGAGACCCCGGTCGTCAAGGAGACCCCGATGCCTTCGGCCGGCCTGACCGACGCCTACTTCGATTTCGACAAGTATAACATCCGCGAGGACGCGCGAGCGGCGCTGGAGAACGATGCACGCTGGCTCAAAGAAAACCCGAAGGTCAAGGTGAAGATCGAAGGTCACTGTGACGAACGGGGGACCAATGAATACAATTTGGCCTTGGGCGAACGTCGGGCGAAGGCCACGATGCAGTTCCTCATTTCGCTCGGCGTCGAAAAGGGCCGCTTGTCCACGATCAGCTACGGCGAGGAGCGCCCGGTCTGCACGCAGCATGACGAGACCTGCTACCAGAAGAATCGTCGGGGCCATTTGGCGGCTCAATAGGAAAAAGGCAGGAGAGAAGGTATGGGAAAGGATGAGAATGGGATGTTCCTCCGTCCGGTAGGGGCGCACGGCCGTGCGCCCCTCCATAGCCCGGTTTGTGCGGCGATCCTCGCCATCGGTTTCATCATCATTGGCATCGCCGGTTGCGCGACCCAGGCGGATGTGATGGATCTGCAGACCGAAATGGAAAAGAGCCGGGCGGAGCGGGACGAGATTCAAAACCGGCTCAAGGTGGTCGAAAGCTATTTCAAGGAGCGTTCCACGACGGTCCAGCGCAGTCAGGCCGATATCGTCATCAAACTGGATCAGGTCGCGACGGATCTTCAGACGGCCCAGGGGAAGCTGGAGGAGAACAGCCATCTCCTGGCCGATCTCTCGCAACGGATCGACGACCAGGCCTTTCGCTCGAAGGATCTGGCCGGTCGCTTGGATGTGCTGGACGGCCAGATCGCGGCCTTGGAAAAGTCGGTGGCCGATCTGGAAAAGGCCGTCCCGATCCCCGGCAAGGGGGCGGGCGCGACACCGGACCAGAAATCGGCCGGGGGGCCCGAAGGGAAAGCGGGTTCGGGCTCGGCCGATCAGACGGTCGTCCTTCCCGGGCGGCCGACCGAAAAAGACAAGGCGACCGGGATGTCTCCCTCGGAGGCCTACGGCCTGGCCTATAACGACTACCTCAAGGGCAACTACGATCTTTCGCTGCTGGGTTTCCAGAGTTTTCTGACCCAGTTCAAGGCGACCAGTCTCGCCCCGAACGCACAGTACTGGATCGGCGAGTCCTACTACGGCAAGAAGGAGTATCTGAAGGCGATCGAGGCGTTTGATAAAGTGGTCAGCGATTATCCGAAGAGTGATAAGGTTCCCGGGGCGATGCTCAAGGCGGGCTATGCCTGCGTCGAGATCGGCGACAAGGCCCGGGGCAGGACTTATCTCAAAAAAGTGGTCGAGAATTACCCGCTCTCCAACGAAGGAAAACTGGCCAAGAACAAGCTGGCCGAATTGAAATAAGACCGTAGGGGCGCAGCATGCTGCACCCCTACCGAGCGTCATGCCGAAGATTTTTATTCTTCCCGAAAATTTAACGAACAAAATCGCCGCGGGCGAGATCGTGGAGCGTCCGGCCTCGGTCGTCAAGGAACTGATCGAGAACGCGATCGACGCCGGGGCGACGCGGATCTTCGTCGAGGCGGAAGACGCCGGGCGAAGGCTGATCCGCGTTTCGGACGACGGCGAGGGGATGGGACCGGAGGACGCCCGGCAGGCCTTTGAGCGGCACGCCACCAGCAAGCTCCGGACCGAATCGGACCTGTCGGCGATACGGACGATGGGTTTTCGCGGCGAGGCGCTTCCCAGCATCGGAGCCGTCGCCCGGGTGAGGATGGTCACGGCCCCGACGGGCGCGGCGGTCGGGACCGAGGTCCGGCTGAACGGGGGGGCGTGGGGGGGGACCCAGGAGGCGGCCACCCCCGCCGGAACGCTGGTGGAGGTGGAGGAGCTTTTTTACAACACGCCGGCGCGGAAAAAGTTTTTAAAATCCAATCCGACCGAGCTGTCCCATATCGTCCACGCGGTTCAACAGGAGGCCCTTCCCCATTTCCGGATTCATTTCCGGCTGACCCACAACGGCCAGGTCCTTCTGGATCTTCCCCTCGTACGGGATGAAATGGAACGGGCGCTGCAGGTGTTCGGGCCGGACGACCCTCATGATTTTTTGGAGGTGTCGGCCGAGTCGGATCGGTTCAAGCTGAAGGGTTTGGTCTCCCGGCCGGGCCATTTTCGAGCCACGCGGGAGCAGCAGGAGTTTTTTTTAAACCGCCGCGCGATTCGGAACGCGTCGTTGTCGCACGCGGTGGCCGAGGCCTACGGGACGCTGCTGGCGAAGGGACGCCATCCGGTCACCTGCCTGTTCCTCGAGGTCGATCCGTCCACGGTCGACGTCAACGTCCATCCGGCCAAGCGCGAGGTCCGGTTTCGGGACACCCAGGCGGTGCACCAGTTCGTCAAGACCGCGGTCCGGGACCGGCTACGACGGGAGGGGCTGCCCGCCGGCGAGGCCGAGCTCTCCGGACAGGACGCGACACCGAGGCCCATTCGTTATGTGGTGTCGGGTGCCGGAACTTCGACGGCCGCCCGGCCGACTTTTCCGCAAAGCCCGGCGACGGAGGTTCGCGAGGCCATGGAGGTCTATCGGCCGCCGGATTCCGCCGCCTCCCCCGCCGATTCCTTGTCGGAGCATGCCGGCCCCGCTTTGCTCCCGGTCCGGATCCAGCCGTTCGGCCAGGTGGATCAGACCTACATCGTGGCGGTCGTCGGAGGGGATTCGGCCCCCGAGCTGCATCTGATCGACCAGCATGCGGCGCACGAACGGCTCCTGTACGAACGTCTGCTGTCCCAGCAACGGAACGCCGGCGTGGCGGTGCAGCCGCTCCTGATTCCCGAGGTCGTGGAGTTTCCGCCCGCCGAAGCCGTGCGGGTTCGCGAAATCCTGCCGCTGTTCGATCGGATCGGGCTGGAGGTGGAGGAATTCGGCGAGCGGAGTTTCCGGATTCGGGCCGTGCCGGCCCTTCTGGGAACGGTCGACGGCCGCACACTGATGAGGGATATCCTGGACGACGTGAGCGCGGGGGCGACCCCGGGCGTGGAAGAAACGGTCCAAACGGTCGTCGCATCGATGGCCTGCCACGCGGCGATCAAGGCCCATCAACCGCTGCAGCCGGAACAGATGACGCGGTTGCTGGAGGATCTCTACCGGCAGGAGGTTCCGCCGACCTGTCCCCACGGCCGCCCGATCCGGGTCCGGTTTAAATTGGCGGATCTGGAAAAACTGTTTCAACGCAGATGATGCGGCTACTGAGATGTAGGGGCGCACGGCCGTGCGCCCTTACGAAATGATTATGGAAACATTTAAAAATCCCCTGATCGTCCTGGTCGGGCCGACGGCCGTCGGGAAAAGCGCCGTGGCGATCCGGCTGGCGCTCAAGTTCCGTTCCGAGATCATCAGCGCCGATTCCCGGATGGTCTACCGCGGCATGGACATCGGGACGGCCAAGCCCGGACCGGAGGAACAGGCCGGCGTTGCGCATCACCTGATCGATGTCGTCGACCCGGACGACTCCTTCAGCGCGGGCCGCTTCAGGACCCTGGCCGCGGCCGTGATCGAACGGTTGCGGCGGCAGGGAAAGATCCCGATCGTCGTGGGCGGGACCGGACTGTACGTCAAACTGCTCGTGCACGGGCTGTGGGCCGGACCGGAGGCGGACTGGGCGCTTCGGGAACGCCTGGCCGCGGAAGAGCGGCGGGAGGGCGCGGGAACCCTCCATCAACGATTGAAAGAAATCGATCCGGACTCGGCCCGTGCGATTCGGCCGCAGGACCGCTCGAAGATCGTGCGCGCCATCGAGGTGTACGAGAAGACGGGACGGCCGCTGTCCGATTTTCATCGGGAGCATCGGTTTTCCGAGCGGCCGTACGAAACGATTCTTATCGGTTTGAGGCGATCCCGCCCGGATCTATACCGGCGGATCGAATCGCGCGTGGACGGGATGATCGCGAAGGGTTTGGTGGAGGAGGTCCGCGGACTGATCGGGAAAGGCTATTCGGATGGGCTGCCGTCGATGAAGGGGCTGGGCTATCGTCAGATCGTGGGCTGTCTCAACGGGGAATACGGCCTGGAGGAGGCGGTCCATCGCCTCAAGCGCGACACCAAACGCTACGCGAAACGGCAGTTCACCTGGTTTAACGCGGACGCGTCCATCCGGTGGATCGATCTTTCCGAATCGGAGGGAGACGAGGAAGCCTATCAAAAGGTGGAGGGCGTCGTCGAGGAGCAAATCAGATTGCAGGCCGGTGTAGGGGCGTGATTCATCCCATTGGTTCCGTTGTTCGGCATGGCTCGAGCAGCGGCATCGGTTGAGTTTTGGGCACCCAGCTTGGCGAAGGGCGCGGCCTGAAAAGATCAGGCAAATTTTGCGTGCCTTGCCTTCGCAAAATTTAGCGACCGAGCCTTAGCCGGGTCAAAACTCAACGGCAGGAGCCGCGAGGGCTTTGCCGAACAAACAATCATGGGATCGAACAACAGGGACGAAACGATGCAAAAAATCGAGATCGGAATCATCGGCGGAAGCGGGCTGTACGAGATGGAAGGCCTGACCGAAAAAAAAGAGGTACGGCTCAAGACGCCGTTCGGCCTTCCTTCCGATGCTTATGTCACGGGAAAATTGGAGGGACGCCGCGTGGCTTTTTTGACGCGGCACGGCCGCGGCCATCGCATCCTTCCGAGCGAGATCAATTTCCGGGCGAACGTCTGGGGAATGAAAAAACTCGGGGTCGAGCGGATCATCTCGGTCAGCGCCGTCGGGAGCATGAAGGAATCGATCGCGCCGGGCCAGGTGGCGCTCCCGGACCAGTTCTACGATCACACCAAACGGCGGATCGGCACCTTCTTCGGCGACGGGGTCGTGGCCCACGTCTCGTTTGCCGATCCGGTCTGCTCCGAGATGCGGTCCATCCTCGGCCGGGCCGGACGGAGTCGGGGAGCCGTGATCCACGACGGCGGGGTCTACTTCTGCATCGAGGGTCCGCAGTTCTCGACGCGCGGCGAATCGTTGATCTATCGGAGGTGGGGCGTGGACGTGATCGGGATGACCAACGTGACCGAGGCCAAGCTTGCGCGCGAGGCCGAAATCTGTTATGCTACGCTCGCGTTGGTGACGGATTACGACTGCTGGCATGAAAGCATGGAATCCGTCACGGTCGAGGCCGTGATCGAGACGTTGAAAAAAAATGTGGTCCTGTCTCAGCAGATCATCCGCGCGGCGATTCCCGGCATTCCCGAGGCGCGACGCTGCCCCTGCGGGTCCGCGCTGAAGAACGCCGTGATGACGCCGCCTTCGTTGATTCCGAAAAAGACCCGAGAAAATCTGAAGCTGATTCTGGGCGATTATCTGAAACCCTCCAAGAAAAAGTCGGGGTCCGCATGAGCTTGCTGGTCGTGGGAACGGTCGCGCTGGATTCGGTCAAGACCCCCTTCGGCGAGGCCAGGGAAGTCTTGGGCGGTTCGGCCACGTATTTTGCGACGGCCGCCAGTTATTTTACCCGGGTCCGCCTGGTCGCGGTCGTCGGCCGGGATTTCCCGGAGGAGCATCGTCGATTTCTCGAGTCGAAAGAAATCGACCTGGCCGGGCTCCAGACGCTGGAAGGTGAAACCTTCCGCTGGCGGGGAGAGTACGGTTTCCAGCTCAACGAGGCCCGAACGTTGGAGACCCGATTGAATGTTCTCGAACGCTTTCTGCCCGTTCTTCCGGGAGCGTATCGCAGTTCCGAAATGATCTTCCTGGGAAATATCGATCCGGTGTTGCAGCAGGAGGTGCTGAGCCAGGTCGAAAGACCCCGACTGGTGGCCTGCGACACGATGAATTTCTGGATCGAGGGAAAGCGGGATGAACTGCAGCGGACGCTCAAGCAGGTCGATATCGTGATCATCAACGACGGAGAGGCCCGCGAGTTCGCCGGCGAAGCCAATCTGATCAAGGCGGCGAAGGCGATCCTGTCTTACGGCCCGAAGACGCTGATCATCAAGCGGGGCGAGTACGGCGTGTTGATGTTCAACGGAAAGACGGTGTTTGCGGCCCCCGCCTTTCCCCTCGAGGCGGTCTTCGACCCGACCGGAGCGGGGGACAGCTTTGCCGGAGGCTTCATGGGCTATTTGACCCAGAGCGGCGATCTCAGCGAGGCCGGAATCCGCCGGGCGGTCATCTTCGGCAGCGTGATGGCGTCGTTCAACGTCGAGTCCTTCAGTCTGGACCGTCTCCGCCGTTTGACCCGTCGGGAGATCGACGACCGCTACCGGGAATTCGGACGGCTGACGGCTTTTGAGGATCTGAAGGCGTACTGAGCCGCCGGGATGGTTCGGTTATAATGTAATCAAGAGGAATGCATCGATGAACGTCATCGGGAAAATCGTTCGTTCTCACGCGCGTCGGATGGGGATCCTCGCGATCCTGATCGCTTTATCCTTGTCGGGGTGCTCCACGACCTCCAGCGTCCAAAAGGAGAAGAACGCCCAGGCCCATTATAAGCTGGGACTCTCCTATTTGAACGACAATCAGACGCAAATGGCCTTCGTCGAGTTCCAAAAATCGATCGAGGCCAACCCGAAGGACCGGGATTCCCACTACGGTCTCGGGCATATCTATTTCACCCAGGGGAAATTCGAGCAGGCCCGGGATGAATTCCAAAAAGCGATCCAGATCGATCCGAAATACTCCGAGGCCCATAACTATCTCGGGACGGTCTACGAGCGGCTGGGCGATCAAAAGAAGGCGATCGAGGAATACAGGAAGGCCCTGGCCAATCCGCAATACTTCACGCCGCAATACCCCCACCGAAACCTGGCCATGGTCTACCTGAACATGAATGAGTACAAAAGCGCCATCAAAGAGTTCAAGGAGGCGCTGAGCCTCCCGCCGCCGCCGGACGATCCGCTCTTCAACGCGCTGGTCTTCAACGGCCTGGGTCAGGCCTATTATAAGGACGGACAGTTTCCGGAGGCCGTGGACGCCTTCAACAGCGCATTGAAGATCGCGCCGGACTACACGGAGGTCCATTACTTTCTGGGTCAGGCCTATTATAAAACCGGTTCGGGCCCGCTGGCCAAGGAGGAATTTCAACGGGTGATCCACCTTGCGCCGGACAGCGACCTGGCGAAAAAAGCGAAGCAGAGCCTTGAGCTTCTCCGTTGAGCCGAGGGATGCGCCATGGAATCCATCGGACAATACCTGCGAAAAATACGCGAGGAACACGGGCTTTCGGTCGGGGAGGTGGCCCGGCTGACCCGGATCAGCCCGGGCTATATTGAGGCGCTGGAGGAAAACCAGCTTGAGAAATTTCCGGGCGAAGTGTTTGCCCGGGGTTTCGTCCGGGTCTACGGACGCTGTCTGGGTCTGGACGACGAGGACACGATGGCCCGTTTTACCCAAACGGCCCAGGCCTTTTTTCGGAGTCGGGACGAAAACCAACGGCATTCCGAACAGACGATCGAACTCCAGAATAGTCGAAGGAAGTTTCAGGGCCGCGTCGTCCAGGTGGCGGTCGTGGCCGTGTTGGGCCTGGCGATTCTGACGGTTTACAGCATGAACGCCCGGCGTTCGACGGACAGGGAGGGAGGCGTCGAGACCCGTCCGCCGTCGTCCCCCGCCCCCGAAACGCCGATCGCGACCGAGCCGCCTCTGGAGCAGGCCGAGCCGGCCGTGAACAAACCCGCTCTCAAAGAAGCCGAGCCCAAACCGGCCAACGTTCCGATCGCTGCCGAAAAGGCGCCGACGGCGCCGACCGCGGCGCCCAAGCCTCCGGCGGTCCCGAAACCTCTCGCGGCTCCGAATCCACCGGTCGCGGCGGTCCCCAAACCGCCGGTCGAAAAATTACCCCTGAGCGTGAACGCGCCCGCGGAAACCCTCGCGCCAAAAACGCCTTCCGCTCCGGTCGCGCATCCCGTTCCCCCTTCGCCTCCCGCGCCGGTCGTATCATCCGCGCCGGCGGGCGACCTCGTTTTGATCATTGAGGCCGTGGAGTCGAGTTGGGTTTCGGCACGGATCGACGGGGGCGACACCAAGGAAGTCTTCCTTCAGCCCGGCCAGAAGGTCATCTGGAAGGCGGCGGATTATTTTCTGGTCAGCTTCGGGAACGCCGGCGGGGTGAAGATTCAGTTCAACGGGAAGGAGCTCCCGCCTTTCGGCCCGAAAGGC
>Ga0335077_10010288_pt1 | contig 11638 bp, 8 predicted proteins | sample Lox_Sample_31_FD_207151 | JGI IMG/M metagenome (GOLD analysis project Ga0335077, IMG submission 207151) | Soil microbial communities from Loxahatchee National Wildlife Refuge, Florida, United States - Lox_Sample_3.1 | ecosystem: Environmental > Terrestrial > Soil > Wetlands | place: USA: Florida...
ATCAAGGCGCTGCTCGGTGCGCTGACCGATGTGCGGCCCACGATTTTCGGCGGCGTGCCGCGGGTGTGGGAGAAGCTGAAGGCCGGCATCGAGACCCTGGTGGCCTACGAGCCTGACCAGGCCAGGCGGCAGGCCGTCCAGGACGCATTCCAGGTCGGGCTCCAGTACGTCGACGCGACGCTGGCAGGCGAGGTGCCGGCCGGGCTGGCTGCGGCATACCAGCGGGCCGATGAGCAGGTCTTGTCCCAGATCCGGCTGTTGCTGGGCCTGGACCAGGTCCGGGCGGCGATATCCGGGGCGGCCCCGATCGCGCCGGAGATCCTGAAGTTCATGCTCGCGCTGGGTATCCCGGTGACTGAGGTGTGGGGGATGTCGGAGTGCTCCTGCATCGGGACGGCCAACCCGCCCGACGCGATCCGGATCGGCACGGTCGGCAAGGCGATCCCCGGCGTGCAGCTGAAGCTGGCCGGTGACGGCGAGCTGCTGCTGCGCGGCCCGATCGTGATGAAGGGGTACCGCAACGACCCGGCCAGGACCGCCGAGGCGATCGACTCCGGCGGCTGGCTGCACACCGGCGACCTGGCGGCCATCGACGAGGACGGGTACGTGACGATCACCGGCCGCAAGAAGGAGCTGATCATCAACGCGGCCGGGAAGAACATGTCCCCCGCGGCCATCGAGGGCGCCGTGCTGGCCGCGAGCCTGCTGATCGCCCAGGTAGTGGCCGTCGGCGACCGGCGGCCCTACATCGTCGCGCTGATCGCGCTCGACCCCGACGCGGCCGCCGCCCTCGCGGCGCAGCACGGCATCGCCGACCCCGCGCCCGCGATCCTGGCCGGCCACCCGGCCATCCGCGCCGCGATCGGCGCGGCGGTCGAGGAGGCCAACGGCAGGCTGTCCCGGGTGGAGCAGATCAAGCGGTTCGCCATCGTGCCGGCGTTCTGGGAACCCGGCGGGGATGAGATCACCCCGACCATGAAACTCAAGCGGCGGGCCATCACCGCCAAGTACGCCGACGTCATCGAGTCGCTCTACGCCACAGCTGCCGAGCCGGCCTAGGCGGCCGGCTCTACGTAAGCTTCCCGGGAGCATCGGCTGACCGGGCGCCCGGACGCGGTCCAGCTGACCACCACCGCCGCGACGGACAGGGCAGGGAAATCAGCATCATCGTCCCTGCCCTTGCCTGCAGGTTCCTCGCCCAGTCCGGGAAGCGGACGGTGCACGGCATGCTCACGGGTTCGGGACTGTCGCGGGGACGGCCTCGCGTGAAGGGAGACCGGCTCCCGGCCCGGCCAAGATCGCCGCTGCCGCCGTGTTCTCATAGGTCACCGTCACCCGCTACGGCAAGGCGGATACCATCGCCGTGCATGCCTTCACCTGCCTGTAGTACTCCGTCACCGGCGCCGCTCCCGTCACCGTCATCCTCATCCGGGACGAATCCAGAACCGGCTATGAAATCGCGCTAGCCGCCAAAGAACCGAGAGGGTAACCATGGTCCAACGTCAGCTTCCCCGGCCAGCGGAGATCTTCGAACTCGTGCGGTTCAAAAAGCCTGAGCTGGACGCGAAGAAGCGCCGCCTGGAGGCCGCGCTCACGATCTGGGACCTGCGCGCCATCGCCAGGCGCCGCACCCCGAAGGCCGCCTTCGACTACACCGAAGGCGCCGCTGAGGATGAGATCTCGCTGGCCCGCGCCCGGCAGGCGTTCCGGGACATCGAGTTCCGCCCCTCGATCCTGCGCGGCGCCGCCGAAGCCGACACCAGCTGCGAGATCTTCGGCGGCCCCTCGGCCCTGCCGTTCGGCATCGCCCCGACCGGCTTCACCCGCCTGATGCACACCGAAGGCGAGATCGCGGGTGCCGCCGCGGCGGGAGCGGCCGGCATCCCCTTCTGCCTCTCGACCCTCGGCACCACCTCGATCGAGGGCGTCAAGGCCGCCAACCCGGCCAGCCGCAACTGGTTCCAGCTCTATGTCATGCGGGACCGGGAGATCTCCTACGGGCTCACCCGCCGGGCCGCCGCCGCAGGCTTCGACACCCTGTTCTTCACGGTCGACGCCCCGGTGGCCGGGGCGCGGCTGCGCGACAAGCGCAACGGGTTCTCCATCCCGCCGCAGCTGACCCTGGGCACCATCGCCAGCGCGATCCCACGGCCGCGGTGGTGGATCGACTTCCTGACCACCCCCAAACTGGAGTTCGCCTCGCTGACCTCTACCGGCGGCACCGTCGGCGAGCTGCTCGACGCCGCGATGGACCCGACGATCAGCTTCGCGGACCTCGACGTCATCCGCTCGCTGTGGCCGGGCCAGATCGTCGTCAAGGGCGTCCAGACAGTCGCGGACGCCAGGAAGCTCACCGACCTCGGCGTCACCGGCATCGTGCTGTCCAACCACGGCGGCCGGCAGCTCGACCGTGCCCCGGTGCCATTCCGCCTGCTGCCCGAGGTCGTCCGTGAGGTCGGCAAGGACGTCGAGATCGCGATCGACACCGGCATCATGTCCGGCGCCGACATCGTCGCCTCGATCGCCCTCGGCGCGAAGTTCACCCTGATCGGCCGCGCCTACCTCTACGGCCTCATGGCCGGCGGGCGCCAGGGCGTGGACCGTGTGATCGCGATCCTGCGCGACCAGATCGAGCGCACCATGAAGCTCCTCGGTGTCGCCACCCTCGCCGAACTCACCCCCGGCCACGTCACCCAGCTCGCCCGAGCCCAGCCCGTTCCCAGCGGCACCGCCGGCCCACAGGGCCGGGCAACGTCCGCTGCCAGTACGTACCACGAGCCGCAGGAGGCCCGATGAACCCAGTCACTTGACTTGTCCTCGCTGCCAATCTTCGATATCAGCTGCAGCGGCCCTAGTGCTGTCGCCTTTCGCAACGATCCGGCAACCGAATGTAGGCCTCCGTCTGAAGCGAGAGCGCCATGTCGGGCAACGCACGCAGGGGCGCCATGCTGAACCAGATGCTGAAGGCTTCCTCGCAGCGCAGGTCGACGAACAAGGGCCGGATGGCGTCGATGACCTGGGCCGGGTCGCCATCCAGCCAGGCGTTGTCCACCACGTAACGGGCATGCGCAGGGTTCATCCGAACCTGGTCGACCTTGCGTTCGGCCAGCGTCGTTGCCAGGGCGCTCAGGGCCCGGGAACGGGAACTGGTCAGGCTGGTCGCCGAGGGCCGCACCGACGCCCAGATCACCGCCCAGCTATACATCAGAATCCACACCGTTCGTTCGCACCTGAACCGGATCCGGGACAAGACCGGGTGCCACCGCCGTGCGGACCTGACCCGTCTGGCCGTCTGGCCCTGCTCGCCGGAGCCGCGGACCTGCAGGAACTGGCGTACCGGGCACTGAGGGCTTCTCCGCCGGCGCCTGGCCGCGCGAGACCGCCGTGGAGGTCACCCGGACCGCCCGGGCGCAGACCCCTTCGATGCAGCCGAGCGGCGCGCCGCGTCTACGCGGCCGCCGGCCGCCCTCGGCGGGCCGATAACTGCCATGGATCGCGAGGGGCGTATCCGCGTTATGCTCGGTGCCCCGGCCAGATGAGGGGCGGGGTGATGACGCAGGTAACGGAGCATCTCGAAACCCACGGCGTGGCGTTCGTGCCCATCACGCACCAGCAGACCTACACCTCGATCGCCGAGGCGAGGACGCTCGGCATCGGGGCCAGCGAGGTTCTCAAGACGGTCGCGGTGCGCGTCGCGGGCGGCTACGCCCTGATGGCGGTCCCGGCAACCGGCCGCCTCGACATGCATCTGGTCCAGGCAGCGGTGGGCGATCGTCATGTCCGGCTTGCCACCGAACAGGAGCTGCGGCGGGACTTTCCAGGCATAGAGCTGGGCGCCCTGCCACCGCTTGGCTCGCTGCTAGGCGCACCTCTGTATGTCGATCAGGAGGTGCTCCAGCACGATACGGTGGTCTTTGCCGCCGGGAGCCGGACCGAATCGGTTCAGCTCAGGACGGCGGACCTGCTCCAGCACGAGCGGGTGACGACCCTGCCGTTGATCAGGCATGCTGAGGAGAATGACAAGGATTGGCTGCGGTAGCCGCGGGTCCATGCCTGCCGCGGCTGCACTTCGGTGTGCTTGACGTACCAGAGCCGTTCGGTGCGGCCGCGAGTCCGTGGTGCGCCCGATGTTGCCACTCAGATCTGGTCGTTCTGCGGCGATCCGGGTCCCCATCGCGATCTGATGCGTACGCACAGGACCGGCTCGGGGCTTATACACCCGGTCGATCAGCACGAAGGTGCCCGCGGCTAGCGTAGCTTCCTGAGGAACGGGTCTTGCGGCGCGTACGGTGCCGCCTTGACCCTCGCGTCCGCGACGAAGACGCCGTCCGGCCGGGCGATGACCGGGTTGAGGTCGAGGTCGGTGATCTCGGGCAGGTCGTCGGCGAGCCGGGAGACCCGCAGCAGCAAGCCGCGCAGCGCCTCCAGGTCGGCCGGCGGGCTGCCGCGGTAGCCGAGCAGCAGTGGCGCCGCCTTGATCGACCGGATCAGCGTGTCCGCTTCGACATCGGTCAGCGGCGTCAGCCGCGCCGCGTGGTCGGCGAGCACGTCGGTGGCCACCCCGCCGAGCCCGAACACCACGAGAGGCCCGAACAGGTGGTCGTCGGCGACGCCCACCATCACCTCGGTGCCGTCGCTGATCATCGGCTGCACGAGAACCGCCTGCAGCGTGTCGCCGAAAAGGCCCGACAGCCGCCGGTAGGCGGCGCGCACATCGGTTTCGGTGCGCAGGTCAAGCTCGACCCCGCCCGCGTCGCTCTTATGCACCAGCCCCGGCACGTCGGCCTTGAGCACCACCGGTGCCCCGCCGCCCGCGGCGAAGGCGGCGACGGCGTCGTCCTCGCCGTGGACCGGGACCAGTTCGGCCAGCGGTATCCCGTAGCAGCGCAGCAGCGCCGCGGTCGTATCCGGCGGAAGCCAGCCGCTGTGACCGTCCGATCCGAGGAACTCGCGCACCAGCGCATGCGCATCCTCAGACCTGATGCCGGGGAAGTCGGGCACCACACCGCTCGGCGCGGATCGCCGAGCCCCGTACCTGGCGGCACGTGCGACGGCGGCCACGGCCGCCGCCGGGGAGTTGTAGGCCGGTATCCGGATCCCGCCCGGCTGGCCATCCCCCGTGGCCGGCCCGGGCAGCAGCCGCACCGTTTCGGCTTGGTCGAGCAGCACGATGGCCAGCGGGACCCGGATGTCGGCCCGCTGAATGGCCGCGACCAGGTCGCCGGTCGCGCCGGTGGACAGCACGAGCGTGATCATGGCGCTGACTTCCTCGTCGGCCGCTGCGAGCTCGAGGCACTCCTGGAACCGGCCGGCAGTGATCGCGCCGGTGGTGTCGATCGGGCCGTCGGCCGCTCCGCCCGCGGGGATGAGCGCGCGCAGCCGGCGGCGGATCTGCGGCTGAGGCCGGTGTACGGTCAGCCCGAGGTCGGTGCAGGCGTCGGCCGCGAGCACTCCTGCGCCGCCGATGTTAGACACGATCGCGACCGTGCTGCCCGGCGGGACGGGCTGGGTGGCCAGCAGCGCGGCGGCTTCGATCAGGTCGCCGAAGTCGGGCACCACGATGACGCCGGCCTGGGCGAACAGGGCTTCCCTGGTGACGTGCGGGGTCGCGACCGCGGCGGTGTGCGAGGCGGCCGCCCGCTGCCCTGCCGCCGAGCGCCCGGCTTCCACGGTGAGCACCGGCATGCTCCCGGCGACCCTGCGGGCCGTCCGGGCGAACTTGCGCGGGTTGCCGAACGACTCGATGTACAGCACCGCGAGCCTGGTGACGCCGTCTTGTTCCCACCACATCAGCATGTCGTTGCTGGACACGTCGAGCTTGTCGCCCACCGACGCGAAGGAGGAGATGCCGATGCCCAGCCGGGACAGCCGATCCGCGGTGGCGAAGCCCAGGCCGCCGGACTGCATGACCAGCCCGGCTGTGCCCGCCCGCGGATGGGCGGCCGCGAACGTGGCGTCCAGGCCGATGCTCGGTACCGCGACGCCGAAGCAGTTCGGCCCGATCAGCCGCATGCCGTGCCGGCGGCACGTCGCGAGCAGCCCGGCGCGGGCGGCGGCGTCCAGCCCGGAAGTGATCACCACCACGGCGCGCACACCGCGCCGCCCGCACTGCTCGGCCGCGTCGAGCACGGCAGCCGCGGGCACGGCGATCACCGCCAGGTCGACGTGCTCGGGCAAGTCCGCGGCCGAGGCCAGGCAGGGCTCGCCGCCGATCTGCCCGGCATGCGGGTTGACCGCGTACAGCTTGCCTGCGTATCCGGCGCCGCGGAGGTTGTCCCAGATCGCCCGGCCCACCGTGCCCGGCCGCCGGCTGGCGCCGATCACCGCCACCGAGCCGGGTGCGAACACGTGCCGCAGGCTGGCGACGTCCGCGTGGCGCTCCCGCTTCGCTACCGCGTCCAGGTAGCCGTTCAGGCCGGTGCCCGCGCCGTCTGCGGGCAGCGGGATGGTCAGGTCAACGACCCCGTTCACGGTGTGACGGTGTACCGGCAGGCCGGCGTCGGCGAAGACCTTGAGCATCGCCGAGTTCTCGGCCAGCGTCCGCCCGGTGAACGTGGTGATCTGGTGGCTTCTGGCGTAGGAGACCAGGTGCTCGAGCAGCAGGGTCGCGATGCCCTTGTGGTGCATGTGGTCGGCGACCGCGACTGCCGCCTCCGCCTTATGGCCGGGCTGCCCCCCGAGCGTCTCGTAGCCGGCGCAGCCGACCACCTCAGCGCCCGCCAGCGCGAGCAGCGCCATCCGGCCCGATCCTGGCCCCCGGCAGAGCCGCCGCGCCTCGGTCTCGGCCGCCGTGCGGCTGGGGATGAAGAAGCGGAGGTAGGCGTTCTCCGGCGACATCGCCTCGTGCATCGCCTTGACCGCGTCGAAGTCCGCGGGCCCGGCCGGGCGGATCTCCACCGTGCTCCCGTCCGCCAGCAGCCCGTACACCGGCCAGGTTTGCTGCACCGCGCTCATCTCATTGCTCCCTCACCGTCCAGCGCACTTCCTGGACCGGATAGCTCAGCCGGCCCTGCACGGCCACAGCGCTCGGAATGTGCCCGGCCCGGCGAACGATGTCGCGGCCCAGCCCCATTGCTATCCGGCATGCCTGCCAGCATCACCACCCCGCCACCTCGGGCGCATCCGGGTCGACGACGAACTCGTTCAGCAACTATCAGCCTCGCCGCGGCGCCGCCTCGCAGGGTAGGGCCGAAGGTCCGTTCCCGCCGGGTGCGAGTCATGGACACGCCAGATGGACCTATTCTCCTAGCGAGCTGGCTGGTCTCCGGCGATCGTAGAGCTAGCCGCATCATCCGGCCTGACATGTCGCAGGTCGCCGGTGCCGTGGCAGATAGGGACAGGGCTGGAGATGGAACTTATTAAGGACGGCCCGTATCGGTTCCGGCTCCCGCAGCAAGCCATCGGCACCGGCAAGGTAGTGATCGGCGTCTCGGGAGGCCTGGACTCAGCCCATGCCCTGACCGTCGCCGTCGAGAGCATGGACCGGCTCGGCCTGCCGCGCCGTAACATCCTGGCGTACACGATGCCGGGATTCGCGGCAAGCGAGGCGACGCGGGATCACGCCCGGCAGCTCATGACCGCCCTGGGCGCCACCCCGGGCGAGATCGACATCCGCCCCTCGGGCCGCCAGATGCTCCGCGACATCGGCCACCCGGCGGCGGAAGGCAAGGCCGCCTACGACGTCACCTACGAGAACGTCCAGGCCGGGGAACGGACCTCCCACTTGTTCCGGCTGGCCAACCCAACAAGGCGATCGTCGTCGGGACCGGGGACCTCAGCGAGCTGGCGCTGGGCCCGTGCACGTTCGGGGTGGGTGATCAGATGTCGCACTACGACGTCAACGCGCCGGTACTTTGATCCAGCAGCTCACGCCGTCCATCGCCGGGGAGCTCGCCAGCCTCACCGACGTGACGATCACGCTGCGTTATTTCGAGCACGCCGGCGAGATCCAGCGCGCCATCGCGATCATGCAGACCCGCGGCTCCGAGCATGACCCGAGCATCCGCCAGGTCAGGATCGACCGCGACGGCATGCACATCGCCGAGCCGGTCGCCGGCACTGCCGGGATCCTCTCCAGCGCCACCTCGCTGCTCACGCTGCCCGGGATAACTGACCCACCCGCACCAGAGAACCCCCAGCCCGATGGCTGACCTGCGTGAGGATGAGGGACGGGACAGCGGACAGCCAGGTTTCAGCGCGGCCGATCGCGGCGCTACGCGACGTCACATCGCAAGCAGGCCGAACGTGAACTTCAGGCGGCCCTGGAGCATCAGAACGTCGTGGTGGCCATCGCCGCCCACGAACTGCACAACCCGCTCGCCGCGATCAGCGTCCTGGCGCACGTGCTGCAGGACCAGCACGACACGATCACCGCGTCCAGCATCGACGTGGCCGGTGTCCGGCCGGTTCCCGGCCGGGTGCCAGTGCTCGAAATCATCGTCGAGCAACTCGCCGACATCAACGCCAAGCCAGGAGAAATCCAGGTGTCATGCTCCCCGGGCCTGACGGTCGTCGCCGACCGGGCCGAGTTCTCCATGATGCTGGCCAACTACCTCGACAACGCCCTGGCCTACGCCGGACCACCCGTTGAGATACAGGCTGCCGAGCGGGAAGGCTGCGCCGAGATCCGGGTGACCGATCACGGACCCGGCGTGCCCGCCTCCTTTATCCCGCATCTGTTCGAGCGTTTCGCCCGGGCGCCCGAGACCGAGCACAAGGCAGAAGGAACCGGGCTGGGGCTGTGGATTGTCCGCGCTTTCGCCCGCGCGAACAGCGGTGACGCCTGGTACGAACCCAGCCGGGCCGGGGGATCCAGCTTCTGCCTTCGCCTGCCGCTGGCGCAGTCACCCCAGGATGCCTCAGCCGGCTGACGGCCGAACCGGTCTTCAGCGCGCCGGCGGTCAGGCGGTCCGTCACGGCCGGCGAATCCGCCAGCGCCGGGGGAACTGCGCTTCGAGCCTGGCCTGCCCGGCCGGCTTATTCCCGCAACGAGCAGGTCGGATGCCAATACCATGCCGACGCCCTTATGGCTAGCTCTGTGACGAACCATGCCCCCGGTCCGATCCCGCTGCACGTCCTGGTGATCTCTGTTCGTCGCTCATCGCCGAAATCTCCGGACTTGCCGTGGGACCTAAGCCCATTGTGCTCCTGCGCGCCGGGCGGGATCGTGGCAGCGGTCAGAGCCTGACCGGCGGACGGAGGTGTGCCATGAGCATCGCGCGCCGGATCGCGGAACTGTACAACGTCAAGATGAACGCGGCGCTGGATCGCGCCGAAGATCCGCGCGAGCTGGTGGATTACACCTACGTTCAGCTGCAGGAACTGCTGGCCGAGGTGCGCCTGGGCGCGGCCGAGATCGCGGCGGGCCGCAGCCGGGCGGAATTGCGGGTGAGCGGTCTGCGGCGGGCCGCGGACCGGCTGGGCGAGCAGGCTGAACAGGCGGTGCTGGCCGGCCGGGAGGATCTGGCCCGGCAGGCGCTGGCCCGCCGCGCCGCGATCTTGGCTCAGGTTTCCCGGTTGGGTGAGCAGCAGGACGCGCTGCGCGCCCAGGAGCAGAAGATGGCCGACGCCGGGCGGCGGCTGCAGGAGAAGGTCGACGCGTTCGGCATGCGCAAGGAAGCGATCAAGGCCGCCTACACCGCGGCGCGTGCCCAGGCCAGCATCGCCGAGGCTTTCGCCGGGATCTCCGGCGAGGTGACGGACGCCGGCACGGCCGCCAGCCGTGCGGAGGATGAGGAAGCTGACCTGCAGGCACGGGCGGCCGCGCTCGATAACCTGCTGACGGCCGATGCCGGGGGCGGCCCCGGGCCGGCGCTGAGCGACGAGCAACTCCAGGCACAGCTGGATCAGATCAGCATGCGCGCGCAGGTGGACGAGGAACTGGCCAGGCTCTCCGAACGGCTCACCTCCGGCGCCGGCCAGGGACACCGGTCCGTTCCGCATGCCGCTGACCTGCGCGTGGAGGCATGGGCGCCGACACGGGAAGAGTGCCTGGCCGAGGCGGCGCGAGGGCTGGCGGGCAGTTTCGCGGTCGTGGCGGCCGCCCAGCCCCGGCGCACCGCCGAGCGGCGCTTCATCGCGGGCTCAGATGAGGACCTGCTGGTGGCGATCATCGAGGAGGTGATCTACCGGCTGGACGCCGATGGCGAGATCCCGGTCGCCGTAGCCGTCCGGCCGGCCCCGGACGGCGGGGTCGTGCTGTCCATGCAGCTGGCCGGCGTGGGCCAGGCTCGGATCACGGGGGCGGTGCCGAAGGCGGCGTCGCTGCACGACCTGCGCTGCGCGCCCGGCCCGGCGGGCCGGTGGTCCTGCGGGATCACCGTCGGCGTGCAGAAAGGGGACGAGGCCCTCCCTCCAATCTTCGGCAGCCTGGCCGCTGTGGTGCGCGCCGCGGGCGGGCCGGGCATCGCCATAGCCGCGCTGGGCTGGCTGGCTGCGATGAATGTCCTGCTCGCGGCGTTCAACCTGCTCCCGGGTGCGCCGCTGGGCGGATCGTGGTGGGCGTAGACGACTCCGCCGCCTCGGCCGCAGCCGTGCGCGTTGGGCAGGTCATCGGCAGCTCGCGAACATCGGCGTCAGGGCGCAGGAACATGCTCAGCCGGTCACGGCGGCGATGATGCCCGCCTGCCTCCCTGTCGGCCGCAGGCCGCCGGCTGAAGCTCGAACTGTATCGTCACTGCCAGGCTCCCCAGCGGGCTGCGGTGCAGGTGCACCTGAACATGGTCGGCCTTTGCCCCCAGAAGCTGGAGCGGCTCCAGCACCGCGGTGATGTCCCACCGCTCGCAGTGACCGCGGACATAGCCGGCCAGCTCGCGGCCGAACTCCAGGCGCCGCTGCTTGTCGTCTGAGACGAAGCTGGCAGACAGATCCTCATCTGCTCGTGAAGGCCTCATGCTGGCTCACCTCCCGCACTGGCTCCATGACTCATGGCACCGCGGGATGGGGCATCGGGGTAGGGCCGGTGGTCCTGGAACCACGCCGGGGACGCGCTGCTGGCAGCGGGCAACTGGGGTCACCCTGTCACGCTGCCAGCTTCTCCGGGCCGGCCTCCCGCTTATATCGGGTCACGAGCTACCTCCGGCTAGGCTGCCGTTCATCGATTCCACGGTCGGGTCCGCCCGGAGCGGTAGGGACGAAGGTCTCGCGAGCCGAAGTCCCATCGGCCTTCCGGGCGGCCGCCACCTTTAACATGGCGACACGCGTGCTTGGAACCCCGTGATAACAGGCGGGGGGAGGATCTCCGCTCGGTGCGGATCGCGCTGGCGCGGTGCGCGGGGCCGTCACTCCGTTCCCCCGCGCATTCACGAGGGTCCTGATCCTTCCCCGCCCGCCGACCGCGAAACGGGTCAGGTTGAGCGAGCCGAGATTGCACGACTCGTTTGATCCGGGTCGAGGACACGGGCTCAGGTACTCAGTACCCCGTGCCATCAGTGGTGAGGACTCGGGTCCTTGGTCTCTACCCCGGCGGCTGGTGGCTGCGGATGCTGGCTGGCATGAGGTGATCAGGTCTGCTAACGGCAAGGGAGGCCGTCATGAAGGCGGAGGTTGGCGATGAGCTGGTCGTGAAGGGACGCCACGTCGGCGACCCCGACCGCACCGGAGTGATCATCGAGGTAATCGGACAGGCCGGCGGGCCGCC
>Ga0335077_10010289_pt1 | contig 11636 bp, 12 predicted proteins | sample Lox_Sample_31_FD_207151 | JGI IMG/M metagenome (GOLD analysis project Ga0335077, IMG submission 207151) | Soil microbial communities from Loxahatchee National Wildlife Refuge, Florida, United States - Lox_Sample_3.1 | ecosystem: Environmental > Terrestrial > Soil > Wetlands | place: USA...
TTTTCGGTGAAGGTGAAATACAGCAAAACCGCAGCTGCGACGACGAAGAGCGCCGGCACAACCGGGTATCCCCAAGTGTGATACGGGCGCGGCAGGTCTGGTTCTTTCTTGCGCAACACAAAAACTGTGCTGGCAGCGATCATGTAGAAAAGCCACTCCGCGAAGATGGCCAGTGAGAAGAGTTGGCGGAAGTTTCCCGCAAACAGCAGCAGGAAAATCGACAGCACAAGCTGCACGCCGAGGGCGACTGACGGCGTGTGAAACCGCGGATGCACGTCGGCGAGCGCCCGAAAGAAGTAGCCATCGCGAGCCATCGCGTAGGGCACGCGAGCTCCGCTCATGATGGTGCCGTTCAGGCTGACCAGCATGGACAGCGCCATTCCGGCGGAAACGATTCCCGCTCCCCATGCGCCGACCGCAATGGCAGTCGCCTGCGAGGCCGGACGTTCGGACCCTGCTATCGACGACGCCGGCAGCACGTATTGCACGGCAGCGTTGGTCAGCATGTAGAGGATAGCGACCACGCTCACGCCTGCGATCAGTCCAATGGGGATGTTGCGCTCGGGATGACGCACTTCCCCGCTCACCATGTTCAGGTCGTTCCATCCGTCGTAAGCCCAGAGCGCTGCCACCAGCGCGGCGAAGAAGCCTGCAACGCCTCCAGTCGCGCCGGTGAACTCGGTGGCGAAGTTGCTCCACGTTCCGCTCGTGGCGGTGAAGCAGAGAACTGCGATGGCCACGATCATCGCGATCTTCAGCACCGTGAAGACAAGCTGGAACTCACCTGCCTTCTTTATGCCGAGGTAGTTCAGCCCGGTAATAAGCGCGGCCGCGACGATGGCGACGAATTGGCCATACGTGATCGCGAAAGGCGACACGACCGCAGCGCGGTTGAGGAAGGACAGCGCGCTGAAGGTGCCGAGTATGCGCACGAGCCCGGTCGTGGTGGTCGCGACCGATGCTGGCTTGGCGATGGCGAACCACGTCCAGCCGTAGAGAAACGCTGGCAACGGGCCGTACGCGTCGCGGATGTAGATGTACTCGCCGCCGGCTTGTGGCTTCATCGCGCCCAGTTCGGCGTAGGTCATAGCGCCGAACATCGAGAGCAGGCCGCCGACGATCCATACCAGGTAGACGAGGCGCGCGGAGCCGACCGCCTGCATCATCTCGGCGGGAACGAGGAAAATGCCGCTGCCGATAATGGTGCCGATCACGACCGCGGTCGCGTGGCTGGCGCCAAGATCGCGGGAGAGAGAGCTGCGCTGGGCCGCAGGTTGCATGTCGCAGTATATGTCAGTCGGGTAAAGTCGCCAGCCTGACGACCGTGGCGATGTCCTGACGAGTATGAGACTCATGAAGCTCTCATAAACAGCGATGGGTTCGGCACCCTTCAAGTCCCGCAGAACGTCCCTAACTAATTGCTACAACATGGCTTGACGGCTGTGCTCGAAATCTCGGCCGGGCCGAACCGATTTGGCTGGAAGCTTGCACTTCGGATCGAGATGTCCAATCTCATGCACATTGAACAGCTCCGGGCGGAATATGCCGACGCCTTTCGCTGTATTGGCCCCGATTGCGAAGATGACTGCTGTCACGGCTGGGGAATATCCCTGGATCGGTCGACCTTCGAGAAGTACCAGCGTCTGCCAGGGCTGCAACAGCAGGTCTCCGAACTGATCCAGTTGAATGAGCATGCGACGGAGATCGATCATGCGAGGGTGAAGCTGAAGCCTTCCGGGAACTGTCCGTTCCTGGGAGAAGACCGGCTTTGCAACATCCAAAAGGCGCATGGGGAAGAATATCTTTCGACGGTCTGCGCCACGTATCCGAGAGTGGACCGGATCCACGGCGGCATGAGAGAGCGGGCGCTTTCGCTTTCGTGTCCCGAGGCGGCACGTTTAGTGCTGTTGAATCCAAGACTGCTGCCGGGATATGAGCCGGCGAGTACGCATGCCCGCTATCGCGATTTCCTTATGAAGAAACCAGCACCGGTGAACTATGCCGCCTCCGAAGCCATGCACTTCTTCTGGCCGCTGCGCGGCTTCATGGTGGCTGTCCTGACCGACCGCCGATATGCGCTGTGGGAGCGCATGTTTGTCCTGGGTATGTTTTGCGGACGCCTGCAGGCGGTAATCTCGGCGAAGGAATGGGACAAGATCCCGAAGCTGCTCAATGATTACGCAGACATGATGGTGGATAAGAAGCCGCAGCCGGCACTGGCGGCAATTCCCACGTCGCCGGGGCCGCAACTCGAAGTCGCGGTCAAATTGCTACAGCGCTCGAAGTGGGGCGTCGAGTCGACCGCGTTTGGGAAGTGCATGGAAGGCTTTGCCGAGGGCCTCGCCTACTCGCCCGAGAAGCCGCTGGCCCACTGCCTCCCAGTCTTCGAGGAGGCCTATCGCCATTATTATTCTCCACTAATGGAAGCGCACCCTCACATCCTGGAGAACTTTCTCTTGAACTATGTCATCAAGAACCGTCTGCCGTTGGAGATCGGGGAGACAGCCAACTGCCAAACATCGTTCTTTGTCCTGTGCATCCTTTTCGCCGGCATCAAGGGCGCGCTCATCGGCATTGCCGCGCTACGGCGCGAGGCTTTCGAGGTCAACGATGTGTTGAAGCTGATTTACAGCTTCTCGCGCAGGATAGACCATGATCGCGACCTGCTGAAGGATGTCCACAAATACCTGCAGGACGCCAATCTGCTGAACACGGGCGGCATGGCGCTGCTCCTGAAGAATTAGCTGCAAACCCGAGTCTGGGACGAACGCCAGGAACAGCGGTGGGAAGTATGTTCTTGATCAACTCGCAACTTGCAGGTACAAGCAAGCATCGTTACGTCGTATGCCGCGCAAGGCTTCATCCGAGCATTCCGCTGCCGAACTGATCCCGCCGCATCCGACGCTGGAGAAACTGCAGGCGAGCGCACGGGGATGCAAAGCATGCGACCTGTGGCTGCGAGGGACGCAAACCGTCTTCGGCGAAGGAGCGCGGCGTGCGAGAGTCATGTTTGTCGGCGAGCAGCCCGGCGACAAAGAAGACCTGGAAGGCAGGCCATTCGTCGGCCCCGCCGGCGCGCTGCTCGACAAAGCACTGGTTGAAGCGGGAATCGATCGCCGGCAGACCTACGTCACCAACGCGGTGAAGCACTTCAAGTGGGAACCGCGCGGCAAGCGCCGTATCCACAAAAAGCCCAACTCCATTGAGATCTCCGCCTGCCGCCCGTGGCTGGATGCGGAGATCGACATAGTCAAGCCGGAGGTGGTTGTCTGCCTGGGAGCGACGGCGGCGCAAGCGCTGCTAGGGCGCGCCTTTCGCGTTACCCAACAGCGCGGGCAGTTGTTCCAATATCGCGATGCGGTGCAGATCATGGCAACGGTGCATCCGTCTTCCATTTTGCGGGCGCCGGACGAGGACTCTCGTCACCGGGAAATGCAGCTCTTCGTCAAGGATTTGCGGGTAATCGCAAAGTCTACAGATATTCAAAAATGACGCTTGCTGAACTTGCCGGGCTGTGAGCGATAATACGGAAAATCTTGAGCATCGTTTCTTGCGCTCCCAGGAGGCGCATTGTCGCCCCATTTGGAAAAGGTTCGTGCCGAAGCTGAGCAACTAGCACATGGCTTGTCGTCTGCCGACTGGCACTATATGCCGGCCGGAAAGTGGAGTGCCTCGCAGACGTTCGAGCATCTTTTGCTCACCTTTACCGCTACAACAAAAGGCCTGCTAAGAAACATGAAAGCGGGCGAGCCCTTTTGCCGCGAAGCGACCTTGCGCGATGCGGCCGGACGGTTCTATGTTCTGCGCCTGGGACGTGTCCCTGTTGGCCTGAAAGCGGCAAAGAACATTACTCCCAAAGAAGGACTTCTCGGGAACGGCCTTGAGGCATTCTATGATGCGCTCGTTGCCATGGATGCAACACTTACTGATGCGGAGCGCCGCTTCGGCAGGAGAACCAAGATCCTCGATCACCCGATACTCGGGCCGCTGACAGCAGAACAGTGGCGGCGTTTCCACCGGGTGCACGCGCAACATCACTTCGGGCAGATTGCGACCCGCCGCCCTGGCGCGCACAGTGCGAGCGCAGCATAGAAGACATCTGCCGTCGGGAAACGCCTTCAGTCGCGCCGAACAGCCTCTGCCTTAGGGGACATTTATCCAACCCAGGTAGACGTTCCACGCGGCTTCGCCGCAGAAGACCGCGAGCAGCGAACAGGCTCCCAGGAACACTCCAAACGGGACTTCCTGAGCTCGAAGCATTTCGCCTGTGGAGAGACGGGGCCCGTGATCACTGGCTGGCCTCCTCGGCCGCATCGCATTCCTGAGCAGCAGGCCGATGGCGTAGATCGCGCCGGCGATGGGAGCGGTAAAGAGAACGAACAACGTCAGCTTTAGTCCGAGAAAGGCTCCGCACATCGCGATCAGCGCAATGTCGCCAAAGCCGAGCCCGTGACGTTTGCGGACCAGATAGTACGCCGCCCAGATGACGTAGAAAAACGCTGCTCCGAAGCTCGCTGCGATGACAGCATCCAGACTTGAAAGCTGCCGAACAGCCAAGTCGAGCTGTACTCCGAGCAGTCGCGCGAGAAACTGCGTTCCAGAGCTATCGCCGGGCATGAGCCACGCGCCGAGCAGCCCAAAGGCAATGCCGGGATAGGTGAACTCAGCCGGCAGCAGTCCGGTTTCGGCGTCCATAAAGATGAGGCCGACCAGCAGAAACGAGAAAATGCTGGACTTTATAAACGCGGCGCTCCATCCAAATTTTGAGAAACATGCTACGAACAGTGCTGCAGTGAGCAGCTCTACGGCAGGGTAGCGCGGCGAAATTGGCTGGCGACAATCGGCGCAGCGGCCGCCCAGCAAGACAAAGCTCAGGATTGGAATGTTGCGATACCACGGGATGGAAGCGCCGCAGCGCGGGCAATGTGATCCGGGGGAGACAATCGACTGATCGCGCGGAAGCCGCGAGATGCAAACGTTGAGAAAGCTGCCCAAGACCAGTCCCGCGATTGCCGAGATGCCTGCCAGAAGTAGGTCCACGAAGTCCTTGCGCCGGTAGTCTCAGGGATGTCGAAAGCGCAACAAATCTCCTTTCAAGGTTACATCGCAGTGCTGCCCCGGGGGTAGCTCTCCCACCCAGTTCAGGAGCTTGCGGTTGATGAGTCTCACCTCCGGCTCCAGAGGGTGCCAGCCCGTCTCATTCTGCTCGCGCAACGTGAGCTTGCAACAGGCCAGAGTCTCGTCCGGATCCTGATTCTTCCACTCGAGCAACGAGGCCTCGAGTTCCTCGGAGAGTGCCTCGGTTGGCAAGAGGCAGAGGATCCAGTCGTTGCTGGCATCCATGGCGTACGCGCCCTGGGTGACGCCGGGGATCGATGGCTTGATGTGCGCTCCATTCTCATGGCCGATGCGAACGGTCTCGTCCTCGGAGTTGTCATCGATGATCAAAACTTCGTCGCAAGGGCGCAGGGAATCGAGCGCGCGTCCGAGGCGCAGAGCATCGTTGTGGGTGTGAAGCAGCGCTGTGATTTTGGGCATGGTGAATGAGAGCAGCGGTACTAGTGGAATAGAAGCGAAAAGGCGCAGTCAGGTTGCGACTGCGCCCTCATTTTCGGACGCGACCGTTAGCGATCGAGCGGGGTGCGGCCAGCGTTGCGATCATTCATGCTCTGCGGCATCACCGTCACCGGGTTGATCAACTGAAAGTTCAGGCTGGCTTCGGGGCCGAGCTTGATCTGCTCGCCTTTCTTGGTCGCAGCGACGCCGGTACCGGCTGCGCCGCCCGCGGCAGCACCGATCGCTGCTCCTCGGCCTCCGCTCGCAAGACCTCCAATAATCGCGCCCAACGCAGCGCCGCCTCCGGCTTTGACCGCGGTGTTCTTGCCTTCTCCTTTACCCTTGCGCGACCACTGGTTGGTCTGAATGTTGTAAGTCTTGCCATTCACCGCCAGGCTGGTGAGCTCGAGCGTAAGCAGGGAGGAGCCCGCGAAGCGGCCGGCACTCTGCACGGCGGCGACCCGGCCCGTGACATCAGCGCCGGTGGGGATCACCGTCTGGTCATCGATCACGATGGGAGCACCCAGGCTGCCGTGGAACAGGTCGCCGACCTGGTTCCGCTCAGAATCCAGCGGCTCATTCAAGCGCACCGTGAGCTGCGTTCCGGCAGGCACCATTACCTTCTGCGGCGGAGGCGGCGGTGGCGGAGGCGCCGGAGCAGCTAACGGCGTAGATTCCTGCGCGACGGGCGTTGCCTCCGGCGGTGCAGTCCGCGCCAGGACAGGTTCATCGCTGTCCGTGTTGTTTCGATGATTGCGGCCCGCGCGATTCGCGTAGTTGGTGCGTTCCGGGTTCGCCTTCGCAGAAGAGCGCTTCGCTTCAGCTTTCTTCTGGACGGGCACCGGTGCCGGTTGCTGGGCTACCGCGGGCGGAGGAGTCGCTTGCGCCTGCTGAACCTGCAGATTGTTAACGACCGTCTTCACGCCATTGATCGTGGCCGCATCGTTGGCTGCGGCTCCACGTTCGACATCGCTGGCAACATTGCCGCTCAACGTGACGATTCCGCTATTGGCTTGCACGCTGATGTCCCTGCTCTGCACAGCAGCATCGCTATAAATCTTATTTTGGATATCGCTGGCGATCTGGGCATCACTGCGCGCCGGCGTCTGGTTGCAGGCAGTGAATGCGAGCAACGCCAGCACGAGGGCCGCAACGCCGGGAATGAAATACTTTTTGGGCATGATCCGCTCCTGTAAATACAGACGCATAAACCCGGGAAACGACGCATTGTCGCTTTCCGAACAGCGTTGACACTTGGGGAACGCTACGAGAAAGTACCTGATTCCACGATAGTTATGGGCTCGCCCTGTAAAGAATGGTAACGCGATCCAACGCAGGATGACTGAATGTCAAGGCACGGGTTTAGACGCGCAGGGTCCACCGCAACGGACGACAGCCATCCTCTTGAAGTCTAGTTCGCCGCCGCGTCCGTCAGGCGATTGTTGATGGCGAAGAGGGCCAGCTCCAGCCGGCTGTTGACCCCGACTTTGTCGAAGATGTTGGTCAAGTGGTGCTTGACGGTGTCTTCGCTCAGTGCGAAGCGGCGCGCAATTTCCTTGTTGCTCAGTCCGGTGACGATGCTGACGAGGATGTCCATCTCGCGCTTGGTCAGACCGTAGTTCTTCTGGGGCTTGTCGCCCGAGGAACTGTTGCGCATGAAGTCGACAATATCGCCAACCGCCTCGCGGCCGACCCAGTATTCGCCGCCCATCACCGCACGAATGGCTTTCAACAGCAACGGCGTGGCTGCTTCTTTCATGACGACGCCGCGCGCGCCATATTGCAGCGCCTGCACAATCTGAATCCGCTCGATGGCCGCAGTGAGGACGATGGTCCGCGTTTTCAGAGCATCGCCGTCGGTATAGAGTTCGCGCATCGCATCCATGCCCGCCTTGCGAGGCATGGCGAGATCGAGCAGCAGTATGTCAGGTTGCAGCTCGCGCGTTTGCATTACGGCCTCATTGCCATCGACGGCTTCCCCTATCACCAGAAGTTCGGGATCGGATTCAAGCACGCGGCGCAACCCGTCGCGGAAAATGGTGTGATCGTCGGCAATGACAATGCGGACGGAGCGTGGCTCTTCCATAAATCTCTGTCCTTTCGCGAAAACCCCAGCTGTGGCGTGAACCTACAGTTCCACACACGGGCAGCCAGACTTCAGGTCACTACCCTCGAAACCCGTACCGAACTGTGCGGAGGCGGGGCAATTCTTGCACGGTTCCGAAGTGACCTGGCCCTTGAGGAACTCAGGCTGTCCTACGATTATGCACACTAAAGTGGGTTACGCAAGCACTATCGTAGCCATTTCGCAAACTTGGACCGGTGACGGCATCACTAGAAGAGGTGATGGGCCTCACAGCCGCAATGGCCAGTAGGCGCTAAGCTAAATCGTTGCAGTGTGTTACGCGCCGGGAGCCAGGCTTGGCCAGGCATCCGGCACACTCAAAACCGCTTAAGCCGGAAGGAGGTACCGACTATGACTCTTTCATCGTGGTCGAAAGTTCTGGCGTGTTCGCTCATCGTCTCGCTGGTATCGCTTGCCGCTTTTTCCCAGACAGGCGCAAAATCTGGCCCGAAATACGATATGACCAAAGAAGTGAAGATCAAGGGCATCGTCAGCGAGGTCCATGAGCCTGGCGGAACGGATCCGGTGACGCTCGTTGTCAAGATCGGTGATAAAGGCGTCGCCGTGCAATTGGCACCAAAGGATTACTTGAAAGAGATCGATTGCTGGATCAAAGCAGGGGATCAGGTGGAAGTCACCGGCGCGAAGGTGGCAGATACAGCCGACGAAATCATCGCCCGCGAAGTCGTCTTCGGTAACAACACGATGGTGTTGCGCGACAACAAAGGCGTTCCCATCTGGGAGTTGTGGAAGCCGGCGAAGAGCGGCGGCTAGTCACTTCTCAATTCTGTCGAACTCGCCGCTGGTGGCATTGACGGCGACGCGCAGTGCAGCCTGGTCCATGCTGGTTCCGTACACCACGTGCCAGTACAGCGTGCCTTTGCGCGCATCCCAATCGAGCATAAAGAAGACCTGCTGTTTTGGATCTTTCTTCAGCAGCTTCTCCCCACCATGTTTCTGCGCAACCTGAAACGCCTGGCCGCTATCAACCTTCAGAAACGCAATATCGAAGACCTGGGTCGAGCTATTGGTTGGACTCCAGGAGTCTTCCGCCGTGAAGGTCACTCCCTGCTCGGGAGCATCGCGGCCGACCAGTCCCGACCAGACGAACATCTTCATCGCGCGCTTGGATCCTGAAGCGAACGATGCGCGCCACAATCCCGCTTTGCCTTCGCTGGTGGGAGCGTCGGACGAATATTGTGATTGCAGGCGGAAGGGCGTGATGTCCGGCGCCCATAGCCGTGCGGCGAGATACATCCTCTGAAACGCCTCACGTCCGGTTTCAAACTGTGGCTGCTTGGTTTCGGATTCCTTCGCGGCTTGCGATGGGTTGGTAGGTGACTCTGCGGGCTTGTTCGAAGAGCAGGCGGTAAGCAGCGTCAGGCAGAGGCAGGCGATTAACGTTTGTCTCACGTATGTATGGAGGCCAAGGGGAGGCGGAGGGATGTTCGGACCGGCACGATACTCCGCAGGGCGAAACAATCTGTAGCTCGGCACGCTCAGCTCGCCAGCAGCGCCACGCCGGCGGCAACGAAGACGGCCGCCGCCCATCGTCTGTGGCTGACATGTTCCTTCAGGAAGATGCGCGCGGCAATTGCATTGGCGACGAACGTCAGCGACGCGGAGGCCGGACCGACCACGCTGACATCGGCCCAAGAAAAGGTGATCAGCAGGCTGAAGAAACCCAGCGTCATGAAGATCATCCCAAGTAGGAAACGAGGACTCGTGGCCACGCACCGAATCACGGCACCTAGGCCGCGTTCGCCCCGAAGTGCTCCAAGGTCGCCGATCTCGCGCATCGCCGAGGCCTGCAGCACATCACCGGCAGTGGCAGAAATCACGACGGCTGCCACTCCGCACCAAGTGGCCGCCGCGCTCATTGGGTAGCTCCGGCGCTGGCTGCTAGCGAGCGCTTCGGCTCCAGCTTCTTGCGGGTCGTTCTCTCCGGCCCGGCAGCCACGACGCCTACGCCGAGCGTGACCAACACAATTCCCAGCCATCGTTTGCCCGCGACGTGTTCATGCAGAATCTGTTGCGCAAGCACAGCCATGATGACGTAGCTGATCGCCGTCGCGGGAAGGACAAACGTAAGGTCAGCCCACGAAAGCGCGGTGAGATAACTGGCGAAGAAACAGATGAGCAGCAGAATCCCGGTGATGATCCACGGATTCAGCAACGAAGGAACCAACCCGCCAATGTTGGCGAGGGACACCTCGCCGAAATCGCGCATGCCGCGTGCGAGGCAGACATCTCCGCTGGCAGCGAAGACGGCGACTGCCACAAGTATCAGATATTTTCGGAAACTCAATCTCGCCTCAGACGCCGACCGCTTCGCGCTCCCGCTCGGATGACCCGGCCTGCGAGGCCCCCGTGGGAGCCAGTGGCCCTTGGTTCGCGCGCGCCTGTTTCACCGCACGGTTGCGAGCGGCACGCAGCTTGAGAAACGACTTCGCTTCGTTGTACAGGCGCTTGCGTTCTACGGAATCGAACGCAGCTTTGCGAACGATGCGGAAGACCGCCTTGGGACGAAAATAGTACTCGTCGTAGAAGCGGTGCACCATCTCCATCACATAGTCGCGCGGCAGGCCGGGGTATTCGATCATGGCCAGCTGATGGCCGCCTTCGTCCACCATCTGCGCGCCTTCGTTCACGATGAAGCCGTTTGCCTTGGCGTAATCGTAGAGCTCGGTGCCGGGATAAGCGTGCGCCACGGAGACCTGAATGGTTTCCACGTCGAGCTCTTTCGCAAAATCGATGGTCGTGCGAATGGTGTCCTTCGTCTCACCCGGAAGGCCAAGAATGAAGTCGCCGTGGACTTTGAGTCCCAGCTTGTGGCAATCCTTCGTGAATTGCCGAGCTCGCTCGACGGTCGCGCCCTTCTTGATGTTCTTCAGGATCTGCTGATCGCCTGACTCGTAGCCGACGATAAGCAGCCGGCAACCTGCTTCCTTCATCGCTTTCAGAGTTTCGTAATCGGTGGTCACGCGCGAGGTGCAGGACCAGGTAATGCCAACATGCTTCAGCTTGGAGCACAGCTCGATGGTGCGCGCCTTCTGAATATTGAAGGTGTCGTCGTCGAAGAAAAATTCCTTTACGTTCGGCCAGTACTCTTTTGCCTTCGCCATCTCGCGGGCGACAGCATCGCTGGAACGCTTGCGCCACGGATGTCCGCTCAGCGTCTGCGGCCAGAGGCAGAAGGTGCACTGCGCCGGGCATCCACGGGTCGTGTACAGCGCAACATAGGGATAGAGCAGGAACGGGACGTTGTAGCGGGTCACGTCAAGATCGCGCTTGTACACATCCACCACGTCCGGCAAAACATCGAGATCGGCGACCGCCGGCCGGTCGGGATTGTGTACCACTTTCCCGCTGCCGTCGAGATAGGAGATGCCAAGAATTTCGTTCAGCGGCTTGCCGTTAGCAAATTCGACAGTTGCGAAATCGAACTCCCGGCGCACAATGAAGTCGATGGCCTGTCCTTCCCGCAAAGACTGTTCCGGAGCCGTGGTCACCGGCGGGCCGACGAAGGCGACCTTCAGCTTGGGATTGGCTTCCTTCATCGCCGCTGCCAGACGGATATCGCCCTGCCATCCCGGCGTACTCGTAAACAGCACCAGGAATTCGTAATCCTTGCCGATGCGGATCGTCTCTTCGCTGCTCACGTGGTGCGGAGGAGCATCGAGCAGCCGTGAACCTTCCAGCATTCCGGCGGGATAGGCCAGCCAAACCGGATACCAGTAGGACTCGATTTCGCGGGTGGCAGGCCAGCGCGAGCTAGCGCCCCCATCATAATTCTCAAACGATGGCGGGTTCAGGAACAGTGTCTTCAAAGGCATCTTCAGCATTGTACTGTATCGTGCTCAGGGTTGGATGCTGCACAAGTGGGTTGTGAATCACTCAGTTACGTTTATCGATTTGGTGAATCAGCGAATGGCGAGTTAAGGGGTGGGAACGG
>Ga0335077_10010290_pt1 | contig 11636 bp, 4 predicted proteins | sample Lox_Sample_31_FD_207151 | JGI IMG/M metagenome (GOLD analysis project Ga0335077, IMG submission 207151) | Soil microbial communities from Loxahatchee National Wildlife Refuge, Florida, United States - Lox_Sample_3.1 | ecosystem: Environmental > Terrestrial > Soil > Wetlands | place: USA: Florida...
TCGGGGCAAGTTTCAACCCAGCCCCTCCTGATCTCTCGACGGGTTCCCGGCACTCGCCACGAAGCGTTCTGCCGGATATCCGAATAGATCTTTGAAAAAAAGCTACTTAGTTGCCGGCAGGGGCATGCCGGCGCATAAAAAAGTTATGTGGAAATTGGCTTTGTTTGTCATATTTTTGTTTTGCGCCCCTGCCGCTCCCCGACTTCAACCGCTGCCCAATAAGTCCAGCCGGACAAATGAAGGTAGGAGCTATCCAAAGTAAGCTCAAACACCCCATTGACACTCGCGCCAACCTATGTTAACCATAGTTAAACCGCGCGCGGACACTATGATTACTTCGGCGCACGCCGACTCCCGCTCCCTCGCCGACGTGCACTCCTCCGTCGGAACGTCCCACATCTCCGTTTGGCGGCGCATGTTCGCCTTCGCCGGTCCCGCCTACCTCGTCAGCGTCGGCTACATGGACCCTGGCAACTGGGCCACCGACCTCGAAGGCGGCGCCCGCTTCGGATACGCCTTGCTCTGGGTGCTGGTGATGTCCAACCTGCTGGCCATCCTCCTGCAGACCCTCAGCGCGCGCCTCGGCATCGTCTCCGGCCGCGATTTGGCGCAAGCCTGCCGCGAAACTTATCCCCGGCCCATCACCATCGCCCTGTGGGTGCTCTGCGAGATCGCCATCGCCGCCTGCGACCTGGCAGAAGTGCTGGGCGCCGCCATCGCCCTGAACCTGCTTTTTCACATTCCGCTGCTCTTCGGCGTTCTGCTCACCGCGGCCGATACCCTGCTGCTGCTCTGGTTCCAGGGCTTGGGCATACGCTTCCTCGAAGCCTTCATCCTCGCCCTCATTATCGTTATGGCGGCCTGCTTCGCGATCGAGATCCTGCTCGCCAAGCCGGAAGCCTCCCAGGTGTTCCTCGGTGTAATTCCCCGCCTGAATAATAAGAGCCTGTATATCGCCATCGGCATGCTGGGCGCCACCGTGATGCCCCACAATCTCTACCTGCATTCCGCGCTGGTGCAGACCCGCCAGATCGGTCATACCGATCTCGGCAAGCGCACCGCCTGCCGCTGGAATCTTCTGGATTCCGTAGTGGCGCTGAACGGCGCGCTCTTAGTCAACGCCGCTATCCTGATCCTGGCCGCGGCGGTCTTCTTCCGGCACGGCGTCGTGGTCACCGAGATCCAGCAGGCGCATCTGCTGCTCGCGCCGCTGCTGGGCACCGCGGCCGCCGGCATCCTCTTTGCGATCGCCCTTCTCTGTTCCGGTCAGGCCTCCACATTTACGGGTACGCTGGCCGGCCAGATCGTCATGGAAGGCTTTCTGAATATCCGCATGCGCCCCTGGTTGCGCCGCCTGATCACGCGCACCCTCGCCATCATTCCGGCGGCCGTTGTCGTCTACATTTCCGGCGACAAGGGCACCTACCAGTTACTCATCCTCAGCCAGGTGATCCTAAGCATGCAGTTACCCTTCGCGATCATTCCGCTGATTCATTTCACCAGCGATCGCGGCCGCATGGGGACCTTCGCCAACAAGGCTTGGATAAGATGGCTGTCGTGGGCTGCCGCCATGCTCATCCTGGCATTGAACATATGGCTATTGGCCGATGGCGTTAGTCAGTTGATGGGTTCGACCGGGAGCCGCCCCGGCGTTTGGGTGCTGCTGGGCGTGGTTGGCGCGGCGCTGGCAGGGTTGCTCTTATGGATCGCGTTTGAGCCGCTCATCTCCCACTGGGTACGCCGTTTCGGACGCGCATCGGTCAGCGTTCCGGAACCGGCCGTTCATGAGGTCCCGGCGCTCGAATACCGCCGGATTCTCGTTCCGCTCGATCAATCCGAACTGGACCGCCAAGCCCTCGCCCAAGCCGCCGCCATGGCCAAAACGTATCACGCCAAACTGTATCTTTTGCACGTCGAGGAAGGCGTCACCAGCCGGGTCTACGGACCCCTGTCATCCACGGCCGAAGTGGAGGCCGGCGAGCATTACCTGGAGCGCCTCGCCGAAACCCTGCGGGCGGAGGGAGTGGACGTCGAAACCGCCATCGCGCATTCCCCCACGCCCCGGCGCGAGATCGTGCGCTACGCCTCGGAAATCCACCCCGACTTGGTGATTATGGGCGCCCACGGGCACCGGCGCTTGAAAGATCTGGTATTTGGCAATACAATTGATCCAGTGCGGCACGAGTTGCGAGTGCCCATTCTGATCGTCAGAAAGCAGTAGTGGCGGGGCAGGCGCGTGGGGCAGGCGTTGCCGCCTGCCAACAGGTTGCACGAAGGTGGAGCAGGCGCTTTCGCCTGCCAACAGTTTGCCGCACTGGGACATGTCGCCACGAGCGCGTGTCCAAGCAACCCATCCGGCCTCCTAGACTGGAAGATAAGCTATTCAGTTTCAACAGGTTGAAGTGGTATGCGAAGTGCTCCAAAGCGATTTATGCGGCAGTCCCTGCGAGTTGCGCTGTGCTCCGCCCTCTGGCTTGCGCCCGTCTGGGGCGCCACCTTGGAGCTGCTCAGCATCAACGACCTGATCTCCAAATCCTCCATGATCGTCCAGGCGCAGGTGACCGGATCTTCGGCCTCTTATACCGGCACGGTCATCTATACGCACTATAAGGTCAACGTGCTGGCGCAATGGAAGGGCGCCACCCAGAGCACCATCGACGTGATGGTCCCGGGCGGAACGGCCAACGGCATGCGCCAGACGTATCCCGGCGTGCCCCAGTTGGTAGCCGGCCAGCAATATGTCCTGTTCCTGTGGACGTCCAGTAAGGGCGCCATCTACACGATGGGCTTCACGCAAGGCGTCTTCAACCTGGCGACCGACGCGTCCGGCAACATCACGGCGGTGCAGATGCCCACCACGGAGACTATACTGGCGCCGGCTACCGGACAGGTGGTGAAGAGCCAGCCCATCCGGATACCGCTGCCGCAACTGATCTCATCGATCGCGGCAGGAGGCACGACATAGCCATGACTCGGTCGAAGGTATTGGCGCTGCTGGCGGGATTCCTCGCGGCTGTGACTCCATCGGCGGCTTACTATCATTATGTCCACTATTTAAGTTCCTCTTCGCCGTACTCAGTCGTCTTTGAAAAGTACGATCTGACCGCGCTGCCCGGCAAGACCGTTACCTTCTTCGTCTCCAGCTCCGGGCCTACTAACTACACCGCGAATGACAGTTTTCCTTCCCTCCTGGAGCAATTCCGCAATGCCACTCAGGCCTGGAACTCGGTAGCTAGTTCGGACTTGCGCGTGGCCTTTGGCGGCCTGCAGGTCGCCAACACAACGCAAAGCGTGCCCAGCGGCGCGGTGGTTTTCGACTCCGATATGCCGCCCGGCGTGCTGGCGTTCGCGGGTCACACGGTTCCCACGACCGGCGTCGCGACCGCGGCGGATGGAACCCAGTTCGTGCCCATTATAGGATCGACAATCACCCTCAACAGCAACCTGACCCAGCAAGCGGCAGCGGTAAGCACCGAGGGCTATACAGGGCCAAGTTATTCGGAGCTCTTTTTCACCGTACTGGTGCACGAAATCGGGCATGCCATCGGGCTGCAGCACACTTACACCTCCGCGACCATGTCCACCGCCGTGTCGCGTGCCACCAACCGCGCCCTGCCGCTCGATGCGGACGATATCGCCGGTGTCTCGCTGCTTTATCCCGCGGGCGGATTCCCAGCCGGGTTTGGCTCCATTACCGGCACGGTCACGATGGGCGGACAGGGCGTGCACCTGGCTTCCGTCGTGGCACTGCTGCCCAACGGCTCGGCAGTCAGTAACCTCACTAACCCGGATGGAAGCTATGAGATCGATGGTGTGCCGCCGGGCAACTATTGGGTGTATGTGCATCCTTTACCACCTACGGCGAATATCTGGCTGCCCGAAGATGTCAACGGCAACCCGGTTCCGGCCAGCGGTCCATTCGTGAGCACTTTCTATAACGGCACTTGGGACCCCGCGCAGTTTGCGACCGTCGCCGTTTCGGCGGGCGTCCCCACCGGCCCAGTCAATTTCGACGTACAGCCGCGCTCCGCTGTGGAAATCTGGGATGTTACCGCGTACTCATACAACACGATCGGTCAGAACTATGTGCAGCCGGCTTATCTGAATGCGAACGACGCCGTCCAGACGGTGGTCGCTGTCGGCAACGGGATCGCATCCTCGGACACTACCACAAATGTCCAGAGCGTTCAGGCGCTCGGCGCTCCTGGGGGGCCATTAGAGGCATATTACATAGCGGTTTATGGCACCCCGAATACCAGCCTCGCAATCTATCTGGACTACCCGTCGCCGCCTGTCAGCGGTCCCGAACACTTGTTATTCACCTTGCCCGACGATATCTATGTGCTTCCCCACGGCGTCCAGATCGTGCAAAATTCGCCGCCCATGGTAAGTGCATTGACGCCCAATTCCGATGGGACGGTCACTGTTACGGGGACCGGAATCGGAACCGGCAGCCAGGTGTACTTCGATAGCCTGCCGGCTCGTGTGACTGTGCCTTATGCGGCCAATGCCCTGTCCAATGGAGCGACCCAATCCGGTTCGGTCTCGGTGCTGCCACCCCCCGGCGCCAGCGGCCAGGTCTCCACGATCACTGTATATAATGGCGACGGTCAGAATTCGATGTTCGTGCAATCGCAGGCTCCGCCCACTTACTCTTATCCGCAGACCAGCGCGCCCGCTGCCGCCATATCGCTTGGGGCGTTGCCACAGGGAGTCTCGGCCATGGTGGATGTCACCACCTCCACCATGCAGTTCGTGGATGGCTTGACTGACCTGGGCTTTGGCTCCGGCGATGTCGCCGTGGGGCGCGTCTGGGTGGTTAGTCCTACGCAGGCCGTCGCGAATGTGACGGTATCGCCCTCGGCGCTCCAGCAGAGCACCATGGCCAGCGTAATCTCCGGATTCCAGGTTTACCAGCAGCCGCTCGGCTTCCAGGTCTTGCCGGCCAATCCGAACCTGCCCATCGTCGGTTTGCCGGTGCCCAACGCTCTTTACCCCTTGCAGAACACCCTGTACCCTGGCGCCATCGCCTCGATATATGGGGTGAATCTGACTGCCGCTGCCGGAACGTTGAGCCTGACGGTCGCGGGTCTGAGCGTGCAGCAGATCCTCTATGCGTCGCCCAGCCAGATCAACTTCGTGATTCCGCCCGGAGTGCCCCCGGGGCCGGCCGTGCTGGCCTTGAACAATGGCGTGCTGTCCGCTTATCCGGTCGTAGTGCAGATCGATCCACCGCCGCCGGTCATCACCGTCGCGATAGACGCCGGACTCGTGCTGGGTGCGAGCACGGCGGCGGCGCCCGGCGATACGGTTATCCTGGTAGTGACTGGCATGGATCCGGGGGCGCTATCCGCGCCCAGCCGCGTCGCGGTGACCGAGGGCGGCGTGAACATCCAGGCGTTCACCATTCAACCCGCGCCCGATGGCGCGAACGCTCTCGATATTCAGTTCGCGCTTTCGTCTTCCGTTACCGGCGCGCACGTGCCCGTGACCGTCTCGCTCGATGGAAACGTCAGCTTGCCCATCTATATCGATGTGGCCGCGCCGTCGTCCGCCAGCCAGCCATAAGTCATCCACCCTTCGGCGGGCTGACTTTCGCGGCTTCTTTCGCCTGACCGTTCGCCTGCAACGCGTACGCATACGCTTCCGCCGCGGTTTTTAGCTGGTCCGGATCCTTTAGCTTCGCGGAAAGCTGACGGTACAATTTTTTGGCGTTGTTGAAGTCTTTTACGTAAACGTACGCGATCACAATATTGCGCACGGCCCGCCGGTAATTCAGGTCGTTGAAGGCCTCCGCATTCCAGAGTTCCGCCTGTCTCTGGTAAACCTTGAGCGCCTTCTCGAAGTTCTTGCGGTCGTGATTTCCCGGCAAAGGCGCCAGATACGGCTTGTCCGCGCACGGGCACATCAGTAGCTCGCCTAACGAGCTGAGTGTCTGAGTAAGTTCCTCGGCCGGGCGGCCCAGCTTGGTTTGAATCGCCAGAGAGCGCTCGGCGGCGTCGATGGCTTGCTCGCTTTTCCCCTCCATATGATACGCTTTGGAGAGTACGCTCAGAGTCATGCTAACTTCGTCGCTTTCGCGTCCCGCGCTGGCCTCAAAGATGTGCCAGGCCCGTTCCGCGTCGCCTGCCGCCTTGGCGTATGCCTTCGTGCTGTTGTAGAAAGTTGCGAGCTGGTACCACCCCCAACCTGCTTCCGTGCTGTTTTCACCGAAAATGCTCCGTCGCAAGGTCAGATTGCTCTGATACCGCGCTTCCGCCTTGTCATACCAGTTCTGGTCGGCATAGAACGCGGCAATCCGATCGAATTCCGCCACTGGCGGCGGATTCTCCCGCGTGAAATCGCCTTGCGAAAGCTTTAGGCAAAGGTCGAAATCGGCGTTTGCTTCAACCGTCTTGCCGTTGCTCTGCTTTAAGTTTCCCCGATTGAAAAGCACGGATGCCATTATGGTTCGTGGCGGATCGGGCGCCTTGTTCAGCAGGTTGTAAGCCTGTTCGAACAGCGACTCGGCCTGTTCGAACTTCCGCTCCGCTTGCGCCACTCTGCCAAGGCCGTTGAGGGTTGCCGCGTATTTCGGGCTGTCCCCACTGCCCGCCTGCTTCAGAGCTTCGCCGGCTTTCTCAAACCAGGGCCGGGCGTTGGAGTACTTACTTTCCTGCACATATGTGTCTCCTAGGGCCTGCATGGTCGCAGCCAATTCCAGCGGCTTCCCGTCCTTTTCGCGAAGCCTCTCCGCCAGCAACAGATATTTCTCGGAATCGGACAGACGCACCGCTTGCGTCCGCATAGCCAGCCGTTCATAAGTCGCTGCGGCTTGCGCGTTCTTATTCTGCTTGGCGCTGACCTCGGCGTAGTCGGTCAGCGTTGGATTGATCTCGATCGCTCCAGGCGCCGCGCCAATCGATTCGTTCAGAAGCGTTCCGAAAACCGTCTCCGCCATGGCGTACTGTTCCTTGGCCTTGAGCGTCCGCGCGGTCTTCTCCAGAATGCTGGTTTCGTCCGCGGTGAGCCGGGAGCGCAGTTTGGTTCGCGCCTTGAGCCACTCGTCCAGGCGCGCTTGATCTACTTGGCCTGTTTCCAGGGAAGCCTCCACCATCGTGAGCCTGATGCGTTGGCGCTCCGCTTCCGGAAAGCCGGGCTTATTCGCGAGTTTCAGCGCGGCCTGCCAGGCCTCCACGCTTTTCTGCCCTTGCTTCTGAGCGGTGTAACATGCCGCGAGCCTCTCCCAGGACTGCGCCGCGGGCTGGTCGGGAAGGCTCGGCAGCACGGATTTGTACAGTTCCTCGGCCGCCTGGCATTTATGCTGGCCAAATAGGGAATCGGCGAGCTCCTTTTGCGCCGTGGAGCGCTGCTCGTTTCCCAACCTGTCACCGGCCGCCAGGACCTCGCGAAACTTGCTTTCCGCTTCGGAGTATTCCCCGCCTTCCAGGCCGATTTCCGCCGCGGCCATCGTCACGGACACGCGCTCGGGGTCCGCCGCCGGCAGCTTGTGTCCGCGCAAATCCATCCATTCGACGACCATCTTCCCGGCCTCGGCATTTTTCTTCTCCCCGTGCAGAACCAGGATCACGCCACGCACCGCGTCGGCGTGCAGGCGCATTTCACGCGGCGCGCCGGCGAGCGCCTCGCGGTAAAGCGACTCGGCTTCCGCCAGCTTGCCCTGTTCCAGGAACAGGCTGGCCTCCTCATAGCGCGTGGCCGCCAAGGCGGGAGAGTCTTTGTCCAACTTTGCAATCTGGATGCGGAGCGCTTCGTCGAGTGCCTTCTGGGCGTCTGCGAAACTCCCCTTCAGGCGATAGGCGCGGCCGAGATATTGCAGGGTGGTCGCCAAGCCCGGGTGTTGTTCTCCCAAGTAGCGCCGCTGAATTCCTTCGGCTTGCTTGAACCGTGCGATCGCCTGGTCGAAGCGCTTCTCGGCGAGATCCACCAGTCCCACATGATCCATCATGACCGCTGTTCCCGGATGTTGCTCGTTGCGAGTCCTTTGGAGCGCGGCCAGATTGTCCTCGAAGTCCTCCCGCGCGGCTTTGAAGTTCGCCTTCGCCAGTTCCAGCATGCCGCGCGCATCCGCGGCGCGCAGATAGGCGTCGCTGTTCGGGATCAAGTGCGATGCGTCTTCGGCTTTCTTGATCTCGTCCTCCGCGGGGCCGAGATTGTCGGTCGCCAATTCGATCAGTCCGATGCCCGCCGCCGCCTTTCCGGCTAGGGGATGTTCCGGCGACCGGCGTTTGGTGATGGCAAGCGCGTCCTGGTACAGCCGCCGCGCTTCGGCAAAATGCCCGCGCTCCCGCGCCAGGTCGCCGGCCACGATGTCGACGTAGGCACGCTCCAGCGAATTGCGGGACTCGGGTTTCTCGGCGTCCGCCAGAGCTTGTCTGATCCGTTCGTCCGCCTTCGCGAAATCACCCTGGATGCGGGCCAAATCGCTCCAACCGGCCAGGAACTGCGCCGCCAGCACGGGCACGGCCTGGACGGCACGAATCGCCTCTTGATAGCTCCTGTCCGCCGGGTCGTACTGCGCGGTGGCCTTCTCGGCTTCGGCTTCCAGGAACCGGAACGTCGCGTGTTCGGGCGATCCCGCCGCCAGTTGCGCCTGCGCCTCTTTTGCCTCTCGCAGCGCGTCGTCGTAATCGCCCACGCAAACCGCGGCCTCCGTCAGCAGCATACGCGTGTCCAACTGTCCGCTTCTGCTGGCCACATCCTTCCCCGACGTGGCCTCGTTCAACGCCCTCTGGAAGAATTCCTCCGCCTCTTTGCACGCGCCTTTTTCCAAGGCCTTCCCGCCGCTCGTCATGTCCTCGCGGTAATCCTGGGCTTCGAGAGAGAGACAGGCAATGCAGATCAGCACACCTGCCGTGGCTAAGGAACGCGCACGCAACGACATTAGGACCACTCGCGGAAAACCAGATATGGGATTCTTCTTATTTCGCCGCATTGTAGAATAGCATGAAGCTATCCAACGGGGCGGAGCCGGAATACCGAAGCTGAAGCTTATAGTGATTCTGCGGGGTCGGCAGCACCTCGACAGTGAGACCGTAATCCTTCTTCAATTTCTCGGCGTCCGGCTTGAATCTTTTGGCAGGGAGCATGCCCGCCGCCAGGATGCCTTGCGAGCACGTCGTGCCTTCAATTGTCAGACTATCTCCAGGATTCAGGCTGCCGCGCCAGCGGATCAGATCGGTCTGCTTGCTGAATAAGTCCGTAGCTGTCGGGACATTAATAGAGACTGCCACCGCGAAACTATCTCCGTCGGGAAGATCGAGATTCAGGACCGCCCGGTTGCTGCCGGGAGTCAAGCCGGTTTTCGTGACACTGATTCTCAACCCCCCGTTCTCTTTTTTAAACTGAAACCATTTTTGCTTGGGTTCCTGCCAGTGAGGCTGAATCAAACGCAGTTGTTCCTGCGGGATTTCAACCAGCTTCGGGCTTGGCGGCGCCGATCCCGCCTGCCAACTCCCAAAATCGACGCGTTCGGGCAGAATCGTCTTATCCACTGCAACCTTCTTCGTAACCGGGGCGGAAGTAACCGGCGGGGCGGGAGCAGGCTCCGCTGGAGCCGGAGCTGTTGTCGTCACCGGCGTCGGCGCCGGACTGGATGGGACGGGTTTCGGCCGCAGGACGAAGTACCCAAGCACGAGCACAGCCAGCGCCGCTGGCACCATGACCACCGGCCTGCGATAAATCGGCGGCGCCTCGGTGACCTGTCTAGTGCCGAAGGTAGGGGCGACAGTTTGTCTGGTCGGCTCGACTGGCTCCGGCTCAGGCTGGCGCGGCGCGGGGATCGGCGCTGCCGTCGGGCTTGGGGGCGCCACCTTCGCCGGGAGCGGCGGGCTGGGTACCGGCATCGCGACCGTTTCCCCTTGGCCGACGGTGATCGGACGCGTGGCATCCAGATCTTCGGCTTCGCGCTCCTGGCGCTCCCGCCGTTCCCGCTCCCGGCGCTCTTGCTCCTGGCGGGCCTCGGCCGCTTTGCGCTCCCGCTCCTTGCGTTGAAGCTCGCGGGCTTCTGCGGCTTTGCGTTCCTGCTCCTTGCGTTCCCGCTCGCGCGCCTCTGCGGCTTTGCGTTCCTGCTCCTTGCGTTCCCGCTCGCGCGCTTCCGCGGCTTTGCGCTCCTGCTCCTTGCGTTCGAGCTCGCGCGCCTCCGCCGCCTTGCGCTCCTCCTCCTTACGTTCGAGCTCGCGCGCCTCGGCCGCCTTGCGTTCCTGCTCCTTGCGTTCGAGCTCGCGCGCCTCCGCTTCTTTCCGCTCGCGCTCGCGAGCTTCCTCTTCGGCGCGCACGCGCTGCTCGACGATCGTTCGCTGCATCTGCCCGGCGCGCTTGTGCCCGGCTTTCACATACGGAGCCAGAAGCTGTTCGGCCTCGCTGAATCGCGACTGCCCGGCGAGTTGACGAGCCGTTTCCAGAGCACTCAAGTACAACCGGCGTTCGTCGGTTTCGGTCTTCAGGGCGTTCCACTCAGGCGTTGCGGCGAGCTGGTCGCTGGAACCCGCAAGCTGCCGCGCAGCGCCTTCCACATCGTCGCGCGAAAGGCTCTGCCGTACGCTGGCCGTTAGCGCGGCCAACCCCTGGGCGCGTTGCGCGCGCGCCAGCTCGGCGGCCAGTTGCTCGATGCCCGACTCACCGCGGAATTCCTTGCGGGCGTCATCGATCAACGCGCCGCATTTGTGCAGATCGCCCCCGGCAAGCGCTTCCTGAATCGCCTGGGTGGTGGTGCGCAGCTTTTCGGTGCGGGCGATCCGGTCGAGCTCCGCGCGGACCTCGCTGGCGGAGAGGCGCAGTTCGCTGCGGCGCGGATACTGCTCGATGGCCCGTTCCAGCTCGTCGAGCGCGTCGCGCCACTGCTGGGACGCCCGGAGCTTCTGCACCTGGGCCAGAATCTGATTGACGACCTGCTGTTCCTGGCGCCTTCCAGCGGCTCTCTGGGCGGCCGTGAGCAAGCTTTCCAGATAGGCTTCCGGGCCGACCTCCGCCAGCGTGTTCCTTAGCAATTCCCCGGCCTGGGAGGGGTCCGATTCGAGTAGAGCCGTCGCCCGCCGCGCGGCTTCGTCGATCCTGGCGCGCCGCTGTCTCTCTTGAAGCTCGGCGGCGATCTCCGTAACTAGGTCCTGGAACTCCTTATGATCGGGATACTCGCCGGCGGCGGCCTTGGCGGCCTGTAACGCCGGTTCCAAAGCTCCTTCGCGGTGCAGCCGGCTGATGTTGGCCGCCGCCACGGCGATGGCGTCCGCGCGTTCCCGCGCGGCTTTCGCCTGCAACAGCTTTTCCAGGGCGGCCTGCAGCGCCGGGTCTCCCGGATAGCGGGCCAGCGCCGCATCGAGTTTGGCGTGCCCCGCTTCGAACTGCTCTTGCCGCGCGAGATCGTCCGCCTCCTGCGCGATGCGCGCGATTTCCGCTTCGCGTTCCCGGCGTGCCAGATCCTCGGCCAGTTGCTTGGTCCGCTCGGCGGCGGCGCGCGGCAAGTCCGCATAGCCGGTGGCCAGCGACTCGATGACCGCCCGCGCCTGCGCCAGATTGCCGCCCTTCATAGCGGCGCGCGCGGACACCACTGCCTCGTCGAAGCTCCTCCACCGCTGCCGCAGCTTGAATTCGGCCTGCGCCGCTTGCACCCGGCCGCGCTCTTCGGCGATCTCCGGCAA
>Ga0335077_10010291_pt1 | contig 11634 bp, 8 predicted proteins | sample Lox_Sample_31_FD_207151 | JGI IMG/M metagenome (GOLD analysis project Ga0335077, IMG submission 207151) | Soil microbial communities from Loxahatchee National Wildlife Refuge, Florida, United States - Lox_Sample_3.1 | ecosystem: Environmental > Terrestrial > Soil > Wetlands | place: USA: Florida...
GAACCGGGTCACCGCCGAGGTGATGGTGATCCCCCGCTCCCGTTCGAGCTCCATCCAGTCCATGACCGCGGCACCCTCGTGCACCTCGCCCATCTTGTGGGTGCGCCCGGCCACGAACAATAGCCGCTCGGTGAGCGTGGTCTTGCCGGCGTCGATGTGGGCCATGATGCCGATGTTGCGGATGGCGCGCATCCGCCGTTCTGCACCATCGACACGACCCTCCGCCATGAGCGGCCTCCAGACCGTTGGGTCGCTAGTCTACGTCGAGGGGCGGCCGGATTGCGATTCCAAGGCGCGTCCCATAGGCTCTTTCGCACGAACGTGCGCGAGAGCTGCCGCCGCTGTCTTCGCCCCCTGGGACACTGCCTGTGCGCGGGGCTTCGGCCCGCCCCCTCCCGAACCCGCGTCGTCATCCTGCAGCACCCGCGCGAGGCGCGGCTCGCCATCTGCAGCGCCTGGCTCGCCCGCCTCGCTCTCGAGAACGCGGAGCTCCACCGTGCGGTGGAACTCGACGCCCACCCGCGGGTGCGCGAGGTCTGTCGCGACCCCGGGGCGGCTCTGCTCTTCCCCGGACCCTTTGCCTCCCCGGTCGCCCTCCGGGCCGGTTCCCCTCCCAGCCTGCTCCTGGTGGTGGATGGGACCTGGCACCAGGCCGAGCGCATGGTGGGGAAGAGCCGCCTCCTCGGGGGATTGCCGCGCCTCGCGGTCGCGCCCGACGGCGAGGGCGGGTACCGGGAACTCCGCCGCGAGCCCGGGGCGCACACCCTCTCCACCCTCGAGGCCATCGCCCTGGCCCTCGCCTCGCTCGAGGGCGACCCCGAGCGCTTTCGGCCCATGCGAGAAGCCTTCCGGCGGATGGTGGACCTGCAACTAGAGTGCGCGCGGGGCGCGCTCCATCACCCGCGAAGGCGGCCGGGCCGATCGGGGAAGGATGCCGCCTAGAGGATCCGGGGCAGGCGTCAAGGGGATCCGCCGGCCGTCCCCGGCGGCCCTCCGCCCGGCCAAAGTTTCCCGAGGAGCTCCTCCATCTCATCCATGGTCTCGTTCATGTCGGCCATGGCCGCCCGAAAGGGCGCCGAGGTCGTGATGTCCACTCCGGCGCGCCTGAGGAGCTCGACCGGGTACGCCGACCCGCCGGAGGAGAGCATCGTGAGGTAGCGGTCCCTCGTGGCGGTGCTCCCCTTCGCCTCCTCCTCGAGGATCGACTTGGCGAGGGCGGTCGAGGCGATGACGCTCGTGGCGTACTGGTAGACGTAATAGTCGTAATAGAAGTGGGGGAGGAAGCTCCACTCCACCCCGTAGAGCGCGTCCACCTTGCAGATACCCTCGTCGTGGCCGTAGTAGCGACGGAGGATCGCGAGGTAGATCTCGCTCAGGGCCTCGCCGGTGAGGGCCTCTCCCCTCTCGGCCCGCTCGTGGATGGCGAGCTCGAACTCGGCGAACAGGGTCTGGCGGAAGAGCACCGCCCGCATCCTCTCCAGGCGGGCGCCCAAGAAGGCGAGGCGCTCCTCGTCGCTCTTCGCCTCGGAGGCGGCCTTCCGGAGGAGGAGGTTCTCGTTCAGGGTGGAGGCGACCTCCGCCACGAAGATGGGATAGTCGGCCGTGGGAAAGGGCTGGCTCTCCATGGACAAGAGGGTGTGCATGGAGTGGCCCGACTCGTGGGCCAGGACGAGGACGTCGTCCCACTTCCCGTTGAAGTTGAGGAGCTGGTAGGGGTGAATCCCGTAGACGCCCGTCGAGTAGGCACCCGAACGCTTGCCGGTCGAGGGGAGGAAGTCGGTCCAGCCGCTCTCGAAGCCGTGGCGGAGCTTGGCCTGGTACTCCGTGCCGAGGGGCGCCACCGCTCTCAGGGTCAGCTCCTCGGCCTCGCCGATGGTGTAGGTCCGGTCGACCGTCCGGACGAGGGGCGTGTAGAGGTCCTCGTAGCCGAGCTCCGTGAGCCCCAAGATCCGCCTGCGCAACAAGAGGTATCGACGGAGCGTCCCGGTGTTCGCGTTCACGTCCTTCACGAGCTCCCCGTAGACGGCGGTCGGGATGTCGCCGCGGAAGAGCGCGGCCTCGAGGGTCGAGGCGAAGCGATGCACCTTCTGATCGAAGACGTGTGCCTGGAGGGTGGCGTTGAGGGTGGTCCCGCTCGTCCGCTCGAAGCCCTTCAGGGCCGAGAAGAAGGCCTGAAAGACCTTCACCCGGTCGTTGCGGTCGGGTGCCTGCCGGGCCCTCTCGTACCCGGAGGCGTCGAGCCTTATGGACTCGCCGGTGGAGAGGGTGACGGTGGGGTAGGGAAGGTCGGCGTTGTGGAGCACGCCATTGGTCGTCGCCGGCGCGTTGGCCAGCTCACCGGCCATGGAGGCGAGCCTCTCCTCCTCGGCCGATAGGGTGTGCGCTTTCCAGCGCAGGGCGTCCTCGAGGAAGAAGCGCCAGTCCTTGAGCCGGGGATCGGCGGACAGGGCGGCCTTCAATCGTCCCGGGGCGAGCGCCTGGAGTTCGGGGCGCACGAAGGAGGTGGCCGCGTCGAGTTTCACCGACAGGCTCTCGGCTTCAGAGCGCATCGCCCGGGGCCGGGCCTCTCGGGTGTCCTCGTCGTTGCGAGACTCGGCGTAGACGCGGAGGCGCTGGAGCTCGTTCTGGAGCGCACCCATCTGGGAGAGGGTGTCGCCCAGGGCCCGGGGCCCGTCGCCCAGGTGGCCTCGCCGCTTCGCGAACGCCTCGATCTTGGGGCCGAAGGCGTCATTGGCAAAGGCCCAGGCCTCGTCCGAGGGGTAGAGCTCGTCGAGCTTCCACTTGAACCGGTCGGGGACCTGCGATCGGCTCAAGGCGGGGTCGGCAGTGGCGAGGGAGAGGGCGGCGAGGGCGGCGGGCAGCGAGTACACGAGGGTCTCCCTCATGGATGGGGGGCCCCACACCGTAATCCGCCTCGGGGGGGATGGGCGACCAAAAAACCCGGCGGCCCGCCGGATCGTCCCGCGGGCGCCCGGCGGCCTTTTTCGTTTGACGCTGACAAGGCCGGCTTCACCCCTTACCCTCGGTCCATGAACGACGCGGGGCGACGCCGGTGGCCGAAGGTCCTCGGGATAGTTGTCGGGGTGTTTCTGGTCGTCTTCGCGGCGGGCGTCCTGGCGCTCGATCGCATCCTGCTCGCGGTCGCGAGGACACAGGCGGCCGCGCTCTCGAAGAGGCTCTCCCGCCCCATCTCCGTGACGGGTGTCGGGGTCAAGCTCTGGGGCGGGTTCGGCGTCAAGGTCTCGGGGCTCTCGGTGGGGCCGGGCCCGGGCGAGGTCGCAAAGCTTCTCGAGCTCGGCCGGGCAGAGGTGACGGTGGGCGTCCTCCGGGCGCTCGTGAGCGGGGGAAGGGAGATCGCCATCCCCGAGGCGGTCGTAGAGGGCCTCAGGGTGAACGTGGAGAAGCTCGCGAACGGGTCGACGAACCTCGAGAACCTCGCCCGGCAGCTCGGGGAGGAGTCCGGGGGCCCTGACCGGACGAAGGCCGGTCCGCGACCGAACGCGCCCGAGGAGCCGCGCCGGCCGCCGGCCCTCGAGGTGGGGCGGGCGGCGCTCTTGGACGCGCGCATCGCCTTCATCGACCGGACCGTCCGGGGGGCGAAGGAGATCTTCGTCGACCACCTCGACGTCGAGGTGAAGGACCTCGGGGTAGAAAAGCCCCTGGAGATCGTGGTCAAGGCGGCGGTGCTCTCCGACCGCCAGAACCTCGAGGTGAGGGTCAAGACGGCACCCCTCCCCGCGAGCCTCACCCCGGTCCCCGAGGAGCTCACCCTCCGCGCCCAACCCATCGATCTCGAGCCGATCGCCCCGTTCCTCCCCGCGAGCGTGGGGTTGAGAGGGGGACGACTCGAGGCCGACCTGAAGGCCGCTCTCGGGGCGGCGGTACCGGGCGGGAGCGGAGAGACCCGGGTGGTCGGGAACGTGAGGGCGACCCAGCTCGCCTTCGCCGGGCAGGCGGGCGGCAAGCGGCTCGACCTCTCCCTCGACGCCGACCTCACCGCCCGCCTAAAGGAGGGCGACCTCGACATCCGGAAGCTCGAGCTCGTCCTCGGGCCGGCGGCCCTCTCCGGGCATGGGAGGGTAACGGGGATCCTGGGCTCCTCGCCCAGGGTCGAGGGGATCGAGATCACGAGCCGCGGGCTCGATCCTCTGGCGCTTTCGGAGTACTACCCCCCGCTTCGCAAGGAGATGGCGGGCGCGGTCTTCTCGGGGCCTCTGGGGATCAGCCTTTCGGGACAGGGGACGGCCGGGGCGCAGCGGCTCGAGCTCCGCGTCGATCTCACCCCGGTCCGCCTGGAGGTCCCGCAGAAGCTCGCGAAGGCTGCCGGAGCCCCCATGACCGTCGGTGCCGGCCTCGACGCGGCCGAGAGCGGGGGGCGGATCGGCTTCGATGTGAACGTCGACCTGGCGGGCGTCGACCTACCCCCGGGCGGGTCGATCGCCAAGAAGCCCGGCGAGCCGCTCGGCGCGAAGGTCTCGGGGATGTACCAGAAGACCGCGAGCGGTCTCGAGGTGGCGATCTCGCAGCTCTCCCTGAACCTGCTCGGGGATCCGCTCTCCGGGAAGGGCAAGGTGGTGCTGGCCGGCACCGCGAAGTCCCGCGCCACGCGCTTCGACGCCGAGGTCTCCGGCGATCGGCTCGACCTCGACAGGCTCCTCATGAAAGGGCCCGGGGAGAAGCCCGGGGTAGCCGCGAAGGCCGCGGAGCCCGGGAAGTCGAGCGCCGCCGACTCCCTCGCCGGCCTCTCGGGCGTGGCGCGGCTCAAGCTCGGCCTCTTGCGGGTGAAGGGCGTCGATGCGCATGACGTGCTGGCGCGGGTGAAGGTCGCGGACGGGGCCGTCACCCTGGAGGAGGCCGAGCTCAAGGCCTTCGGGGGCTCGGTGGACGCGGCCGGAACCACCGCCAGCCTGGCCCACCCCGGCGAGCCGTTCAAGGTGGTGACGAAGTTGAAGGGCGTCGCGGTCGAGAAGGCGCTCGAGCTTCTGAGCTCAAGGAAGGTCCTCTCGGGGGACCTCGACGCCGATCTGACGCTCTCGGGTCCAAGCCTTGCCCGTGGCGACCTCGCCAAGGCGCTGACCGGATCGGTGAAGGGCACGCTGCGGGGCGGCGTGTTTCACGCGAAGGACCTCGTGGCCGCTGCGGCGGCACCGCTCTCCGGCAAGCTCCCCTTCGTCCGGAAGGTGAGCGAGGGTGGCGACACCCCCCTCGGCAAGGAACTGCCGTTCGCCCTTCAGGTGGCCGACGGCGTGGCGCAGCTCGAGAAGCCGGTCCGCTTCGATACGGGCGAGGGGCAGGTGGAGCTCGGGGGCGGCGTGGGGCTCGACGGCATGCTCCACATGCCTTCGACCGTGGCTCTCTCCCCGGACTTCGTCGCGAGGCTGACGGGGGGAAAGGTGAAGCCGTCGGGACCTGTACCGCTCGGATTCACGCTTGCTGGTCCGGTTGCGAGCCCGCGTCTCGAGGGGCTCACCGTCGACGCCGCGGCGAAGTCGCTCGCCCTGCAGGCCGCGGGGAATGCCCTCGGCAAGGCCCTCGGGGTCGGGGACGGCTCCGGAGGCGCGGCGAAGGCCGGAAACGCGTCGAGCCCGACGAAGCAACTCGAAGACGAGGCGGCGAAGCGCCTCAAGGGCCTTTTCGGAAAGTAGAGCTAGGGCGAGCCGGGCCCCGGGGGCCCGGCTCGCCTCTGGCGGGAGGAAACCCGCCCAAGAAGACCCTCGCTAGTTCGCGGCCACCTTCGCGGCCTGATCCTTTGACGCCTTGGTCTGGGCCTTGGCGGTCTTCTTGGTGGTTTGCGGCTGCTGCGTCTTCGCTACCGCGGGTTGCTCGACCTTCTTCTCGGCGGTGGTCTGCTGCCACATGTCGGAGCAGGCCAGGGCGGGGGCCGCGAACGAGGCCGCCGCGAGGACCGCCAAAACGCGCTTCAGGACCTTCATGTGCCACTCCTCTCGCCCTTGGGGGTCTTCGGCCCCCGGTCATGGGGAAGTGGATGGCGAAAGCGCCGGCCGTGCGCAAGGGGACCTGGCGAGCCGGCCCGACCGGGGGTGAACGATCGTTTGCCGCCTCAGGCGGGGAGGCCGCGATCGGTGCGGGCGTGCGCAGCGAGCCACTCGGGGATGAAGCGGTCTGCCCGGAGCGCCGTCACCGCCTCGCGATCGCCGCGGGAGGCGAGGGTGACGAGGGTGCCGAGGTCTTCCAGGAAGCGCTCGTGCTCGCGAGCGTGGCGGACGAGGCTCTTCGCGTCGGCGGTGCTCAGGCGTTTCTCCTCGAGGTCGAACGTTCGCCGCGCCGTGGCGAGAAGCCGCTTTGCGAGCCGGGCCACCGAGGCGAGCTCTGTTCCTTCGAGAGCGGACACGAGTTCGTCCACCTCGCGCAGCATCTCGTCTCGAGGGGTACCGGTCGTCGCGTCGGGGCAGTCCTCGGCGGTCCACTTGCGGTTCATGCAGGTCTCCTGAAGAAGGGGTTCGGTGGGGCAGGAGAGCAGAGCCTGCCCGGCCGCACAAGTCCCCAGAGGCGCGAATTTCGCTGTGGGACAGCGGTTTCCTGACACTCACCTCCGCTCTCGGCCTTAGCTCCACGTGAAGGCGGACGGGATCGGTGGGGGCCGCTGTAGGTGCCTGGAACCGTCGGGGCGGCCGGGCGGGTGGCGTGGGTTTGAAGGAGGGTCGGGGAAAGGGCTACTTGGGGACGGGCGCGTGGAACGCGGCGATCTCCTCTTTCGAGGGCTCTGGCTCGGTCTCCTCGGGCTCCGGTTTCGGGGCGGGGGAAGGGTCCAAGGCGGGGGAAGGGGCTTCGACCCGAGCGGCGACCGCCTGGGGCGGGTCCTTGCGGACGCAGGCGCCGAGGGCGGAAAGGAGGGTGAAGAGGACGAGGACGGAGGGCTTCATGGTCGCTCCTTTGGAAGGATTCTTCACCCGCGACGGCGTGCACCGAGCGTGCCCGCCCTTCCATCCCGCGACGGCTCGGGAAAGGGAGGGAACGTGGCGGCTCGGACACGGCCGAGGGGCGTGTCCGAAAGGACCACGGGGCCCAAAGGGAAGGGCGGCGGACGATCCTTGCCCATCCATTGTCCGCAGGCCGGTCGGCCGTTATCGCTTCTTCGCATGGACGAAAAGCTCAAGCTGGGGGTCATCACGGCGAGCATCCGGGATGGCCGGCAAGGGGAGATCGTGGCCCGCTGGTTCCGCGGGCTCGCCGGGCGGCGGCCGGAGCTCGAGGTCCTGGAGCTCGACCTCAGGGAGGTCGCCCTCCCGCTCTACTCGGACCGCCTGCACCCCAAGGTGGCCGAGCCGAGCTACTTCGGGCCAGCCGGCCGCTGGGCCGAGCTCGTTCAAGGCTGCGATGCGTTCGTCATCGTCACCCCCGAGTACAACCATGGTTACCCCCCGTCGCTCAAGAATGCGCTCGACTACCTCTACGCGGGGTGGAACGGGAAGCCGGTCGGCTTCGTGAGCTACGGCGGGTCGAGCGGCGGGGTGCGGGCCGTCGAGCAGCTGAGGCTCGTCGCCATCGAGCTGCAGCTCGCGCCGGTCCGCGACGAGGTGAACATCCCGTTCGTCGCTCGTTCCCTCGACGAGGCCGGCGCTCCCAAGGATCCGCTCCACCTGACCCGCGCCGAGGCCCTGCTCGATCAGATCCTCTGGTGGGGGGAGACCTTGAGGCAAGGTCGGCGACGCGCCTCGTTTCCCCCGCCGCCCGGATCCGCCCGGAAGGCCTAAAGGGGCGAAGCGAAGCCTTTGGGCGCGGGACCGGGAGGTCGCGGGGCGAGTGCCCCGCCCGGCCCGTCCCGCTTAGGATTCGGGGATGGCGCGCCGACTTCTCTGCCTGCACGGCCACTTCTACCAGCCGCCCCGGGAGAACCCCTGGATCGAGTCGATCGAGACCCAGGACTCCGCCGAGCCCTTCCACGACTGGAACGTGCGCATCGACGCGGAGTGCTACGGGCCGAACGGGGCCGCCCGCCTGAAGGGGCAGGGCGATCGGATCGTGGACATCGTGAACAACTACCTCCACCTCTCCTTCAACTTCGGCCCCACCCTCCTCGCCTGGCTGGAGCGCGCGAGCCCCGGCTCCTACGCGCGCATCATCGAGGCCGACCAGCGCAGCGCCGAGGTGCGGGGCCGCGGGAACGCCATCGCCCAAGGGTACTCCCACGCCATCCTGCCGCTCGCCAGCGCCCGCGATCGGCGTACCCAGGTGCTCTGGGGGGTGGCCGACTTCCGCAGGCGTTTCCACCGGGAGCCGGAGGGCTTCTGGCTGCCCGAGACGGCGGCCGACGCCGCCACTCTGGCCGCCCTCGTCGAGGCGGGCATCCGCTACACCATCCTCTCGCCCTACCAGGCCCAAAGGGTACGGCCCCGGGGCGGAGAATGGCAGGACGCCCGGGGAGCGAAGTTCGACCCCACGAGGCCGTACCGGGTCCGGGTGGACGGGGGGGAGCTCGTGGTCTTCTTCTACGACGGCCACATCGCCCGCGACCTGGCCTTCGGGGAGGCGCTCGGCTCCCCCGCGAAGCTCATCGAGCGGGTCATGGGCGGGTTCGACGCGGGCCGCGGTCACGACGAGATCCTCACGGTCGCCATCGACGGCGAGACTCTGGGCCACCACAAGAAGGGGGGAGACGAGGTGCTGGCGGCGGCGGTGCGGTCCTTGCTCGACCGGGGCGAGGTCGAGCTCGTGAATCTCGGCCAGGCGCTCGGTCTCGTCCCGGCGGAGTGGGAGGCGGAGATCGTCGAGGGGTCCTCCTGGAGCTGCGCCCACGGGGTGGAGCGGTGGCGGTCCGACTGCGGCTGCAACACCGGGGGCGGGGCCGGGTGGAGCCAGGCCTGGCGGGCTCCCCTGCGGTCGGCGCTGGAGTGGCTGCGCGAGCGGCTGGACGGCCTCTACGAGCACGAGGCGGGGGCGCTCTTCCCCGATCCCTGGCGAACTAGGGATGGGTACGTCGAGGTGGTGCTCGACCCGGAGCGGCGGGACGCCTCGGACTTCTTGCGGCGGGAAAGCGGGCGGGAGCTGTCGAAGGATCTGGAGGTCCGGGCGCTGCGGCTTTTGGAAATGCAGCGTCACTCGCTCCTCATGTTCACGAGCTGCGGGTGGTTCTTCTCGGAGGTCTCCGGGATCGAGACCGTCCAGGTGCTGAAGTACGCGGCCCGGGCCATCCAGCTGGCCCGGGATCTCGTGGGGCTCGACCTCGAGCCGGACCTACAGGCGCGGCTCGCCCTCGCCCCCTCGAATGACCCGGCCCTTGGCGATGGCCGGCAGGTCTACGAGCGGCTCGTGAAGAAGAGCGTCGTGACCCTCGAGGGAGTGGCCGCTCACCTGGCCATCTCCAGCACCGTCCGCCGGGTGCCGGGCGAGGGGACGATGTTCTGCCACGCCTTCCGGCTGGAGGGCCGGCGCTCCGTCCAGTCCGGTCCGGTCGAGGTCTCCGTGGGGCGGCTCCGGCTCGAGCACCTGCTCACGCGCGAGCGGCTGGAGGCGCTCTACTGCGTCCTGCACTTCGGCGAGGCCGACTTCCGGTGCGGGCTCGTTCCCTACCGCGGTCAAGACCACGAGGCGAAGGTCGAGAAAGCGCTCCTCCTCCGCTCGAGTTCCGAGTCGCTCGCGCACCTGCTCCGCGAAACCGACCGATTCTTCCCCGGGCGCGACTACGGCCTACGCGACCTCTTCTTGGACGAGCGACGACGGGTGGCCGAGCTGCTCCTCGACGGCACCATGCAGCGCTACGCCGATCGCTACCAGGAGATCTTCGAGGACAACCGAAGGCTGATGGAGTTTCTGTGTGAGATCGACTCCCCCATCCCGAACCCGCTCCGGGTGGCGGCCGACGTGACCTTGACGCGCCGGCTCCTCGACGCGACGCGGGCGGCGCGAGCCGGGGAGATCGAGCTCGCCGCCGCCGAGGTGGACCTCGAGGAGATCGCCGCCCTGGCCCGGCGGCTCGGGGCACACATCCACGTGGCCGCCGTCCGCCAGGAGGTGGGGGGGCTCGTGGCCCACCATATCGGGGAGCTCCTTTCCGGGAGGCCGCCGGCCCGTCCCGCCATGCTCCTTGCCAAGCTGGTTGGCCTGGCAAGGCGGCTCGGGCTCGAGCTGGACCTCTGGGATGCGCAGAACAAGCTCTGGGCCTTTATGGGCTCGGCTCGGGTCACCATCGATCGCGAAGTGGCGGCGGAGCTGGCCCGAAGCTTCTGGTTCGACGAGGCGACCCTGCTTTCGAGGGCAGGGTACGCGGGGTGAGATGAGCTCTTCGCGACCCCCGGGGAGGTCGCACGACCTCCGAACGGGGGCCAAGATCTGCGGCGATGCGTGTCACAATGCACCCGCTGCCGCTGCCTCACTCGCGATAGCCCCCGTTCGGAGCGACCGTGACTCGGACCATCGGCATCGACGTCGGCGCCGAGACCCTCAAGGTCGTGGAGCTCGAGCGGCGCGCGAGAGGTGAGCTTGTGGCGACGCGGCGATGGCTCGTCGCCCACGGAAAGGCCCCAGGTCCCCGGCTCCTCGCGGTCCTGAAGGAGGTGGGGTGGGAGGGGATCGCGGGCGCGGCCGCGACCGGGCGCCTCGGGCGCCTGCTCCTTCTCCCCCGCATCCCCACCGTCCATGCGCTGCTCGCCGGATACCGCCACCACCACGGGGACGATCCGGTGACCTTGGTGAGCATCGGGAGCCGCGGATTTGCGGTGGTGGAGCTGCACCCGGGCGGCCGCAGCGTGACCCGGGAGAACGCGCGCTGCGCCCAGGGGACGGGCAACTTCCTGCGTCAACTCGTCGAGCGGCTCGGCCTCGACGTCGACACCGCCTGCCGGCTCGCCGAGGGAGCGGACGAGGCGGCGGTGCTCTCCGGCCGTTGCCCGGTGATCCTGAAGACGGACATGACTCATCTCGGCAACCAAGGGGAGCGCCGCGAGCGGATTTTGGCGGGGTTACTCGAGGCGATGGCCGAGAACGTGGAGGGGCTGTTGAAGCCACCCACCTCGCCGCCGCGGGTAGCCCTGTGCGGGGGGGTGGCGCGCGCAGCCCGGCTGCGGGCGCATTTTCAGGACCATCTCGCCCGCCACGGCATGACCCTACTCGAGGGCGATCCGGAGGATGGGCTCTATTTCGAGGCCACCGGTGCGGCGCTCCACGCGCTAGAAAACGCCGGACCGGTTCCGCCGCTCGGGGGTCTGGTCGCCCCCCCGGCCGGAAAGGCTCTCGAGACCCTTCCCCCGCCGGCGGCAGCGCTTCGGCGGGTGCGCCGCATGGCAGCGGAACCCTTCTCGGGTGGCGCGGCCGCGGTGGTGCTCGGGCTCGACATCGGCTCGACCGGCGCGAAGGCGGTGGCCCTCGATCCCGACCGAAGAGAGCCCGTCTGGGAGGGATACCTTCCCACCGGCGGTGACCCGGTGGGCGCCGCCCAGTCCTTGGTCCGCGCCTTCCTCTCCGGCCCCGCCGGCGCCGCCGCGGTGGTGCGCTTCGGCGCCACGGGCAGCGGGCGCGAGATCGTCGGATCGCTGCTCGCCACCTGCTTCGGCGCCCGCGCGGTGTTCGTCCTGAACGAGATCGCCGCCCACGCCGCCGGCGCCGTGCATCACGACCCGCGGGTCGACACCATCTTCGAGATCGGGGGGCAGGACGCGAAGTACATCCGGCTCGAGG
>Ga0335077_10010293_pt1 | contig 11633 bp, 9 predicted proteins | sample Lox_Sample_31_FD_207151 | JGI IMG/M metagenome (GOLD analysis project Ga0335077, IMG submission 207151) | Soil microbial communities from Loxahatchee National Wildlife Refuge, Florida, United States - Lox_Sample_3.1 | ecosystem: Environmental > Terrestrial > Soil > Wetlands | place: USA: Florida...
GGCCGGGAGCATGCCGGGGGACCTGCAGATGCTGTGGCGCGCCCGCGACCCCAAGCAGTACCACGTCGAGTACGGCTACTCGTGCATGGGGTACGAGATCGCCGGCGGCCTCGGCGCGAAGCTGGCCGACCCGGGGCGCGAGGTGTTCGTGCTGGTCGGCGACGGGTCGTACCTGATGATGGCGACCGAGATCGTCACCGCGGTCGCCGAGCGGATCAAGCTGAACATCATCATCGTGGACAACCACGGCTTCGCCTCGATCGGCTCGCTCTCGGAGTCGCTGGGCTCGCAGCGGTTCGGCACCAGCTACCGCTACCGCGACCCTAAGAGCGGCCTGCTCGACGGCGACGTCCTCCCCGTCGACCTCGCGGCGAACGCGGCCAGCCTCGGTGCCGATGTGCTACGGGCCCGCACCGTCGCGGAGTTCCGGGACGCGCTGGCGCGGGCCAGGGCGTCGGACCGGACCACCGTTGTGTATGTCGAAACAGATCCGCTGGCGCCGGTCCCGTCCGCCGAGAGCTGGTGGGACGTCCCGGTGCCCGAGACGTCCGCGCTCGAGAGCACCCAGAAGGCGCGCGCGGCCTACGAGGCGGCCAAACGCCGCCAGCGACCTTACCTGTGAAGGACCCAGGAGTCAGGCACGTCCCCATGCCAGAGGAGGCACCGCACATGTCGAGATCCAGAAGCAGGGTGCTGGCCACAGCGCTCATCGCATTCGTCGCCCTCATCCTCGCTGCCTGCAGCAGCACCGGCGGAAAGGCTGCGCAGGAGGCCGGGTCAGGCCTCGCGGCGGGCAAGGCCAGCACCCCGCACTACACGTTCGCCATGATCACGCACGCCGCGCCGGGCGACACCTTCTGGGACATCATCCGGAAGGGCGAGGCCGCCGCGGCCGCCAAGGACAACGTGACCGTCAACTACTCCAACAACGATGACCCCACCAAGCAGGCCACGCTGATCCAGGACGCGATCAACAGCAAGGTGGACGGCATCGCGGTCACCGACCCCGACCCGCAGGCCATCTGCCCGTCGATCAAGAAGGCCGTGGCCGCGGGGATCCCGGTGGTCATGTTCAACGCGGGCGTCAGCAACTGGCAGCAGTGCGGCGGGATGTCGTACTTCGGGCAGGACGAGACGATCGCGGGTATCGCGGCGGGCAAGCGGCTCGCGTCCGAGGGCGCCAAGAAGGTGCTGTGCGTCCTGCAGGCGCAGGGCCAGGTCCAGCTCGAAGCCCGGTGCAACGGGGTGAAGCAGGGCCTCGGCTCGGCGGGCACGATGGAGAAGCTGTACGTGGACGGCACCAACAACTCCGCGATGCTGTCATCCATGTCGGCCAAGCTCAGCCAGGACAAGAGCATCGACCACGTGATCACGCTGGGCGCGCCCGTCGCCCTGGTCGCGCTCCAGGCGGTCACCCAGGCGAACAGCAGCGCCAAGGTGGTCACGTTCGACACCAACCCCGCACTGGTCCAGAAGATCAAGTCGGGGCAGGTGGTGTGGGCCGTGGACCAGCAGCCGTTCCTGCAGGGTTACGAGGCCATCGACGCGCTGTGGCTGTTCAAGGTCAACGGCAACATCCTCGGCGGTGGCCAGACGGTCCTGACCGGCCCGTCGTTCATCGACAGCAGCAACATCAGCAAGGTCGCGGTGTACGCGGCCCGAGGCACCAGGTAAGGGACGCCGTGGTGGGGGGTCGCCCGCGCCCGCCGGTGACCCCCCACATGGCCGCAATCGGGAGGATCCCATGAGTGATACGTTGCAGGCCGACGTCACGCCGCCGCCGACCCAGGACGAGCGGGTCGGGCGCGGGTCACGGCTCGCCCGGCTGTTCGCCCGCCCCGAGGCCGGGGCGCTGGCCGGCGCGATCGTCATCTACGTCTTCTTCTTCATCATCGCGCCCCCGTTCCGGAGCGCGAACTCGCTGTCCACCATCCTCTACGTCAGCTCGACCTACGGCCTGATGGCCACCCCCATCGCGCTGCTCATGATCGGGGGGGAGTTCGACCTGTCGGCCGGCGTCGCCGTCACCACCGCGGCGCTGGCCGCGTCGCTGTTCGCCTTCGAGTTCACCGTGAACGTGTGGGTCGGGGTGGTCGTGGCGCTGGGCATCGCGCTGCTGGTCGGGTTCATCAACGGCTGGATCGTGGTCCGCACCGGCATCCCGAGCTTCCTGGTCACGCTGGGCACGTTCTTCATGCTCGAGGGGCTGAACCTGGCGCTGACCCGGACCATCACCAACCAGGTCGCGAGCCCGGACATCTCCAACATCCAGGGCTTCAGCTCCGCGAAGGCGGTGTTCGCGACCAGCTTCACCATCGGGGGGGTGAGCATCAACATCACGGTCGTCTACTGGATCGTCTTCGTCCTGATCGCGACGTGGATCCTGCTCCGCACCCGCGTCGGCAACTGGATCTTCTCCGTCGGCGGGTCCGCGCCGTCCGCCCGCGCGGTGGGCGTGCCGGTGGGCAAGATGAAGATCGGCCTGTTCATGGCGGTCGGGTTCATGGCCTGGTTCACCGGCATGCACACCCTGATGCTGTTCGACACGATCCAGTCCGGCCAGGGCGTCGGCAACGAGTTCGTCTACATCATCGCGGCGGTCGTCGGCGGCTGCCTGCTCACCGGCGGGTACGGCTCGGCGGTCGGCGCCGCGATCGGGGCGTTCATCTTCGGGATGACCAACCAGGGCATCGTCTACGCCGGCTGGGACCCCGACTGGTTCACGTTCTTCCTGGGTGCGCTGCTCCTCGGCGCCATCCTGCTCAACACCTACATCCGTCGCCGCGCGGAGGCAGCCCGATGACAACCACGGTCGAAACCCAGAAGAAGGCCGCCGAGCCGCTGGTCCGGCTCACCGGCGCCGGGAAGAACTACGGCAGCATCATCGCGCTGTCCGGCATCTCGCTGGAGGTGAGCGGCGGCGAGGTCACCTGCGTGCTGGGCGACAACGGCGCCGGCAAGTCCACCCTCATAAAGATCATCGCCGGGCTGCACCAGCCCAGCGTGGGCACCTACGAGGTCGAGGGCACCCCGGTGCACTTCAGCTCGCCGCGGGAGGCGCTGGAGCGGGGCATCGCCACTGTGTACCAGGACCTGGCGGTGGTCCCGCTGATGCCGGTCTGGCGGAACTTCTTCCTCGGCAACGAGAAGCGCAAGGGGCTGGGGATGGACATCGCCTTCATGAAGAAGACCTGCAAGCAGGAACTGCTCGACATGGGCATCGACCTGCGCGACGTCGATCAGCCGATCGGGACCCTGTCCGGCGGCGAGCGGCAGTGCGTGGCGATCGCCCGCGCCGTGCACTTCGGGGCCAAGGTGCTGATCCTCGACGAGCCCACCGCCGCGCTCGGCGTCAAGCAGGCCGGCGTGGTGCTGAAGTACATCATCCAGGCCCGCGAGCGGGGCCTGGGGGTCATCTTCATCACGCACAACCCGCACCACGCATACCCGGTGGGTGACCGTTTCCTGCTGCTCAACCGCGGCCGCAGCATCGGCTACTACGCGAAAGAGCAGGTCACCCTGGAGGAACTCACCGGGCTGATGGCCGGCGGCAGCGAGCTTGAGCAGCTCAGCCACGAGCTCGAGGCGGCCGGCGGCGCCGCCGCCGAGGCCGCGCACGAGATGGAGGACAACGTGAGCGATCTCGGCATCTCCCGGCCGCCCCCCAGCCCCGATGGTGGCGGCTGATGCAGCAGCTCTGGCTCGGCACCTGTCCCGACTCGTGGGGTGTGTGGTTCGCCGACGACCCGCTCCAGACGCCATGGGAGCGGTTCCTCGACGAGGTCGCCGAGGTGGGCTACGAGTGGCTGGAGCTCGGGCCGTACGGCTACCTGCCGACCGACCCGGCGCGGCTGGCCGAGGAGTTGGGCCGGCGCGGGCTCAAGGTGGCGGCCGGCACCATGCACGGGCACAGCGGCCTGCACCGCACCGGGGACTGGCCGGACATCGTCCGCGCCACCCGCCGGGTGGCCGGGCTGACCGCCGCCCTGGGCGCGCGGCACGTGGTGTTCGTCCCGGTGCCCGGCTACCGCGACGACACCACCGGCGCCTACGTCGAGGCCGCCGGGCTCGACGGCCTCGAGTGGCGGACGCTGATCCGGGCGGCGGACGAGCTCGGCAAGGTGGTGTCGGAGGAGTATGGCGTTCGGCTGCAGTTCCACCCGCACGCCGACAGCCACGTGGAGACGCAGCGGCAGACGGAGCGGTTCCTGGAGGAGACCGATCCCCGCTACATCTCGCTCTGCCTGGACACCGGGCACCTGGCGTACCGGCACGCGGACAACGTGGCCATCATCCGCGGCTACCCCGACCGCATCGGGTACGTGCACGTCAAGCAGATGGACCCGGCGGTCGTCGAGATCGCCGACCGCGACGGCCTGGCGTTCGGGCAGGCCGTCGGGATGGGAGCCAGCTGCGAGCCGCCCGGGGGTGAGCCCGATCTGGAATCGGTCACCAAGGCGCTGCGCGAGGTCGGCACCGACCTGTTCGTGGTCGTCGAGCAGGACATGTACCCGGCCGACTTCGACCGGCCGAAGCCGATCGCGCAGCGCACCTACGACTACCTCCGCGGCCTGGGCATCGGCGGGCCGGACGGAACCGGGGGTGAGCAGCGATGACGGTGCGAGTCGGGGTCATCGGCACCGGCATGATCGGCCAGGACCACATCCGGAGGATCACCCAGGTCCTGTCCGGGGGAGCCGTCGTCGCGGTGACCGACGTCGACGCGGCCCGTGCCGGGCAGGTCGCCGCCGGCCTGCCGGCCGCGACCGTGTACCCGACCGCCCAGGACCTGATCGCAGACGGCGGCGTGGACGCGGTCCTCGTCGCGTCCTGGGCGGCGGCGCACGAGGAGTCCGTCCTGGCGGCGATCTCGGCGGGCAAGCCGGTGTTCTGCGAGAAGCCGCTCGCGCCGACCGAGGGGGCGTGCCTGCGGATCGTCGAGGCCGAGATGGCGGGCGGCCGGCGGCTCGTCCAGGTCGGCTTCATGCGCCGGTACGACGCCGGCTATCACGCGCTCAAGGCGGCGCTGGAGGGCGGCGAGATCGGCGCCCCGCTGCTGATGCACTGCGCCCACCGCAACCCGTCGGTGCCGCTCTATGGCTTCACCACGGAAAGCATCGTCAGCGACTCGGCCGTGCACGAGATCGACCTGGTGCGCTGGCTGTTCGGAGAGGACATCGTGGCCACCAACATCCTGAAGCCACGCCGGAGCAGCAAGGGGAGCGCCGAGCTGCACGACCCGCTGATCGTGTTGCTCGAGATGGCCAGCGGCGTCCTGGTCGACGTGGAGGTGTTCGTCAACGCGACGTACGGCTACGACATCCGCGGCGAGATCGTGGGCGAGCGCGGGACCGTGTCGTTGGGCGAGGCGGGCGGCGCGGTGCTGAAGCGGGACGGCCGGCGGAGCGGCGACGTGCCCGCCGACTGGCGGGAGCGCTTCAGCCGGGCCTACGACGTAGAGCTGCAGGACTGGCTCAAGGCGGTGGCCGTCGGGTCGTCGACCGGGCCCAGCTCCTGGGACGGCTACGCGGCGACCGCCGCGGTGGAGAGCTGCCTGGAGGCGCTGCGGACCGGCGAGCGCACCGCGGTGTCCCTGGCCGAGCGCCCCGACTTCTATGCGAAGGAGCAGTGATTCCCGTGAGGTCGTCGCCATGAAGGTCGCACTCGATCCCTACATGCTCCGCCGCGTGCCGCTGACCGAGCTGCCCGGCCTCGTCGCCGACCTCGGCTACTCCTGCATCGAGCTCTCGCCGCGGGAGGATTTCCTGCCGTTCTTCGTGCACCCCCGGGCGGACCGGGCGCAGATCGCGGCGTTCCGGAGGGCGCTGTCGGCAGCGGGTGTCGAGGTCTGCTCGGTGCTGCCGCTGTACCGGTGGTCGGGCCCGGACGAGGACGAGCGCCAGGCCGCCGTGCGCTACTGGAAGCGGGCGATCGAGATAACCGTGGACCTCGGGGTGGAGGTGATGAACTCCGAGTTCAACGGGCGGCCCGAAGCGGCGTCGGCCAGCGAGGCGCAGTTCTGGCGCTCGATGGAAGAGCTGCTGCCGGTGTTCGAGCGGGAGGGCATCCGGCTGGTGCTCGAGCCGCACCCGGACGACTTCGTGGAAGACGGCCGGGCGGGCATCGACCTGGTTCGCGGGATCGACAAGGACTTCGTGTCGTTCCTGTATTGCGCGCCGCACACCTTCCATCAGGGCGGCGACATCGAAGGGATCATGAAGTACGCCGGGCCGCTGCTGACCCACGTGCACATCGCGGACTCGTTCGACCACCGCGCCTCGTCCGGGCTGCGCTACATCGTGAACCCGCCCGGCTCGCCCGCACGCGTGCACCAGCATCTCGACATCGGGCAGGGGGAAGTGGACTGGGACGTCTTCTTCGCCACCCTGGCCGAGGTGGGGTTCGACGGCATCGCCACCGTATGCGTCTTCGCCTGGGAGGAACGCGCCCGCGAGTCGTCGCTGTACAACCTCGAGCAGATCCAGCAGTACCTAGCCAAGCACGGCCGCCCACCCGGCTGATGCGCCAGTGATGCCAGCCCCCAGGGTGACGAGGTGGCGCCCGCCCGGGGTGACGCGCGGCTGGTGCCCGTCGGGAGGCGCCCGCCTGGGGTGACGCGCGGCTGGTGCCCGCCGGGAGTTCGCGGCCGACCGATTTGCCGGTTTTCGCGGGACTCCCTCCGGGGGGGGCCGCGTCTTATCACGGATTTTGGTCAGCCAGACCGGGACGAAACGGGCGTGATCATGACCAAAATCCGTGATAAGTGAGCTGGCGCGGGCCTGTCGGCGCTCATCTGGCGGAACTTCCGGCCCGGACGGGGACCTGGAAGGCGCCGATGCGGCGGGACCGGGCGGGCTGGGGTCGCGCGGTCAGTCCATGCCGCCCACGACGCGCTGGTCCCAGTCGATCACCGAGCCGGTGACCACGCCGGAGCGGTCGGAGAGCAGGAAGACGACGAAGCCGGCGATCTCGTCGACCTGCCCGAGCTTGCCCATCGGGAGGGAGGCACCGGCCCTCTCCTGCCAGCCGGCGCTGGCGTCGTGGAACCGGCGCTGGGTCGCGTCCTCCCCCTCGGTGTCCGTCCACCCGATGTCCAGGCCGTTGATGCGGATCCGGTGCCAGCGGTATGCGTGGGCCGCGTTGCGGGTCAGGCCGGCCAGCCCGGCTTTGGCTGCGACGTAGGGGGCGAGGTATGGCTGGCCGCCGTGCTCGGCCATGCTGATGATGTTGACGACCGTGCCGGGCGCCTGGCGGGCGATGAGGTTGGCCACCACGGCCTGCATAAGGAAGAACGGGGCCTTCAGGTTCACCGCGATGTGCTCGTCGAACAGCTCCGGCGTGGTGTCGAGCAGCGTGCCGCGGGTGGTCAGCCCGGCCGCGTTGACCAGGCTGTCGACGCGGCCGAACTCGGTGACCGTCGCTGCGACCGCGGCCTGCGCCTGCGCGGCGTCACCGGCGTCGGCCTGCACGTACAGCGCCTTGTTCCCGGCTGCGGTGAGCTCGGCAACGAGCGCCTGGCCCGGCTCGCGCCGCCGGCCGGTGACCGCGACCAGGGCGCCCTCGCGGGCCGCGGCCCGGGCGATGCCGGCGCCAAGGCCCCGCGTGCCGCCGCTGATGAGCACGACGCGGTCCTGAAGAGAGGTCACGGCGCCGCCTCCGGTCACCGGGGGCCCTGGGGTGGCTGGCTCTGTCGGCGGCTGGACCAGGCACCGAGCTCGGCCTCGAGCCGCTGCTGCGACCAGCCGTCCGCCACGGCCTGGCCGAGGATCTCGGCCTGCGTCATGGGCGCGAGCCCGTCGATGGGCTGGTCGAGGTCGAGGTTCGTGGGGAACGCGTAGCCCTCCGCGCACGCCGCGATCGCGCTGGCGATCATCGTCGGCGCCGCGCCGGCCTCACGCATCGCCCGCAGCGCGGGGAGCAGGGCGACCGACATGCTGGCGCGGTCGACGGCCTCCATGGCCCGGCCGAACGCCGACGACACCTGCAGCAGGTTGGCCATGCGGTGGACGCCGGCGGTGCGGTTGGCACCCGCGGCGTGGAACAGGGCCGGGTTGAAGAACGCCGCATCACCCTTGCTGAGCGGCAGCTGGACGTGGCTGGCCTCGAAGTACTCACGGAACTCGGGCTGGTGGAAGGCCAGGTAGCCGGGCAGGTACTTCTGGGAGTGCGGCAGGTACATCGTCGGGCCGGTCTCGGCCGGCATGTCGGTGTGCGCGACCGCGCCTTGCAGGGTGAGCGCGGGCGACAGCCGGTGCACGTGCGCCGGGAACCGGGCGGCCTGCACGCTGGACTGGAAGCCCAGGTGGTAGTCGCGGTGCGCGGTCTGCGCCGCACCCCCCGGGTTGACGACGTTGATCTGCGAGGTGACCTGGTAGCCGGGTCCGAGCCAGGCCTGGCACACGGTGGCGACGATGTCGTTGGCGTAGTAGGCGACGAAGACGTCCGGCGCGCGCAGCGCCAGCTTCTCCAGCGCGTTCCAGATCCGGTCGTTCTGCCCGGACTGAGCGAAATGGTCGCCTGCGCCGCCGCCCGCTGCGCGCTGGCCGGCGATGATCGCCTTGAACTGATCGGTGGCACGATCGACGACACCGAGGTCGAACGCGCCGGTGAACACGACGATGCCGGGCCCGTCATCCAGCGCGCGGGCCAGCTCGGCCGCGACATCCCGCCGCCCCTCCGCGCCGGAGATCTCCTTCCGCAGGCGGCCGCTGTCGTAGATGAGCACGCCGCGCTCGACCGCGCCGGCGTGCGGGTAGTCAGCCGGATCCGTCTCCTCACGGACCACCTCGATGAGGTCATCCAGCCGGCAGTCGTCCCCGGACAGGTAGCCCGGCGCCGGGCGGGCATCTTTCGCCATCGGCTCGCTCCCTGGCTCGGGTCACGGACAACCCCAGCCTAGAAAGGCGATCGCTTCAGTCAACCGTGGTCACGACCGCGCCACGACGGCGAGCAGGCAAAACGGGCCGGAAACCGCGGGCCAGGAACGGTGGCCGGCCGAATCGTGGATCCCTCGCGGCGGCGGATCGCGTGACCGCTCGGCGGCGGATCGTGGGCCCGGGCGGCGGATCGTGGACCCCGCTCGGCGGCGGATCGCGTGACCGCTCGGCGGCGGATCGTGGGCCTGGGCGGCGCCGGCGCGTGATGCCTGCGGCCGGGACAGTTACCGGTGCCCTTCGGCCAGCCGGGCGGTTTCCAGGTCCAGGCTCCGCTGCAGCCGCCGCCGGGTGGCGGCGCCGATGGTGCCGGCGTCGTAGAGCCGGGACAGCTCGGCGGTTTCTGCCGCGATCAGATCGCCCCGCAGTTCCCGCTCCGTCAGGGCCGTCCCGGCGGCGTCGGCGCCCTCGTCCAGGCGGGCCTGGGCGGTCCCGATGCGGGCCTCCAGGCTGGTGCGGAGCCGGTCGATCACCTCATCGGGGGCGGTACCGGCCTCGGCCAGCTCATCGAGGCGGGCCAGGCCCGCCTCGGCCAGGCGCAGCCGGGCGATGGTCTCCTCGTGGGCAGGGCCGGCCGCCGGGCCGAAACCGGCCAGCCGGGCCAGCGGCTCCAGGGTGAAGCCCTGCACGACGAGCGAGATCACGATCGCCGCCGCGGCCAGCACCACTACCAGATCCCGCTGGGGCAGCGCGGCCCCGCTCGCGGTGGTGAGGGGAATGGACAGGGCGGCGGCCAGCGGCACCACGCCGCGGGTCCCGGCCCACGAGACCACGGCCGGCACCGGCCAGGACGGACGGCGCTTGCCGTGGCGCCACTGGTAGGCGGCCCAGACCGGGAAGACCCACGCCACCCGGGTGACGATCAGGGTCCCGGTCACCGCCAGCGCCGCCAGTGGCCACCGCCCGCTGCCGCCCAGCTCCCTGACCAGCGTGGGCAGCTCCAGCCCGATCAGGGCGAAGACGGCGCTCTCCAGCAGGAAGATGACGGTCTGGTACACCGAGTGCAGCTGCAGCCGCGTCTGCGCGGTGGTGATCTTCGAACGCCATGCGCCGATCGCCAGCCCGGCCACGATCACCGCCGTCACACCCGAAACGTGCAGCGTCTCGCCGAGCAGGTACGCCACATACGGGGTGATCAGAGCCGTCACCGTCTCCAGCACCGGGTCGGTGATCCGCCGGCGCACCACGATCACACCGGCCGCCACGACGGCGCCGGCCGCCGCGCCGCCGCCCGCCAGCACGGCGAACTCACCCACCCCGTGGAGCAGGGCCCCGGCCCCGGTGACACCGGCCGTGCCCACGGCGAAGGACACCGCGATCTGGAACAGCACCAGGCTCGTCCCGTCGTTGAACAAGCTCTCCGCCTGCACCAGCGTCTGCACCCGGGCCGGCAGCGACAGCCGGCGCCCCAGCGCACTGACCGCGACCGGATCCGTGCTGGCCAGAACCGCTCCGAGCACGAACGCCATGCTCAGCGACAGCGACGCCACCGCCCCCGCCACCGCCGCGACCGCGGCCGCCGAGGCCAGCACCAGGCCCACCGCCAGCACCGCCACCGGCCGCCACACCACCCGCAGGCCACGGCAGTTCCTCGCTGGCCGCGTACAGAAGCGGCGGCAGCACCACCAGGCTCACCACGGCGGGCGGCACGTGAACCGCCGGGGCCCCGGGCAGCAGGCCCACCGCCACGCCGACGGCCACCAGCAGGGAAGGAGCGGGAACCCGCAGCCGGTTCGCGAAAGCCGCCACCACCGTCGCCACCGCGACCAGCAGCACCACGGCCTCAACGCTGCGCACGCCGCCGGCACCGCCTCTCCGCCACGATGAACTGTGCCGACCAGACTTCCCGGCGCGCCGAAGGTCTCAGCCTATGCCCATCACCGGGCGCCATCACGGTCGGCCCTGCCTACGGGTTGCCCGGCTGCCCGCCGACCGGCGGGAAGCGGGCCATCTCCTCGAGATCGGCGAGGTCCATGTGGTTGCGGATGTAACGGCGTGAGGCGTCGTAGGCCGGGGCGAAGTCCCATGGGGCCGGTGTGCCCGTGCCGAGCGCCTCCCCGGCGGCCATCCGCCGCCGCTGGCTCCGGCGGACCTCCCGGTCCAGCGCCGCGAGGTCCCACCGCGCGGCGACCTCCCGCCGGAACGCGGCCGCCAGCGCGGCCGACGCCGGGTCGCCGGCCAGGTTGGTCAGCTCGTGCAGGTCGGACGCGAGGTCGTAGAGCTGGTCCGGGTCGGCCGGTGAGTGAACGAACTTGTGCCGGCCCCGGCGGATCATGACGATCGGCGCGATCGCCCCCTCGGCCAGGTACTCCGCCACCACCTCGTCGCGGTCGGGGGCGCCCGACAGGTGCGGCAGCAGGCTCCGGCCGTCCAGCGGGCCGACGATGCCGGGCGGGTCGCCGTCGTGGGCCAGGCCGGCCAGGGTGGGCAGCAGGTCCATCGTGGACACCGCGGCCCCCACCCGGCCGGGCGGGAAGAGCGCGGGCGAGCTGACGATCAGCGGCACGCGCGCCGAGCCCTCGAAGAAGCTCATCTTGTACCAGGCGCCACGCTCGCCGAGCATCTCACCGTGGTCGCTGGTGACGATGACCACCGTGCCGTCGAGCCGGCCGGTGTCGCGCAGGACGCCGGTCAGCCGGGATATGTGGTCATCGACGTAGGAGATCGCGCCGTAGTAGGCCCGCCGCCCGGCACGGACCT
>Ga0335077_10010294_pt1 | contig 11633 bp, 17 predicted proteins | sample Lox_Sample_31_FD_207151 | JGI IMG/M metagenome (GOLD analysis project Ga0335077, IMG submission 207151) | Soil microbial communities from Loxahatchee National Wildlife Refuge, Florida, United States - Lox_Sample_3.1 | ecosystem: Environmental > Terrestrial > Soil > Wetlands | place: USA...
GAAATCGTCCCGACCCTTAAGAAGCAGCAGGGGTTCCAGGACGAGATCTTGTTCGTCGTTCCGGGCGGACCGGAAGTGGTCGCAATCAGCCTGTGGGACTCGAAGCAGAACGCGGAAACTTACAACCGCGCGACCTACCCAGAGGTGCTGAAGACCCTGGCGAACTTGGTCGAGCCGACTCCCAAGGTCCAAACCTGTGAGGTTGCCTACTCGACATTTCATAAGATCGCCGCTTCCGTAGCGGCCTAAGGCGGCCGGGTGTGTTGGTTTGATGGAGGGCGGCCAAGTCCGCCCATCTGAGCAGAAAAGAAAACAGAAGAGAACCGAGGTTCCCAATGCTTACGAAGGTCATGAAGGACGAACGCCATCGGATGAGAAAGGATACTGCGTTGCTGATTAGCAAGGTTCTGATGATGGTGTGTTTGGCAGCGGGCGCAGTGCCTATCTTTCGATGGGCGGGAACTGTGGCGGTTGTAGCGACTGGTCTGTTGTGCTCAGCAGCGATAATCGCCAAGTCCATGTTGCAGCGAAACCCGTTGCCTGCTGGGGAATCAGCTGGTAGACAGCAGACCCCCTGGGCTGTCGAGGTCAAATCGAGCCACCAGAAATCAGTGCATTGGGTTGAGAAACTCCAAGGAGTGGCGGCCGCTTGAAGCTTGCCGAAAGGTGCGTTTAAGGAGAATGCCGGTATGAAGAACATCTACGTCGGTAACTTGGATTTCAGCGCAACCGAAGAGGGGCTTCGGACATTGTTTGCAGCTCACGGGGCCGTCGAGACGGTCACGATAGTCAGGGATCGGGCAAGCGGTCAACCGAAGGGGTTTGCGTTCGTGGAGATGACGGATGCTAGTCAAGCAGGACAGGCGATTACTGGCTTGAACGGTACGCTGTTTGATGGCCGCGCTCTGAAGGTTAGCGAAGCCCTTTCCAAGGTCGGACCCAGGCGGGGGCATGATTAGCTGTTGCTGCGAGATTATCGCCGTCGTCAATTCTTAGGCTGAGTTTCGGGCGGGTGGCGCGCATGTCGCGCACACACCAAAGGATAGGGTCTTGCTTGTTCTCCCTCCGGCGGGAAGCATGACGTGATCAAAAATTGGAGGTTCTCAATGATTGTGAAACTTATCAAGTGGATTACTATTGCCGCATTGTTTTCGGCGTTGTTCTGGCAGCCCTTCGCGGAGAACCGCGTACTGCTGCAGTATGTGGTCTGGGCCGGAGCTATTGTGGTTTTCGCACAGGCGCTTCGTGCCGGTAAGTACCTCTGGATTGGTTTATTTCTCGCAGTGGCTGTTTTTTTCAACCCCATCCGACCGGTCGCCTTTTCTCCCCGCGTATCTCTGCTTGTGAATGCGATCACTCTGGTTCTGTTTATGGTCTCGCTAGGTCGAGGATTGAAGACAAAACCCAGGCTGTCCATCGCCTCCATCACGGACCGCACGCCCGGAAGCGAGTCGCTATGATGTTGCACGATACCCAAAACAGCCGGGCTTGATCCAGGTCCATCGGCCTACAGAAGAAGAAAGAATGGCGGCCGCCGCGACGATGAAGAACGCCTTTAACCACGCTGGGTCTGCACTGGCGGAACTGCAGGCGTCTTGAAGGTGAAGGGAGGCTCGATGACAGACACCGCAAAAGCTGGAACTATCATGATGCAAGCGGGCACGCTCATCCCGGAATCCCTGCGAGTAGAAGCCGAACCTTATTGGCATGGCTGGGAAATCATTCAAGGCTTGAATGGCGATATCCTGGATCGAAAGATCCGGAGAGCGGGCTGGAGCTTCTTCTTCATGGCTGAGAACATTCAGGCGATGGTATGGGGCTTTGTGGGTAAGAAAACCGTACGCAGAGCAGTGCAGCGAGTCTTGGGAAAAGTAAAACTGTCGAGGTTCAATTGCCTGGAAATAACGGAGATCTCTGCTCGACGTTTCCTGGGATTTCCCTACGTGCACCTCTCGGCTCACTCACGCCATTTCCAGAGAACCTCACTTCTACAACCGCATGCTGAACGAAGCCGAGCGGAAGAGGCTGCCGCGTGGTGCGTGGGGTAGTGTTAGAAGGGAACCAACAGTGAAGAAAAGTTTACGAGGCATGCGGAACCGGCCCACGGCATCGTTTGCCATCATCCGATACAACTTGCGGACCTATGAGCCCGGTGGCGTCATGGCCATACTTAAGGGGCGCGAGAAAGCCGAGGTGACGGTTCAGGACCTCGAGAGTGGACAGAGCAGAGAAGATTGCCTAGCCGGCTGGGGTTACTTCCTGGAGAAAACAGATTTGCGGCCCGGAATGGACCCGCAGAAGGCCACCTCTCTCCGGCAGATTCGTATGGATATCCGCGAATCTAAGAGCCTCTCCAGAAACTCCTGAGCAATGAGTTCATGCGGGGGCTTCCATGATCTGGAGGCCGAGTTTGGCTTATCGGATGGCGTTAGTGAACCCGCTGATCGCTACGCCGGGTGCGCTTGCGGCAAAGGCAGCGGGCGCGCCAGCCCGAACTTTGTTAGCATCCAGATCACTGGCCAAGCCGGATCGAACTCCCATCGCCGCATACTGAACTTGGACGATGCCGGATACTGGTGATGGTTGTTGTGCAACCCCTCGCCGCCGGTCAACCAGGCGACGCTGCGCAGGTTGGTGGCGGTGTTGTCGAAGTTCTTGTAGCCAGCGAAATGGCAGACGCTGTTGATGACGGCGCTGGCAAAGATGTATGCGGCCCCCTGCACGACGAACGTCACTGCGCCCAGCACCGGACCGACCCAGCCGCTTGCCAGCAGATGAAAGCCATACATGAATGCCGCCAGCATGATTCCCAGTCCCACCCAGCCACGCGAGAGGACCGCCTCGCTGCGAGACCGGGAGATGTCCTGCGTGTATTTCGCCACCACTTCCGGCTTGCCGGCTTCCTGCGCATAATAGACGGCATTCAGCAGCAGCACCTTCATGAGACCTTTCAAGTAGGGGCTGTGGGGATCGCCCTCTTCGTCGGTGAAGTGGTGGTGCTTGCGATGCACCGCCACCCACTCCCGCATGGAGATTCCGGTGAATAGCCAAATTTGGATTCGCATCAGCATGGCCACGCCTGGATGCAGCTTCAAGCCCTTATGCGCCATGGCACGATGCAGGTAGATGGTGGTGCAGAGACTCGACAACTGCATAGACGCGAACGCGGCGAGGATGGCAACGAGTATCGGAATCAACATTTTGCTTGAATTTTCCTGTAGGGGAACTTATGGGAAACTTTCCCCGAATGCTAAGACGCCCAAAAACCACTGAGAGAGACGCAAGAATTCTTCCGGCTTCGCCACCATTCTAGAGCACAACCGTGCGGGGAACGCTACAAAATCGCGAACCCTCGTTGCCCCGAAGGACAGTGACCGTCCAAGGCTTGAGTTGTGAAATCAGGTTCGGACCAGGAGGCCAGGGTTCGAATCCCCCAGGCAACTGTAGTGACCGCACACAACTTCAAACCACCTTACCAGGCTCAACTGTACGATGGTACTCGTCGATGGCATCATTCCACCGGCGAAGCTCTTTCTTGCTCAGCAGATGTTTATTGCCGTCCGTCACCATCCTGTCGGTACGCTTAAAAGCGTAAATGACGGCAGGATCCAGGCCCGTCTGGGGCATCGCACCCAGCACCGCGCGCTCGTACTCTTCGTCGATTAAAGGTACCGGCTTGTCCTCATCGGGATCAAAAAAAACCGGGTCATCTGGGCCAGGATAGCGGCCAAACTTCTTGCGAAACGCCTCAAGCTGGCGCTCAATGAGCTGTTGTCCTTCTGCGCTCAGGTAAATATGCTTATCCTCCGCTGCACCATTTTACTCCCTGGTTCAGCAAACGGCGTCGGTCTGCTTTCAGCAGAGCGTCGCAATGGATGCGCCGGATTTCCAGGCGGCGAACAAGCCGGAACCCGAGAAAAAGACCGGCGTTGTCTAGTGGAACAAAAAGCTGGCTGCTTCGCAGCGGCGGCCACCCTCTTCAGCGACTAATCTGGCTCTCTGCGAATCTTTTTTCGGGCCCGCTTGCGAGCCAAAGCCTGCTTCACCCGCCGCTTCTCGCCCGGCTTCAGGTAGTAGGAATGACGCTTCACTTCCTTAATGATGTCTTCCGCCTGAACCTTGCGCTTGAATCGACGCAGCGCATTCTCCAGCGATTCGCCCTCGTGCAGTTGAACTTCTGCCAAACTCACCACCCCCAAAAATAGAATTGGTCGATCACCGCTTCAGGATCCGTTCCTCGCTGAAGCCCTTGCCCGGCGGCTTCCTTTCACCAAGGCAAATACAGCTCACGAAAACTGGTCCATCTCGAAGCCCCATGCCTCCAACAGAGACTCGGGGACAAACTTGGAATTTCTGTTCCGCCAAGCCCACTCACGCAAGCTCTTGGATTGCACGTATTGTTCGGGCCGGAGCTTGAGTTCCTTCACCGCCTCCTCAAAAGCGGATGCCGTAGGAAGCAGCGGACCGAACGGCACCGGTTTGCCCCAGTTTGGATTACCTCTTCTAGCCATACTTTACTTCTTCTTTTTGTGTGCGACTTCTTAAGGCGACTCGGGTGATCGCGAACTGCCTTTTTCTCGCCCGCTCCTGAGAGGCGACTTCAAGTCACCTTGCCAGAATCAACTTTCCGCTGGTATTCGTCGATGGCGTCGTTCCACTGCCGCAGTTCCTTCTCGGTTAGCCGATGTTTGTTGCTCTCGGTCACGATCCTCCCGGTACGCTTGAAGGCATAAATGAAGGCTGGATTGATGCCTGCTTGTGCCATCGTCTCAATCATGTCCTGCTCATACTGTTGCGGGTTCAGTGGCACAGGCTCGTCCGCATCGGGATCAAAGAAGATCGGCTCGTCCGGGCAAGGGTCACGACCAAACTTCTGGCGAAACGCTTCAAGCTGGCATGCGATGGCCTCAGGTGCTTGAGCACTCAAGCGCATACGCTTGTGATCATGCGCCATGGGACATTTCTCCAGACGTCCATTTCCATCCTACACGGATCGGCAGAACAAAGGTGCGAATTCGACCCGACATAATCGAAAACAGGTCGACTGATAAACTCTTGCGCACGACACCGCAGACGTCCCGGCAATCGGCAAATGCTTTTTTGATGCGGAGCCCCCTCCTGAAACTGTCGCAGACTCTCTCGCGCTCGCATTTACCTGGCCGGATGAGGAGCGCCGAGGTTTATTATGGAGGGGGATTACAATTCTCTTTATGGGAGCTCTGATGGCAGGAAGGTCATCTTTCACCAAACGACAGAAAGAGCGCGCGCGACAGGAGCGGCAGGCCGAAAAGGTGCGAAAGAAAGCTGCGAAGAGGTTGCAGAAAAACGAACCCGCGCCTGCCCCAGGCCCGCGGGATCCAGCCGTGACCTACGATGATGAGGGCCAGCCCGAGGGCTTGGGCTTTCATGATTTCTAAGCGCAGGGTCCAAACTTAGGTAACCGATACATGAGGGGAAACCGACGCGTGCATCCGGCTGCCGGCGCGATAGCGTGCTATACTGAATCCAGCGCTAATCAGCCACGGCTCGCTTGTGGCGCGTGTCTAATCTGAAGTCCTGATCTGACTGCGTGTCCGTCTAACGCTTTCCGTTCTCTTTTCAGCGCAAATTTAAGAACGAGCGGCATCCTGCTTCAGTCGCGAATCGCACTCCTGAGTGTGCCTCGCGAGGCGCCCCTCCGGAAAGTACGATTCGAATGACAAGTTTCTCTGATATGCCTGTCTCTGCTGTTTTGCAGCAGAGGCTTACGGCAGCCCAATTCACAACTCCCACCCCGGTCCAGGCGGCCGGAATCCCTCCCGCGATGCGCGGCGAGGATGTTCTAGCCACGGCCCAGACCGGTACCGGAAAGACCCTGGCCTTTCTCATCCCGATTATCGATCGCTTGTTGAAGCAACCCTCCCGCGACCTGGAAGCCCTGGTTCTGGTGCCCACACGTGAGCTTGCCATGCAGGTTCATGCGCAATATGAAGCCCTCCGCGGCAAGCTTCCGCCGGCGGCGCTCGTCATTGGAGGCGTACCCGAAGGGCAGCAGATCCACGCCCTGCGCTCGGGGGCGCGCCTGGCCGTGGCAACTCCGGGAAGACTAGAAGACTTCCTCAGCCGCAGACTGGTGAGCCTCGGCAAGGTTCAGGTCCTGGTGCTCGACGAGGCCGATCGTATGCTCGACATGGGTTTCTTGCCGGCGATCCGCCGCATCGTCTCCGTATTGCCAAGCCGGCGGCAGACGCTGTGCTACTCCGCCACGCTGGAGGCCTCGGTGGCCGGGCTGGTGCATGACTATATGCGGAATCCCGTGCGCATCGAATTGGGATCGACCCTGAAGCCCATCGAAAGCGTCGAGTTGCAGGCATTTGAGGTGGCAGCGACGGAGAAAACCGATGCCCTGCGCAGTCTCTTGCATCTTGAACCGGGCCGCACGCTGGTGTTCGTGCGCACCAAGCGCGGGGCGGAGCGGCTGGCGAAGAGCCTCTCCCGCGCTGGATTCGCCGCGGCCATGATCCACGGCGACCGTTCGCAGGCACAGCGCACCGGAGCGCTCACCGGCTTCGAACAGGGCCGCTTCCGCGTGCTGGTGGCAACCGACGTGGCCTCCCGCGGCCTCCACATCCAGGATGTGGCGCACGTCATCAACTATGATCTGCCCAAGCTCCCCGAGGACTTCATTCATCGCGTGGGCCGCACCGGCCGCGCCGGAGCGCGCGGGCGCGCCTCCAGCCTGGTGTCGGGCACCGATTCCATTGAGCTGCGCAGCATCGAACGCGCGCTCAAGCTGCGCATCGAGCGCAAGCGCGTGACCCGGGGTGCAGCCGTGAGCAGGTGCCGCAACACCCTCACGACCCGCACGCTGACAGCAATGCCGGGCGAGCAATTCGCATGAAACCGGTTACTTTCGAGGGCGGCCGGCAACGGCAATGCATTGACGTATGCTGTCATTCGGCCTAATATTGAGCTCGAGTGCGTTGATTCTTCTCCCTCTTTCAGATCTTCTGAGCTAAGTCAGCCCATCTGAAGCTCGCCCACCTTAGCCAACCCGGTTCCCGCTTGACCACTGGTCCACAACGGTGCCGAGACCACAGGAGCCCTATGCAGGCGCGTCCGGCCAGCAAATACCACCTCAAAGACCTCTATCAGGAAATCAGCTTCTACGATCGCAAGATCGCGTACTGTCAGAATTTCGAGAAATTCGACTGCGAAGAAGAACGGTCAAGAGCAGTTGAAAAACTGGCGAAGAAGCGCAAGACGCTGGTTCAATCGGCGGCAGCAATGGCCAGCGCGGGCGTGGAGTGCGATCCCAGCCAGCTTCCGCGTTCGCTGAAGAATGCGGAGTCTGCGGCGTAAGCCAGGCGCAGGAACGAAACGTAAACGCAAGTGAATGCTCAACCACGTGCGTCGTCTGCTGGAAGCAGAGCCTGGCGACACACGCAAAGGAAATTCGAAATGAAAAAGATATTCGTTGGCAATTTCGCATTCAGTATGACCGAAGGGGAGCTTCGCTCCATGTTCGAGCCCCACGGTAAGGTAGAAAGCGTGACCATTGTGACCGACCGCGATACCGGCCGCTCGCGCGGGTTCGCGTTTGTCGAAATGACTGAGAACGGCGAGGCCGAAAAGGCGATCGCCGCCCTCAATGGTATGGACTCCGGTGGCCGTCCGCTCACCGTCAACGAGGCGCGACCGAAGGTGGAACGCGGCCCGCGCGGCGGCGGGTCGGATCGCGGCTATGCTCGCCAGCGGCGGGAACCTCGGTGGTAAAGCTTCCCGCCATCCTGCAGCCCAGCCCGCACGGGACTGCCAAGCGGCTGCGCAAGAGGATGGAGAGCGCTCCCGATATAGTGATCATGACTACGGTCGTCTGCTACCAGTGTGGGGCGAAGTTCTCCATTGCGCACCGTTCAGCGTGCCCGGACCAAGCCTTGGCCGAGCGCCAAGCAGCCTGGCTCGCAGACAAGTTCGTGTGGGATCACATCCAGGAAAACAGTCATCAAAGCTCGATCCAGTTGCCGGGATCTCGCGAAATGAAGTAATTGGACCCGGAGCCGCAGCCCAATTCCTTCGGCAGCATCCGCCAGGGGATACCACTGCAGAGCACAAAGATGATGCCCGCGAGGCCAGCGCGGTCTGACAAGCGCGGTCGCCCACCTTGCGGGTTGAACTGCCTCTCGCAATTCCACTGCCCCAACCCCAGCCATGTGAAGGTCTCCCAGCACAACAGAATGCTGGGCATCCCCTATCCGGTGGTGGCGAGCATGATGGGAGGGTCTGCGGCCACGGCGATCCGCATGGCGAAGCGCTACGGGCACATCGGAAGCCATGCCCTTCGCGGGGCTGCGGACGTTCTGGGAGGAGTGAAAATTCCTCCGGAGTCCCTCAAAAAGTCACCAAAGTCGCCGGAGGCCAAAAATATCGCTGTACAGTAAGTCTATAAAAAGAAATGGCTCCTCAGGTAGGACTCGAACCTACAACCCTCCGGTTAACAGCCGGATGCTCTGCCATTGAGCTACTGAGGAGTATGGTGACTGGCGCCGCCGAGCGGCGAGCCCATCACTTCGCTAGTTTATAGCACGGGTACAGGTGCGTCAAAGCTCGCCAGTCGCCGTGTCCTGAAATGGCACTCCCGCCCGCGACACCCAAGCGTCAGCGCTTCGTTTACACTGAAGCCTGCTTGCCGGTACGTTTCCCCGCTACGTTCGTCCAAGAAGGCTCAGAGGTGCGTGATGGGAGGAAATCGTTTGTGGAGCGCCATTTTCCTGCTGCTGATTGCCGCCGCGCTGGTGCTGGCGGATGACACTGGTTCCAATCCGGGCAGCAACCCCGCGTCAACCGCGGCACCCGCAGGCCCGCCAAGGGCCAAGGTCGATGTCGTGACCGACGATCTGCACGGTCGCAAGATCTCCGATCCCTACCGCTGGCTGGAGAACGGAGACAGCCCCGAGACACAGCAGTACGTGCGGGCGCAACTGGCGTACACGCGCAGCCTGCTGGATCCGCTGCCCGGCCGGGACAAGATTCACGCCCGGCTTACGCAACTGCTGAGCATCGGCAACCTGGGCACGCCGCAGGTCGGAGGCGACTGGTATTTCTACACCCGGCGCGAAGGCATGCAGAACCAGCCCGTCCTCTATGTGCGCAAGGGATTGAAGGGCGCCGACCGCACGCTGGTGGACGTGAACGCGCTGGCCGCCGACGGCACCGTCGCGCTCGACTGGTGGCAGATCTCTCACGACGGCAAGTACCTTGCCTATGGGACGTCTCCCAGCGGATCGGAAATGAGCACCTTGCACGTCGTCGAGACAGCTACCGGGAAGCTGCTGCCCGACACTATCGAGCAGACCCGCGCCGCCAGCATTGCCTGGAAACTGGACGACTCCGGCTTCTACTACACGCGCTATCCCAAGAAAGGCGATGTACCGGCAGAGGAGGAAAACTACCATCGCCGGTTGTATTACCACGCTCTCGGCGGCGATCCCGGCAAAGATCCGCTGATCTTCGAGCCCAAGGATCCGCAGGACTGGCCCAACGCCTCGCTTTCGAACGATGGCCGCTGGCTCACCATTGTCTCCGAGCAGGGCTGGACCAAAAGCGAGATCTACCTGAAGGACCTCCACTCCGACGCGGCGCCCGTCACCGTGATTACGGGCAAGAACTTCCTTTACAGCGGCGAAGTCTTCAATGGCGTGATGTACATCGTCACGAACGAGGACGCGCCGCACTACAAGGTCTTGGCCGCGCCTGCGGAGACGCCCGGCCAGAGCCATTGGAAGCCGGTGATCCCGGAATCGGAGGATGCCGTGCTGCAGGGGCTCTCCATCATCGGCGGCAAGCTGGTAGCCGAATATGAAAAGAACGTCAGCTCGCTATTGAAGATTTTTTCGGTCGAAGGCAAAGCGCTGGCGGAAGTGCCGCTGCCAGGCATCGGCAGCGTGGCCGGCATCGGCGGAGATTGGGACAGCCAGGAGGCATTCTTCGGCTTCCAGTCGTTCACCGTGCCGCCCACCATCCTGCATTACGACATGCAAAGCGGAAAGACGTCTTTGTTCGCCAAGGTCGATGCGCCCATCGATTCCAGCGGCTACGAGGTCAAGCAGGTCTGGTACAAGTCGAAAGATGGAACCCGCGTCCCCATGTTCGTTGTCAGCAGGAAGGGGCTGGCGCTGAACGGAAAGAATCCCACCTTGCTCTACGGATACGGCGGCTTCCAGGTAAGCGAAACGCCGGCGTTCAGCCGCGGCGTGTTTCTGTGGCTGGAAAACGGAGGCGTCTACGCGCTGGCAAACTTGCGCGGCGGCAGCGAGTTCGGTGAGGCCTGGCACCGCGCCGGCATGCTGGAAAAAAAGCAGAATGTCTTTGACGATTTCTCTTCCGCCGCCGAATACCTGATCGCGCAGAAGTATACCGACCGCGATCATCTTGCCATCATGGGAGGCAGCAACGGCGGCCTGCTGGTGGGAGCGAGCATCACGCAACATCCGGAGCTGTTCCGCGCCGCAGTCTGCCAGGTGCCGCTGCTCGACATGCTGCGCTATCAGAACTTCCTCATCGCCAAGCTGTGGATTCCGGAGTACGGCTCGGCGGACGATCCCAAGCAGTTCGACTATCTCTATGCCTATTCGCCCTATCACCACGTCAAGCCGGGGAGGCTATATCCGGCAGTGCTTTTCATGACCGCCGAATCCGATACGCGCGTGGATCCGATGCACGCCAAGAAAATGGCCGCGCTGATGCAGGCTGAAGCCAGGAATGGCGCCGACCGCAACCGGCCCATCCTGCTGCGCATCGAGCCCAAGGCCGGCCACGGACAGGGCAAGCCGCTCACCAAGCAGATCGAGGAAAGCACGGACATCTGGTCATTCCTGTTCTGGCAGTTGGGAGTAAAGCAGTAGCGCGTTACGGCCTGGGCTTGCCGTAGAGTTCCTGTTCGGAGAGAACGGGCTCGCCGGCAAAGACTTTTTCGCCTCTCGCGGCGGCGCCGAACATAGGACGCGCGCCGGCACGATGGGCGCGAAACCCATGAAGCCGATCGGTTGCGGCACATCGTCGTAGATGGCTTCCATACCGCCGCGGCGAAAGTAGGTTTCGTGCCAGAAGCCGGTTCCGCCGGAATCCTTGAGGAAGTTGAGCCACCACTGGCGATGCGGGTCGGAGCGCGTCCATTCGAGCAGCGAATCAACGTCGCGCCAATACTGGCGCATGCCGACGTGCATGGGGAAAAGCGAGTAAACGACGGTCTCGTGCCGCAGCAACCCTTGTGGCTGGGCGGCAACGGAGCTTGAGATTTTCGGCCCGAACCCGAAAAGCGTCTTGATTCCCGTGATCCGGTTCACCCGCATGCCCAGATAAACCACGACCAGATCGGGAAAGCCGGAAAGATCTACGGTTCGCCGCTCAACACGCGTGGGCACAACACAGAGATTCCGTAACCAGTCTCAAGGTTGGTTTTTTTCGCTGGGCTCCGCCCGCTGCTAGTGCGCGTCCTGCGGCGCGGTTGGCGCGGGCGCTACCGGCTTGGGCGGAACGAAGCTGCCGATATCGAGCGCGACCTTCCAGGTTCCATCGGGCTGCTTGCGCCACATGGTGACGTAGCTTCCCTTGCGAACGACGGGAGTGCCATCGGCGGACTTGTCGTGGATTTC
>Ga0335077_10010297_pt1 | contig 11631 bp, 8 predicted proteins | sample Lox_Sample_31_FD_207151 | JGI IMG/M metagenome (GOLD analysis project Ga0335077, IMG submission 207151) | Soil microbial communities from Loxahatchee National Wildlife Refuge, Florida, United States - Lox_Sample_3.1 | ecosystem: Environmental > Terrestrial > Soil > Wetlands | place: USA: Florida...
CCTGTGCCTGGATCCTGAGTGTCAACCGCTCAACGGCAAATGGGCGGCCGAGCGCTGGGACCGAGTCGTCGATTTAGGATTTGCCGGGAAAGTCGCGCGCGATCAGTGGAGTGCGGCGTTCGAGTGCGCAGTCGAGACAGTTCCGAAGCTTGAGGCGGATGGTTTTGCCCGCATGCGGCAAGTGTTATCTGAAGGCCTCGGTCATGTCGTCGACCAGTATGGCCTCGATTGGTGGGAGCTGATCTCGATTTGGTTTCACGAGCAAATCGAGCTGATTATCCGTCTCGAAAAACTTGCCGCGAGCATGCCGGAAAATAGCGAGCTATTCGTCACCCGCACGGGAATTCACGCCGAAATTTTGAGCAGTCTACAGGGCCGGTCTATACGGTGCTTCTCGACCCCCAATTCCATCCTTCATCGAACTGGTCACATTTGTAGTACTGCACGGAATTTCAATGTTTCTCAGCTGCTGCGAATCATCGGAGATAAATACGACGCAGGCTATGAACTCCGACGATTTCTGACGCATCGGCTGGTGCAGGCCCAAGGCGAAATCGTGCTATTGCCTGTCGCGCATGTGACTGCAGCAAGAATGGCGGTTGCGTATGCCGCAATGCTCAGGCGGCGAAAATTCCTGCTGGTTTCAACACGCCACAGCGGCTGGATTTCAGAGCGTCCGCAAAATGTCGCGGCCGCCAAGTTGGCCGCCTATGCTCACACAAAAGTTGACGATCAGGAGTATCGCGATTTGCTTGCGAATTGGCGTCGGCTTGAATCGGACTTGACCAAAACCACGGAGCTGAAAGTACTAACGGGTCTGGGAACGTTTGCGAATATCCCTAAGCTTCTGCGAAATGGTCTCGCAATCCGCAATGCATGGCTTCGAGTCTTTGCCCATGAACGCGTGAGTGCAGTGTTTTGCACCGACAACACCAATCCATACACGCACATTCCGCTTTTGCTTGCCCGCCGCCGGAAACTGCCAACCATCGCCTGTCATCACGGCGCGCTGGATGGCGGGTATTTGTTCAAACGCAGTCACGCCGATGTTGTGCTCGCGAAAGGCCGCATGGAATGGGACTACCTTGTGGACCGGTGCGCCGTTCCTGACGAAAAAGTTGAGCTGGGCGCTTACGCAATTCGACGGCAACGCGAATTCGCGTCCGCTGCCGAGAAACCCTCGATCATTTTCTTCTCCGAGCCGTACGAGCTTGACTATGGCCGCACGCAGCAAATCTATGCCGAAGTTCTTCCGCGATTGGCGGAAATGGCTCGCAGCATGAATCGCGAGCTGGTAGTCAAACTGCATCCGATGGAACGCGTGCGCGAAAGAAAAAAATTGGTCAACGCAACCTTATCCGCTCCGCAACGGTCACGAGTGAAAGTCATAGCCGGCTCGCTCTCTGAGGAGTTACTCGAGCGCGTGTTTTTCGCGGTCACCGTGCAATCCACGGCAGCTGTAGATTGCACGATTCGCGGCATTCCCACATTTTTGTGCGCCTGGCTGGACTATTCGCGTTACGGATATCTCGAGCAGTTCGTGAAGTTCGGTGCCGGGTTTCCGCTGCATTCACCGTCTGAGATCGCTGAACTTCCCAGATTGCTCGAAAGCTTCTCTCCCGTGCACATTCCAAATCTATGGCAGACGATTGCGGCGGAGAAACTCGACCAATTGCTGACCGGCCCGCTGACGATGGCTGCGGCAGGATGACTTTCGACAAAGAACTATGAGCTCAGGAACGATTCTGATTCGCGTCGACGCCAGTGCGGAAATCGGGACTGGACACGTGATGCGCTGCCTGGCCCTGGCGCAAGCATGGCAGGACTCTGGCCGTTGCGCGGTTTTTTTGCTGGCGCAATCGACCTCCGCCGTTCGCGCCAGACTGGCGCGCGAAGGTTGTGCGGTGATTTCAGTCGCCGTGCTTCCCGGCAGTATGGAAGATGCCAATCAAACCTCCGAATTCGCCCGGCGGTACGAAGTTGATTGGGTCGTGATTGATGGCTATAGTTTCCGCGCAGATTTTCTGGACACAATAAGCCGGAGTGGGCACAGGGTCTTGTGCATCGATGACGGCGGCGAACTCGACTACTACCCCGCCGATTTGGTTTTGAATCAAAACCTGAATGCAAACGAAAATTGGTATCGCCGCCGCGCTTCGCATGCGCAATTGCTTCTTGGTCCCGGTTATTGCCTGCTGCGTCGCGAATTTGCCCGATGGCGGGAATGGCAGCGAGAAATTTCCGCTTCGCCCTGCACCGCCCTCCTGACGCTCGGAGGCAGCCCTTCTGCCGAGATTGGGATTCGTGTTATGGAATCCCTCGGCCGAATTAACTTGAAGGGCTTTCAAATATTGTTTGCAGTCGGCGGAAGTTCCCGCGCGTTTGCGCAACTTGAAACTTGCGCGGCGCAGTTCGCCGACAAAATCAGCGTCCGCAAAGATGTGCAGGACATGACAGGGCTGATGGCCGCAGCAGATATTGCCATTTCTGCCGCAGGATGCACGTGTTGGGAGTTATGTTTTTTCGGGGTGCCAATGGTTTTGCTCGACGTCGCTCCCAACCAGACCCCTGTCGCGAAGGAACTGCACCGCCAAGGCTGCGCGGTACATTTAGGAACCGCGAACCAGGTCGAGCCGGCCGAGATTGCGAGTGCCATCGAGACGCTGCTGAGCTCGCAAAACATTCGCGAGTCGCTTTCTCAGCGCTGCCGGCAATTGGTTGATGGTCTTGGCGCACAACGCGTCGTCGCCGCGATGCAATCTGCGGCGCGCCGTCCAGCTTTAGCACGAAGCCATGTGGAGTCGGTGTGAAAATCGCAATCAACCAGCCGACCTATCTTCCTTGGGCTGGATATTTTGATCTGATCGATCAAGCGGATTTGTTCGTTCTCCTCGACAATGTGCAATTCGCCAAACAATCCTGGCAGCAACGCAATCGCATACGGACTGCCGCCGGCTTACAGTGGCTGAGTGTTCCAGTCGCATTCCGCGGCCACTTCGGGCAACTGATCAAAGATGTTGAGATTCGCGATCCGAATTTTTGTCACGATCAGATTCGAGCGATCGAACTTGCATATCGGCGGGCGCCTCACTTCGCGAAATATTTTCCGGCTCTGAAGCAGCGACTGCAAGAGCTCTCTAACGGGTTGCTGGTGGATTTAAACATCGGCTTGATTCGATTGCTGATGGACTTTTTGCGAATCTCAACGCCTCTGGTCCGCGCATCAACACTGAACGTCAACGGCAGACGGACGGAGTTGCTTGCGAACATCTGCGAGCGCGTCGGCGCAAGCGAATATTTGTCTCCTCTTGGATCGGCTGTATATCTTCTCGAAGAGCAGGAGATACTCTGTGCGCGTGGAATAACAATCTTTTTCCAGAACTATGAACATCCGCAATATCCCCAGCTTTACGCGCCCTTTGAAGCGTTTGCCTCAGTCATTGACCTCATCTTCAACTGTGGCGAAAACGCACTGGCGATCCTACGCCGCGGACGCAGAGAGCCGTATTCGGCCGCACAGCTGGCGCATTTGCAAACAGCTGCGAATGCCGCAAACGTCCTCGGCCGGGCATAAGTGAAAACATTGTCGCAAAAGGTACCAGGCCAAAAGCATTAGTTGCGGCTGCGATTCACGACTCACTAACATTCGAGCATCGTGCCTTCTGTACTCAATCCGGAGGCTGCGGCGAATTCTGTCGCGACATCAACCATAAGAATCGAGGACCGCTCGGTCGGTCCCGGTCAGCCTGTATATATAATCGCGGAGCTTTCGGCGAATCACCATCAGGAGTTCGATCGCGCCGCTCGACTGATCGAGGTGGCAAAACGAGCCGGCGCTGATGCAATCAAGCTGCAGACGTACACCCCGGATACCATCACAATCCCCTGCAGACGAAAGGAATTTCAGATCGGCGGCGGCACCCTCTGGGACGGCCGATCTCTCCACGAACTGTATGCTGAGGCGTTCACTCCCTGGGAGTGGCAGCCGAAGCTGAAGCAATTGGCCAATGCTGCAGGAGTCGCGTTGTTTTCGTCGCCGTTTGACGAAACTGCCGTTGACTTTCTCGAGGCAATGGAGGTTCCCGCGTACAAGCTGGCCTCATTCGAACTTGTCGATGTTTCTCTCATCCAGAAAATGGCGCGCACTGGCAAGCCGTTGATCATGTCCACTGGAATGGGTACGCCGGAAGAAATTGAAGAAGCAGTCGCGGCGGCGCGCAATGCGGGCGCGGCGGAAATCGCGTTGCTGAAGTGCACCAGCGCATATCCTTCGCCGCCGGAGGAGATGAATTTGCGCACGATTCCCGAACTCGCGCGACGCTTCGGAGTCCCAGCAGGACTGTCGGACCACAGCATGGGAATCGCTGTTCCGGTTGCAGCAGTCGCGCTCGACGCCTGCATTATCGAAAAACATTTGACGTTGTCGCGAGCGGATGGAGGTCCCGATAGCGCATTTTCGCTCGAACCCCACGAGTTCAAAATGATGGTCGAAGCAGTGCGCTTCGCGGAGAAGGCGCTCGGCTCTATCCAATTTGGACCGACCGAACGCGAGCAATCCAGCCTGACGTTTCGGCGCTCGCTCTTCGCTGTAGAAGAAATCAAACGTGGCGAACAATTCACCAGCAAGAATGTGCGTTCCATCCGTCCCGCGCACGGATTGCACACCCGCTATTTGCCGGAGATCCTGGGTCGGCATGCAACATGCGACATCGAAAAAGGCACTCCGCTTGATTGGTCCCTGATAAGCACCTGAATGCTCGCGCCAGCGAACCCAGCTTGGCATATCGCTGTGAACCTGAGCTGCACTATCCTCGAAAACTGAAGTGTGCTCTCGGCCCAAAACATGAGTGCTGCCACCAATATCGCTCAGCCGATATTTTCACCGGCCTTGATTCCTCCGGTCGATGAGTTCCGCAGTTGCATGGGCAGAATTTCGCGGCAATCGTCGATTTGTTTTGCCGGATCACTTTTCGCCGCCGCCGCCGGATATTTTTTCAAGGTCTACCTCGCGCGCGCGCTCGGCGCAGAGGCACTCGGGCTCTACGCGCTCGGAATGACGATTGTTGGATTCGTCGGCGTGTTTAATTCGCTCGGCCTTCCCACAGCCGCGGTGCGATTCGTGGCGGCATATGCGGCCAAGGGTAATCCCGAGAAGCTTGCGAGCTTTCTGCGCGGAAGCGTGACGCTCCTATCGGCGCTGAACCTTGCATTCGCGTTTGTGGTGCTGCTTGCAGGGCCATGGATTGCAAGCCGCTTCTATCATTCCCCCAGACTGGACCGTTACCTCTGGGCCTTTGCCGTGATCATGGCTGTGGGGGGCCTCAACCTCTTTCTTGGTCAGGTGATGGCTGGTTATCGCGATGTCGCACGCCGCACGATTATTACAAGTTTCATAGGCACGCCGGCGAACATAATGATTGCCGTGGCCTTGATCAGTCTCGGTTTCGGCCTGACCGGGTACTTGGTGGCGCAGGTTATCAGTTCGCTGCTAATCCTTTGTTTGTTCATCGCGCTGGTCTGGAAACTGACGCCGGGCAGCGCACAGAAAAAATCGACCTTGTATTTCGAGCGGGAGGTTGTGACCTTCTCAATGGCCGCTTACGGCATGGCCACGCTGCAGTTTGTCCTTGCCCAAGCCGACATGGTCGTGCTCGGGCACTATTTAGAAGCGAGTCTGGTTGGAATTTACGCGATAGCTATGGCTCTGGTCGGCGTCGTGCCTGTGGTACTCGACTCGGTGAATCAAATTTTTTCGCCGATCATTTCTGAGCTGCATGCGGCAGAAAATCGCATGCTCCTGCAACAACTTTATTCAACTCTGACCAAGTGGATACTGATTCTGACCTTTCCGCTCGCGCTCAGCATGATTGTTTTTGCGGGCGGATTCATGTCGATTTTCGGCGCTGGATTCCGCTCCGGCGCCGCAGTCCTCGTCATTGGGGTCATCGGTCAAATTGTGAACTGCGCAGTGGGATCCGTCGGCTTTCTGCTGCTCATGTCCGGCAACCAGACCGAACTGCTCCGCATTGAGGCGGTGAATGCCGCGTTGCTTGTGGGCTTGAATGTGTTTCTGGTTCCGCGTTTCGGAATTGCCGGGGCAGCGGTTGCGGCGACGTTAACGGCGGCAACGACGAACTTGTGGGCACTGAAGTCGGTGCGCCGGCTACTCAAAATTTTTCCCTACCATTCCGGATATTTCAAACTCATAGCACCGGCATTTGGAGCCGCGCTGGGCCTCGTCGCGCTGGCGCGGGTCTGCGCAGGCTTTGCCCGGCAGTGGGAAATCGCAGGCACGGGCCTGGTGCTTGCCTATGCAATCTTCGGCGGAACAGTTTTCTTGTTCGCATTGGACCAGCAGGACCGTACCCTCGGGAAATTGGCCTGGTCCCGGCTAACGCTCGGGGTTCGCAAACTCGTGATGGCCTAAAAATATGAACACAAGAATGATTGCCTTACCGAAAGAATTGTGCGAAGCGGCGGAACAGAAATTTTCAGCCAGGTTCAATTCAGTATCCGAGCTGTTGACCGCGCTGCTTACTGAACTGGTTCGAGAAGACGCAACGCGAATGGACGAACGCGAGCAGCAGGTCATCGAAGAACGGTTGAGGGCCCTGGGATACGTGTAAGCGGAATCGTAATGTCATTTTGGAGACCAATGCAGATCAGTTCTCATTAAATCAGGCGAAAGATGGTCGAATTTATCCAGAATTTATTTCGGGCTCGTCGCCAGTCTCCTGGATTTGTTTTCTCCCGGCCACTAGTCGCGATTCAAAGCGACGATTGGGGGCGTGTGGGGATTCGCGATCGCGAAGGATACGAGAATCTTCGGCAAAAGGGAGTCCATCTCGGAGAGCACGTCTACGATCAGTATTCGCTCGAGACCGCCGACGATGTAACCGCGCTCGCTTCGACTCTTTCCAGGCATCGCGATTCCGTCGGACGCCCCGCGTGCATGGTAATGAGTTTCTGCGCTGCGAATCTCGATTTCAAAAAAATGAAAATGGGCGGATTCAAGCACATTGAGCTGCTTCCGCTTGCGCAGGGACTTCCAGGCTCCTGGTCGCGCGCGGGATTATTCGAGGCTTATCGCTCCGGCATTCGCTCTGGAGTTTTTTATCCCGCCATGCACGGTCTGTCGCATTTTTGTCCGGTTGCGCTGGAAAACGCTCTCGCCAGCAGCAACGAACGGCGGGAAATGTTGCGAATCTTCTGGGAAGCCGAGACGCCTTACATCTATTGGCGCATGCCCTGGATTGGCTACGAATACTGGAACCCGGAACCGCCGCACGCGGGTTTCTTATCCGCGCAGCTTCAGCGGGTACAGGTCAGGAAAGCTCGCGAATGTTTCTCAGCATTGTTCGAGATGAACCCGGTTTCCGCCTGCGCGCCCGGGTATTTTTCCAACCGCGATACGCGTCGCGCGTGGTCAGAAATCGGAATTCGCGTCGCGCAAAATGGCAGCGGCGACGGACTCCACGCCCCATACATCGACCAATTCGGCATCCTGCAACTTCACCGCACAATTGACCTTGAACCAAGCCATCGTGAGCTTGATGTCAATAAATACTTGGAGATTGCCGGTAACTGCTTTGCGCTCGGCTTGCCGGTAATTATCTCCACCCACTCGGTGAATTTTCATTCAACGCTCAAGGATTTCCGCACATCATCGCTCGCGGCGCTCGATTCACTGCTCACGGCACTTGAATTGAAATATCCAGAGTTGCTGTACGTCCACGATCAAGACCTCTATGGAATCGTGACCGAAGGCGTATTTAATAGTCAGAACGAGCGCGTCACTGTAGTTGCGAAGCAGGACTGGAACCCGCGGGTCGCGCCCCAGGCGGCGCTATGATGCGTCCTCGATCTCTCGTCCTGATCACGATTGATTGCCTGCGTGCTGATCACGTTGGCTTTGTGGGACCAGCTTCGACGACTCCTTTTCTCGATTCGCTCGCCGACGAGAGCTTTGTTTTTCACAACGCAATCGCTGCCGGCATTCCGACCTATTACGCTTTGCCTGCGCTTCTCGCTTCGCGATATCCGCTCGCTTTAGGCCGGGATGTAATCGGAATTGCTCCCGGCGAAAACACGCTGGCAACCGAACTGAAGACATCCGGATTCAACACCGCGGCTTTCGTCGCAGCCAACCCGTATATTTCTCCTGCATGGGGTTACGACGGCGGTTTTGATGTCTTCCGGGATTTCTTAAATGGAGACGCTAAGCCTATCGCTGAAAAGGCACCCGCGAAGCTTCGCACGAATGGCAATCGTATACTTTCCATCGCCTGCCGCACGCTTCCATTGCTCGGCGCAGCTTACGACGAGCTGTATTTTCGTTACTGTCAGCGAAGCGCTCACTCTCGTGATTATTCAGCGGGCAACGAATCCTTCGATGCATTGAGGCAATTTCCCTCAGCCGGTGTGATCGTCGATGCCGCCATTTCGTGGCTGAATGAGCAGTTCAGCACTCCCTTTTTTCTTTGGCTTCATTTCATGGATCCGCACGCGCCTTACTACCCTACAGAGGAAGCGTTGGCCGAAACCGGGCACAGTGACATTAGCCCGGCCGAAGCAAAATATCTGAACTCCTACTGGGCAAGAGGCGATGTCGGTCTTGAGCGGCTGAAAAACAAACGCGACGCAGTTGTCGCCCTCTACGACGCCGGAATTCGCTTCGTCGATTTGCAGATTCAAAGACTGACGCAAAGATTGATTGCCCTGGACCGCTGGAATGATTGTGTGATGGCTGTCACCGCCGACCATGGTGAAGAGTTTCTCGATCATGGCGGTAGATTTCACGCGCCAGTGAAGTTAAGCGAGGAATTAATACGCGTTCCATTGCTGTTACGAGTTCCGGGAATTTGGGCCCGGCATGATTCGGCGGAACCGTTCGGCATGATTGATCTTGCTCCGACCTTGCTCGATGCACTCGAAATCCCTGCACCTGCGAATTTCCGCGGATCCAGCTGCTGGCGCGAGCTTGTCGCGAATAGAAGCTGGAATCGACCAGTTTTTACCGAGTGCGCCTACGGATGCACCAACCCCTTCGACCCTGAAAAGCGCCTTGGCGCGCGGCTACTTGCCGTTCGCAAGGGCGAATACAAGCTGGTTATGAATTTTGCTTCGGCGACAGACGAGTTGTTCCACCTCAAGTCAGATCCGAACGAACTCATGCGGCTGCCGGAAAAAGTTGCAAAGGATGTTCGCAAGGAGTTGCTGCAGTGTGCGAAGAAGCATATCGCAAAATCGGGCCAATCGCGGGATTTCGATCTTCGCGGGGCTGCGCAGGTGGAGCAATTCCGGCTTAGCGCGACGAATTCAGCGGCGCTCGGGCCGAATTAGGCGAGAGCACGCATCAAGCTGTATGAAACCTATCCGCATTCTGGTCGATAGCTTTGCCGACGACGGCTTGCCAAACGCGCAAATGGGCAACGCTCGCGAGATCGTATCTCGTTTGGATCCCGGGCGCTTCCACGTGAGCATGTTTGTATTGCGCAGACCGGATACGCGAATCTTTGCCCGCCCCAATACCCGGCTCATTCAGCTTCCCGAAAAGCGGCAGACGGTCAGGATTCTGCGCGAATTCTTATGGGGCGATCACCAGCTTCTCTTTTATATGAAGTCTTCTCCCGCAAGCCACTGGTATTTGAGCTTGCGACGAAGATGGAATGACCGCCGCACTACGATCGGCACGATTGAATCTCAATGTAATGGCAGGGACGAACCCACGATTGCGCCGGAAGCAATTCGGCTGTGGGAACAAACCATTCTTCGCTGCGATTATTTGTACAGCAACGCCGTTTCTGCGCAAAAAAGTCTCCAGCGCGAATATGCCCTGGAAAGCGAGATCATTCCGACCGGGGTGGATACGCACGTCTTCAAACCGGATTGGAACCGGCCACGCAGCAGTCGAGCACAGGTCTTGTTCGTCGGATCGCTCCGCACTTACAAGCAGCCGCAGGTCGTGGTAGAAGCTGCAGCTCGCTTTCCTGAAGCTGATTTCCGGCTCGCAGGCGATGGCTCGCTCGCAGCAGATCTTCGTAACTTCGCGATCGAACGCCGTTTGAGCAATGTCTCGTTTCTCGGCATGCTCTCAGCCGAGCAGCTTCGCGAGGAATATCAAGCCGCAGACATTTTTCTTTTCCCGTCCAAATGGGAAGGCTCGCCGAAAGTCATCCTTGAGGCGGCGGCGTGCGGATTGCCTGTCATCGTGCGCACCGATTATTCACCTGAAACCGTGAAACATGGCTTGACTGGCTATCAAGCCGGTTCCAATGAAGAAGTTTTTTCTTACCTCGACTGTCTGCTCAAAAATCCCGAACTGCGGCAACAGCTTGGCAGAAACGGAAGACAGCTCAGTGAAAAGTATGATTGGGACCGGATCACTCTTCAATGGGAGAGCGCTTTCACACAACTGGCTCAACAACGTTGCGCGAGGAAAGCATCTTGACGAGTTCTTTCTCAGTTGCTGCCACGATTGAAGAGGTTCCACACCGGCAGCGGGAGCCCGAAATCCTTGCGCTCACTCCGTTTTATCCCTCCGCACAATGTCCGTCGCAAGGCAGATTCGTTTCTGATCCCATCGGCCGCATGAAAGATGTTGGAGTTTCCAACCAGACGATTGCGGTCCAGCCGTTTTATCGCGGCCACGCTCGGTCCGCCGAACATATTCCGGCAAAATGGATGAGGCATTTCTCTGTCCCGGGCAATTGTGGACTCCCGTCCGCAGGCGAATTTCTCGCAGCTCACCTCATGAGAACGCTCAGGCAACGCTCGTTTGGTCCGTTTGATCTGATCCACGCACATGCCGCGCTGCCCTGCGGGCACGCTGCGGAAATTCTCAGCAATCGCCTGTCAATCCCGTTCGTCGTGACGGTCCATGGGCGAGACGCATTTTTTATCCGGCAAACCGGGCCAGTCGTCAGTCGCTGGTGTTGCCGCGTTGCAAAAAATGTGTACCGCCGGGCACGGCGGGTGATTTGCATTAGCGAAAAGGTGCGCAGTGAAGTCCTGAACGAAGTTCAGGCAAACACGGTTGTCGTTTACAACGGAGTTGATCCGGAATTTTTCTCGCCTGCGCCGGAGTCGCACTCGCGCCAGATCGTTCTCAGTGTTGGAAACCTGACCCCAACCAAGCGGCACGCGCTGTTGCTGCGTGCATTTGCGCGAATAGCGCTTTCCGTTCCCAATTGCTTTCTCGAGATCATTGGCGACGGACCCGAACGCGCAACGCTCATTCGACTCGCAGATGAGCTGAGAATCGCTAACCGGGTGCAATTCGCGGGACGACAGAGTAGAGACTGTGTAGCCAATGCAATGCGCCGCTGTTCCGTCTTCGCTCTGCCTAGCTCGTATGAAGGACTAGGTTGCGTTTACCTTGAGGCCATGGCCTGCGCTAAATCGGTAATTGGCTGCTGGGGCCAAGGAATTGATGAGGTTATTGAGCATGCTAAAACGGGCTTGCTCGTAGCACCCGAAAACGAAGACGAGTTGACCGAATCGCTTCAGATGCTGCTGCAAAATGAAGAATTGCGGCGTCGCATGGGAGCAGCCGCGCGCAACCTTGTGCTTCAAAAGTTCACGCTCGATCATCAGGCGCAGTCTTTAGCGCAGATCTATCGCGAGTGCATT
>Ga0335077_10010298_pt1 | contig 11631 bp, 9 predicted proteins | sample Lox_Sample_31_FD_207151 | JGI IMG/M metagenome (GOLD analysis project Ga0335077, IMG submission 207151) | Soil microbial communities from Loxahatchee National Wildlife Refuge, Florida, United States - Lox_Sample_3.1 | ecosystem: Environmental > Terrestrial > Soil > Wetlands | place: USA: Florida...
TCTTGGGGGCGAGCCGCTGGGCCAGATGGCATTTGTCGCAAGCCACCAGGGCGTGCTTGTTGGTGAGCGGGTAGCCGGTGGTGTCATGCGAAAAGCCGGGAGTGACCGTCCACTTCCCGGCATCGTGGCAGGCGGTGCAGTCATGATTGAGCGCGCCGCGATGGATGTCCTCGTGGCAGCTGGTGCAGGTTGGCTCGAGCCCGGTCCAGCCGCCGGGCGTCTTGCGGGCGCTCAGCTTCGCGGCAGGAGAGGCCATGAATCGCGCGGCGTGGCACTCGTCGCATGGCGCGTCGGCGTGGCGCTGCAGGAGGGGCCAGCCGGTTCGGCGGTGGTCGAAGCGGTCGCGGGAGCCGTCGGGCCACTTGATGAGCTGGAAGTCCTGGCCGGCGTGATCCGGATGGCAGCTGGCGCAGCTCTGCCCCTTCACGTCCTTGCTGCCATGGAAGCCGCGGTCCCGGTCGGTGAGCCATGCGATGTCCTTGTGGCAGGCCATGCACCGCGCCGGCATCGCCTCCTTGCCGCCCCCATGGCAGGTAGTGCACTTGAGCGTGCCCTCGAGCTCGCTGTGCGCCCGCGCGAGCGGGCCGGGAGAGACCTGGGCGGCCAGCGGTCTGCCTTCCCCTGCTACGAGGCCGGCGACTACCACGAGCCCAACCGCCAGCCCCCGTGCCCGTCGCCCCATCACCAGAACCAGGTGGCTCCCATGGCGACCACAACCCCGACGTGCACCAGGACCGCCGCCAGCGCAGCCAGGGCAAACGGACGGTGGGCCACATGCCAGAAGCGGAAGATGGACCGGGTAGCGGTGAGCAGGCGGGCCTGTTGGGTCAGGGCCATTTCCCGAGTACCGAGCCTCACCACCTCGCGGACCATCCGGCGATCCAGAGCGGCACCGTCGCCGTGCCGGCTGCGGCAGATGCGGCGAAGTGCCCGGGCGGCCCGTCGCCGCGTCAGGTCGTCCTGGACCGTCAGCCAGAGGGCCTTCAGGAAGCCGACGCCTTCCAGCGGGGTGGGGTCGGACCGGAGAATCGACTCCACCTGGGCGGCCGGGATGCCTGAGGCCCGGATCACCTCGGCCAGCAGCCGCCGGCGTTCGGCGGCGATCTCCTCGGCGCTGAGCTCGAGGCCACTCGCGCTTCGGGGGATGTGCACGTACAGGTACCGGCCGACGATGCCGCTGGCACAGACCACCATCATGGACCAGTAGCCGAGCCCGATCAGTCCATCGAAGCGCCAGGCCGCGTGGATGGCGCACAGAACGGGAATGAGCAGGGCCAGGGAGACATGGACGTCGAGCCACGCGGACATCCGCCCGGTCCAGGCCAGCCAGCGGTACTTCTTGCGGAGCGGATAGAGCCAGAGAAAGACGAAGATGAGCAGCGTCGCGATGCCGGCGGACTGGCCGACATAACCGGATGGGCGGAGCCACGGGTGGAGCGGGGAGCGGACCCGCTCCTCGGGCGGAGCGAGGTAGTACGACGCCCCCAGCGCGCTGCCCAGGAGCATGAGCCCGATGACGACAAAGACCGGCGTCAGGGACTCTCCGGCTCGAGCCGGCTTGGTCTTGTCAGTCTGGGCGGCGGGCCCCGACGGTCTGGGCGCACCGGGCAGAGGGCGAGGCTCAGATGTGCGTGCGACCGGCTTGGGGGCAGAGGCCGGGCCCGACGCCGCGAGGTTGAAGGGGCGCATTGCTGATACGGGTCCTGTGATCTTGGAGAACGCGTTGGCTGCTGGCGGCCCATAACCGGGCACAAACCATGCGAGGCGCTAAAGGTACAAGGGTCACTCTCGGCTGCCGTGTGCTAATTGATGAGATAGCGGCAGCAGCCTCCGTGACTCGAGTCACCTCTCTCAGTCGATGATCCTGTACATTGCAAGTTCAAGTGGTGTATTGCGTTTCATGAATTTCGTCACCTTGGGCATATGCTGATCTACCTGGCCTTCGGACTGCTGCTGCTGCTGGCCGTTGTCTCCCATGTCTTTCGCCACGCCCAGAAGGAACGGGTGGCGAAGGAGAACGCGGAGCGCGCGGGGCTGGGCTCCGAGGGGGCGCGGGCCCAGCATCCCCACATCGACGTAACCTGGTGCATCGGGTGCGGCGCCTGCGTGACTGCCTGCCCGGAGGGAGACGTGCTGGCGGTGCTGGGGGGGAAGGCGGCCCTGGTGAATGGTCCCCGCTGTATCGGCCACGGACTGTGTGCCGAGGCGTGCCCGGTCGGCGCGATCGAGATTGTCATGGCGCCCCCCAGCATGACCGCCGACATGCCGCAGCTCTCGCCGGAGTACGAGACCAGCCTCGAGAATCTGTTCATCGCTGGAGAATTGGGCGGACTGGCGTTGATCAAGAACGCAGTCAACCAGGGCCGCGAATGCATCGACCACATCGCGAGCCGGGTCGGGGCGCTGCGCCGACGGCGGGTGGGCGAGATACTGGATGTGGCCGTCGTCGGAGCCGGGCCGGCCGGTTTATCCGCGTCTCTGCGGGCGATCGAGAAGGGCTTGTCATGCATCACCATCGAGGCCGAGGAGTTCGGCGGAACGGTGGCCAAGTATCCGCGTCAGAAGCTGGTGATGACGAGTCCGGTGGAGTTTCCGTTGTACGGAAAGTTCAAGAAACTGGAGATCGGTAAGGAAGAGCTGATGACGTTCTGGAAGAAGGCGGCCACCAAGGCGGGGCTCAAGATCCGTGAGCAGGAGCGCGTCGAGCAGATCCGACGGGAGCCGGATGGCGCGTTCACGGTCGAGACCTCCAAGGCGAAATATCGGGCTCTGACCGTGGTCCTGGCCATCGGCCGCCGCGGCTCCCCGCGGAAGCTCGATATCCCGGGTGAAGACCTCCCCAAGGTGATGTACAGCTTGATCGAGGCCGAGGCCTATACCGGCAAGCGAATTCTGGTAGTCGGGGGAGGGGACAGCGCGGTCGAGGCGGCGATGGGTCTCGCGTACCAGAAGGGCAACAAGGTGACGCTCTCCTACCGTAAGGATGTCTTCAGCCGGCTCAAGGAGCGGAACAACCAGCGGATTCGGGAGTGCATGCGGAGCGGCAAGGTGCAGGTGATCTTCAACTCCCAGCCGACCGAGATCCGGCCCAACTCGGTGGTGTTGGAGGTAGCGGGTGGGGAGCGGGAGTTGCCGAACGACTACGTCTGGATCTTCGCGGGAGGCACGTCGCCCAATGCGTTCCTCACCTCCATCGGGGTCCAACTGGGGCGGACGGACCTGAGCGCGACAGCCAGGGCAGAGGCGCGCGAAGTCGCCTGAGGCCGTATATTTGATCCCGGGTTACGCCTGGAGGATCGAATGAAAGCCGGACACAAGTTTCTGATCGGTGCCGCGATCATCGTGGGGGGAGTCTCCCTCCTCATGGCCCAGGGCTTCAAGCAGTTCGGGCAGTATTCCCTCAAACCTTCCGAGCTGGCAGAGCGCGTCGCGCAGGATCCCAGTCTCTACAACACCGGGCTCAAAATGGAGGCGAAGGTGGTTCCCGGCTCGGTCACGCGGGATGTGGCCTCACAGACGATCAACTTCAAAGTGAGCGACGGCGCGCAGACCTACCCTGTGACCTACCACGGGCTTGCTCCCGACACCTTCACCGACCAAAAGGACATCGAGGTCGTGGTCGAGGGCAGGCTGCAGCGGGACGGCGTGTTCCATGCGACGACGCTGCTCGCCAAGTGCGGCTCCCGGTATACGGGCGAATACAAGGAAGGCAAGCGGGTCTAGGTCGAGGTTGGCTGCACGCAGACGAGGGGTGGGGCGCGCCAGCGACCCACCCCTTCGCGTTTTGGCCCCGGGTGATCGCTCGTTGATCGACTGCGGTGGCCAGTCCCACCGCTTCTACGCTGGGAAGTCCCTGTTGAGATGAGGGAAGCTTCATCTGCCGTTCCGCGTCCTTTCAGCGCCGTCGTTTGATCCTTGGGCACGAGGGCGGGGATCTCTGGCCTCGCGCCCGGAGCAGGAACTGCAGAGGGTGTTTGGTCCTTGCGGGGTGGCATCTCTCCTTGGCCGCCCTCTGTGAGGTGGTTGATGTGCTTCGACGAGAGGGGACGATGCTCTCGCCCACAACGAGCTTGAAGACGCCAGCCTCACCGTTGGGAGGAGACCCGCCGGGCGGGGTAGCTCGCTGCGGCCATCTCAGGTGGTCATGCTTGTTTGCCTCCCGGGTCCCATGAAGCGAGTCGACCGCCGCACTTTCCTGAAGCGAGTCGGAGCGTTGTCGGCGGCGACGGCCGCCTCCGCCATGGTGCCGAGGGCGCCGCTCGCGGCCAGCATCCTCGGGCCTTCCGCCAAGCAGTCGACGGATCGGGCATGGAAGCCGGCCCCCTGTCGCTTTTGCGGCGTCGGCTGCGGATTGCTGATCGCGGTCGAGAACGGCCGGGCCGTCGCCGTGAAGGGCGATCCCGATTCCCCCGTGGGCCAGGGTTCGGCGTGTGCGAAGGGCTATTTCTCGGTGCAAGCGCTGTACGGGACGGACCGGATCACCCGCGCCCGCGTTCGGCGGGGTGGCTCCCTCGTGGAGGTGCCCCTCGCCGAGGCGCTTGACCTGGTGGCGAGCCGGCTGCGCGACACCGGTCGCCGGTACGGGAAGGACAGCGTCGCGCTGTACGGATCGTCGCAATGGTCCATCACGGACGCCTACGTCGCTTCAAAGCTGTTCAAGGGCGGGCTCGGCACGAACAACATCGAGACCAGCACTCGCCTCTACGCCGCCAGCGCCATGGCCGGTCTCCAGACCAGCTTCGGCCTCGATGGGGCGATCGGCGGGTACGAAGACATCGATCACGCTGACGTCTTCGTGCTGTGGGACATCAACTTGGCCGAAACCGACCCGGTCCTGTTCTCCCGGATCCTGGACCGCAAGCGGCTGAACCCTGCCGTCCAGATCCTCGACGTGTCCTGCCGGACTACGCGGACCAGTTACGCGTCGGACCGCACGCTGTTGCACGTGCCGCATGCGGCTCTGGCGATAGCCAACGCGATCTGCCAGGAGATCGTGGCCAGGAACTGGGTTCACCACGAATTCGTTGATCAGCACGTCGCCTTCAAGCGCGGTGCGACGAATATCGGCTACGGTCTCACCGACAGCGGCCTGACGGAGGCCGTCAGCGATGCCACGTGGAATGAATACGTGGCGTTCCTCGATGCTTACCAGCCGGAGCGCGCTCAGCAGCTGTCAGGCCTCTCGGCCGCCAGCATCCGCTGGCTGGCGTCGGTCTACGCCGACCCGGCTCGCAAAGTGATGTCGATCTGGGGCCGGAACTTGAACCAGGATGTCCGCGGCACCTGGGTGAACAACCTGCTCTACAACATTCACCTGCTGGTTGGCAAGGTAGGCTCACCGGGGAACAGCCCGTTCTGTACCACGGGGCAGCCGAGCGGTGGGGCGGCCGTGCACGATGCGGGCAGCCTGACGGACACCCTGCCTGCCGGCGTGGTCCAAGACGAGGCGGACCGGCGGCGGGCCGCGCACATCTGGGGTGTGCCTATCGGCACGCTCGACCCCCGGCCCGCCGCGCCGGGACTTTCAATGTTCCGCCGGGTCGAACGGGGCGACATCCGGTTTCTCTGGATCATGGGGACCGACCCCATGGTCAGCCTGCCGAATCTCGATCGCTATCGCCGCGCCGCGGCCGAGGGTGGCTGTTTCGTCGTCGTCTCCGAGGCTTATCCCACTCCTACGACGGAGCAGGCCGACGTGATCCTTCCCACCGCCATGTGGCTCGAGCGGGAGGGTCTCTATGCGAACGTCGAGCGTCGGGTGCAGCACTTCGAGCGCATGCTGTCCCCGCCGGGCGATGCGGCCGGCGATGCCTGGCAGCTGATCGAGGTGGCTCGTCGCCTGGGGCTCGGCAAGCTGTTCCCCTACGAGGCCGCGACGCACGTCGAGCAGCTCTGGGAGGAGTACCGGCGATTCCATGCCGAGCCGCGGGACGCACTCCCATCGATTGCGTCGCTGCGGCGGCAGGCCGGGATTCGGTGGCCCTACCCGGGTGGCCGGGAGACCGGCTGGCGCTACAACACTGAGCACGATCCCGCGGCCGATCCAAGCCGGGGCGGGTTCGACTTTTACGGCCACACGGATCATCGGGCCTGGATCTGGCTCCGGCCCTATGAGCCTCCGGCAGAGGCACCGGACGGGCGGTACCCCTTCTGGCTCACCACCGGCGCGGTGCTGGAGCAGTGGGGTGCAGGCTCGATGACGCAGCGCATCCCTGCGCTCCACCACGCGCTACCGCATTCCTACGTGGAACTCAATCGCGAGGATGCGCGCGAACTAGGCATCCGCAATCGGGAACTGGTCCGCCTCGTGAGCCGCCGGGGATCGCTTGAGATCGAGGCTCGAATCGAATACCGATCTCAGCCGCCACGCGGGCAACTCTTCGCCCCCTACTTCGACGAGGCGCGCCCGGTCAACATGCTCACCCTGGACGCCTGCTGCCCACTCTCCCGGCAGCCCGATGCCAGCAAGTGTGCCGTGCGCGTGGAGCGGCTGTCACCGCCGAGCGGGGCATGAGCGCCAGAGAGACGAAATGGGGGCGCATCGCGCTCCGGCTGTACCTGGCGGCCTCGGCCGTCACGGCCGTCGCCGCGATGGTGATCGCGCTGAAGCGCGTGCCCCCCCCGCCGAGGCCAGATCTGGCGCCCCTCCTCATCCGGCTGGTCCGATCTCCTGCCGAACCGATTCCGGCGGAGGCTCAACTGTTCCGGCTCCGTCCGGATATGCTCCCGATCGAGCCTGACGCGCCGCGGGACCGCGCGGCGCATCCCCGCACCTGGGCGCTTTTCCGCTTTCTTCGAGCCTATCCAGGAGCTCCGCCTCGGATTCCGCACGGCCTCAGCCCGGACGAGTACCGGACCGATGCCTGCAAGCAGTGCCATGAGCGGGGAGGTTACTCCTTGCGATTCGCCGCCTACGTGCCCCTGACCTCGCATCCCGACATGGGGATGTGCCTCCAGTGCCACGTCGGAGAGGACTCCGTCCTGGGATTCGCCGATCCCGACGCCGATCCCAATACCCGGTGCACCCAGTGCCACGGCCCCGCCGGTGGTCCCGTACGCGCGGAGGCGAGGTTACCCTGGCTTGCGACGGACTGGCCGCCGCTGGCTAAGCTCACCCCTGGCCAGAATCCGCCCCCGATCCCCCACGACTCGCGGTTCAGGCTGATGTGTGTTGCCTGCCACGCAGGGCAGGCGGCCGTGGCGGACATCCGGACGAGTCATGCGGAATGGTCCGACTGCCGCCAATGCCACGTCGCGGCAGGCGCCGACGTGGTCGCCTTCGCCGGGCACCCGGGGCTCGACACCACTGTTGGAGGCTCACCGTGAGGCGTCTCTGGGCAGCGGCGACGATCACCTGCCTGACGATCTGGCTGTCCTCGGGCTGCCGCGAAGGCCACCAGGTGAGATGGGACCAGCTACCCCCTGGAACTGTCCTCGTGCCTGTCGACTCCGCTACGGCGGCCCGCAACGCCGCGCTGCAGCCTGGCGTGCTGGCGACTGTGCCGGCAGTGCCGGTCGTGGGGTGGACGGGTCCGGGGGGGCGTCCCTTCGAGATGGCGCGTCGCACCGCGGCGGCGGACTCCGGGCCGGCGCGCCGATTCGGAACGATCAGCCTGACGATCGCCCTTCGGAACAGTGCTGCGGCCCTCGAGCAGTACCCCTGCACGTCGTGCCACCAGGGCCGGCGGGTAATCATGCGGGAGAAGCGAATCGCCGATGCGCATCAGAACATCCGGCCAGTGCACCCTAAACAGACCGGGGCGAAGTGTGCTACCTGCCACGCCGCCGACAACGTGGAGCTGCTCGCGCTCGAGAACGGTGACCACGCGACCTTCGACCAGGTCTACGAGCTCTGCGCCCAGTGCCACTTTGCGCAGGTGGCGGCTTGGGCCGGCGGCGCCCACGGGAAGCGGCTCGATGGATGGGAAGGGCGGCGCGTGGTCTTGGCCTGCACGGCCTGCCATGATCCGCACAGACCCGCTATCCAGCCGCGGATCCCCTTCCGCGCGCCGCAACTCGAGCGCGCCAGGAGTCACACGCCATGACCAGAGATCGCACCGCCGAGCTGCCGGAATCCCCCGACGATGGCACGCTGCTGCAAAAGCCGGTCGACCGGCGGGGCGCGCTGGGCCTGCTGGTGGGCGGGTTGGCCGCGGGCGCGGCGGCGCTCAGCGCCTGCACCCCGCTCAACGCAGCGACCCCGAAGGAGCGCGAGATCCGTCTGCTCGAGTGGGAGGAGTTCACGCAGAAGCACTATCGTCGCATGACCGAGAAGGAGCGGGCGGAGACGATTGAGCGGCTCGAACGGCTCGCCAAGCTCCGTGACAATCAGGACGTCACGATCGCCACCACCGGTGCGCAGCCGGGAGTCCTCTTTGGCTACGCCTTCAACATCTCGAAATGCCAGGGGTTTCGGAACTGCGTCGAGGCCTGCATCAACGAGAACAACCTGGACCGGCGTGCAGGTACGCAGTACATCCGGATCTTCGAAATGGAAAACGGGGTGGTCGACCTCGACGAGGCCAATCCCACCTACCAGCACGAGGTACCCACTCCGGGACACTTCTATTTGGGGGCGCAGTGCTTCCAGTGTGCAGATCCGCCCTGCGTCCCGGTCTGCCCGGTCGGCGCCACTTGGCAGGAGCCCGATGGCATCGTGGTCATCGATTACGACTGGTGCGTCGGCTGTCGAGCCTGCATGGCGGCCTGCCCTTACTGGGCTCGGCGCTTCAATTGGGACGCACCCGAAGTCCCCCGTGAGGAAGTGAACCCCGACCAGCACTATCTCGGGAATCGCGCCCGTCATAAGGGCTGCATGGAGAAGTGCACTTTCTGCATTCATCGGACCCGAAAGGGGCGCCTCCCGGCCTGCGCCGAAGCCTGCCCGACGGGAGCGCGCGTCTTCGGCAACCTGCTTGACCCCAACTCCGAAATCCGCTGGGTCCTTGCCAACAAGCACATTTTCCGTTTGAAGGAAGAGTTGGCGACGGAACCGAGGTTCTGGTACTTCTCCGACTGAGGCGACCGTGTACCTGCGAGCCTTTCTTCTGAGCGCGCTGCGCTCCGCCACTTCCGGTGACCGCCGGTACCACCTCTGGATGGGCAGTCTGACCGCGGTCATGCTCCTCGGGGCCTACGGGTACTACGTCCAGGTCACCCAAGGATTCGGCGTCACCGGAATGAACGACCACGTGAGCTGGGGACTCTACATCTCCAACATGGCCTTTCTGGTTGGGGTTGCGGCCGCGGCCGTGATCCTGGTGCTGCCAGCCTACGTGCTGCACGATGTCGATTTCTCCCGGGCGGTGCTCATCGCCGAAGGAGTGGCGGTGTCGGCCCTGGTGATGTGCCTGGCGTTCGTGACGGCCAACAGTCCCGGGTTGCCGTTCAAGTGGTGGCGCCTCACGCCGGTGATCGGGCTGCTGAACTGGCCCAGTTCGATGTTGGCGTGGGACGTGATCATGCTGAATGGATATCTAGTGCTGAACCTTGCCATCCCGTTCTACGTGCTCTACAGCCACTTCGTCGGACACGAGCCGGCGAAGAAGAAGTACGTCCCGTTCATCTATGTATCAGTCGTCTGGGCGGTCAGCATTCACCTCGTCACGGCGTTTCTCTTCGCCGGCTTGCCGGCGCGCCCTTTCTGGAACTCCGCCTTGCTCGGCCCGCGCTTTCTGGCCTCGGCGTTCACCGCGGGACCCGCGTTCATGATCCTCCTGCTCGGCTTCATCAAGACGACCAGCAGGTACGAGATTCCCGACGCGGCGATCTCGAAGCTCGCCACCGTGACGACCGTCGCGGCCCAGGTGAACCTCGTGATGCTCCTCTCGGATGTGATCTTCGAGTTTTACTCTCCGACCCACCACAGCACGAGCGCGAGATACCTCTTCTTCGGTCTCGCCGGGCATCACGCCTTGGTGCCGTGGATCCGGACGGGCATCGCGATGAACCTCCTGGCGACGTTCACTCTCATGATCCACCCGCTGCGTCGCAACACCCGGGTACTGATGCTGGCCTGTGGGGCGCTCTTCGTCGGGATCTGGATCGAAAAGGGAATCGGGCTGGTGATCCCAGGCTTCATTCCATCGCCGCTGGGTGAAATCGTCGAGTATACCCCCACCTGGGTGGAACTCCTCGTGACCGCGGGGATCTGGGCGCTCGGCCTGTTCGTCCTGACCGTCCTGGTTCGCGTCGCTCTGCCGATCGAACTGGGCGAGGTCCGCAGTCCGAACCTGGAAGCCCCGTTGTCATCGCGAGTCATCCGACCGCGCACCTTCCGTCCCCGATATGAGGAAGTCCGACCTGTTCGGACACGGTAATGCGAACGCTGGCAGGCTGCCGGCCGACCTTTCTTCCACGAGGTTAGAGACATGACCACACATAGGCCAAACGACACCCGGTACTCGGTCGCCGCGCTGACGGCCGGGGTCGTCGGCGGAGCCGGCCTCGCCGGCGCGCTGTTTCTCGCCGGGATCGCTCCCCCGATCGCGGCGGTGGCGGGCGTAGCACTGGCAATCCTGCTCGCCTCCTCCATCAAGTACACCGACCAGTGGGAAAAGGGGGTCCTGCTCAGACTCGGGCGCTATCGCGGCCTCCGGGGGCCGGGGTATTTCGCCATCGTGCCGATCTTGGACCGGGTAGCCTACACGATCGATCAACGAATTAGGACCACGGCCTTCGGGGCCGAGTCGTGCCTCACCCGCGATACGGTGCCGGTGAACGTCGACGCCATCGCCTTCTGGATCGTGCGCGATGCGGAACGGGCGGCGCTGGAAGTGCAGGATTACGACGAGGCGGTCGTCCTCTCGGCGCAGACGGCGCTGCGCGATGCCATCGGCAAGCATGAGCTGGCCGAACTCATCCAGTCCCGAGTGGAGCTGGGCGAAGGGCTGAAGCTCGCTCTGGAGCAGAAGATGGCGACCTGGGGAATCCATGTGCAGTCGGTCGAGATCCGGGATGTGATCATTCCCGCCGCGCTGGAGGATGCCATGTCCAGGCAGGCACAGGCCGAGCGGGAGCGCCAGGCCCGGATCATCCTGGGCACCGCGGAGACGGAGATCGCCCACAAGTTCGTCGAGGCAGCCGACGCCTACCGGGACCAACCGGGGGCAATGAATCTTCGGGCGATGAACATGCTCTACGAGAGCATCGTGAAGCGGGGCTCGCTCATGGTCGTGCCGTCTGGCTTGGCCGACTCGCTCAACGTACCATCACTCCTGGGGGTGGCGGGGGGCGCCAGCCTTCTGCCGGGAAGCGGCGGCGGGGAGGCATCCGCGGCAGTTGGCGCCGCAGCGGGAGAGCCCGCCAAGGTGGCGGCATTCGAGCGCGCGCCAGGGCGCGCTTGACCCGAGCTATCGGGGCCAGAACGGCCGGTCGGCAAGGGGACGAAGATCGGGGGTGAACCTCACGCGCGAGGTTCACCCCTTTCGTTGTTGGACGCGCGCTTGGGCTTGATGCCCGGACTCATGCCCCCTGGCGTCGATTAGGTCTGCTGTCTCACGGAATGTTCGGCCCGTGGCAGGCCTCACAGGTCTGTGGATTGCGCTGCTTCAGGAGATTCGGGTCGAAGCCCGGACCATGCGGATCGAAGCGCCGGGCGCCCTGCGCCGAGTGGCAGGTCAGGCAGTCCCG
>Ga0335077_10010299_pt1 | contig 11631 bp, 11 predicted proteins | sample Lox_Sample_31_FD_207151 | JGI IMG/M metagenome (GOLD analysis project Ga0335077, IMG submission 207151) | Soil microbial communities from Loxahatchee National Wildlife Refuge, Florida, United States - Lox_Sample_3.1 | ecosystem: Environmental > Terrestrial > Soil > Wetlands | place: USA...
TCGAGCGTTTCGGCGCTCCAGGTGATGCCGGCGCGGCTGAGCGCCGGCGAATAGGGATATCCCTCGACGCTGGCGGCGCGGCGACCGACGACGCCGCCGAGCATCGGCCCGACATGATTCTGGTCGAGCGCGTGACAGGCGGCGCAGCGCTCGGCGAAGAGCTGCGCGCCGCGCGCGGCGCTGGGCGGCGCGTTGGGCGCAAAGCGCGAGAGATCCTCGACATCGGTCGGCGCCGCCGAGGGGAAGAAGGTGTAGGACAGCGTGATGGTGTCGACGTCGCGCGCATTGGCGTCCTTCAGCAGCGCCGGATCGACGAAGAAATCGACCGGCATGTCGACGCTCTCGCCGGGCTCGAGACGCTCGTCGCTGAAGCAGAAGCACTGGATCTTGTCGAAATAGAGGCCCGCCTTGGCCGGCGTCACGTTGAAGGTGGCGTGGCCGATGATGGCGTGGTCGCTGAGATTCTTGGCGCGGAAGAATACCAGCTTCTCTTCGCCGAGATGGACCTGAACCGCGTTCTGCACCGGCTCGAATTTCCAGGGCAGATTGTCCGCCACTTGCGTGTCGAAGCGCACGGTGACCATGTGCGTCGAGACCGTGGCCGTATCTTCGGCGGCGCGCTGCGTCGTGCCTTCGAAGCCGGTGGCGGCGCAGAACAGGCGATAGAGCGGCACCGAAAACGACACCAGCGTGATCATCGCCGCCAGAATGACGCCGAGGCCGGCGACGATCGTCAGGTTCTTCCGCTGCAAGCGGGTCATCTCATACTCCTCTGCGAGGGACCATAGCGCATTGCGTCAATGACCCGTCATCGCGCCGCCCTGCATCCCCGGCATCCCTTTCATCCCCTCCATGTCCATGCCCATCGCGCCCACCTTCGCGACATGCACCGTCACCTCTTGCTTGCCCGATTTCTCGAAGGCGAGCGTCAGCGGGAAGCTGTCGCCCGCTTTCAGCGGATGCTTGAGGCCGATCAGCATGATGTGGTTGCCGCCCGGCTTCAGCATGGTCGTGGCCCCGGGCTTCACCTCGAGCGAGGCGAGCGGCCGCATCTGCATCACCCCGCCGGACATGCTCTCGCTGTGCAGCTCCGCCTTGTCGGCGACCGGCGTCGACGCGGCGACGAGGCGGTCGGCCTGGCCCTCGGCGCTGAGCGTCATGTAGACGACCGCGGTCTTGGCGCCGCCGGGCGTCGCGCGCGACCAGACCGAATGGACCTGGATGGTGGGCTGCGTCGGCGTGTCGGCGGCGGCTGGGCCGGCGGCCGCGACGAGGCTCAAAAGACAGGCGACGAAGAGCGATCGCATCGGTGTTCCCCTCAAGAGGTTTGCGACAGCAGCGTCTGCAGCCGCGCCGCGAGTTGCGCCCCGGTCGCCGCGCCCGATAAAGTGGCGACGAACTTGCCGTCCGGGTTCATGAGATAGATGAAGGAGCTGTGGTCGACGAGGTAATCGTCGCCCTCGCTCCTTTGCGGCGCGACATAGACGCCGTATTCCTTGGTGACGGCCGCGATCGCGGCCGTGCTGCCGGTGAGGCCGACGATGCGGTGGTCGAACGCCTTCACATAATCGGCCATCACCTTGGGCGTGTCGCGGTGCGGATCGACGGTGATGAAGAGCGGCTGCACGCGGTCCGCCAACGGCCCCAGCTGCTGCAGCGCGGCGCTGATATTGGTGAGCGCCGTCGGACAGGCATCCGGGCAGAAGGTATAGCCGAAATAGACCAGCAGCCATTTGCCGCGATAGCTTTCGTCGGTCACGGTCGCGCCATCGGCGGCGGTCAAGGTGAAGGGCCCGCCGACGGCCGCCGCGGGCGCCACCGGGGCGGCGCTTGCGCCGGTTCGGGTTGTCACCAGCCAGGTCGCGCCGGCGATGCCGGCGACGAGCAGCATGGCGGCGGTGCAGAGGACGAGCAGGGGTTTCGATGACATCACGTGATCTCCGCAAAGGCGGGCGTCGCCGGCCCGGACCTGCCGGCGAACGGCAGCACAGGCGGGACGGGAGCGTCCATGTCCGGCTCGGCCGATCGCTTCGGCGGGCGGCGGCCGTGCTGTCAGGCCGAAGGCGGCCCGCGCGGCTGCGAGGTGCTCTGGCCGAAGCGGGGCAGGGGAGTGAGCCGCGCCTCCCGGGGCGTGCGTGCGGGCACTGCTGCCGGCAGACGCAGCGCGGCGCCCTCGGGCATGACGGCGTTGCCGCCTGCGGCCAGCGCCAGGCAGATCGGGCAGAGGGCGCCCTTCGCCGGACTTTTGCCCGGCTTGCCGGCCGACCCGATGGGCCCGACATGGCAGAGCGCGAGCCCGAAGGGTGCTTTCGGTGCCGCGACCGCCGGCTGATGCCAAGCCGCGATCAGCGCCTGCACCAGCAGACCCAGCGTGCCGAAGAGCGCGGCAGCGCGGCGCAGGCGGCGCGCGCGCCACCAGACGGCCACGCCGATCACCGATGGTTGCGGAAGCGGGCGCATGGAACGGGCCTACCAAACTCCCTGACAGGGGCTCTGTCAATCGGGGCGCTAGCGAGCCAAATGAGCGCTTTCGAGGCCGGCGGACCCGTGGCATTCTGCCGCGCCCCCAAGCGTCGCCCCGAGGACATGGCCCCACCCGTATTTTCGCCGCGTCACGAGCAGATCCCGCTCGGCATTCTCTACATGGTCGGTTCGACGCTCGTCTTTGCCGCGGTGAACGCCCTGGTGAAATGGGAGGTGGCGCTCTATCCCGTCGGCGAGGTCGCCTTCGTCCGCTCGCTGTTTTCGCTGATCCCCTGTTATCTCCTGACGCTGCCGCGTCTCGGCTTCGCCGTGCTGCGCACCGAGCGCCGCTTCGACCATGTCAAACGCGCGCTGTCGCAATTCTGCTCGATGATGAGCATCTTCCTGGCGTTCCAGCTGATGCCGCTCGCCGGCGCCATCGCCATCAGCTTCTCGGCGCCCCTCTTCACCACCTTGCTGTCCATCCTCATCCTCAAGGAGCGGGTCGGCATCCATCGCTGGAGCGCGCTGCTGGTGGGGTTCGTCGGCGTGCTCTGCGTCACCCGGCCGGGTCCCGGCATGCTGCAGTCCGGCGCGATCTTCGCGCTGTCGAATGCCGTGTTGACCTCGAGCGTGGCGATCGCGATCCGCCGTATGAGCGTCACCGAATCGATCGAGACCCTGACCTTCTATCAGCTGACGCTGATCGCCCTCTTTACCGCTTGCCTGCTGCCGCTCGGCTTTGCCATGCCGCGCGGCCCGGACGCGCTGATGATGGTGCTCGCCGGTCTCGGCAATGGCGTCGCGCAATATTGGTGGACGAAGTCGCTGCACCTGGCGCCGCCTTCGGCGGTGACGCCGTTCAACTACCTGTCGCTGGTCTGGGCGACGATCATCGGCTTTCTCGTCTGGGGCGATACGCCGACGGCGCGGCTTCTCGTCGGCTCGGTCATCGTCATCGGCTCCGGCCTCTACATCGTCTGGCGCGAAACCGTCCGCCGCCGCGAACGCACGCTCCTCGCGCCGCAAACCGCGCGCGAAGGCCCGATTGACGAATAGGTCACCACGGAGACACGGAGGTCACGGAGTAAGAACAAGAAGAGGTTTGGGCGCGCGAAGCGCGCCTATCCCTTTCTTCTCCGTGTCCTCCGTGTCTCCGTGGTCTATCTTTTCGATCGCGACTCGGCCTCAAGACCGAGCTCGGCGAGCACCGCTGCGGTGTGCTCGCCGAGGCGCGGCGCAGTAAGGCGCGGGGCGGGCGGCTCGTCGCGGAATTTGATCACCGGCCCCAGATGCTCGCGTCCCGCCTCGTCGACGAGGATCATGCCGCGCGCCCGCGCCTGCGGGTCGTCGACGGCCTCGCGCAGATCGTTGACCGGCGCAAAGCAGACATCGCGGCCGCGGAACCATTCGATCCATTCGGTCTGGCTGCGCTCCCGGAAAATGTCGGCGAGATACGCGATCAAGGGCTGCTGATGCGGCCCCGGGCCGCGCTCGGCGAGCGGCGCGAGATCGAGCCGGCCGAGCGCGCCCAGGAGCGTGTGCACGAACTTCGTCTCCTGCCCGCCCAGCGCGATGTGGCGCCCGTCGCGCGTTTGATAGAGGTGGTAGAAGGCGGCGCCGCCGGTCGAGCGCTCATGCTTTGCCACCGGCGCGCGCCGCTCGGCGAAGACCGGGCCCAGAGAATTGGGCAGGCCGCCCAGCGCCGCGTCATGCATCGCCATGTCGATATAATCGCCGCGTCCGCTGCTCTCGCGCCGGTAAAGCGCCATCAGCACCGCCGAAAGCCCTTGCACCGCCGCCAGCATATCCGCCGCCGCGAGCCCCGGGATCGCCGGCGCCCCGTCCTCGCCCAAGGTCAACCCGACCGAGCCGGCGAGCGCCTCGACGGCGAGATCGTGCGCCGGCCGCTCGCGATAAGGCCCGAACTGGCCGAAGGCGCTGATCGAGCAATAGACGAGGCGCGGATTGAGCGCGGCGAGCGTCGCATAATCGGCATTGAGCCGCTGCATCACGCCGGGGCGGAAGCTCTCGACGAAGACATCGGCGGTGCGGCAGAGCGCGTGCAGCGCCTGTTGCCCGAACGGCGATTTGAGATCGAGCACGACGCTCTTCTTGCCGCGATTCATAGTGCGGAAGAAGACGGTGGTGTCGCCATCGGCAAGGCCGATCGAGCGGCCGGGATCGCCTTCGCCCGGCGCTTCGATCTTGATGACCTCGGCGCCGTGATCGGCCAAGGTCAAGGTCAGATAGGGCCCGGGCAGGAAATAGGAGAGATCGACGACGCGCAGGCCCTCGAGCTTCATGGCGACACCTCGACGTGCTAACGCCTACGGCACCGGATCGACCACCGCTTCCCTCGCGGCTGCCGGCGCTTTCGCCGCCGCGGGGACCAGGGCTTCGAGCGAGCGTCCCTTGGTCTCGATGCCAAAGAACGCGACCAGCAGCCCCTGGAAGGCGAGCAGCGCGCCGACCATGGCGATGACGCCGACGACGTCGAAAGCGGCAAACAGCGGCACCGTCAGTTGCGGCGTCAGAATCGTCATCATCCGGCCGGCAGTATTGCAGAAGCCGGCGCCGCGCATGCGCACCTCGGTCGGGAACAGCTCGGGGACGTAGAGGCCCCAAGCGATGGCCACGAGCACATAGACCGAGGTGACGAGCAGGAAGCCGATGAGGGTCAGCGCTGCCGCATCGGTCATGGTCGGATAGAGCGCGCCGAAGACGATGGCGAGCACCGCGCCGCCGATGATGCATGGCTTGCGCCCGACACGGTCGCCGAGCCACATGCCGATGAGCGCTCCGACGGGCCCGCCCGCCGACATGATCATGGTGTAGTCGAGCGAGGTCACGATATTCATGCCCTGCTTGACCATGAAGGTCGGCAGAAAGGCGATGAAGCCGTAAATCGCAGTGTTGAGCGCGATCAGCAAAACGCTGCCGGTGATGGTGCGCAGGATCAGCCCGGGCGAGAACAGTGTTGCCAGCGACGGCCGCTGCAGCAGCGGCACGGCGCTCGGCGCCGGCGGCGGCAGGGCGCGGCCGCGTCCCACCTCTTGTTCGATGGCGGCGAGCACGCGCTCCGCCTCGTCGGCATGGCCCTTGGCTTCGAGCCAACGCGGCGATTCCGGCATGGATTTGCGCAGATACCACACGATCACGGCGCCGACACCGACTATGACGAACATCCATCGCCAGCCCCAATTCGGAATGACGACGCGGCCCAGCAGCGCCGAGACGAACAGCGCCGAGTTCGTGATCACGGCGAGCGCGGTGCCCCAGCGGCCGCGGCTCCGGGGCGGAACGAACTCGCTCAACGCGACGTAGCCGACGACGATTTCGGCGCCGAGTCCGAGCCCCATGACGAAGCGCGCCGCGATCAGCCAGCTCATGCTCGGCGCCGCCGCGCCGGCGAGCGAGGCGAGGCCGAACACCAGGAGGTTGACCTGGTAGGAATAGCGCCGCCCGAAACGGTCGCCGAGCACGCCGGCGATCCACGCACCGAGCACCATCCCGCCGAAAGTGACCGAGATGAAATTGGCATTGAGGGCCGGCGTCGACCATTTCTCCGCGACCAGGCTGGCCAGCACGGAGCCTTGCAGATAGATCTCGAAAGCGTCGAGAAACATGCCGGCGGCGATGAGGCCGAGCACTCGATAGTGAAAGGGCGCGATCGGCAGACGATCGAGCCGCGCTCCTGCGTTTACCGCCGTCATGTTCTTCCCCCCCTCTGAAATCCGGTTCTCGCCGTCGCGGTGAATGGCGCCCACGTCAGTAATCGGCGCGATCGTCGACCGCATGTCCGCGCTTCGGCACCAGCACGATCCGCTCATAGGTCATGAAGATCGTGCCGTCGGCCTTGCGTCCGGTGGTGCGCACGGTGACAACGCCCTGCGTCGGGCGCTTGACGGATTCACGTTTCGCGATGACCTCGGACTCGGCGTAGATGGTGTCGCCGACGAAGACGGGCGCAACCAGGCGAATGTCGTTCCAGCCGAGATTGCCGATAGCCTTCTGGCTGACATCGCTGACGCTCATGCCGGCGACGATCGAGAGGGTGAGGCAGCTGTTCACCAGCAGCCGCCCGAACTCCGACTTCGCGGCGTAGGCCGCGTCGAAATGCACCGGATGCTGGTTCATGGTAAGCAGCGTGAACCAGGTATTGTCGGTCTCGGTGATCGTCCGGCCGGGGCGATGTTCATAGACATCGCCAATGTTGAAATCCTCGTAATAGCGCCCGTAGCTCTCGCGCCAGCGGGAGGGCCCGACTTGCTTTGCGGTGGCGACCAATTTTTCCTCCCTGGCGCGTGCCGTCGCGCCTCTGTACTTGTCCGGACAAGTACGCTATCCTTGCGCGGTCGGTCGGTCAAGCCTCCGATCGCCGGCGTGCGGAGCGATCTCGAGGGAGAGATGCGGCGCAAGACGCAACGGGTCGAGTTTCGACGCGACGGCGATACGCCCCTCTATAGCCGCGTGGTCGCCGCCCTCAACGACGAGATCGCCGCGGGCCGCATCGCCGTCGGCACGCGGCTGCCCTCCGAAGAAGAGCTTTGCGGCCAATTCCGCGTCAGCCGGCACACCGTCCGGGAAGCGCTCCGGAAACTGCGCGAGGACGGCCTGGTAAGCTCGCGCCAGGGCGCCGGGACCACGGTGGTCCGCAAATCTCCGGCGCCGCCGCTCTATACGCACTCCGTGAGCTCGATCGACGAGCTGGTGCAATACGCCGTCGCGACGCGCTATCGCGCCCGCAGCACCGGCGCGATTGCGGCCGACCGCGATCTGGCTCAGCGCCTGGGCTGCGCGAGCGGCACGCAGTGGCTGCGGCTCGAAGGCTTCCGCTATGTGCCCGGCGACGATCTGCCGTTCTGCTGGACCCAGGTCTATGTCAGCGCCGCCTATGCCGGCGTCGCCGAGGTGGTCGGCAAGAAAGCCGGTCCGATCTATGCCTTGATCGAGGAGATCTACGGCGAGAAGGTGAGGGAGATCGAACAGACCTTGCGCGTCATCGCCATGCCCGGCGCGGCCGCGGCGGGTCTCGGCGTCGACCCCGGCAGCCCCGCCGTCGAGCTCCGCCGCTCCTATCGTCTCGCCACCGGCGAGCTTGCCGAGATCGCGTTCAACCTGCATCCGGCCGATCGCTTCAGCTATTCGCTCACCTTGCGCCGCCACCGATGAGAGGCGCTTGACGCCGTCCAGGGCGCACGCGAAACATGTCCGTACAAGTTGGAGAGCCCATCATGACGGAAAGCACGGCGGCGAATTCAGCGGCGGAACGCGATGAGCAGGACGCGCTCATCCTCGACAGCGTGCGGCGCTTTCTCGACCGCGAGGTCAAGCCCCACGTCCACCAGCTCGAGCATGACGACATCTATCCCGAGGAGATCGTCGCCGGGATGAAAGCGCTCGGCCTCTTCGGCGCGACGATCGCGGCGGAGTATGGCGGGCTCGGCCTGTCGACCACGACCTATGCGCGGATCGTCGAGCTGGTCTCGACGGTGTGGATGTCGCTCTCCGGCATCTTCAACTCGCATCTCATCATGGCCGCGGCGGTGCAGCGCTTCGGCGCGGAAGCGCAGAAGCGCCATTTCCTGCCGCGCTTCGCCTCGGGCGAGCTGCGTGGCGGCCTCGCGCTGACCGAGCCCGATTGCGGCACGGATCTGCAGGCGATCCGCACCACGGCGCGGCGCGACGGCGATCACTACCGCATCAACGGCACCAAGACCTGGATCTCGAACGGCATCCACGGCCAGTGCTTTGCGCTGCTGGTCAAGACCGATCCCGCCGCCCAGCCGCGCCATCGCGGCATGAGCCTCTTCCTGGCCGAGAAGGGTCCCGGCTTTGCGGTCAGCCGCAAGCTCGAGAAGCTCGGCTACAAGGGCATCGATTCGGCCGAGCTGGTCTTCAGCGATTACCGCATTCCCGCCGATCGGCTCATCGGCGGCAGCGAAGGGCTGGGGCTGAAGCATGCGCTGGGCGGACTCGAGCTCGGCCGCATCAATGTCGCGGCGCGTGGCGTCGGCGTGGCGCAGGCGGCGCTCGATCAGGCGGTCGCCTACAGCCAGGTGCGCAAGACCTTCGGCAAGCCGATCTGCGAGCATCAGGCCATCCAGCTGAAGCTCGCCGACATGGCGACGCAGGTGCGCGCGGCGCGGCTCCTCGTCCAGGATGCGGCGCGCGCCTATGACCGCGGCGAGCGCTGCGACATGGAGGCCGGCATGGCGAAGCTCTTCGCCAGCGAAGCCGCCGTCTCCTGCAGCCTCGAATCGATGCGCATCCATGGCGGCTATGGTTATTCCAAGGAGTTCACGGTCGAGCGGCTCTATCGCGACGCGCCGCTCCTCGTCATCGGCGAAGGCACCAACGAGCTGCAGCGCATCATCATCGCGCGTCAGCTCATCGAGCGGAATCCCGTCTGATGCTCCCGCTCCAGGGGTTGCGCATCATCGCGGTCGAGCAATACGGCGCCGGCCCCTTCGGCACGCTGCAGCTTGCCGATCTCGGCGCCGAGGTGATCAAGATCGAGAATCCGCGCGACGGCGGCGACACCTCGCGCTATGTCGGGCCGTTCCACCTCGGCGCGGATGACAGCGATTTCTTTCAGAGCTTCAACCGCAACAAGCGCAGCGTCACGCTCGATCTGAAGCAGCCCGGCGCGCGCGAGGTGCTGCACGCCTTGGCCAAGCATGCCGACGCGCTGCTCGACAATCTGCGCGGCGACCTGCCGGCGCGGCTCGGGCTCACTTATGCGGCGCTGAAGGACGCCAATCCGCGCATCGTCTGCGTCCATCTCTCCGCCTATGGCCGCGAGGGCTCGCGCGCCCATTGGCCCGGCTATGATTATCTCATGCAGGCGGAAGCGGGCTATCTCATGCTCACCGGCGAGCCCGACGGCCCGCCGGCGCGGATGGGCCTCTCGGTCGTCGACTACATGACCGGCCTTTTCGCCGGGCTTGGCCTGCTCTCGGGCGTGATCGCCGCGCGCGCCGCCGGGCAAGGCCGCGATGTCGATGTGAGCCTCTTCGATTGCGCCATGCAGAATCTGAGCTATCTCGCCACCTGGTACCTGAATGAGGGCCATGCGCAAGGGCGCGAAGCGCGCTCGAGCCATCCCTCGATCACGCCGAGCCAGCTCTACCGCACCGGCGATGGCTGGATCTTCCTCATGTGCAACAAGGAGAAGTTCTGGGCGGCGCTGTGCGACGTGCTCGGCCGTCCGGATCTCGCGGCCGATCCGCGCTTCCGGACCTTCGCCGACCGCCTCGCCCATCGCGCCACGCTCACCGCGCTGCTCGACGAGGCGCTCGGCCGCAGGACCACGGCGGAATGGCTCGCAGCCTTCGCCGGCCGCGTTCCGGCGGCGCCGGTGAACGATCTCGGCGCGGCGCTGGAGAATCCGTTCCTGCGCGAGCGCGGCCTCGTCTGGCAGGTGCCGCATCCCGAGCGGCCGGATTTCCGCATGCTGGGATCGCCTGTCGCTTGCGGCGCGACGCCGCCGAAGCGCCCGGCGCCGGCGCTCGGCGCCGATACCGACGCCGTGCTGCGCGATTGCGGCCTCACGCCCGAGCGCATCGCCGCTTTGCGCCGCGACGGCGTCATCTAGACCGGCGGCGCCGCCGGATGACCTACGAAGAGTTCAACGCGTTTTGCCGTACTCTTCCGGCTGCGACCTACGTGGTCCAGTGGGGCGGATCGCATGTCTGGAAAGTCGGCGGCAAGGTGTTCGCCATCGGTGGCTGGCAGGATGACGAGGCGGGCTTCACCTTCAAGGTGACGCAGATTGCCTATGAGATGCTGAGGACGCGGCCGGGCCTGCGTCCCGCCCCCTATCTTGCATCGCGCGGCATGACCTGGATCCAGCATTTCGCAAAGCCAGGGCTCTCGGACCACGATCTGAGGGAGTACATTCGTCAATCGCATCTTCTCGTCGCGCGCGGGTTGTCCAAGAAAAAGCAGCTCGAGCTCGGCCTGATCGCGCGGTGACGGGCGCATTGCGCCGCGACGGCGTCATAGAACGACCGCCAAAGGCTACTCTCCCTATCTGTGCGCGGCGACGAGCGCCGCAAGCCGCGCGGCCGACGGTACGATCAACGGCCGCGGAAAGCCGCTGAACCCCAGCATGAGGCCTGGGCGCGGTCGCGCGGCGCGATAAAAGCGGCTGATGGCGCGCACGACGATGCCAGCCCGTTGCGCGGCGGCCTCGATTGCGATGTCGGACGATCCATCGCACAAGTAGGCGACGAGGTGCATGCCCTGATCGGGCACCGCAACTTCGAGCCGACCCGCGGCGCGCCGCATCAGCGTCTCCGCCAGCGCGTCGCGCTGTTCGCGATAGAGCTGGCGCATGCGACGAATATGCGCCGCGAAATGGCCCTCTTGCATGAACGCACAGACGACCGCCTGTTGCAGCGTCGCAGGCTGGCGATCGATGAGATAGCGCGCGCCGACAAAAGCCTGCAGCAACGCGCGCGGGACGACGGCGTAGCCGATGCGCAGACCCGGAAATAGCGCCTTGTTGAGCGTGCCGACGTAGATCACTTGCTCCGTGTCATCGAGCCCCTGCAGCGATGCGAGCGGCGGTCCCGAATAGCGGAATTCACTGGTGTAATCATCCTCGACGATGAATGCGCCGTAGCGTCGTGCCCACGCCAACAGCTCCAGGCGTCGCGCCATGGACAGCGCGATGCCGGTCGGAAATTGATGCGAAGGCGTGACGAACGCTGCGCGCGCCCGTGGCGCCGTGCGCAGACCGGCGGCGACGATCAGACCTTGCGCATCCACGGGAATAGGATGCAGCTTCGCCTTGGCGAGCAGCAGCTGCGCGTGGGTCAAGGGATAACCAGGATCTTCGACCCACACCTCGTCGCCGGGCGCGAGCAGCACGCGGATCGCGATGTCGATGGCTTGCTGGGTGCCGGCCGTGATGACGATCTGCTCGGGGTCGCAACGCACCGCGCGCGCCGCTCGCAGGTAATCACAGACGTTCGCGCGCAGCTCGGGCAGGCCGGCGGGATCGGTGTAGCCAAGGTCATTCGCGCCGAGCCGGCGCACGGCGCGATGCGTCAGGCTGCGCCACATCTCCGCGGTACGCGCATCGACCAGGGTACGGCCGGTGTTGAACGGGCGAGCGTCGCTCAGCACCGCCGATCGCTCGAAGTCGGAAAAGATCTG
>Ga0335077_10010300_pt1 | contig 11631 bp, 7 predicted proteins | sample Lox_Sample_31_FD_207151 | JGI IMG/M metagenome (GOLD analysis project Ga0335077, IMG submission 207151) | Soil microbial communities from Loxahatchee National Wildlife Refuge, Florida, United States - Lox_Sample_3.1 | ecosystem: Environmental > Terrestrial > Soil > Wetlands | place: USA: Florida...
AAATGCCCGGTAGCGCACGGCGCTCGCATGCACATTGCTTCCGGGCCTACGAACGCGGACTGGTGGCCGAATCAACTCAACCTGAAGGTCCTGCACCAGCACTCCGCCCTGTCCAATCCGATGGACAAGGAGTTCGATTACGCGGAAGAATTCAAGAGCCTGGACCTGGATGCCGTGATCAAGGACCTCCACGCCCTGATGACGACGTCGCAGGAGTGGTGGCCGGCCGACTTCGGCCACTACGGGCCGTTTTTCATCCGCATGGCGTGGCACAGCGCCGGCACTTACCGCATCGCCGACGGCCGCGGCGGCGCGGGCCACGGCACACAACGTTTCGCGCCCCTCAACAGTTGGCCGGACAACGTGAACCTCGACAAGGCGCGCCGCCTGCTCTGGCCGATCAAGCAGAAGTATGGCCGGAAAATCTCCTGGGCCGACCTCATGATTCTCGCCGGCAACGTCGCCCTGGACTCGATGGGCTTCAAGACCTTCGGTTTCGGCGGCGGGCGCGAGGACGTGTGGGAGCCCGATGAGGACATCAACTGGGGCCCCGAGGCCAAGTGGCTGGGGGACGAGCGCTACACCGGCGATCGCCAGCTCGACAATCCTCTCGGCGCCGTCCAGATGGGCCTGATTTACGTGAATCCGGAAGGGCCCAATGGAAAGCCGGACCCGGTCGCCGCGGCGCGGGATATCCGCGAGACCTTCGCCCGCATGGCGATGAATGACGAAGAGACCGTGGCGCTCATCGCCGGCGGGCACACGTTCGGTAAAACCCACGGCGCCGCCGATCCGCAAAAGTATGTCGGCCGCGAACCCGAAGCCGCGCCGATCGAGGAGCAAGGCCTGGGCTGGAAGAATACCTTTGGCAGCGGCAACGGCTCGCAGACGATCGGCAGCGGCCTGGAGGTCACGTGGACCACGACTCCAACGAAGTGGAGCAACAACTACCTGGAAAACCTGTTCGGTTATGAGTGGGAGCTGACGAAGAGCCCGGCCGGCGCCAATCAGTGGGTGCCGAAGAACGGCGCGGGGAACGGCACGGTTCCCGACGCCCACGATCGGTCGAAGCGGCACGCTCCCACGATGCTTACGACGGACCTCTCACTGAGGATGGACCCGATCTATGCGCCGATCTCCAAGCGCTTCCTCGACCATCCGCAGGAGTTCGCGGACGCGTTCGCCAAGGCGTGGTTTAAGCTGACGCACCGCGACATGGGGCCCATCTCGCGCTACCTGGGCCCGCTGGTTCCCACCGAGCCCCAGATCTGGCAGGACCCGGTTCCCGCGGTGGATCATGAGTTGATCGGGGATCGTGAGATCGCCGCTTTGAAGGCCAAGATCCTCGCATCCGGGCTGTCGATCCCACAGTTGGTCGCGACTGCCTGGGCGTCGGCGGCGACGTTCCGCGGCTCCGACAAGCGCGGCGGGGCGAACGGGGCGCGCATCCGGCTCGCGCCGCAGAAGGATTGGGAAGCCAACCAGCCCGCCGAGCTGGCGAAGGTCCTCAAGACGCTCGAGGCGATCCAAAGGGACTTCAACCGCTCGCACACCAACGGCCCGCAATCCAAGAGAAAGCAGGTCTCGCTGGCCGATCTGATCGTCCTCGCCGGCTGCACCGCCGTCGAAGAAGCCGCGAAAAAGGCAGGCCACGACGTGAAGGTTCCCTTCTCGCCGGGGCGCACGGATGCTTCCCAGGAGCAGACCGACGTGCACTCATTCGCCGTGCTGGAGCCGTTGGCGGACGGGTTCCGCAACTATCTCCGCCAGGGACTCGAAACGCCGGCGGAGGAGACGCTGGTGGATCGGGCGCAGTTGCTGACGCTGACCGCTCCCGAGATGACGGTTCTCGTCGGCGGCATGCGCGCCCTGAACGCCAACTTCGGGCAATCCAAACACGGCGTCTTCACCAACCGGCCCGAGACGCTGACGAACGATTTCTTCGTCAACCTGCTCGACATGAATACCAAGTGGCAACCCTCTTCCACGTCCGAAGGCGTGTATGAGGGGCGCGACCGCGCGACCGGCAAACTGAAGTGGACCGGCACCCGCGTCGACCTTGTCTTCGGTTCCAACTCCCAGCTCCGGGCAATCGCGGAAGTCTATGCATCGAACGACGCGAAGGAGACGTTTGTGAAAGACTTCGCGGCTGCGTGGAGCAAGGTGATGAACCTCGATCGCTTCGACCTTGCCCCGGCTCGGCGGAATAACGAGCTGTCGGCTGTGGGCGTGAAATAACGCGCGGAGCCCGGCAACGGCTTCGCCTGGATCCCGAAGTCGGCTTCGGGAGCGAGTGAGCTCTTTATCGCACAGACGCCGGAAGCAAATCGTGTTGTGTCAGGGCACGGCTTCAGCCGTGCGAGCTGAAGTGCAATGGGTTTTAGCCCCTGCGGTCGTGGGCCCACAGGCGGATCAACCGCACTAAGCCTGCAGATGCAGGGGTTGAGGCCCTGGGGGTTGCGCTGTCCGCTGCACGGCTGGGGCCGTGCCCTGACACGGATCTCCGCTTTCGGATGCGGGGCTTCGCTGGCGAGGCAGCCCGGCGGTTTGAGCCCGCCACTGCGGCGGTGCGCTGACACAGCCTCCGCTCTTACTGGTACCGGAGCGCCCTGCTCGGGTCCGTGGCGGCGGCGCGGCGGGCCGGGATGTAGCTTGCGAGCAGGGCCACCATGCCGAGGATCGCGGCCACCGCGGCCAGTGTCCACGGGTCGCCGGCTTTGACGTTGAACAGCAGGCTGGCCAGGAAGCGCGTCAGCAGGTAGGCCAGCGCCAACCCGATCGCCACTCCCGTGCCGGCCAGTTTCAAAGCGTGGCTCAGCATCAGGCGCAGCACATCGCCGCGGCTCGAACCGAGCGCCATGCGGATGCCGATTTCCTGCATGCGCTGCTCGACCGCATAAGACATCACGCCGTAGATGCCGATCGCCGCCAGCAGCAGCGCGATCGCGGCGAAAATCGACAGCAGCAGCATGTTGAAGTTCTGCCGCGCCACGTTCAGCGAGAGAACCTTGTCCATGGTCACGACGCGCGAAATCGTGAGCGACGCGTCGACCGACTGGATCTCGCGCTGGACGGCGGCGCGGAGAGCCAACGGGTCGCCCGTGGCGCGCACCGCCCACGAGAGCGGAATCAGCGGACGGATCAGGTCCATGATCCCCTCCGGCACCTGGCTCTCCGGCAGATACATGACGCCGATGTCGCCGGTAGCTACGCCCTGCTCCTTGACGGTGCCCACCACGCCGACTATCTGGCGCGGCGGATCGTCGAACTGCGGCCCGAGACCTTTGCCGATCGTGATCACCTGGCCGATCGGGTCTTCCTTGGGCCAGTAGCGCTTGGCCATTTTCTCGTTGATGATCACCACCGGCGCGGAGTTGCCCGTATCGTTTTCGGTGAAGCGGCGGCCGCGCAGCAGCGGGATGCGGAATACCTGGAAGTAGTGGCCGGTGACGTAGCGCCACTGCTCGTCCCCGTTGTACTGATCGCCCTTGCCGGGCGGCTTACCGGCGATGTTGAACGGCAGATCCACGCCCATGCCGCTGGCGGGCAAGGCCAGCATGGCGGCGGCCGAATCGATGCCGGGCAGGGTTTCGATGCGGCGGAGCGTGCCGGTGGTGAAGGCGTCCTCCTTGCCCACGGTGGAATAGTTGTTGCTGCTGAGCGACGTCATCATGGTGAGGACGTTGTGCGGATCGATGCCGGGCTGCGCGTTGCTGAGGCCCACGAAGGTGCGGATCAGCAGCGCCGCGCCGGCCACCAGCACCAGGGCCAGGGCCACTTCGGCAATCACCAGCGTGGCTCGCGCGCGGTTGTGGCGGCGGCTGGTGCCGGAGCGGCTGCCCTCTTTCAGATTGGAAACCAGGTCGAGCCGCGACGCCTGCAGCGCCGGAATCAACCCGAACAGGACGCCGGTGAGCACGGCGGCCGCCAGGCTGAAAGCGGCCACCCGCCAATCGAGCGGCGGAGCCACCGCGCGGATGCCATCGGCATCCATCAGGCGCGGGATATTGGTCGGAACCAGCAGCAGTAGCGCGCGCACGCCCCAGGACCCGAGCGCGTAACCGAAGGCGCCGCCGATCCCGGCCAGCAGCACGCTCTCCGTGAGCAACTGGCGCACGATTCTCCAGCGGCCGGCCCCGATCGCCGCGCGCACGGCCATTTCGCGCTGCCGCGCCGCCGCCCGCGCCAGAAGCAGGTTGGCCACGTTGGCGCACGCGATCAGCAGCACGAATCCCACCGCGCCCAGAAGCACAAGAAGCGCCGTCCTGACTTCGCTGACCGCGAAGTCGCGCATGGGGATCACGCCCACCGATTCGTTCTTATCCATCCATTGCGGATAGAGCCTGCGGAACCGCTCGCCGGCCAGCTTCATTTCGGCGCGCGCGGAAGACAGGTCGACGCCCGGCTTGAGGCGGGCGGCGACTTTCAGGTAGTGGCCCTGGTTGGTGCTGGCCGGATCCATCTGCAGCGGCACGAAGATATCCGCCGAGGGATCGAGATGGAAACCTTTGGCGAGAATGCCGATCACGGTGAACGGCTGGCCATTGAGCAGGATGGAGCGCCCGATAATGCCCCGGTCGGCGCCCAGCCGCGCCTGCCACACTTCGTTCGTCAGCACCGCCACCGCCGGCCCGTTCGGCATGTCTTCCGATGCGGTGAACGTGCGCCCTCGAAGCGGGCTGACGCCAAATACCCGGAAGAAATCCGCGGAGACCTGCAGGGTCTTCACCTGCTCGGGCCGGTCGCCGGCGCCGAGGTTCATTCCGGCCGCGATGGGCGCGTACGCGGTCATCCACTGGAAGACGTGGTTGTCCTTCCAGACCATGAACTTGGGAATGGAGATGGAGTCGCCGTCGCCGTTGGGATAATGGCGGGTGACCGTCACCATGCGGTCCGGCTCCGGGTAAGGAAGCGGCTGGAGCAGAACCGCGTTCACCACGGTGAAAATGGCCGTGTTCACGCCGACGCCGAGCGCCAGCGCCAGGATCGCGATGGCGGCGAACCCCGGATTCTTCCCCAGCATGCGAAACGCATACCGGATATCGGAGGCGAGTGTGCCCATATGGATCTCTACGATGGAGGACGGCCGGGCGTTCGCAGAATTATCCGCACCCCGCTCTGCGCCGGCTCGCGATTGGGTACGATTTCGCTCGCCGCGCCGTGGCGCGAGCGCCAGACGCGCCGCACCGCGATTCGCCTCGGCTTTTCCGATTGCGGCCAGCTATACTTGATCGGAATGCTCCGGGCGCTTCGAGATTTCTGGCAGAGAATCAGCGACGGAATGGCGATCCAGCAGCTTTGGGCGCAGTTAAGCGCCGACGCGCGCGCCAGCTACCGGTTCTACGCGAAGGAGGTGGACTGGGGGCCGTCGGAAAAGCCGTCCGGATGGAGAAGATTCTGGCGCATCGTGCGCGGCTTGTTCTGGGCGATGATTATGAAGCTCTCGCCCGCGCGCCGCGTCCTGCTCGTCATCGCTCTGGTGCTGTTGCTTTTCCCCCATGTCCACTTCGGTTCGGGCGACCGGGAATTCGATTCCGGGGCGCTTCAATTCTGGGCCGGCGTGGCGCTCCTGGTGTTGCTGGCGTTGGAGCTTGCCGACCGCGTCACCATGAAGCGCGATCTCGAAATCGCCCGCGAGATTCAAAGCTGGCTCATGCCGTCGGAAGCCCCCAAGGTACCGGGCTTGGACATCGCTTTTGCCACGCGGCCGGCCAATACGGTGGCCGGCGACTACCACGACGCCTTCTTCCGTCCCAACGGCCGGTTGCTGGTCGTGGTTGCCGACGTGGCCGGCAAGAGCATCCCCGCGGCTCTGCTCACCGCGACGCTGCAGGCCAGCCTGCGTACCCTGGCGGCGATACCCGGTTCCCTGCCGGAGTTGGTGAACCAGGTCAATCGCTATGCGTGCGAGCAGAGCCTTCAGGGGCGGCGGTTCACCACCGCGTTCCTGGCCGAACTCGAGCCGGCCACGGGTGCCATGACATATGTCAACGCGGGACACAACTGGCCGGTGCTGCGCCGGGCCTCGGGCGCGGTCGAGCGCCTGGAAGAAGGCGGCCTTCCGCTGGGCATCAACGCCGCGCTCCCCTATCGTTCGGGCACCACCACGATCGCGCCGGGCGACCTGCTGTTGATCTTCACCGACGGACTGGTGGAAGCCGAGGATGCCGCCGCGCACGAGTACGGCGAGGCGCGCCTGCTGCCGATGGTCGATTCGATCGGGACCGCCGGCGCCGCGGAGGCGTTGAAGCGCCTGATGGCGTCGGTGGACGCGTTCGTCGGGTCCACCCGCCAGCACGACGACATCACGTGTCTGCTGCTGCGGATGAGGTAACGGAAGGGACCCAGGCATCGGCCGGTTGCTGCCGTGCCCATTCGTATATACAATGGAGCCATACATAATCGTAGATGGCCGGCACACATCGCGAAAAGGAAGGTGAGAAAGAAGCTATGAACGCGAAGAAGGCCAGGCCCGTGGTGGTGGACACGCCCGAATTCCGTTCCGAAACGGAGGAAGCAGAGTGGTGGGACCGGCATCAAGACCTGATCGCTGACCTGCTGCTGAAGCACGGCCGCCGCGGCGCCGTGCCCACCAGGAACGTGTCCCTCCGGTTGCCGGTTACCGACATCGATCGCGCCCGCAAACTGGCTGAGAAGCGTGGAGTGGGCTACCAGACGGTCATCAAGACGCTGCTCCATGAGGCTCTGAAACACGAATCCAAGATCGCGTGAGGGCCGGCCGAATTACCGGCCCGCGCCGCCTACCGCCAGTTGGGGAACGGATTCGCCCGCGCCTCGCGGCAGGCGGCGATCAGCTCCGGGATCAGCTTGCGGCGGTCGAACAGGCGCTCGAGCAACTGCGCCACGGCGTCCTCTTCGTCCTCGATCCACTCCGGCGGAAGAGCCTTCCAGGCCTGGTCCATCACCTCTTCGGGAAAATGCACCGCCTGGTCGAGCCAGGGCTCGAAATCGTCGAGCGAGCGCACGCCTTCGTAGACCATCCGCCGCGGGTAGAGGCCCTGCAGCGGCGAATCCGGAAAATCCCAATACGGGCCGTTGAAAGCGAAGCCGTGGTCGATCATGCGCGCCACGAAGCCCAGGCTGCCGCCGGCGGAATCGGTCTGGCGCACCAGGGCGCGGTGGAAAATGCTCTGCCGGCCGTCTGCATTGCCCACCCATTTGTCGAATACCAGGATGGCGCGGAAATCCTCCAGGTTGGCCACCTTGGGCAGCAGGGCGTCGGGCAGGAAATCGTAAACCGCGGTGCGCGCCGGATCGCCCGGATAGCGCGAGCCGAAATGCCACCCCGGTTCAACCGCGATGCGCCGGCTGCCGAGCGTCAGATGAATGTCGGGGTTTTCGGCGAGGAACTCGGCGCTCAGCCGCACCAGGGCCGTCTCCGGCGCCGCCACCTGCAGGTAGGCCAGCAGCCGGGAGGCGAGCAGTTCGTTGACCAGGATGCGATGGTGCTGCGGATTGTTGCGGAACTTGACGACGTACCACTGCCCGTCGTCGGCTTCCATCAGGTGAGACTGGGCGCCCCCCCGCATTTTTCGGATGTGCCGGACAGCGCTGAGCGGCATCGCGTGCGAAATCGGGTAATCTAGAGTTGTATCACAGGCAGGAGCACATCACAGATGGCGGAAACAGGAACCCCCATGAACGAACTTCCGGCCGAAAGCCAGACCCCCGCTCCGGGCGGGCGCACCAAGGACGAAGTAGCGCTCGAACTGATGCGCTTTATCACGTTGCAGACCGGTTACGGCAAGTCGCCGCAATCGTCCGCCGGATTTTCCGGGAAGCCCGGCACCCACTCGGCCGAGGAACACGCGGAAGCCCTCCTCGAGCTCTACCAGCGCTGCCGGCAGGTGCTGAATCAGGAAGAGTAGCGGGAACGGCGGAACGCGTTCCCGCTCGTGATTAACGCTTCTTCTTGGCCGGGGCTTTCTTGGCGGCCTTTTTCGCCGGGGCCTTCTTGGCGGCCTTCTTCGGCGCGGCTTTCTTGGCAGCCTTCTTCGCCGGGGCCTTCTTGGCGGCCTTCTTCGGCGCAGCTTTCTTGGCAGCCGTCTTGGCCGGAGCCTTCTTGGCGGCCTTCTTCACGGGCGCCTTCTTGGCGGCCTTCTTAGCCGGCGGTTTTGGCGCGCTGGCCTTCGTCACCGGTTTCTTGGGCGGGGCTTCCACAACGGCCGCGGGTTCAGACGGCCCGGACTCAGCCGGCGCCGGCTGGGCTACGGGAGGAGCTGCGCCTTCAACTATATCGATCTCCATGATGGCTTCCTCATCTTCCTCTTCTTCTTCCTCGTCGTACTCGTCGAGCTTTGATTCCAGGTCTTCCTGCTCTTCATCCTCGTAGTCGTGGAAGTCTTCCATCTCGTCCTCGTCTTTAGCAACGATTATTGAATGATGCGACATTCACCAAGCCTCCTGCGTCTGGGCACAATCAAACCTAGAATACCCCTTTTTCCGCAAGAGGCAATAGCGAAAACGGCAAGGTGCCCGGAAAAAAGCGCCCGCCGCTGCTTGGTCTACTTGGTGGCTGAATGCGCCAGCAGCGTGTCGGGCTTCGGTGCGGGCTTGTGCGAGGCAGCCAGCGGGCCGGCCGGTTTCTTCACCACCGGCATCGCGCCTGCGCGCGGCCGGGCCGCCGCCGGATGCGCTGCCGGAGCATGGTGGACGGCGGCGGAATGGCCGTGGGAAGACGGTTTGGCGGCCGTGCGCCGGGATGCGGCTCGCGTGGGAGCCCCGCGTCTCGGCACCGGGGCGGGCCGGCCGGCAGACGGAATCGCCAGCAGGTCGCCCTCGACAGCCGCATGCGACGGCAGCGAATTAGCCGCCAGCAGGCCCGCGGTCGAGACGCCGAATCGGGCGCCGATGGTCGCCAGCGTCTCGCCCGGAGCCACCCGGTGCAGCCGCCACGCCGCGCGGCGCTCCGGGGGAACCAGGGCCAGCGCTTCCAACAGCCGGTCGCCGGTGCCCTTCGGCACGTGCACGGCATAGTGCGCCGGCGCCAGATTGGTGAGCAGCGCCGGATTCAGCGCCGCCAGCTCGGGCACCGACGTATCGGTCGCGTCGGCAATCAGGGAGAGCGAGGTCAGGGCCGCCAGATCCACCGTGTCATACTCGATCGGCGGATCCAGTTGCACCTGGTCCAGGCCGTAGGCCGCGGCGTTCTTTTCCATGATCGTCATGGCCAGGATGATCGGCACGTAGTTGGTGGTTTCGATCGGCAGCACGCCGCGCGCGCGCAATTCCCAGAAATCCGCGTAACCGGTGCGCTCCACCGCGCTCTGCACGGTCTGCGGGCCGCAGTCGTAAGCGGCAATCGCGAGGTACCAGTCGCCGAACTGGTTATAAAGATCGTGCAGGTGGCGGGCAGCGGCGCGGGTGGCCTTCTCCGGGTCCAACCGGTCGTCCGTGTAACTGGTGCGCTCGAGCCCGTATTCGGAGCCCCTCCACGCCATGAACTGCCACATGCCCCGGGCGCGCGCCCGCGAAACCGCGCGCGGCATGAAGCCCGATTCGGCCTGCGCCAGGTGAATCAGCTCCTGCGGCACGCCCTCTTCGTCCAGAACCCGCTGGATCATCGGGCGATACCGACCGGAGCGCTCCATGGCCGTCACGATGGTGCCGTGCCCGCGGTTGGAAAAGTAGTTCACATAGCCCAGCACCGCGTCATTGGTCGACAAGGGAAGCTGCGAAACCGTGGCTTTTACCTGCTCCAGCACTTGCCCCTTGATTTTGGGGTCCACCGGGAAGGTCATCTGCAGAATGTCTTCCAGCGGCGCCTTGTCGAACTGCCCGGCTTCGTCCGCTTCCGAAGCGCCCAGGCCGGCCAGGTCGTAGCTGTGTATCGCATCCACCATCTGGTCCATGCGCCGCTCGTAGGCCTGGCGGTCGGCCGGGCCCAGGTCCGAGGCGTCCAGCATGGCGTCGGTCGCGAGGTCGAATTCCCGGCGCGCGGTGGCGTAGTCTCCCGTCCGATAGGCTTGCTTGCCCGCCGCGTAGTGCTGCTCGGCTTCCTCCACCATCGAATCGCCGCGCGTGTGGCGGGGCAGCGGCGGGCTTTCCAGCAGAAAGCCGGGAACGTCGTTGTTGGAAAACGAGGGTTCGACCACCGGCGGGTGGTCCGAGTCGAGGTTGACGGGCTGCGCGCGAACGTGCGGCGGGAGAAACGCGTTTTGGAAGGCGGTGTGCTGGTTAATTCCGCATCCGGAGATGACGGAGGTCCCGATTAACAGGATTATAGAAGCGAGCGTCTGAGTTCGCGCGTTCATTCACATACTCAGCGAAAGATTCTAAAGCACTTACACCAGCCGCAGCCTAAACCGGAACGATCAAACATTACAACACTATGAGTGTCGATTGCAACTGCCCTGTGGATAGCGCCGGGCTAGTGTGTATAACCCGCACATGGGGGTGTGTCGCTATTCCTCTTCTTCTTCCTCGCCAGTCTTAGCGGCCTTTGCCGCCGCAATGATCTTATCGGACTGCAACTGCGGTACGAAATCGTAGTGGTCGAATTCCATCGAAAAAGACGCGCGCCCCTGCGTCATGGCCGTCAGATCGCTTTGATAACTCAGCATTTCCGCCATCGGCACCTGGGCGGTGATGATCTGGGTGCTGCCTTTGGACTCGCTTCCGGAGATGCGGCCGCGGCGGCTGTTGAGGTCGCCCATCAGGTCGCCCGCGTATTCGCCCGGCGCCTGGATCTCCACGTTCATGATCGGTTCGAGCAGCGCCGGTTTGGCTTCCAACATCGCGGCTTTAAAGGCCTTGCGCGCCGCCAGCTTGAACGCCAGCTCGGAGGAATCGACGTCGTGATAGGAGCCGTCGTAGACGGTCACCTTGAAATCCACCATCGGGTAGCCGGCCAGAAAACCGTGCTCGGCGGCTTCGATGATGCCCTTTTCCACCGCCGGGATGAAGTTGCGCGGGATGGAGCCGCCGAAGATCTCGTTGACGAACTCGAACTGCCCTCCGCGCGGCAGCGGCTCCATTTTGATCCAGCAATCGCCGAACTGGCCGTGCCCGCCGGTCTGTTTCTTGTGGCGGCCCTGGACGTCGGCGCGCCCGCGTATGGTCTCGCGGTACGGGATCTTGGGCGCCTTCAGCGTGACATCCACGCTGTAGCGCTTCTTCAGCCGGCTAACCACAACTTCTACATGCTGTTGGCCGGCTCCGGCCAGCAGAAACTCGCGCGTCTGGGGGTCGCGGTAAAAGCGCAGCGATTGGTCTTCCTCGAGGATCCGATGGACGGCGTTGCCCATCCGGTCCTCGTCGTTGCGCGACTTGGCTTCGATGGCAAAGGCAATCGAGGGTTCGGGCAGCTTCACGGGCGGGTAGGTGGCCGCGAAGCCTTTCTCGGCCAGGGTATCGCCGGTCAGGGTGTCCTTCAGCTTGGCTACGGCGCCGATGTCGCCCGCATGCAACTCGGTAACCGGCTGCAAGGTCTTGCCTTGCGGGCTGCTCACATGGGCCAGCCGCTCGGCGGAGCTTCGCGTCAGATTCTGCAAAGCCGCATCGTTTTTCACCACGCCGGTGATGACCTTGAAATAGGTGATGCGTCCGGCAAAGGGGTCGGCCGTGGTTTTGAACACGAACAGCGAGGCGGGACCGGTCCCGGTGACCTTC
>Ga0335077_10010301_pt1 | contig 11629 bp, 6 predicted proteins | sample Lox_Sample_31_FD_207151 | JGI IMG/M metagenome (GOLD analysis project Ga0335077, IMG submission 207151) | Soil microbial communities from Loxahatchee National Wildlife Refuge, Florida, United States - Lox_Sample_3.1 | ecosystem: Environmental > Terrestrial > Soil > Wetlands | place: USA: Florida...
CTGCCGCGGCGGCTCTGGCGTGGGTCCTTGCCGAATGGATGGTTTCCGGCAAGCCCAGCATACTTGGCGGCATTTCGGGATGCGTCGCCGGGCTGGTCGCCATCACCCCCGCGTCGGGTTTCGTCAAGCCGTTCCCGGCCCTGCTCATCGGCTTCGCGGCTGGATTCCTTTGCTACTTCATGGTGGCCAAGGTCAAGCAGAAACTCGGCTACGACGACTCGCTGGACGCCTTCGGCGTGCACGGCTGCGGCGGAACGCTCGGCGCCATCCTCACTGGAGTGTTCGCCACCAGCGCTGTTAATGACGGCTTCAAAGACGCTGCGGGCAAAACACTGCCCCTGGGCATGGTGGATGGTCAAGCCGGCCAGATCGGCAATCAACTGATCGGATGTGCCATCGCCTGGACTTTGGCCATCGTCGGCACACTGGTCATCCTGAAGATTTGCGATGCCTTGATCGGCGTGCGCATCAGCCAGCCAGAGGAAGTCGACGGATTGGATCTCAGCATGCACGGCGAGGAAGGCTACATTCTGGAAGCGTAGAGCGAGAATCTGATGAAGAAAATCGAAGCGGTTATTCAGCCCTTCAAGTTAGATGACGTCAAAGAAGCGTTAATGGGCATCGGCATCGATGGCATGACCATCACCGAAGTGCGCGGGCACGGCCGGCAGAAAGGCCACACCGAGGTCTATCGTGGCCGCGAATACACCGTCGATCTCCTGCCCAAAGTGAAGGTCGACGTGGTGGTTGCCGATAGCCGCGCCGATGAGGTAGTCAAGACCCTGGTCGCCGCGGCGCGTACGGGGAAAATCGGCGATGGCAAAGTCTTCGTCTACGACGTGGCGGAGGCCGTGCGCATCCGGAACGACGATCGTGGTGACGCCGCCTTGTAACGATCCCTTGCTGGCCCTTGCCGAACGCACCGCGTCCGTCGATCGCATGGTGGCACAGGCCGCCCGGAACCTGCTCTGGCCCGCTTTCCCCTCCGGCTTGGCGCTCCTGGCCGTGGGCGGCTATGGCCGCCGCGAGCTGTTCCCCTACTCGGACGTAGATCTGGTTTTGCTTGTCGAGAACGATCGGGTGGCGCAGTCTGCCCGCGCCTCGGTCTCATCGTTTATTCAAACCTTGTGGGATGGCGGCCTGCGCCTGAGCCACTCCGTGCGCACGCCCGCGGAGTGCGCCGAAATCCACGACCAGAATACCGAGCTCAACATCAGCCTGCTCGACGAACGCTTCCTTGATGGAGACAGGGCCCTTTACGCCGGGTTCGTGCAGCGCCTGCCGCGCTTCCTGCACGCGCAACGCGACACCTTGATCCACAGTCTGGCTCGGCTCACGCACGATCGGCACCGGAAATATCAGAACACCTTCTACCACCTCGAGCCGAACGTCAAGGATACGCCCGGCGGTCTGCGCGATCACCAACTCGTGCGCTGGCTGGCTCGCATCCGCGAAACGGAGGCGGCCGAAAACGCTTCCGCTTTCTTGTTCCTGGCCCGCCTGCGCTGCCACCTTCACGGCCGCGCAGAACGCGATAATAACGCCCTCACCTTCGACGCCCAGGAAGAGGCGGCCGAGTATTTTCGCGCGCCTGGCGCGGCGGCTTGGATGCGCGATTATTTCCGCCATGCGCGGGATGTTTATCGTGCCGCGGTGCGCGAGTTGGAATCGAGCGAAGCCCAGAACAGCTCCCTCTTCGCGCAATTCAAGGATTGGCGCACGCGCCTTTCCAATGCCGATTTCACCGTGTCGCGAGACCGCGTGCACCTGCGCTCGCCGCAAAGCCTGGAAGCCGACCCGGAACTGGCCTTGCGCCTCTCTCAATTCGTGGCGCGCCATGGTATCCGGCCCTCCGCCCCGGCCGAACAACGCATCGCGGCAGTCCTGCCGCGGCTGGCGGAATGGCTCGCCGGCTTGCCAGCGCTTTGGCCGGCCCTCAAGGAGATCCTCTCGCTCCCCCACGCCGCGCTCGCCTTGCGCACCATGCACGATACCGGCCTGTTGCGCGCCGTCTTCCCCGAATTGGCGCAGATCGAATGCCTGGTGATCCGCGACTTCTATCATCGCTACACGGTCGACGAACATACTCTGGTGGCGCTGCAGGTACTAGAAGATCTCCGCTCTACCCGCGAGCCCTCCGCCAAGCGTTATGGCGACCTGTTCTCCGAACTGGACGACCCCGCGGCTCTCATGTGCGCCCTCGTGTTTCACGACGTGGGCAAGGCCACTGTCAACAACGGCCACGTGGACGCCTCGCTCAAGTCCGCCGAGCCCGCCCTGGATCGTATCCACATGCCCGCACCCGAGCGCGACTTGGTGCGCTTCCTCATTGGCAGCCATTTGGAAATGTCTGCCGCCATGCTCGCGCGGGACTTGCAAGACCCAGCCACCCCTCGCGACCTCGCCCGCCGCGTCCAGACCGTCGAGCGGCTCAAAGCCCTGACTTTGATGACCTACGCCGACATCAGCGCCGTGAACCCTTCTGCGATGACGCCCTGGCGCGCTGAACTGCTTTGGCAGCTTTATCTGGCCACCTACAACGAACTCACGCGAGAACTGGAGACCGACCGTATCCGAACGGTCACGGACGAAGCGCCGGAAATGCGCGCTTTTCTCGCCGGCTTTCCCACGCGTTATGCACGCACCCACACCGTCGAGGAGATTGCCTCCCACCTCCGTCTGGACGCCACCTATCATCAGCGCGGCGTTGCCGTGGATCTGCAAAAGCTCGATGCCGCCTGGCGCTTGACCCTCGTCACCGCCGACCGGCCGTTTCTGTTCGCCTCCGTCGCCGGCACGCTCTCCGGCTTCGGCATGAATATCCTGAAGGCCGAGGCATTCTGCAACCAACAGGGTACGGTACTCGACACGTTCACCTTTGCCGATCCCCACCGTAACTTGGAGCTGAATCCCACCGAAGTCGATCGCCTGCGGACCACGATCGAGCGTGTCGTGCTTGGCCGCATCGATGTGCGCCAGCTTCTGCAACACCGTCCCAAGCCCACCCCACCCAGCCGCAGTGCCGGTGTCCACACGAACGTATCGTTCAATTCGGAGGTTTCTGCGACGGCCACCTTGATCGAAATCGTGGCTCAGGACCGCCCCGGCTTGCTCTACGACCTGGCCTCCGCCATTTCCGCGCAAGGTTGCAACATCGACGTGGTGCTCATCGATACCGAAGCCCACAAAGCCATCGACGTCTTTTATGTCACAGCCGATGGAGGTAAACCCGGAGCCCAGCAGTTGCAGCGCCTTGGCGATGCCCTCCGCCGGGCCTGCGGCGCGCCCTGATCCGGCCGTCATCTTGATACTCTGGTGAACGTCTGCAACGTTCCAGACGCGCTTTATATGGCTTTTCATGCGACACGGCGTCAATGGTTGGCTGCCGCCTGTGGAGTGCTGCCCGCCCTGGCTCAACGAAATTCCGCGGGCAGCTTCGGCCTGGAGATCTACAGCCTGCGCGGCGAGGCCGAAAAAGACCTGCCCGCTACGCTGGCGATGATCCGGCGTTTTGGGTTCAACGAGGTCGAAGTGCCCGGGTTGTATGGCCGCAGCGCCGCTGAATTCCGGCGGTTGCTGGACCGCGCCGGCCTGCGCGCCACCTCGATGATGACCGATTACGAGCGGCTGGGAAAAGACGCGGAGGCCGTAGCGGCCGATGCCCAGTCGCTTGGGGCGGAATACGTCGTGTGTGGCACCATCCCGCACCAGCGGTATCTCAGCGCGGAGAACTGCTCGCGCGCCATACGGGACTTTGGCCGCTGGGGCAGGAAACTGGCCGGCGCAGGGCTGCGCCTCTGCTATCACACGCACGGAGTCGAGTTTGGCAAATCGGCGGAAGGCACGCTGTTTGATACGCTCGTGCAGCGCACGGATGGCAAATACGTCAACTTCGAGATGGACATCTTCTGGATTGTGTTTGCGTTCCAGGACCCCGCCAGGCTGCTTCACAAATACCCCGGCCGTTTTCCGCTATTGCATGTCAAAGATATTCGCAAGGGCCTCGTGCTCGGCAGAACCCCTGCTGATGTGAACGAGGAAGACAGCGTGCCACTGGGCGAGGGCATTGTCGATATCCCGGCAGCCTTGCGCGCGGCGCAGGAGACCGGCGCGCGCCATTACTACATCGAGGATGAAGCGGTAAATGCCGCGGAACAGATCCCGCGGAGCCTCAAGTACCTGGAGAGTATCCGCTGGTAGCAACCGCAATAGCGGCTGCGTCAGGTGTGAGAGTCCGGACTCAACCCTGCAAATCGTCCCGTCCGATGCACTCGCGACTGTCAGATGCGCGTCAAAGGCGATGCTGGCCGACTTCTCGGTACCGTCGCTTCTTAAGGCGGCGTCACGCGATCTGAACCCATTGGCTTCGCCGGCCGGCGCCTCGAAGGGATCTGCGAAATACTGTGTCTCGCGCACGACCTTACCGTTGCGGAACTCCATAATGCTCACTGTGCATGCTGGTCCCCCGTGGTAGGTGATTGTGTATTCGGTGATCCAGAGATCACCCTCTTCAAGAATCCGTTTGACGTTGAAGCCTGACGGCTTATCTGGATGATGACTCCGCAAGGCCTGCAATTCCTTCGTCCGAGGATTCGTTCGCCTGATTGAGGATAATCGCAGATCGCATCGTCATCGTATCGTGTTCAGCGTTTATATCGCCTGCGGACGCACGCCAGTGCGCATTCAGGGCGTCACTTATTTGTTCTTCTTGCATAGACCGCTCTTGTTTGGCTTTCATGCTGATCTAACTCGTGGAATGAAACCTGGAGTGCCGGTATTCACTACGTCATTGAGCCTCTGTCTGATCTGGATGCGATTGATCTCGTCAAATGCGTCCTCTGGAAGGGCGGAGATGTTGAAATTCTCTCTCGCCCGATCCGCAGTTCTAGGCGTGGTCAGCAGAGCCGTGCCGCGCTGCACCGCCCATGCCAGCAGCACCTGTGCTGGCGTCTTTCCAACCTGCGCAGCGATTGCAGAAATCACTGGATCTTCGAGCGGCCCCGGCCTCATTCCATGACCCAAAGGCGCGAAAGCCAAAAACACAATACCTTTCTCCCTGCAAAATTCCAGAAGCTCCGTTTCCGGCAGATACGGGTGTGCTTCGACTTGGACCACCGCAGGCTTGATTCTCGCCGATTCGTAGATGGGCAAAAGCCCGTGCAAGGTGATGTCTGACAGTCCAATGGCCCGGCATCTGCCACGATCCACGAGATTCTCCATCGCCCTCCAGGTGTCGAGCAAAGTCACGTCGCGGTCGTAAAGGACATTGCCGTTTTGATCCCGCGGATCCTGCTCCTCCCCCGGTTGAAACGCAAACGGAGTGTGAATGAGGTAGAGATCCAGATAGTTGAGCCTGAGTCTGTCAATACTCGCCTCGCAAGCCGGTCCCACGCGCTCGGGCCGATGATTGGTATTCCACAATTTTGTTGTGACGAAGATGTCCTCGCGCGCAATCCCTCCCGCAGCAAGTCCTGCTTGCAAGGCCTCGCCCACCTCACGCTCGTTCCGGTATCGTTCCGCACAGTCGAAGTGTCGAAATCCGGCTTCCAGCGCGTATGTGGTAGCACTTATCGTCGCGGCTGCCTCGGGGATCAGGGTGCCAAATCCGAGTACGGGCATATGGCCGGTTCCGGGGTAGAGCGGTATTTTCTTACTCCGAAAATCGGAAGATTCGATCATGATGAACGCCTCGGCAGGAACTGAGTTAATGCCTCAAGGAATAGATGTCCGCAACCCACATCTGATTCATCAAGACGCCTAAATAGCCAGAAGTTGGTCACTGCCGCGCCGGCCGCCCGAACTTCTGCCGTGAGAGTTGCTCCTTGCCCTCTTCCACCCGGTAGAAGGCATCGGCGGCAATGTTGCGGAAAGTCTGCCGCAGGCCGCTGGGCCACGTGATCTCCACACTCTCGGCAACCGTTGCCCGGCCCAACCCGAAATGTGCGCGTAGGTCGCTCTGCGAAAGATAGCTGCCTCCTCCGGCAATTTCCCGGATCTGCGAAATGCCCCCGGCCTGCAGACGCAGCCGCGCGCCCATCGCATCCCGGTTGCTTTTCGTGCCCGCCAGCTTGAAATTCACAAAGTGATTGCCCGGCGCGCCGCCGTTGTGCAGCAACAAGGGCGGATCGTCGTTGTTCGCCACCACCACGTCCACGTTGCCGTCGTTATCGAAATCCGCGAACGCCGCGCCGCGCCCGGCGTACGGCACGGCGAAGCCGTTGCCAGCTTCGCGCGTCACCTCGACGAACTTCCCGGCACCGTTGTTCCGGAAAAGCGAGTTGATCTGCTTGTAATGCGTCTCCGGAAACACCTGCTCTACTGCCTCGTAGACATGGCCGTTGGCGATGAATAGATCCAGCCAGCCGTCGTTGTCGAAATCGAAGAACCCGCCGCCAAAGCTCAACACGTGCTTGGTGGGCAGCGTAATCCCCACCAGATCGCTGCTTTCATCGAAGAATCCATGGCCGTCATTGTGCCAGACGTGGTCGGATGCCAACTGAAAATCGGAAATATACAGGTCCAGGTTGCCGTCATTGTCGTAATCACCGAGCGAGATGCACATGGCCGCCATGGTGGCGCCGTCCGCGGTGAGCGCCATGCCGCTCGACACAGCAACCTCCTTGAACTTGCCGTTGCGCTCGTTGTGATAAAGATATGCTTCCAGGCCGTCGTTGGCCACGAACAGGTCCGGCCAGCCGTCGTTGTCGTAATCCGCCGCGCCGACTGACAGGTTCAGTCCTTTGGGCTGATAAATCTCCGCTGCCTTCGTCACGTTGGTGAATGTCCCGTCACCGTTGTTGTGATACAGCACGTCCGGCGTGCCGCTGTAGACCGACGGCCGGCAACTGGTCGGAATGCCCGCGCCGATCGTACAATAGCGCTGGCTGGTGGGGCCGAAGCCCGCGTAACCGCCAACGTACAGATCCAGGCGGCCGTCGCGGTCGTAGTCGAAAAACGTGGCCCCGGTGTGGAACACGGTGCCGAAATCCGTTCCGCCTACGCGTGCCTTATCAGTGACATCGGTAAAAGTGCCGTCGCCGTTGTTGTGGTAAAGGATATTCTTGCCGTACTGCGCGACATACAGATCCGGGAAGCCGTTGTTGTCGTAATCGGCCCAAACGCACCCCAGGCCATAGGCATTGCCGGGTACCCCGGCCTTCTCGGTGACATCGGTGAATGTGCCGTCGCCGTTGTTGTGATAGAGCGCGTTACGCGCGGAGATGCCGCGATGGTACAGGTCGCGCCCGTTCACGAAGTAGATGTCCGGCCACCCATCGTTATCGTAGTCGCCCACGCAGACTCCCGGTCCGGCTTCTTCCAGAATCGTCGACGTGCCTTTGCTGCCTTTGAAGTGCGTGAAGGTGATGCCGGACGCCTTGGTGATATTGCTGAACTCCACCGGCGCGCCGTACAGCAGGCTTCCGGTCAGGAGGATCACGAGTGGCGGCCGGGAACTCACCGCCGGCCTGCCGCTCCCGTCACGGTTCCGCCTTCTGCGGCCCCACAATCCCGGTCTGCAAGTCCTCGGCGTTTTGCCGCGCCTGCTCGGACGTCTGCTTGTGCAGCGCAAACTGCTTCTCGGCTTCTTCTTTATGGCCCGTGCGCCGGTAGGCGATGCCCAGGTGATAGTGCGCCGCCGGATTCTGCGGCTGCAGTTTCACCGCAACCAGGAGCGGCGCGACGGCCTCCGCCGGACGGTCGCCCGCAATCAGCGACCGGCCGTATCCGATGAACGCGTCCGCGAAGCGCGCATCCAACTTGGTCGCGTTGCCGAAGTGCTCGATCGCCTCGGGATAGTTCTGATCCTGCCGCGCCAGTTCGCCTAGCACATACTCGGCGCCGGCGTTGGGCGCGATCGCCAATTCCGCCTTGAACTCGCGCCGCGCGTCTTCGATGGTGGTAGCCGTTTTCGGCGCCGAAAGGATCAGCCGCCCCAACCGGTAATGAATTCCCGTCAGGCGCGGATTGCGCTTCAGCACTTCGCGATATTCCGCCGCGGCATCTTCCCACTTGCCCTGCGTCTCCAGCGCTTCGGCATTCAACTCGTGCACCTGGTAAGACGATGGCGCGCTGAAAAGCAGGTCCTGCGATGCGCGGATCGACAGATCGGAAAAAACGTGCGTCGCCAGGTACAGAACCTCGGGGTCGCGCGGAAATTCCCGGGTGAGCAGGCGGATCAACTCCAGCGCCGGGTCCATCTGGTTCAGGGCCATGGCGCAGCGCACGCCGTGAAAGCCCGCCGTTTTCTTCAGTTCCTGATCCGCAAGATGCGGGACGGACTTCACCAGCAGCGGCAGAGCCTGATCGCAATGTCCTTTCTCCGCAAGTTGCGAGCCGCGGTTGGCGGAAGCCGCATAGTCGGGCGCGGCAGCCTTCTGCGACGGATCGGCGGCCCACAAAATGGCCCCGGCGAGGCACACCGCGGCGCCGGCATGAAGGCTGATCATACGGCTCAAAGCTCAATCCTAGCGCAGCCCGGCACACAAAAAAATCGCGGAGCCGCCAGCGCAAGCGGCTCCGCGAAAGGGGTCAGTGCGGTCAAGCCTGACGTCAGAAGTAGAACTTCAGAGCGAACTGGATGTTGCGTTCGCCCTGCGACGAAGTTATTTGGCCCAGGCCACCTCCCAGACCTGTTCCCGGCGAATTCAGTATCGGTGTGTTGGTCAAGTTAATGGCCTCGCCCCGGAACTCCACCCTCTTGGTCTCCGTAATGGCGAAGGCCTTCTGTAAGCTGAAGTCGAAGGTGTGTTGCCCGGGTCCCCTTACCGTTCCCACTCCGCAGCTGCCGAAACTGTAGGCAGCTGGCGCCGCGTAGGAATTCGGGTCGAACCACTGGTATCCGCCGGTGGCGGCGTTCATCGTTCCGAAAACGTCCGGAGGAGCGATGCAATCCGCGCGCGCGCCGCGCGAGTTGGTGTGCGAGTTGTCGCCCGCCGAAATGGTCAGCGGAAACCCGCCGCGCTCGGTCAGAATGCCGCTTACCTGCCACCCGCCGATGAAGGCGTCCGCCACTTTGTTCATGTCGTGGCCCACTTGTTTGCCCCGGCCGATCGGAAGTTCATATACCGCGTAGGCCGTCAGGTCGTGAGTTACATCGTAGTAGCATGGCCCCCATTCCGCGCGTTTGTCGTAAAGGTTCTGCCAGTAGGGCGAAGTCGGTGTCGCTTGGCCGCCCCAGGAGCCGTAGTAACCGCTCGAGTCCGTCATGCACTTTGAGTAGGTATAGGCCACCTGGAACTGCAGGCCGTTTTGCAGCCGCCGCTGGAGCGTCACCTGCAGCGCGTCGTATTTGTCGTTGCCGTTCGAAGCGGTGCCCGAGATCTGTGAGATGTTCGCCAGTTCCGGGTTGCCTGACAGGTATGGGCTGGGCGTGATCGTGCCGTCGGAGTGCAGTTGCTCCTGCAAGTACGGCATAGGCACCATCAGGTGGGTGCCGTGCTGGCCCACGTATGCTGCCTGCAGCGTGGTGGCATTGCCGAACTGCTGCTGGATGGAGAAATTCCACTGCTGCACGATGGCCGGCTGCACGTTCGGGTCCCACAAGCGGATCAGCGCGGAGTCGAACGGGTTGCCGGTGTTCGGCGGCAGAATGCCGTCTTGCGTCGTGGTCGCGGGCAACGGCGTGTTGTAGTAGTTGGTCTGGAACTCGGGCTGCTTAAATGGCGGATTCATCGTCAGCCGCAGGTTGGTTCCAGTGCCTTCCAGGTACGACGAAATGGTGTATGCGCCGCGGAACACCGTCTTCTTGCCCAGCGCGTCGGGCGTCCAGGCAAATCCTACGCGCGGCTGGAAATCCAGTCCCAGGTTGTACGTGTGATAGAGGCCGCGATTGCCGTAAACATTGTTCCCAGGCAGTTGCACCGAGCCGTCATACATGCCGAAGTTGTCCTGCCGGTCCTTCACTTCGACCCACGGCGTGTGCGTCTCATACCGCAGGCCCAGGTTCAACGTGAGGTTCTTGCTCACCCGGAAATCGTCCTGCAGATAGCCGGAGATGGTGCTGGAACGCTGGCCCCAGGTGCCAAAGTTGCCGATGCCCCGGCCGAACGAATCCGGCAGGCCCAGGAAGAAGTCCGCCTCGCCCGCGCCCGCCCCGCTGCCGGCCACCGACAACGCACTCGGGCCGGCGGTGAACCGTCCGGTGAAGTTCATGAAGCCCAGCAGACCGTTGTTGCCGCCGTAAAACGAGTTGATCAGGTTCCGCCAGAACTGGAAGCCGGTGTGCAACGTGTGTTTGCCCCTGGTGATGATGACGCCATCGGAGAACTGGAACACAGTGTCGGCAAAAAGCTGGTAAATGTTGGTGTTCCCAATACTGCCCACCACACCGCCGCTGATATTCAGCGCCAGCAGGCCCGGTCCCGGAGAGTTCACGCCCGCGATGCCCAGTTGTTCACCGATATCGCCGGCGTTCCCATAGTTCGCGCCGTTGTTGATCTTCACATAGTTCATTCCCACGCGCAGTTCGTTCACCAGTGAAGGACTGATGGTGCGAGTCCAGTTCACCACCCCGTTTTGGATCGGCGCAAAATTGAAGCTGTTGAAGTACAGCGCGAACGAGTTGATGCCAGGGTTGTCCTGGAAACTCTGCGAGTAACGCGCCGAGAGCCGGTCCTTATCGGACAGGTTGTAATCCACCTTCACATCACCCTGGTCGGCGTAGATGTGGCTCGAGACCGTGTTGAAGTAGTTGTTGATCAGGTTGCCATTGACCGGCGCGGGATATAACGACGAGCCAAACAGATTCTTGGCCACCGGGTCGAGCAGGCTCATCGGAATCTGGTTGTTCGGAAACGGCGCGCGGTTGCCATGCGCGTCCACATCGAAGGGATTGTACAGCTGGATGCCCTTGACCTGCAGCAACTGTGAAAAGTCGCCCTGCCGCTCGGCGGCGGTATACAAAGTGATCGCGCCGGTGGTGCCCGGCTGGTTGAATCGCTGGCCCTGGTAATCCACAAAGAAGAACAGCTTGTCCTTCTTAATCGGTCCGCCCAGCGTGCCTCCGAACATGTTCCAGCGCAGCTTGGCGCGCGGCGAGCCCGTAAAGTTGTTGGCCCAATTGTTGGCGTTCAGAACATCGTTGCGGAAGAACTCAAAGACGTCGCCGTGGAACTGGTTGGTGCCCGACTTCAAATTGGTGGAGATAATCCCGCCCTGGAAGTTGCCGAACTCCGCCGACGCGTTCTGCGTGATCAGGTTGAACTCCTGGATGGCGTCCACGCTCGGGGTGTAGCCGACGAGGTTGTCCGACACCTGGTTGTTGTCCATGCCGTCTAGCAGGAAGTTGTCCGACTGCTCGCGGTTGCCGTTAATGTAAGGCCGCCCGCCGCCACCCGGTCCCTGAACCGAGGTCAGGGTGGATGGATTCGGGTGGACGCTGCCCGGCGCGAGCAAGGTCAACTGCACGTAGTTACGGGTGGCGAGCGGCAGCGAAACGTTGGTGTTGGCATCGATAACCGTGCTCAACTGCGTGGCGTCGGTCTCCAGCAGCGGCGCGGCGGCAGTCACCTCCACCGTCTGAGTCACTTCGCCCAGCTTCATCTGAAAATCCACGCGCGCGGTCTGGCTTACGTCCAAGGTGAACGATGGCTGCACTGATGTCTGAAAGCCTTGCGCCTCGGCCCGCACC
>Ga0335077_10010302_pt1 | contig 11629 bp, 5 predicted proteins | sample Lox_Sample_31_FD_207151 | JGI IMG/M metagenome (GOLD analysis project Ga0335077, IMG submission 207151) | Soil microbial communities from Loxahatchee National Wildlife Refuge, Florida, United States - Lox_Sample_3.1 | ecosystem: Environmental > Terrestrial > Soil > Wetlands | place: USA: Florida...
GCGAAACGGCGCGTGATTTCGACGATGCGGTGCTGGTTCGCCGCCTGGAGAACGGCAACTACGAACTGCAGGTCCACATCGCGGATGTTGCCCACTACGTAACGCCCGACTCGGCCCTCGACCGCGAGGCGCGGCTGCGCGGCACCAGCGTTTACTTTCCCGACCGCGCCGTCCCCATGCTGCCACTGGAGCTATCGACCGACATATGCAGCCTGCGGCCGCAGGTGGAACGGCTGGTGATGTCGTGCATCATGGAAATTGACCACCAGGGCGAGATCATGGGCTATCAACTTTGCGAAGGAGTGATCCGCTCGGCCGAGCGCATGACCTACACCGCGGTGAACGCGGCGCTGGAGGGCGATGCGGCAATCCGCGAGCGCTATGCGCCGCTGGTGGAAGATTTCGAGAGGATGCGCGACCTGGCGATGATCCTTAACCGCAAGCGGGTGCGGCGCGGGTCGATTGACTTCGACCTGCCGGAGCCGGTGATTGAATTCGACGAACTGGGAATGATGAAAAGCATCACCCGCTCGGAGCGCAACATTGCGCACCGCCTGATCGAAGAGTTCATGCTCTCGGCCAACGAGTGCGTGGCCAGGTATCTTGAGGGACATCGTATTGCGTCACTCTACCGGATTCACGAGAAGCCCGACGCCAAGCGGGTTTACGACTTCGAGGTCATCGCGGCCACATTCGGTTATTCGCTGGGAGTGGGCGCACTGCCGGTGCAGCGCATGCAGCTTAAGGGCGATCGCCGCGCCAGCTATGGAACTGGCCGACACGTGCGGGAGATTGAAATTCCCAAGGAAGTGCACATCACGCCGCGCATGTATCAGAAGCTGACCGAAAAAATCGCGGGCAAGCCGGAGGAGCGCATTCTTTCGTACCTGATGCTGCGCTCGCTCAAGCAGGCCCGCTATTCGGAGGAAAATCTGGGCCACTTCGCGCTGGCGGCCACGAGCTATACCCACTTTACGTCGCCGATTCGCCGCTATCCGGATTTGATTGTCCATCGCATATTGAAGGAAGTCTTGCAAGACCGTGCGAAGTGGGCGCCCTCGCCGGCTGTGTCGAGTCAGGCAGACCAGCCGGGGTTGGAAAACGCCAGCGAAAGCGGATATGCGACGAAAGTATCTGCCTCTGCACACACGCGGGCGGAGCGCCCGCACCGCACGGGCATGGCCGGTGACGCTGGCTCCCCATGGTCGAAGCGGCGGGAGCACTCCCCGCTGGAGCCACTGGGCGGGCCGATTCCGCTTGAGGAACTTCATGACATCGCCGAGGAATCCAGCATGACCGAGCGGCGGGCTGATGAAGCTGAGCGCGAGCTGATGGAATGGAAGAAGGTGAAGTTCATGGAGGACCGCGTCGGCGACGACTTCGATGGGCTGATCATCAGCGTTACCAAGTTCGGCTTCTTCGTCGAATTGACCGACCTGTTCGTGGAAGGACTGGTGCCCCTGGCCACGCTCACCGACGACCGCTATACCTACCATGAGAACACCCGCGAAATCATCGGCCAACGCAGCCGCCGGATTTACGGCCTGGGCCAGAAGGTGCGCGTGCTGGTGGATCGCATCGACCCGGTTGAAAAGAAAATACAGTTCGCAATATTCGAGGAAGTGCGGCCTCGGGCCGCAAAACGCAAGCGAAGGTAAGCGAAGTGGCGCGAAAGCAGCCTTTGACCGCCGAAGACGGCGAAGTCAACGCCGCACGTCAGGGGGCGCCGTTATCCGGCCGCGCCGGACGGCGCGTACGGCGACCGGGAACTTATGAACCTGGCTCAGGCCTGGCGGGCCGCCGCAGTTGTAGGGATGGAGGCGCTTAGCGGTGTCGTTGGATATGGATGCCCCAGGAAGCTCGGTTTCCGGCAAGGCTATCAAAAGATAATCGTCAAACCATGAAACGAATTCCCACAGACATCACGATACTGGTAGACGAATCGAAATCTCAGACGCCGTAGTTGGCCTCTTTGAACCGGCAGGCTCGGGGAATTGGAGTGGTGTCGTTCATTCCCGGCGCCGGAGGTCGAGAATTTGCACGCAACTTGCCCGAATGCAGGTCCCTCGCCTGCTTGAAGTGGAAGGCATCATCCGGCATTGCCCCTCTGTGCCAGACCCGTGCCAGAAACCCGCGCCAAGCCTCTGTCCGGCAGATGCTGGTACGGTGAGCGAGATCAAGTCCTGGTAAGGAAGGCGGGGCGTGGCTTGTGGATATTCGACTATACTGGGCCGCAATCCCTGATGATCAACTTCTTGTCAGTGGAACGTCATTCTCAAGCGGGGCGCAGCGAGTCTATAAGGGCGAAACCGCCGCTGACGCCCGCAGGAATTCGTGGCTGAAAATGTCGCTTGCCGCCGGCACCAAACTCGGGCCTTACGAAATCGAATCGCCGGTAGGCGCGGGCGGCATGGGCGAGGTGTATCGAGCGCGGGACACGCGGCTGGACCGGCTGGTTGCGATCAAAGTTCTTCCCGCCAAACTCTCCTCTGATCCCACGCTGCGCCAGCGGCTCGACCGCGAAGCGCGGGCCGCTTCCAAGCTCTCCCATCCCAACATCTGCACTTTGCACGACATCGGCCACCTCGACGGCATTGATTTCCTGGTCATGGAGTTTGTGGAGGGTGAAACCCTGGAGCAGCGCCTGTTTCGCGGCGCCCTGCCGCCGGATCAGACGGTCCGCATCGCGGCGCAGCTGGCCGGCGCACTCGCCCGCGCGCACCGGCAAGGCATTACGCACCGCGATCTCAAGCCGGCAAACATCATGCTGGCGAAAACCGGCGCCAAGCTGATGGATTTCGGCCTGGCCAAACAGTCCGTTCCAGTGTCGCAGCCGGTGGCGCCGACCGATCCCACCGTGCAGCAGTCGAAGCTGACCGGTGAAGGCAAGATCGTCGGCACCTTCCAGTACATGGCGCCGGAGCAACTGGAAGGCAAAGAGGCTGACGCCCGCACGGACATTTTTGCCCTGGGCGAAGTGATCTACGAAATGGCGACCGGCAAACCAGCCTTCAACGGCAAAAGCCGGGCCAGCCTGATTGCTTCGATCCTGGTGAGCGAGCCGCCGCCCATCAGCCAGGTGCAGCCGCTGGCGCCGCCGGCGCTGGAGCGCATCGTCAAGAAGTGCATGGCCAAGGACCCGGATGATCGCTGGCAGAGCGCCAGCGACCTGGCCAGTGAACTGGAGTGGATCGCGGAAGGTGGCTCGTCGGTGCTGGCGCCGGCGCCGGCCACGGTGCACAAACGGCGGGTTCGCAGAGTCTGGGGATTAGTCACTGCGGTGGCTGTAGTTGTGGTTGCGATGGCTGCGCTCTACGTCGCGTACGCGCCCAAGGCCCCGTCTCCGATTCAGGCCTATATTCCGCCGCCTGAGAACACGTCATTCGTGTTTATCGGCGATGGCGCCGGGCCCCTGGTGCTCTCGCCTGACGGGAAGACTCTGGCCTTCGTGGCGGCGACCAGCAGCGGCGCTCCCATGCTCTACGTTCGCCCGCTGGATTCTTTACAGGCGCGGGCCCTTGCCGGAACCGAGCATGCGTGGGCGCCATTCTGGTCGCCTGACGGGCGCATGCTGGGCTTCTTCGCTGACGGCAAACTGAAGACCATCGACATCGCGGTGGGAGGACCGGTTTCGGTGTGTGACGCGCCCAACAGCCGCGGTGGGAGCTGGGCCAGCGACGGCACGATAATTTTTGCACCGGATTTCCGAACGCCCATTTATCGCGTGCCGGCATCCGGCGGGGCGCCCGTGCAGGTGACGCAGATGGACGAGGCCAAGCACACGTCACACCGCTGGCCCTTCTTCCTGCCCGACGGCAAACATTTTCTCTATCTGGCGATCAATCATCAGGCGCCACAGAACAATGGAATCTATTTCGCGTCGGTTGACGGCAAGGAAAACCACTTCCTGCTGCACGCCGTGGCCAACGCCCAGTATGCGTCGGGATTTCTGCTGTACTTGAGGAATGGCCAGCTGCAGGCCCAACACTTTCAGCCCACCAAGGGGGTGTTGAGCGGGGAGCCGCAGCAAGTCGCCGCCGGGGTTACCGAAGACGGCTCTACGCAGCGGGGAATCTTTACCGTCTCGCAAAACGGCATTCTGGCGTACTCGGGGGGCGCGACCTCGCAGGCCCAACTGGCGTGGTACGACCGCTCGGGCAAGCAACTGGCGCTCATCGGAGACAAGTTTCCGGGATTATTTGGCGATCAGGGAGAGGTTTCGCTCTCTCCCAAAGGAGACCGCGCGGCGTTTTCCATTCAGGGCAGCGTTCCCGACATATGGGTGATCGATATCGCCGATGGCGTGAGCAGCCGGCTCACCTTCGGGCCGACGGCCAACAATCATCCCGTGTGGTCGCCGGACGGCAAGTGGATCGCCTACGACAGCATGACTAAGAATGGCACCGTGGTAAACCGCCGTCCGTCGGACGGCGGCGCCGAAGAGCAAGTGCTTTCGGATCCTAAAGGCGACGTGAATCTCGACGACTGGTCAGAGGATGGCAAGTATCTGCTCTATGACCAGGACGGCACCTGGGCGCTGCCCCTGGGTGGAGATCATAAACCGTTCCAGATCACCACTCCCAACGATGCCGATATCAATTATCCGCAGCTTTCGCCCGACAGCCGGTGGATGCTGTATCAGTCGAACGAATCGGGAAGGCTGGAGGTTTATGTCGTGCCTTTCGGCGGCGGGCGGGGAAAGTGGCAGATCTCCAACAGCGGCGGCATCTGGCCGCGCTGGCGCCGCGATGGCCGGGAGATTTTCTTTTCCACGCTGGATGGAGTGCTAACCTCCGTGCCGGTAACCGACGCCGGCGGGCAGCTGCAGGTTGGCGCCGCCCGCCCGCTCTTCCGCCTGCCGGCCAGCGCGTACGACATCGCCCCCGACGGCCAGAAGTTCCTGCTCAATGTGGTAGGCGATCAAAACACCAAGCCCATCACCCTGGTGACCAACTGGACGGCAGAGATGAAGAAATAGCCGATGCTGGTGGTGAGGCTAGCGCACCGATGCCGGGGAATTGTTGCGGCGCAGGATGAAATATTCGTTCACCGGCCGGTCGTCCTGCAGGGCGGGAGCTTTCGGAGCCCTGGCGATCAGGGCATCGACGGAGAATTCATTTCCCAGCAGGGCGCGGAACTGAAGCTGGGGCGTCGGTTGCGGCCCCCATTCCATCAGGTCGTGAATTGCGGAGGCGGGCATGTGGCTTACCAGTTGGTCCGCGTTCCAGTTGGGAATGGGCCGGTTGCTGGCGAGAAAGTGAAATCCTCCTCCCATCACCGAATAGAAACCGCGCACATAAGGGAACGATTCCTTCAGACTCTGAGCCACGGCTGATTGCACCACGGCGTCGCCGTAGGGCAGCCACTGTTGCACGATGCCATCGGGCCGCAGGCGCCGCTTGATGACGGCGTAAAACTCCTTGCTGTAGAGCAGACTCGATCCTGCGGCGGAAACGGGAGGCGGAGGGTCGATAGTGATCACGTCGTACTGCCCGGAGGTTCGCTCCAGGTAGCGCCGGCCATCGTCGATCACGACGTGCGCCAAAGGAGAGGCCAGGAGCTGTGGGCCATCACTGTGATAGTAGCCGAAGAGTTTGGGCACGCTGGGTACTAGTTCTACGGCGGTGGCCGGAATGTTCCAGGAAAGCAGGGAACGAAAAGTGGTGCCCATGCCGAAGCACACGACGAGAGCATTCTGCGGCGGGCGGTCGAGAAATGCCAGCGGCATGTGGGCCATGAATTTTGTAATCGGAGTGAGGAAGGTGATTCCGACTCCATTAATGAACAGGCGCCGCTGCATGCCTTCGCCGGTAGCCACCACGGTCGCTGTGTTGTCGCGAAGCTCCACGTGTTGGGGGAAGATGTCCTCGAAGCCCCTGCTCAGGGGAACGGCTGCAATCGCCGCTAACAGCACGGCATAAGATAGCGCGGCTCTCCAAAGCGGGCGTTTTGCGAAGTTCAACGGGGAAGAGGGTGTTAGAACAGATCTGGGGAAGACACCGATGAGAAGCCAGGGGGCGGCCAGGATCAACAGGGCCCAGCGCTCGTTGATAAGTGGCAGCAGCAGAAAGCCGGCGAGCAGCGGACCAAGAATGCATCCCGCCACATTCACCGCGTAGGCTTTGCCGGCGCGGTCGGGATCGCCGCCCGACCAGCGGTCTACCAGCATGGGCGTGACGAAGCCGAGCAGCGCGGAAAACGGGGCAATACCCAGCAGCAGCCGAAGCCAGGCATCGATTCTTGCCTGGGGATCGGCGGCAATCAGTGGGAGCAAGGCTGCGATGCCGATGAGAACCCACACCGGGGCCGGTTCGCGGACTGCGCCGCGGCTCCAATAGCGATATGCCTGCGATCCGGCATAGGTGGACAGGAGGTAGAGGGCGAGGATGGCGGCGAAGGCATACACCATGGTTCCGAGATATGGCGTGTATTCGCGGATCCAAACCACCTCAACCCCCATGCTGGTGAGGCCGGTCAGGAAGAGCAGCAGGAGCAGCCGCGGATTTCTCTCCCGCGGCGCTGCGGGGGCCTCGATGCTGGCTGGAGACTCATCCTTTGTCCCAGCATCGGGCCGGAGGGTCAGAGCGAACGCTCCCAGAGCCAGCATTCCGTTTAGCATGGCGCCGATCTGCAGCGTGCCCTGGAAGCCGTTGATCTCGATCAGCAGTAGCGGCAGGGTTGCGCCGGCTACGGCCCCGAGAACGTTGGCCAGGTAGAGAAAACTGAACGACCGCTGCGCCTCACTCGCAATACGCCTGCGGATCGCGAGCATCGCGAACGGGATCGTAGCTCCCATGCAGGCGCACCAGGGAACCAGCGCCAGAGCCACGCAGGCCGCCGAGGCCACGTAGTAAGCCGAGGAGGCGGAAATGCCGGTGGCCTCGAGAGCGCGTCTGCCGGCGAGCAATTCGTAAGGAACCGCAATCGCCGAAATGCCGATTAGAAACTCGGTGAGCGCGTACCAACGCAGGGGGCGGCGAATTTGTTCACCGCGACGGCGAATGAAGGCGCCGCTGATCCAGGAGCCGAGGCCGAGTCCCCCCATGAAAGTTGAGAGCACGATGGCGGCCAATGCGCTGGTGACGCCAAACTCCGCCATCGCCAGCCGAAGCCAGATCAGTTCGTAAAGCAGGCTGCAGAAGCCGGAGACGAAGAAGAAGAAAAAGAACCAGCGCAGCGAGAGAGTCGCGGTTGCCTGCCGGTCTGGTTCCGAGAAAACTGTCGTAGCGGCCGGCGAAGCGGAATTCATGCGGACTCCAAATGTGCGCTGACGATGTGTGCGCTAACGACGTGTACGCGGACGACCTGAGCGCCATAGGCGCCGTTGAAGAAAGACCGGGGTTCAGGCCGAGACTTCGGCGGACCACTCAATCGTAGTACTCGGGAAGCGCAGCGGGGAATTGCAAATCGGGAGCCTCGAGGTATCGAGAGTAACGCCCCCGAACCGGCGAGGCGCCCGAGGAAGACCGGGGCGTATCTAGCCCGGAGCTGCCTGAAAAAAGCGACATTTCACCACATCAGAGCATCTGTAATTGGGTATCCTCAATGCCTTGACAGAAAAAGCGGGCTTGGCGCAAGATTCACGCTCGCCAATCTTTCACTAAGATCAAACGGACGGAGATCAGCTATGTCGTTGCGTATCAATGATGAGGCGCCGAATTTCACCGCCGAGACCACCCAGGGCCCGGTGAATTTCCATGAATGGATCGGTAACGGCTGGGCGATTCTGTTTTCGCATCCCAAGGATTTCACCCCGGTGTGCACCACTGAACTCGGCTATATGGCGGGGCTGCAGCCGGAGTTCGCGAAGCGCAACTGCAAGATTATCGGGCTGAGCGTCGACCCGGTTGCCAGCCACGGCAAGTGGGCGGTGGATATCGAAGAGACGCAGGGACACAAGGTCGGCTTCCCCATGATCGGCGATCCGGAACTCAAGATCGCCAAGCTGTATGACATGCTTCCCGCCGACTCAGGCAACACCTCGGAAGGCCGTACCGCGGCGACTAATGCCACAGTGCGCACCGTGTTCATCGTGGGGCCGGACAAGAAAATCAAACTGATGCTCAGCTATCCCATGAGCACGGGACGCAACTTCGACGAAGTGGTGCGGGTGCTCGACTCCATGCAGCTTACAGCCAAGCACAAGGTGGCGACGCCGGTGAACTGGAAAGAGGGCGACGATGTCATCATTCTGCCCTCGGTGCCGGAAGACGAGGCCAAACAAAAGTACCCCGGCGGCTGGAAATCGCCCCGGCCATATCTGCGCATTGTGCCTCAGCCCCGGTAGGGGTTTCACACGCCGGTAGAGACATAGCCAGATATGTCTCTACTGGCGTGTTTGTCTTTAGTCTCTGGTCTTCGTCTTCTGATCTTCGTCTTTTGGTCTTTGTCCTTGTCATTCCTTCCATCCAGTGCACAATATGAGTTTCACCAGCGTGCGTGGAAATGTCGCGTACCTCAAGACTGCTCACGTTGATTCAGGCTCTGCGCCGCCGGCGGAATCCGGTCAGCGGCCGCGAACTGGCGCGAGAGATGTCGGTCTCGGTGCGGACCATCTATCGCGATATCGAAACACTGATCGAGCAGGGAGCGCCGATCATCGGCGAACGCGGCATCGGATTCGTACTGCGTCCCGGTTTCCTGCTTCCTCCATTGATGTTCCGCGATGAAGAACTCGAGGCGCTGGTGCTGGGGGCAAGCTGGGTTGCGGCTCAGCCCGACCAGGCCCTCGCCACCGCCGCTCAAGATGCGGTGAGCAAGATCATGACCGTGTTGCCCGAGAGTTTGAAAGACCACGTCCGGTATTCCGGCCTGCTGGCGGTGCCGGGCGCCACGGCGCGCGATGTTGTGGACTCGCGGCTGCTGCGCGAGGCCATCCGCAACGAACGCAAACTCAAGCTGCTGTATCGCGACGAAAAAGGACAGGAAACGGCGCGCGTGGTCTGGCCCATCGCGATGGCGTTCTTCGAGCACACCCGCATGCTGGTGGCCTGGTGCGAGCTGCGCACAGCCTTCCGGCACTTCCGCACCGATCGCATCGCGTCGGCCGCGCTCTTGCAGGAGGCACTTCCCCGGCGGCGAAGGCTGTTGATGAGGGAATGGCGGACGGCCCGAGAAATTCCAGAGGCATCGCGGTAAAAGCCGTGATTCCCACCAAATTTGGAAGAATCGGCCCGGATTACCGAAAGCGCCGTATGAAGAGCGAATGGCGCTCGGAGCGATAGAAACCAACCACGTAAATGGCCGGCTTGCCGGTAGAGGCGAAGATCACCTGGCGAATCCGCAGAATCGGGGCATCGCGGGGAATTGCGAGCAGGTGGGCCACCCGCGCGTCGGCGGCGGATGCGTCCACCTCTTCGTCAGCGTAGGTAATTTCCACGCCGTACTCGCGCTCGAGGGTGGCAAAAAGAGAAGTACGGCCCAGGGGCGCGCTCACGAGGCCGGAGAACTGCTCGGCTGAGAGATAGCAGATTTCCAGCGCGAAGGGTTCGTCGCCCGCGCTGCGCACCCGCTCCAGGCGCACCATGCGGCTGGTTGCGGGCAGCCCCAGGCGGGCGGCGATTTCGTGTTCGTCCTCAATTATTTTGATGGCCAGAACTTTGGTGGAGAGAGGAAGGCCACGGCTGCCCATCTGCTCGGTGTAGCTCATCAGCTTGTTGAAGTGAATGCGAGGAGGAGCAACAAACGTTCCCGCACCGCGACGGCGCGCCACAATACCTTCGCGCTCCAGGCCGGCGAGGGCATGGCGGGCGGTCATCAGGCTCACCTGATAGAGCTTCGCCAACTCCCGCTCCGAATTGACCGCGTCGCCGGGTTTCAACTCCCCCGACTCAATCCGGTCGCGGATTTCGTTCTGTATCCGCTGATAGGCGGGGGTGCCATTGCGACGAGTCTCCACGATAGGCATTTTCGCTGAACTCTCCACTCAAATGTGCTATATAGCCAACTTCCACCTTTTAGTAAATAGCCTTCTTCAACGAGAGATGTTAACCTGTTGGCTCAGCTTTCGGAAAGCTATATAGCCCTTTAGGAATCAATGACATTCACGGTCCGGCAGTTCCCGCGTCTTGGCTGGGCTGAGAGTGCCAAAAATTGGATATGATACGCAAAATCACATATTTATAAGTTGCTAATCCACTTCCGGCTGCTTGCGGCAACTGAACACTCGGACCCATATCCGGCTAGTCCCGATATAGAGCATTTCCACCGGTCACCAAGATATTTCTAACCGTTATTCGTATTTTCCGCTTGACGAATATATATCATCCGCTATATAGCTTTGCGCAAGTTATTTTTGTGGGGCCAGGAAGCAATTTCCTTGGAGGTTCACATGAACATACGCAAACCGCTGATGCTCTCCCTTGTGTTCGCCCTGATGGCTTCCTTGTTGGCAACAGCGCCCGCTGCCTTTGGCCAGGAAGTAACGGCCTCGATCGTGGGAACTGTAACCGATCCCAGCGGCGCGCCTGTCACCGGAGTCGCGATTACCGCCACCGACGTACAGCGTGGCACCACCTGGACCGCTACTACAAATGAAACCGGCGGATATGTCATTTCGCGAGTGCCCATCGGCACCTACAAGCTGGAGGCCGAGGCCAGCGGATTCCAGAAGGTTCTGTATCCTCCCTTTACTCTGGTCCTGAATCAGACCGCGCGCATTGACGTTCAGTTGAAAGTCGGCCGGGTGTCGGAAACCGTGGAAGTCACCGGCGGAGCGCCGGTGCTGCAAACTCAGAGCACGGAAGTCAGCACCTTGATTGACGCGAATACAACTGAGGCGCTGCCCCTGGCAGCCCGCAACTACGTTCAGCTCACTCTGCTGGCGCCGGGCGCGACCCACGTCAACCTGGAGTCGATGCAGTTGCCGCAGAACATGCTGAACTCGGGCCGGCCATACATCAACGGTAACCGGGAACAGGCGAACTCCTTCCTGCTCGATGGGCAGATCAACAATGAGAGCAAGAACAACGAAACTGCCTATAATCCGGGCCTCGACGCCATTCAGGAATTCAACGTAATCACGCAGAACGCTTCCGCCGAATTCGGCAACTACCAGGGCGGCGTGGTCAGCGCGACCATCAAGTCTGGCGGCAACAGCTTTCATGGCAGCGCCTTCGAGTTCTTCCGTAACGACGCGCTGAATGCCAACAAATACTGGAACGGCATGACCAAAGGCATTCCCGCCTTCGAGGGTGCTTTCGGCCACAATGCCGATGGCTCAGTGATTAAGCCGCTGTTCCGCTACAACCAGTTCGGGGCTACGTTTGGCGGTCCCATCATCAAGGACAAACTGTTCTTCTTTGTGGACTATCAAGGTCAGCGGCTGAAGAACTTTGGTGAAACGGGAGCCCAGTTGTTGACGACGGCGGAACGCGCAGGCAACTTTGCCGACCTTTGCTCGAGCGGTTTTACCGGCGGCCTGTGCAACGATCCGGCTGGCCAGCTGCACAATCCGAACAATGGCAACCCCATTCCGAACAACGATCTCGCCGCGGCCGGCTTTAGCATCAGTCCGGTCGTGCAAAACCTGCTGGGCAGCAAGTACTACCCGACGCCGCAGACGGATTCGGGTCCGGTGACCGGCAACAACTATTTCTTCAACAGCGGCAACGAACTCAACAATGACCAG
>Ga0335077_10010306_pt1 | contig 11628 bp, 9 predicted proteins | sample Lox_Sample_31_FD_207151 | JGI IMG/M metagenome (GOLD analysis project Ga0335077, IMG submission 207151) | Soil microbial communities from Loxahatchee National Wildlife Refuge, Florida, United States - Lox_Sample_3.1 | ecosystem: Environmental > Terrestrial > Soil > Wetlands | place: USA: Florida...
GGATCAGCAGCGCCGCGCCCGCCGGGTAGGTTGGATCGCCGCTGTAGGAGGCGGTGATCGAATGATTGCCTGCCGCCAGGGAAGATATCGTGACTGCAGCCACGCCGTTCGCCAGCGTGAAAGTCCCGAGCGAAGTGGCGCCGTCCGTGAAAGTGACCGAGCCTGTGGGCGTGTCGCCGGTCCCGGCAACCGTTGCGGTCAGGGTCACCGCTTGATTCAGCGCGGCGGGGTTGAGCGACGATGTCAGCCGTACAGGTGTTCCCACCATCTCGGGCAAAACAGCCGAAGCGCTGGATGCATAGTTCGTGTCGCCCGAGTAGACTGCCTGGATAAAGTGCGGGCCGGGCGCGTCGAACGAAGCGGTGTAGGAAGCCTGGCCGTCTGAAACGGCCACCGACGCGAGCGCGGTCACGCCATCATAGAAGGTCACACTGCCGCCGGGCGCGCCGGCATCGAAGCCGGCAGTGACGCCAGCCGTCAACAGCACAGCCTGGCTGGACGCGGCCGGATTCGCCGACGAGGTCAGCGAGGTGGAACTGGCGTGCAGACTGAAACCGGACGCGGTATTCAACATTATGCCCAGCACGCTGTTGTCGCAATCTCCCGATGCGGGACATTGGTTGACCACCGCTAAGTCGGGTTGGCCATCGAGGTTGAAGTCGCCCTGTAAGACCGAGGCAGCGGCGCTGGCCCCGGAGTCGAAGGTGGCGGCCGGCTGGAAGGTGCCGTCGCCGTTGCCCGGCAACAGACTGACTACGCCGTCAGTGCCGCTACCGGATGAAGGACCCAGGTTGCTTACAGCCAGGTCAAGATTGCCGTCGCCATCGAAATCAGCGATCGAAACAAAGTTGGCCTTGTTTCCACCTGAACCGTATGCCACGGGCGGTTGAAACGTGCCGTCGCCGTTGCCGAGCAGCACGCCTACCGATCCGCCTTGCGAGCACGCCAGGTTGGTGTAGGTGGCGCAGCCGTTGACCACCGCCAGATCGGAAGCCCCGTCGCCATTGAAGTCCGCTACTGCCACGGAATAGGCAAAAGCGCCGCCCGAGGCGTAGATGGCCGCGGCCTGGAAGGCGCCATCGCCGTTGCCGATCAGAATGCTCACTGAATCTGCGCCGCCGTTGGCTACCACCAGGTCGGGCACGCCGTCGCCATTGAAATCTCCCACAGCCAGAAACGCCGCGGATGGGGCCCCCGTCGTATAACTGGCCGGCGCCCGCAGGGTGCCGTCTCCGTTGCCGAGCAGAATCGCCACGAGGCTGTTCCCGCTGGTCTGGTTGGCCACCGCGACATCCAGGTTACCGTCTCCGTTGAAATCGCCTGTGACTACGAAATAGCTGCCGCCGGTCCCCGTGGTGTAGGGCACGGGCGATTGGAAGGTGCCGTCGCCGTTGCCCAATAGCACGCTGACCTGGCCGGCTCCGCAACCGGCGCTCGAGGCGCACTGCGAAGCCACCACCAGGTCGATCGCGCCGTCTCCGTTCAGGTCCCCGGCGGCGATGGACATGGGTGCGTAGGACCCCGTCGCATAAGATACAGGCGTCTGAAAGCTGCCGTCGCCATTGCCGATCAGCACGGCAACCGACGCGTCTCCGCTGCCGCAATACGATGAATTACAGGGGTTTACGACCGCAATATCCGTAATTCCATCGCCGTTGAAGTCACCTGCCACCGACTGGGTGGCGCCACCGAAACCAGCGGCATCGGTCTGCGCCGCGCCGAACACTGTCGATGCGTCGCTGGGTCGGGCCCTACGCGCAACGCGGGTCCGCACACGGTTTGTTTTTGGCTGGGCCAGCCCCGGAGTCGTATTTACAACGAGTACATACAAAAGAATCGGGGCAATAATACGGAGGGAGTATTTCATATGCTGCCTTCGATATAATTATAAGAATTAACTGCGTTATATTCGCAACCCAACTTCGGTTAGTACCGCTGACTCCGTGGTTAACGTGGCAGGTTAACTCCTTATGCCATGAGAGTAAGACGATTTATAATCGTCTCCATGGACCCTTTCCGGGTTGTCAAGCACTCATGGACTCCGGGGGACACGCGCGAGGTGGAAGTCTCCCGCATCGACCGGCAGATCGGGGTGGAGTATGATTCCTACCGGCGCATTTATCTGGCGGATGGTCGTGAGTGGATCATCGCCGGCAAAATCGCCCGTGAGGATGGACGGACATACTACATCCTCGAGTGCGTCCAGTGAACCGCGCCACGAGTCTCTTCCTGAAAGCGCTGGGCGCGATCTATCTCATCGCGTTCGTCTCGTTCGGCGTGCAGGCCGGTGGACTGATCGGTTCACACGGCATCCTGCCGGCGGCGAATTACCTGCGCGCCATGCGCGAAGCCATGGGCGCGAGTGCGTTCTGGTACGCGCCCACCGTGTTTTGGGCCAGTTCCGGCGACCTGGCGTTGCGCGCGGCCTGGATCGCCGGTGCGGCGCTGTCAATCGTCCTGATCATCGGTTTCTACCGCCGGGTGTGTCTGATTGCTCTCCTCGTCCTTTATCTTTCGATCTCGACCGCCGGCCAGGATTTTTGGTCTTTTCAGTGGGATATTTTACTGACCGAGGCGGGTTTTCTGGCGATTTTCGCGGACGGGTCGCGCGCGCGCACGTGGCTGTTTCGATGGCTCCTGTTCCGCCTGATGTTTATGTCCGGCGCGGTGAAACTGCTGAGCGGCGATCCTACCTGGCGCAACCTGACAGCGCTGCACTATCACTATGAGACGCAGCCTCTGCCCACACCGATCGCATGGTACATGGAGCAACTCCCGCTTTGGTTTCAGAAACTGTCTACTGTGTTCGTATTTCTTGTGGAACTGTTCGTTCCCTTTCTGATCTTTGCGCCTTTTCGGATACGCCGCGTCGCGGGAGCCGTGCTGATCGCTCTGCAGATCCTGATCCTGCTGACCGGCAATTATACATTCTTCAATCTGCTGGCGATCGCATTGTGTGTGTTTGTGGTGGTGGATGACCGGACGCCCGCTCGCGCGCCGGAGACCGGCAGGCGCCCTTCAATTACAAGGGCGGTAACCTTATCACTGCTGGTCTTTGTGCTGACCACCAGCGGCCTGCAACTCCTGGAGATGGTTCGCGTGCCGCTGCCGGCTCCCGCGCGCGGCTACCTCGCCTGGATCTCACCGCTGCGATTGGTCAATTCCTACGGCCTGTTCGCCGTGATGACCACCACGCGTCCGGAGATCATCATGGAAGGCTCGAATGACGGGGTCACATGGACGCCCTATGAATTCCGTTACAAACCGGGCGATGTAAAGCGCGCTCCGCCCTGGGTGGCGCCCTATCAGCCGCGTCTGGACTGGCAGATGTGGTTTGCGGCATTGGGGAGCGCGGACGAGAACCGCTGGTTCTACAACTTCGCCGCGCGGCTGCTCCAGGGGTCGGCGCCCGTACTGGGACTGCTCCAACGCAATCCTTTTCCGGGAAATCCGCCTCACTACATCCGGGCGGTCGTGTACGACTACACCTTCACCGATTTCGCGGAACGGAGGCAGACCGGCGCGTGGTGGCGGCGCGAGGAAAAAGGACTGTATCTTCCGCCAATCTCACTGCGGCAATGACGGCTGTCGCCGGGGCTGAGTCGGCTGAGCCAATCTGCACGGCCCGCGACGGCAGTCCAGCCGCCGCATCCGCTGATCCGTGCGTTCGTTGAGGCGCGTGCCGTACTGGCAAACACTCTACAGATTTTATAGAAATAGTTCTTGACATCGCCAGATCAGTATAGTAGCATCATCGAGATATAGAATTCTGGCTGCATGTCTCACGGAGTGCATCGGCGAGAGGCGGCCATTGTCGAATTTAAAGTATTGATTGTAATGAATTTAATTTTAGTTGTGGCGACATTTTAAGCTCTTGATATGTAGTCTATCATTCCTACTTGTAATACAGATGTTGGTACAAGGCCTCTGCCATGATTAGCTCTTCTCGCCGCCCTGATCCGGCCTCGACCCGCCCACGAGTACCGTTACTCGTGCTGGTCGCGGCTGCTTCCCTGCTTTTGGCTTGCGGCGGTTCCGCCACGTCGTCGAACGTTTCGGAGCCGGTGACCCTGCGCAACGTCTCTTACGATCCGACGCGGGAGCTATACCAGGACTATAACGCCGCGTTCGCTAAACACTGGAAGGAGTTAGGTGGCGGACCGGTCACGGTCGAGATGTCCCACGGCGGTTCCGGCAAGCAGGCCCGCTCCGTGATCGATGGACTGGAGGCCGATGTAGTCACGCTCGCTTTGGCCTATGACGTCGACGCGATCGCGCAGCGCGCCAGGCTGCTGCCGGCCAACTGGCAGAGCCGGCTTCCGGACAACAGTTGCCCGTACACCTCCACCATCGTTTTCCTGGTGCGCAAGGGAAACCCCAAGGGCATTCACGACTGGCCCGATTTGATCAAGCCCGGTGTTGTCGTGATCACGCCGAATCCGAAGACCTCGGGAGGCGCGCGCTGGAACTATCTGGCGGCCTGGGGATCCGTGCTGAAGCGGCCCGGCGGCAACGAGGCGAAGGCCCGCGAGCTGGTGACCGCGCTCTTTCATCACGTTCCGGTGCTCGATTCGGGCGCGCGCGGTTCCACGACGACCTTCGTCGAGAGGGGCATGGGCGACGTTCTGCTGGCCTGGGAGAACGAGGCATTCCTCGCGCTGAAGGAATTCGGCAGAGACAAGTTCGAGATGATCACGCCTTCCGTCAGCATACTTGCCGAGCCGCCGGTAGCCCTGGTGGACGTCATGGCGGACCGGCACGGCACGCGCCGGGTGGCCGAGGAGTACCTGAAGTATCTGTACTCGCCAGAGGGGCAGGAAATCGCCGCGAAGCACTTCTACCGCCCGCGGATGGAGTCCGTGGCCGCGAAGTACGCCTCCCGGTTCCCGCAGATGAGCCTGTTCACGGTGGATGAGTTGTTCGGCGGCTGGCAGAAGGCTCAAAAGACGCATTTCGCCGATGGCGGCATCTTCGACCAGATTTATCAGCCGGGCAAGTAGCTCTATGCGCATTCTGACACTGAAGCGATCCAGCATTCTTCCGGGCTTCGGTCTCACGCTCGGGCTGGCGGTGTTCTATCTCAGCCTGATTGTGCTCATCCCGCTGTCGGGCCTTTTCCTGAAGACGGCCGCCATGAGTTGGTCTGGCTTCTGGCATACGGTGGCGGATCCGCGTGCGCTCGCCTCTTACAGGCTCACCTTTGGCGCGGCCTTCGTAGGGGCGGCGGTGAATGCGGTCTTTGGATTCGTGGTGGCGTGGACCCTGGTGCGCTACAGGTTTCCGGGCCGCCGCCTTCTGGATGCGGCGGTGGATCTGCCCTTCGCGTTGCCCACCGCGGTCTCCGGCATTGCCCTCACCGCTCTCTATTCTCAAAACGGATGGATCGGCAGGTTGTTCGCGCCGTATGGGATCAAGACCGCGTTTTCGCCGCTGGGCGTCGCCATCGCCTTGACCTTCATCGGCCTGCCCTTCGTGGTGCGCACGCTGCAACCCGCCATAGAGGATCTGGATGCCGGTATGGAAGAAGCCGCGCACACGTTGGGCGCCAGCCGCTTCCAGACGTTCCGCCAGGTCATTTTCCCGTTCCTCTTGCCGGCCACGCTCACGGGATTCGCCATGGCGTTTGCGCGCGCGCTGGGCGAATACGGTTCGGTGATCTTTATCTCGGGAAACATGCCCATGCGCACCGAGATTTCGTCGCTGCTGATCGTCGCCAAACTGGAGCAGTATGACTATGCCGGCGCCACTGCGATCGCGGTCGTCATGCTGCTGGCGTCGTTTCTCCTGCTGCTGGCGATCAACCTGACGCAGCGATGGTTCAGCAGCCGGCTGGGAAGGAGCGCCGCATGAACGCGAATCCGCTCACCCGCAGCGATCCGCGCTGGTTGCGCGCCTTGTTGATCGCCTTGACCGTCCTGTTCCTGGGGCTGTTTCTCATTCTGCCGCTCGCGACCGTGTTCCTGGAAGCCCTGCGCAAAGGTGTGGGCGCTTATTTCGCCAGTTTCCGGGACCCGGCGGCCCGTTCGGCCATCCGGCTCACCCTGTTGACGGCGGGTATCGCAGTGCCATGCAACCTGGCGTTCGGGCTGGTGGCATCCTGGGCCATCGCCAAATTCGAGTTCAAGGGCAAGAGCATGTTGATCACCCTGATCGACCTGCCCTTCGCGGTTTCGCCGGTGATCTCCGGGCTGATCTACGTGCTGATGTTCGGCGCGCAAGGATGGTTTGGACCCTGGCTGGCGGCGCATCACGTCCACATCATCTTCGCGGTGCCGGGCATCGTGCTGGCGACCATTTTCGTCACGTTTCCCTTCGTGGCGCGGGAACTGATCCCGCTGATGCAGGAACAGGACACCGACGAGGAGTACGCGGCGATCTCGCTGGGCGCCTCGGGGTGGCAGACATTCTGGCGGGTCACTCTGCCGAACGTGAAATGGGCGCTGCTCTACGGCGTAGTGCTGTGCAACGCGCGCGCCATGGGGGAATTCGGCGCGGTGTCGGTGGTGTCGGGCCACATTCGCGGCCTGACCAACACCATGCCTCTGCACGTGGAGATTCTTTACAACGAGTACAACTTCGTGGCGGCCTTTGCCGTAGCCAGCCTGCTGGCGCTCCTGGCCCTCGCCACCCTGATCGCCAAGACCGCGTTGGAGTCGCGCATCCGCACCGGGGCGCAGGCTGTGGAGCCGCTCGAAATGGAGACCATCGCATGAGCATTGAAGCGCGCAATATATCGAAGACGTTCGGAGATTTCCACGCTCTGCGGAACGTGACCCTGAAGGTCAACGATGGCGAACTGGTGGCGCTGCTAGGCCCCTCGGGCTCCGGCAAGACCACGTTATTGCGCATTATTGCCGGCCTGGAGGAAGCCGATGCCGACCCGTCGAGCGCCATTCTCTTTCACGGCGAGGATGTGAGCGCCAGCCGGGCGGGTCAGCGCCGCGTGGGTTTCGTGTTCCAGCACTACGCGCTCTTCCGCAACATGACGGTGTTCGACAACATCGCCTTCGGCCTGCGCGTGCGCCCGCGGCGGCAGCGCCCGACGGAGAGCGCCATCCGCAAGAAGGTGGAAGAACTCCTGCACCTGATTCACTTGCGGGAACTGGCCCCGCGCTTTCCGTCGCAACTTTCCGGAGGCCAGCGGCAGCGTGTCGCGCTGGCTCGCGCTTTGGCGATCGAGCCGCGCGTCCTGCTGCTGGATGAGCCCTTCGGAGCGTTGGACGCCAAGGTCCGCCACGGCCTGCGGCGCTGGTTGCGCCGCCTGCACGACGAGATTCATGTGACCAGCCTGCTGGTGACACACGACCAGGAGGAAGCGCTGGAGGTGGCCGATCGCGTGGCGGTGATGCGCGATGGACGCATCGAGCAGGAGGGCACGCCGGAAGAAGTCTACCATCGCCCTAACTCGGAATTCGTGATGGACTTCATGGGAAACGTGAACCTGTTCCATGGGCGGATCGAATCCGGCAAGGCGGTTTTCGGTTCGCTGGTGCTCGATCACGCCGGCGCAAAAGTTCCGGACGGGCAAGGCGCGCGGCTGTTCGTGCGGCCGTTCGATCTGGACATCAGCCGTCAGCAAAACGGCCTGCCCGGCATGAAGGCCCGGGTGACCCGTGTGCAGTTGGCCGGAGCGCAGGTGCGCATCGAGCTGAGTTCTGAAAGCGGCGAAACGCTGCAGGTGGAAATGCCGCACAGCCGCTTCCGCGAGCGGGCTGTGGCGCCGAGCGATGACGTGTTCGTAACGCTGCAGGATTCGCGGATCTTTTTGGAAGAACAAACTCACCGAGGAGAAGTGTCATGACCAGGTTGTGGAGAATCGGAGGTGTCTTCTTAGGTTTGTTGGCTGGTGGAACTTACGCGCAGAGTACAGCTCCGGATGAATCCGCGGCTGCGCCAGCCGACTCGACGGATGGGGCTACCGGGTCCAATGGCGGCCAGAAAAGCACTTCGCCCAGGAGCAAAATCGGCGCGCCGCCCACACAGCTGAGCACGACCGTGCTCCCTTATCCCAGGCTCACGGGCACCTGGGCGCAACAGCCGCTGGAGCCTTCGCTCTCGGAAAGGTTCAATTCCATGCTGCCGGATTGGCTGCGCTTTTCAGGTGAACTGCGAGAGCGCTTCGAGGGGTACAGCGGCGGCGGATTCAAGCCGGATTCCACCGACGATTACGATCTGCACCGCATCCGGCTGGGGATGCAGATCAAGCCGGCGCCTTGGTTGAGGTTCTTTATTCAGATGCAGGACGCGCGCGTGTTTGGGCGGGAACCGGCACTGCCGAACTATCAGAACACCCTGGACATTCGGGAAGCTTATGCACTGATCGGCAGTCCCGAGGGAAACGGCTTCTCGGTAAAAGCCGGCCGCCAGGAGTTGTCTTTTGGCAACGACCGGTTTGTGGGAAAAAGGTGGTGGACCAACGTATCGCGCAGTTTTGACGGTGTCCGCGCGGCTTACCAGCAGGGCAGGCTTCGCATCGACGCGTTCGCGGCTTCAGTCGTCATCATCCGCGAGGGCGTCGTGGATCACCACAATGAGGGCAACAACCTGTATGGTTTGTACGGCACTTATAAAGATGTCATTCCGCATGCCACTCTGGAGACCTTTGAATTCTGGCACGTACAGCCGAACACTCCGATCGTGGGGATGAAGGCCGGCCATCTGAGCCAGTGGACCACCGGGTTCCGATTCGTGGGGGCGCTTCCCAGGAATTTCGATTACCGCACGGAGATGGCCTATCAACTGGGCACCCTGACTCCCGACCGGATCCGGGCGTGGACAGGGCACTGGGTGCTGGGCTATAGCCTCCCGGCGTTGCCCGCGCGGCCGCGGATCTATCTCGAGTATGATTACGCCTCCGGCAGCAACAACCCGGCAAGCGGAGTCTACGGCACCTTCGATCCGATCTATCAGAGCACGCACGACAAGCTGGGGCTGGCGGACCAGTTCGGCTGGCGGAATATACAGGATCTGCACTTTGCGCAAGAGTTCCATCTCGCCCGCAAGTGGGCACTCGGAACCGGCGTCCATGACTATTGGCTGGCGAACTCACACGACGCTCTATATAACACCAGCGGGTCTGTCATCGGGAGGATCGCCTCCGGCGCGCCGAACACACACGTCGGCGAGGAGTTGGATGCGCAGCTCCTTTACATGCCCACCCGCCAGACACAGGTAGGGTTCGGCTATGGCCGTGTGCTCACGGGCGCATTCCTCAACAAGACCACCAAAGGGAAGGACTACACCTATCCGTACATGTTGATCGATTACCAGTTTTAGGGTGGAGTGCCGCTCTCAGGCTATTGCGGCCTGCGCACACTTACGCCGCAACATATCGAGCGCCATTTGTGTAGCGAACTGCCTGATGCGCGTACGGTCGCCGAAAAACTGGCGGTGCAGCACAGTACATCCAGCCGGGTCCGCCAGGCCCACGTAGATGGTTCCCACAGGCGCCTGTTCGCCGCCTGAATCCGGGCCGGCCACACCCGTGATCGACAGCGCATAAGTAGACCCGGTGCGGCGCCGCGCGCCCAAGGCCATGGCCTCGGCGGTTTCTTTGCTGACCGCGCCGAACTCGGCAATGATTTCCTCCGGCACGCCGAGCCACTCGACCTTCATGCGGCTGGCGTAGGTGATGAAGCCGCCCAGGAAGTAATCGGAGCTGCCGGGCACCGACGTGATGCGCTCACCCAGCAGGCCGCCCGAGGCGCTCTCGGCGACCGACAGTGTGCTATGCCGCTCACGCAGCAGGTTTCCTACGACCTCCTCGAGCGGCTGGCCGTTGCGCGAGTAGATCCGTTCACCCAGCAACAGCTCAATCGGCCCGCCTACCTCCGCCAGCAGGGCCTCCGCTTCTCCCTCGGTCGGGCAGCGCGCGCGAAGATGGATCTGCAGGTCGCCGGCCGCCGCCAGGATGGTGGTCGCGGGATTGTCGTATTTCTTATAAACCGGCGCGATCAGTTGGTCCAGGTCAGACTCCGGCATCCCCGCCACGCGCAACACCAGCGTGCGGATCACCTGGCGGGGCACGATGCGCGCCAGGCGCGGCAGGCATTGCCGCGTGAACATGGCCTGCATCTCGTGCGGCGGCCCGGGCAGCAGGATCACGTGCGAGCCCGAGTCATCGATCCACTGGCCTGGCGCGGTGCCGCGGTCGTTGGGCAGCATCTCGGCGCCCTCGATGAGGAACGCCTGCCGCTTGTTGACCTCCGCCATCTTGCGCCGGAGTTGCGCAAAGCGTTGTTCCAGCACCTCGGTGATTTCGGGGTGGTAGACCAACTTGCGGTCGAGCGCGGCGGCCACCGCGTCGCGCGTCAGGTCGTCCTGGGTAGGTCCCAGGCCTCCGCACAGCACCACGATCTCGGATTGCGCAATGGCGCGGCGCACGGTGTCCGCGAGGCGGTCGAGATCGTCGCCGACGACGGATTTGGTGACCACTTCGACGCCCAGACCGTTCAGCTGATCGGTGAGGAACAGCGAGTTCGTATCGACCCGCTGCGGCGTCAACAACTCGGAGCCCACTGCGATGATTTCGGCGGTCATCGCGCGCTAGAAGAGTGGCTTGCCTTTGATGCCCACATCCGCGCGATAGAGCGCGTTGGTAGTGGCCAGCACCAGCGAGCGCGAAGGCGTGAAGGCCAGCCCGACGATGCCTGGACCGGAAACGAACAATTCCGCCTGCCGGCTGGAATCGATGCGCACGACGCCTTTGCGGCCGGCCAGCGAAGCCGCCACATAGAGCCGGCCTTCATCGTCAAACGCCAGCCCCTGCGGACGTCCCACGCCGCGATAGTAGACCTCCACTTCGCCTTTGTGCGAAACGCGGTACACGCAATCGAAGCTCGAGGTGGTGGGGCCGGTCACGTAAAGGTATCCGTCCGCGCCGTACGCAAAATGGTATGCCGCGATGGAGGGCTCGAGTGTGGCAAAGACGAAAATCTGGCGGTTGGGGCTGATCTTGAAGATGGTTCCCTGGCGGTCGCCGACGTAAAGGCTGCCGTCGGGGTCGAAGGCCAGGCCCGTGGCCACCCCCATCCCTTCCACGAATGTGGTCGTGTTGCCGTTGGGCGTCACCTGGTAGACGGTGCCATCGTGGCGGCTCGACACATACAGCAGCCCGTGACTGTCGAAGGCCAGGCCCGTGGCATTCATCATCTCGTTGATGAACGGCTTCATGTTGTAGTTCAGATCGACCTTGAACACGGCCACCGCGACCTTCTGCCCGCGCGACCCGCTGAACGTGGTGTAGATGTTGCCGAACGAGTCCACGGCCGGGTTGGCGACCGGGTGCAGATTGTCCGCGATGGGGAAGCCTATATCGCAGGCCCATGCCTCGCTCAACTGGTTTCCGCTGGCGACCACCAATTCTCCGGCGGAGGCGCCTTCCGGGACGCGTGCGATCACCAGCGAGTCCGAGCCGATGACCACGGGCGCCACCACGTCGCCAATCGTTACTCTGGGCCGGTCCGCCTTAGCAAAGCCTTTCCCCTGAATGATGAAGTCGCCACCTGCGATGGCGGCTACAGGCTTGACTTGCGCGATTTGCGGACGGCCGTCAGCCGATTTCCGAATGGGCATATTTAATAAAGATTGAACCATCCTGCCAGGAATAAGACAAGTGCGGCATACAAG
>Ga0335077_10010308_pt1 | contig 11626 bp, 9 predicted proteins | sample Lox_Sample_31_FD_207151 | JGI IMG/M metagenome (GOLD analysis project Ga0335077, IMG submission 207151) | Soil microbial communities from Loxahatchee National Wildlife Refuge, Florida, United States - Lox_Sample_3.1 | ecosystem: Environmental > Terrestrial > Soil > Wetlands | place: USA: Florida...
GTCGTCCCGCTGACCGCGGAGGACGCCATCGTGCAGCTGGAGCTGATCGGCCACGACTTCTTCGTCTTTCGCAACGCTGATGGCGGCGAAGTGAATGTCGTCTACCGCCGCCGCGACGGGAACTACGGGCTGATCGAGCCCCGGTGATCTTCCGGCGCGAGCCGATCCACAAGCGGCTCGCCCGCGAGGGGCGTCTCGAGGCCGAGCCGAGTCCCGTCAGCGAGGCCGCGCCTGCGCCAGAACCCGAGCCGGAGCCGGGCTCGCGCTCCGGCCTGACCGGTGTCGACGGCGTGCCGCGTCCACGGCGCTGGGACGCGGTCGCTCCGGCCCAGGCGGCCGGGCTGACCGGCAACGAAGTGCACTTCGTCGCGCTTCCGAACGGCGACCTAGTCGTGGACGAGAACCAGCCGGAGAACACGCTCGCTCCGCTCGCAGAAGCGATCGAGCAGACGCTGCGGCCGCCCTATCGCGCCGAGGCGATCCGCCGCGACGGCGAGAGCTGGGGCGTCGCGGCGCGCCGGATCGAGGTGGCGGTGTTCGAGGCTGACGGGGACGAGCTCGAGGTGGTCGCCAACGACGACGGCCGCACGCTCGTCGTCGACGGAGAGCAAGCCTTCGGCGGTGTGCCCGAGCTGCAACGCATCGGCGAGCGGCAGGGCATCACGTACGTCGTCCGCGCGCGCAGGCTCGAGGGCACCTTTTGGGAGGTCGAGGCGCACCCCTTGTAGGGCCGGCGAGCCCGAACGGCCGAGCCGACCCGCTACCCTTGAAGGGTGGCCGAACAGCTCGGATCCCTCGAGAAGGTCCTTCGCTTCGGCGAGGGGCGGCGCGTCAAGCGGCTTGCCCAGCAGGCCGCCTACATCGGCACGCTCGAGCCCGAGTTCGAGAAGCTGAGCGACGCCGAGCTGGCCGGCAAGACCGCCGAGTTCCGGCAGCGAATCGAGAACGGCGAGCCGGTCGACGAGGTCGTCTTCGAGGCGTTTGCCGCCGTCCGTGAAGCGTTCAAGCGGACGATGGACATCCGCCTGTTCGACGTGCAGCAGATGGGCGGCATCGTCCTCCACGAGGGTGACATCGCCGAGATGCGCACCGGCGAGGGCAAGACGTTCGTCGCCGTGCAGCCGCTGTACCTGAACGCGCTCGCCGGAAAGAGCGTCCACCTCGTCACCGTCAACGACTACCTGGCCAAGCGCGACCCCGAGTGGACAAAGCCCGTCTGGGACGCCCTCGGCATGCGCGCCTCCTTCATCGCGAACCTGATGCCGTTCGACAAGCGCGTCGAGGCGTACGACGCGGACGTCGTCTACGGCACCAACTCCGAGTTCGGCTTCGACTACCTGCGGGACAACATGGCCGTCTCGATCGAGGGCGTGGTCCAGCGCGGGCACGACTTCGCGATCGTGGACGAGGTCGACTCAATCCTGATCGACGAGGCGCGGACGCCGCTGATCATCTCCGGCGAGCCCGAGGTCGCCGCGCAGGTCTACTACGACTTCGCGCGCGTCGCGAAGTCGCTCGAGGGTTATGCGGCCAAGCCGGGCGATCCGAAGGGCGCAGGCGAGGCCTCGGGCGCGGACTTCGAGTACGACCAGAAGCACAAGACGGTCTCGCCGATGCAGGGGGCAATCGAGAAGGCCGAGCGCGCGCTCGCCGTCGACAACCTCTACGACCCTCGCAACACCCAGCTCGTCAACCACCTCAACCAGGCTCTGAAGGCCCAGTCGCTCTATCACCGCGACGTCGACTACGTCGTCCAGGACGGCGAGGTCAAGATCGTCGACGAGTTCACCGGCCGGATCATGGAAGGCCGCCGCTGGTCGGAGGGCCTGCACCAGGCGGTCGAGGCCAAGGAGGGCGTGCGGATCCAGGAGGAGCACGTCACCCTCGCGACGATCACGCTGCAGAACTACTTCCGACTCTACGAAAGGCTCGCCGGCATGACGGGCACGGCCAAGACCGAGGAGAAGGAGTTCGTCGAGATCTACGGCCTGAACGTCGTCGAGATCCCGACCAACGTGGCGGTCGTGCGTGCCGACGAGAACGACCAGATCTTCAAGACCAAGGAAGCCAAGTACAACGCCGCGATCGAGGACATCAAGGAGCGGCACGCAAAGGGCCAGCCGGTGCTCGTCGGCACGATCGACGTCCAGGTCTCCGAGCACCTTTCGCAGCTGCTCCAGCGCCAGGGCGTTCCGCACACCGTCCTCAACGCCAAGGAGCACGAGCGGGAGTCGGAGATCATCAAGGACGCGGGCCAGGTCGGCGCCGTCACGATCGCGACCAACATGGCCGGCCGTGGCGTCGACATCAAGCTCGCCGACGGCGTGACCGACCTCGGCGGGCTCTACGTGCTCGGCACCGAGCGGCACGAGGCGCGCCGGATCGACAACCAGCTGCGTGGCCGCTCCGGCCGGCAGGGCGACCCCGGCGAGTCGCGCTTCTATCTCTCGGGCCAGGACGACCTGGTGCGCCTGTTCGCCGGCGACCGGATCTACGGGATCATGGAGCGCTTCAAGGTGCCCGAAGACCAGCCGATGGAGGCCGGCATCCTCTCGCGCCAGATCGAGAACGCGCAGAAGAAGGTCGAGGAGCAGAACTTCGTCATGCGCAAGAACGTCCTCAAGTACGACGACGTGCTCAACAAGCAGCGCACCGTCGTCTACGACCAGCGCCGGCGCGTGCTCGAGGGCGAGGACCTCTCCGACGAGGTCGGGCTTTGGATCGACGAGGTGATCGAGCGGACGGTCGACCAGTACACGGGCGAGTTCTCGGAGGCGTGGGACCTCGAGGCGCTCTGCAAGGCGATGGAGGACATCTACGCGACCGACGAGCCGATCACGCCGGAGGAGCTGCGCGAGGAGGTCGGGCTCGACCGGAACGCCCTCGTCGAGGAGTTCCAGGAGGACGCGCGCGAGACGTACACCGAGAAGGAGAAGAGCCTCGGGCTCAACCCGGAGACCGAGCAGCCTCTCCTGCGGGACGTCGAGCGGTTCGTGATCCTGCAGGTGGTCGACGTTCACTGGCGCGAGCACCTGGAGAACATGGACTACCTGCGCGAGGGCGTGCACCTGCGCGCGATGGCCCAGAAGGACCCGCTCGTCGAGTACACGGCTGAGGGGCACCGGATGTTCGAGGAGCTGAACGCGGCCATCCGCGAGGAGGTGGTGCGGACGCTCTTCCATGCGGAGATCGAGGTCGAGGAGGTCGACCAGCTCCAGCGGGCGCAGGCCGCTCAGGCGGTTGACGGCGGTGCGGTGGCCTACGAGCACGAGTCGCTTGCCGGCGCGCAGGCGATCGCGGCGGCCGGGGCGGGAGCGCTGCTGGCCGGCGACGGGGCTTCCGTGACGACCGCGGGCTCGCTCGAGGCGGGCGGCGGAGGAGTGGCGACGCAGCAGCGGGTCGTCGGCGAGCGCGACAAGATCGGCCGCAACGACCCCTGCTGGTGCGGCAGCGGCAAGAAGTTCAAGCGCTGCCACGGCGCTTGACGCCTTGAAGTCCGGCACCGCCTTCGGCGGCACCATGACGACTTCAAGGCGGGGCCTCCCCTAGGATCCTGAGCGAGCGCTACCGGGCAAAGCCCGGCAGCGCGGCAGATCAATGAAAGAGCAGACCGGTATCAGTCTCCTTCGCTGGCTACCTTGGGCGTTCGTCATCGCTATCATCGGCGTAGGCGTTTGGTGGCGGGCCGCCGGCATGCATCTCGCCGCAGGGCTGCTCATCGCCAGCCTTTCCCTCCTTGTGGTGATCGCAGTGGTCGTATGGCTTAGGTTTCGAGAAAGCCGGCCCCGCTACCATCGAGTCGATGACTGACCAAACGCCCTCAGTTCCGCTCGACCAGCAGCTCCAGGAGATCGGGGCCCAGCTCGCCTGGGTCCGTGATTACCTTTGACCCGGAGGCGCTCGAGAAGCGAGTCGCCGAGCTGGAGCGGGAGATGGGCAGCCCCGGCTTCTGGGACGACCAGCAGCACGCGGCCCAGGTCAGCGCCGAGCACGCCCGCCTGACGAGACGCCTCGAGCGCTACCGCCGCCTGCTCCAGGACTACCAGGACGCGCAAGAGCTGCTCGCGATGGACGGCGAGATGGCGCACGAGATCGAGACCAGCATCGCCCCGCTGCGCCAGGAGCTCGACCGCCTGCAGGAGGACGCGCTCTTCTCCGGCGAGTACGACTCCGGCGACGCGCTCGTCACGATCCACGCCGGCACCGGCGGCACTGACGCGCAGGACTGGGCCGAGATCCTGCTGCGGATGTACCTGCGCTGGGCCGAGGCCCGCCGCTTCAAGACCGAGCTGCTCGAGGCGAGCCCCGGTGAGGAAGCGGGCCTCAAGTCGGCCACCTTCACCGTCAAAGGTGAGAATGCCTACGGGATCCTCAAGGCCGAGCGCGGTGTCCACCGGCTGGTCCGCCTCAGCCCCTTCGACCAGGCGCACCGCCGGCACACGAGCTTTGCCCAGGTGATCGTCAGCCCCCTTCTCCCCGAGGACGTGGACGTCGACATCGACGAGAACGACCTCCGGATCGACACCTACCGCGCGAGCGGCGCCGGCGGCCAGCACGTGAACAAGACCGATTCCGCCGTTCGGATCACGCACATCCCGACGGGGATCGTCGTCCAGATCCAGAACGAGCGCTCGCAGAGCTCGAACAAGCAGACGGCGCTCCGCGTCCTCCGCTCCCGCCTGGTCGAGCAGGAGCAGGAGCGTCGCGAGCAGGAGCTGGCCAAGGAGCGCGGCGCCTCCCAGCAGGCCGACTTCGGCAGCCAGATCCGCAGCTACGTGCTCCACCCGTACCAGCTCGTCAAGGACCACCGCACCGAGCACGAGACCGGCAACACCCAGGCCGTCCTCGACGGCGCTCTCGACGACTTCATCCACGAGTACCTGCTGGCGAAGGCCGCGGGCCGCGTGGTCTAAGGGGCGGCCGCCCGGTAACACGGCCGCTTGCAGGGAAAGTTCGACCTCGAAGGAGCGTTTCCAGCCGCAGCTTCGGGTACACTCGTCGGCTCACTCGCACGCGGCGAAACAAGCCCGCCGCAGTTTCCAGTGCAGGAATCGGACCTCCATCGCACGGACGAAGTCCTCTCGACGGCCGTTCTCGATCACGAGCCCGTCGCGCCGCCGCCTGCGCCGACGAGCTCGGCGATGGTCATCTTCGAGAACGTGACCAAGATCTACGAGCCGGACGTCGCCGCGCTTCGTGATGTCACGTTCGCGATCGACAAGGGCGAGTTCGTCTTCGTCGTCGGCGCCTCCGGCTCGGGCAAGACGACCGTCATCCGCCTGGTGCTCAAGGAGCTGGAGCCGACCTCCGGCAAGATCATCGTCGGCGGCCGCGACCTCAGCCGTCTCAAGCGTTCGAAGGTTCCGATGCTCCGCCGCAATGTCGGCTGCGTCTTCCAGGACTTCAAGCTGCTGCCGAACCGCACCGCCGCCGAGAACGTCGCCTATGCGCTCAAGGTGCAGGGCGAGAGCAGCACCGCCGTCCGCCGCAAGGTGCCCGAGGTGCTGAACCTCGTCGGCCTCGCGCACAAGATGACCTCGTATCCCGACGAGCTCTCCGGCGGCGAGCAGCAGCGCGTCTCGATCGCGCGTGCGTTCGTGAACCACCCGCCGCTTTTGATCTGCGACGAGCCGACCGGGAACCTCGACCCCGACACGAGCGTCGGGATCATGCAACTCCTCTACCGGATCAACCGTTCGGGGACGACCATCCTGATGGTCACCCACGACCGCGAGATGGTCGACAAGATGCGCAAGCGCGTGATCGCTCTCGAAGAGGGCAGGCTGGCCCGAGACGAGCGACGCGGCGGTTACGCCTCCGAATGAGCCGCTTCAAGCTGATCGTCTCCGAAGCGGTTCGCTCGCTCGGCGCGAACCTGTCGACGACCTTTGCGGCCACGACGACGGTTCTGATCGGGATGTTCATGCTGGGCCTCGTCGTCGGGCTCGGCAGCTGGGCGATCTCGCTCAGCGACCACTACAAGAAGGAGCTGGTCGTCAAGGTCTACTTCTGCACCCGGCTGAGCGCGTACGGCGAGAAGCTCAACCACCAGCCGGTGATCTGCCCGAGCAACGCCGAGGCAACCCCCGCCCAGATCAACAACGTCAAGGCGCAACTCGGCTCGATCGCGCAGGTCAAGAGCGTGCGGTTCATTCCGAAGGGAAAGGCGCTCAAGGACGAGCAGAAGGAGAACCCCCAGTACACGAACAACCTGCCCGGCAACCCGTTCCCGAACGAGTTCGAGGCCGTCCCGCAGAACGGCGAGGACATCGACAAGATCGCGGCGCAGCTCAACCCGCTGCCCGCGGGAGTCGAGAAGATCTGTCCCCCGGCGCCCGGGACGAAGGAGGCGAAGAGCGCCACCGGCATCAGCTGCAACCGGATCACGCACCGGGTGCTCTCGGTGGCACGCTATGTCTGGATCGTCGTCCTGATCGCCTTCATCGTGCTGCTCGTCTCCTCGACGCTGCTGGTGGCCAATACCATCCGGCTCTCGATCTTCGCCCGGCGGCGCGAGATCGAGGTGATGAAGCTCGTGGGCGCGACCAACTGGTTCGTTCGCGGGCCGTTCATGATCGAGGGGCTGCTCTGCGGGCTTGGTGGTGCGCTCGCGGCCGTGATCCTGCTGTTTCTGGGGCGCACGATCTTCCTCGACCACGTCATCCACCTGCACGAGACCGCGGTGCACGCCTGGCCGTTCGGGATCCACGTCCTGATCGTCCTCGGCGCGGGCCTCCTGCTCGGCGCACTCGGCTCCGGGCTTACGATTCGCCGTTTCCTCCAGGTCTGATCTGCTCGTAACCGAGCTTGCTCGCAGGGGCAAGCTCCTCGTCGGCGAGCCCTATTTCACACCCGGCGTGCCGGTGGTACTCGACAAGCGCGGCAGCGGCGAGGCGCGGCCCGGCGACCTCGCGCTCGTGCGCACGGGACGCGGCCGGGCGCGCCTGGAGCGGGTTCTCGGCCGGGCGGACCGGATCGAGGCGGTGCTCGAAGCGCTTCTGGTGCAGGAGGGCGAGCTGGCCGGGTTCGAGCCCTACGACCCTCCGCCCTTCACGACGGAGGGCCGCGTCGACCTGCGCAGCGAGCTCGCGTTCACGATCGACCCGGAGACCGCGAAAGACTTCGACGACGCGCTGACGCTCCATGAGGACCGCGTCCTCGTCCACATCGCCGACGTCTCCTGGTTCGTCCCGGCCGGCTCGCCGCTCGACAACGGCGCGGCCGGGCGCGCGTTCTCGGTCTACGTGCCGGGTCTTGTCTCGCCGATGCTCCCGCCTGAGCTTTCCGACGACCTCTGCTCGCTGCGCCCGGACGTCGACCGGCTCTGCGTCACCGTCGAGGTCGAGCTCGAGTCGGGGGAGGCGCGCTTCTACCGCTCGGTGATCCGCAGCCGCGCGCGGCTGACCTACGCGCAGGCGCAGGGGATCCTGGCCGGCGAGGAGCCGGCCGAGCCGGAGCTGACCGAGGCGTTGCGGCGCGCCGAGCGGATCACCGCCGGCCTGAGGGAGCGGCGCTTCGCCCGCGGCGCGCTGCGGATCGAGGCCGGGGAGGTCGCGTTCCGCTTCGACGGCGAGGGTGGCGTCGCCGACGCCTGGCGAGAGAGCGAGCCGAAGGCACACATGCTCGTCGAGGAGCTCATGATCCTTGCCAACGAGGCGGTTGCCGGACTGCTCGCCGGCCGCCGGCGCGAGGCGCTCTATCGCGTCCACGAGCGGCCCGACCCGCAGGCGGTCTCGCTCCTGCTGTCGAAGCTGCACGACCTCGGCGTGCCTACTCCGCCGGCGCCCGACCGGCCGACCCCGGGCGACGCTGCCGCCGTCGCCGCGTCGGTCAGCGAGCGGGTGATGGACTACGTCGGGCGGTCGGGGCGCGGCCGCGATGCCTTCCCGGCTCTCGTGCTGCAGTCGCTGAAGCAGGCGCGCTACGACCCGCAGAACCTCGGCCACTCGGGGCTGGCGAGCACGGCGTACTGCCATTTCACCTCGCCGATTCGCCGCTACCCGGATCTCGTCTGCCACCGTGCGCTCCTACGGGAGCTCGGCGTCTCGGAAGAGCCGCTCCCCGAGGATCTGCCGGAGCTCGCCGAGCACGCGTCGGTCCGGGAACGCACGGCGGCGCAGCACGAATACCTCGCGGACGAGATCTGTCTCGCCTGGCTGCTCGACCGGCGGTTGTTCGAGCTCGGCTGGGAGACGGCGTTCGAGGGCGAGATCACGGGCCTGATCCCGTCGGGCCTCTTCGTGCGCTTCGCGGAGGTGTTCGAAGGCTTCCTGCCGGCGCGGCGGCTGCCGGGCGACTTCTTCGAGCTGAACGAGCTAGGCACCGCCCTGGTCGGCCGCAGAGGCGGGCGCACCCACCGGCTCGGCGACGCGATCGACGTGCGAATCCAGGAGATCCGCCGGACGGAGGGCAAGGTCGAGCTGACGCCGGCCAGAGCCCGTTCCTAGGTACACGCGCGCGTCCCCACCCGGGTGGGGAGGTTTGGTCCACCCGCCGCCCGCGACGAGCGTACCGCCCAACTCCGCACGCATGTGAAACGCACGCGCGCCGAAAGTGTCGAAAGTGTCGCGACCTACAATCGAGCACATGGCCCGGAACGGAGAGAAGCTGATCGTCGAGAACCGCCGCGCGCGGCACGAGTACAACCTGCTCGAGCGCGTCGAGGCCGGTCTCGCGCTCGCCGGCAGCGAGGTCAAGTCGCTGCGGCAGGGCCACGCGATCCTGCAGCGGGCCTACGCCGACGCGCGCGACGGCGAGTTCTGGCTGGTCGGGCTGCACATCGCGCCGTACGAACAGGCGGCGCAGCCGCACGACCCCGACCGCGACCGCAAGCTGCTCCTCCACCGGCGCGAGATCGACCGGCTCTCCTCGCAGGTCGCCGAGAAGGGCCTGACCGTCGTGCCGACGCGGCTCTACTTCAAGGACGGCCGCGCCAAGGTCGAGCTCGCGCTCGCCCGGGGCAAGGAAGGCCGCGACAAGCGCCGCGACATCGCCGAGCGCGAGTCGAAGCGCCGCATCGAGCGAGAGCTCAAGTCCAGGCGACGCTGAGCGCGGACGAAGCCCGGCACGCGGCTGGCGTGCTTCGGACATTCCGCTACGTCAACTGCCCTGCGATCTCGAACTCGAGCTCCTCACCGTCCTCATTGTCCCAGTGGCGGCCGACCTCCCTGAACCCGAGCCGCCGGACGAGCCGGAGCGACGGTTCGTTCTGCGGGGCGACGGAGGCGATGAAGTGGTCGACTCCCTGCTCCCGGGCCCAGGCGAGCAGGGCGCGCACGGCCTCGGTCGCGTAACCCTGCCGGCGGTGCTCCGCGAAGACCGTGTACCCGACCTCGAGCGCTTCCGGCTCGCGGCGCGCGTTGATCCCGGGCGGGCCGTGGAAGCCGATGTGGCCGATCAGCTCGCGGCTGCCCGGGAGGACGATCGCACGCACGAGCCACGGCGCCCGGCCCGGGTCGTCGCTCGTCTGCCGTAGCCGGAAGGCGAGGAAGCGGCGGTCGTGGTCGTCGGGCCAGTTGTCCGGAACCGCGAAGGGCAGTTCGTCGCGGACGCCGGCGAGCAGCGCCTCGATCATCTCCGGTGACAGCCAGACGAGCTCGAGCCGCTCGGTCGCAATCGGGTCGGTCACGCGAGCGGCCCGCGCAGAAAGATTCGCCCGATCGCAGCCCGGTAGCCCAGCTGCTCGTTCAGCCGGCGCATCGGCGCGTTGCGCTGGTCGTTCGTCGTCCGCAGCAGCTCGAAGCCATTCGCCTTCGCCCAGCCGATCTGCGCCGACTTCAACGCGCGGGCGATCCCGCGACCGCGCCAGTCTCGCTTGACCGCGGTCAGGTCGTGGTAGGCCCGCGTTGGGGCCGCGCTGGAGAGCGAGAACTTCGCGTAGCCGACCGCCTCGTCCCCGGCGACCGCGACGAAGGTCGCCTCCGGCCGATCGCCGGGGCCTTGCATCTCGTGTGCCAGCCAGGCCTCGAATGGCTCGTGCGTCTCGTCTTCGTAGCCGGGCACGTCCGGCGAGGCCTCGACCGAGATCTCGAACAGGCCGTGCGCGAGCTCCGGCCGGTCGGCCCAGGTGACGATCTCGACGCCCGGCGGCGGCTCAACGGGTGGCGGCTCGATCGCCGTCAGGTCGAGCGCGACACCCTTCTCGCGGCGCTCCTCGACGAAGCCGCGCCGCTCGGCGAACGCCAGGCTGTCCGGGTCGTTGTCGGCGAGCACCGCCTCGAGCGTCCCGAGCCGGCGCTCGCGCGCCCAGTCCGAGAGGGCCGAGTAGAGCGTCGTGCCGGCGCCGCGGCCTCGATGCCTGGGCGGAACGGTGACCATCACCCGCGGGCTCTCCGGGAGCCCCGGGAACAGGGCGGCGAAGCCGGAGCCCAGCACCACTTCGTCCTCGCGCGCGAGCAGGTCGGCGTGGTCGAGCAAGCTCGCCTTGAACGCCTGGACGTCGGGCAGCCCGAACTGCTCGTGCGGCCACGTCTCCTGATAGGCGTCGAGCGAAAGCTGCTCCTCGGCCTCGTCCGCGACGGGGGAGACATCGATCACTTCGCAACCATACGGCGCCGGCTGCAGATGGGCTTGTGGCCCGGACTCGCCGAAGCTACCCTGGTCGAGCCGCCGTCGTGTTCTCTCGAACGACCTTCCGTTCCCACTCGGGATTCGCCGCCGCCGTGAGTCTCGCTCTCGTTGCTGCGGGCTGCGTCCTGCTCGTGCTGCTCGACCAGCGGAACGAGCGCATCGCGGCTGCCGCAGGTCTCTTCGCAGGGGTAGCGCTGGCACTGATCGCGCTGGCGATCCTCGGGCGCCGTCGCGAGCGGGAGCAAGAGGCGGAGATCGATCGGACAGATGCGCGCTATCAGGCCCTGCTCGACGGCCTGCCCCTCGTGACGTGGCTGACCACCCCGGGCAACCGCAGCTCGTCGCTGTACGTGAGCCCGTCGATCGGCGACCTGACCGGCTACTCGCCGTCCGAGTGGATGGAGGAGCCCGGCCTCTTCGCAAAGCTTCTTCACCCGGAGGACCGGGCGCGAGTTCTGGCCGAGCTCGAGCGCGTCGCCGACGGAGCTCCCGTCCGGACGGACTACCGGCTGCTCGCGCGCGACGGGCGGGCGGTCTGGGTGCGCGACGAGACGTCCACCGTTCGCGACGCGGCCGGCGAGCCGCTGTACATGCAGACGTTCCTGCGCGACCTCGGCGAGCTGCGGCGCTCCGAGGACGAGCGCGAGCGTCTGCAGGTCGCGGAGCACGCCGCGGCCGAGGAGGTCGCCGAGCGGCAGTCGCGCCTCGATCTCGTCCGCCGTGCCGGGCAAGAGCTGACCTCGGCCCTGGACCAGCAGGCGGCGCTGTCGAGGGTCGCGAACCTTGCCGTGCGAGACCTCGCGGACTGGTGCGTGGTCGACCTGATCGACGAGGGCGATCTCAAGCGTGTCGTCGTCGCGCGTGCCGAGGCAGCCGAGGTCGACGGGCCCGGCCCCGGCGACGAGCCCGGCATCGGGATCGGGGCCGTTGTGCAGAGTGGCAAGGCCCGGATCTTGCCCGCGCTCGGAGACGGGGCGAATCGCGAGCCGGTTCGGTTCCTGGACGGCCTCGAGGCACGGTCGGTCATCTGCGTGCCGCTCCGGGTGCGGAAGCAGCC
>Ga0335077_10010309_pt1 | contig 11625 bp, 11 predicted proteins | sample Lox_Sample_31_FD_207151 | JGI IMG/M metagenome (GOLD analysis project Ga0335077, IMG submission 207151) | Soil microbial communities from Loxahatchee National Wildlife Refuge, Florida, United States - Lox_Sample_3.1 | ecosystem: Environmental > Terrestrial > Soil > Wetlands | place: USA...
CGCGAGCGCGAGCGCCTCATCGACGAAATCGAGGCCGGGCAGGTGTTTGTCAATGGCATGACGGCATCGGATCCGCGCCTGCCTTTCGGCGGCGTGAAACGCTCGGGCTACGGGCGCGAGCTGAGCATCTACGGAATCCGTGAGTTCGTCAATATCAAGACGGTTTCGATCAAAACGGCCGCCCGCCAGAGTTAACTCCTCGAAGTCAACAATAGACTACTGACCAAAGCCAGTGCAGTTTTTCTGCGCACGTGCGGTTAGGATTTGAAGATGCGGAGAATTCTGATTGCAGTTGCATGCGTGGCGCTGGCGCTGGGAGGACTCGAAGCCAAGCGCGAAGACGATGAGTGCCGCCATGACCGTCATTATCGCGGGCACTATCGCGGCGACGATGATCGGTACGAGCATAAACATCACGGCCGAGCTGAAGGTCTCCCGCCGGGACTAGAGCGGCAATTGGAGCGCAACGGCCACCTGCCGCCGGGTCTGGAGAAAAAGATGTACCCTGTGCCCGAAGTAGTCTGCCGCCGCCTGCCTCCGCTGCCTGAGGGCTGCGCGCGCGGCTACTATGGCGGGCATGTGATCGTGTACAACCTGCACACTTCCGTCATTCTGGATGTATTCGCGGGGATCTCGGTCGGGCGCTGAGAAAACCTCGGGCGGGAGCGAGAATGGGCGGCCCCACGGTTCTCTGACCCACCTGTTACAATTCCCGTATATGTTCAAGGGATTGGAACACACGGCGATTGCCTCGCCGCAGCCGGAGAAGCTCGCCCGCTGGTACGTCGATCATCTCGGCTTCATCATTAATTACACTTACGACGGGAATTATTTCGTGAAAGCCCCTAACGGAACCATGCTGGAGATCGTCCCTTCCGAGGGAGCACCGGTGCCGCAAAAGATGAAAGATCCGGGTATTCGCCATCTCGCCATTCAAGTGGATGATTTCGACGGTGCGCACGCGCAGCTCAAGCAACAGGGCGTGAAGTTTCTGACCGAACCCTACAACAACCAGGGCAACCGGCTCGTGTTCTTCACCGATAGCGACGGCAACATCCTTCATTTGATCCAGCGGGAAAAACCTCTCCCATAAAGCCCGCTGCCTTGTGATCCGCAGAGTTTTCAAAGCATTCCAATACCGCGATTTTCGCCTGCTCTGGATCGGCGCCTGCGTCTCGACCACAGGAACGTGGATGCAGATTGTCGCGCAAAGCTGGCTGGTGCTCGAGATTTCCAAATCGGCGCGCATGCTTGGCCTGGACGCGTTTCTGGGCAACATTCCGATTTTTCTGTTTTCCTTGATCGGAGGCGTGGTTGCGGATCGCGTCAGCCGGCGCCGCCTGCTGCTGGGATCCCAGTGGGTACAGCTCACGTGCGCGTTTACGCTGGCGGCATTGTTCGCCCTGGGTGTGGTGCGCGTGTGGCACATTCTGACTCTCTCGTTCATTGTGGGAACGGCGCAATCGTTCGGGGGGCCCGCCTATTCCGCTCTCGTGCCCATGCTGGTGGAGAAGGAAGATCTGCCCAATGCCATCGCGCTCCAGACAATTCAATTCAACCTGGCGCGCGTGATCGGACCGGTTTTGGGCGGCCTGGCGCTCACCAAACTGGGCGCGAGCTGGTGTTTTTCGCTGAACGGAATTTCGTTCGTCGCGGTGATCATATCGCTCATGATGCTGCACATGACGTTTAAGCCGCAGCCCACGGGAGAAACGGTGATGCGCAGCATGAAACAGGGATTCGGATTTATTCGCCAGCAAGGCGCGATGGAGGCTTTGATTTTGCTGGCGTTTTGCATGACTGCGTTCGCCATTCCCATGATCACTTTCCTGCCAGTCTTCGCCAAGGACGTTTTCCACAGCGGGCCGGGCACGTTTACGACTCTGTTGGTATGCTCCGGCTTGGGATCCATCGCGGGCGCCCTGGTGGTGGCGGCGCTGGGCAACGTGCGGAATAAGGGCCGAATTGCGCTGCTCATGTTGATCGCCATGGGCGTGACCATGGCGGCATTCGCGCTATCAAATAATCTGATCGTGAGTTGCGTCCTGCTGTTTCTTGCCGGCGTCGCGCTGATGTGCGGATTCACCATGATTAACTCACTGGTCCAGTTAATCACATCCAACGAGATGCGCGGACGCGTGATGAGCGTTTACAATGTAGCGTTCCGGGGCGGCATGCCGTTCGGCAACCTGGCCTCGGGCTGGCTGATCCCCATGTTTTCCGCACCGCTGGTGATCTCGGCGAACGGCCTGGTGCTGATCCTGGTGGGCGCGTACTTCCTGACGGCCCAGCGGCGCGTGGCAGCTCTGTGACGACGATGTGGATGAGTCTTCTGTTGACCGCCACGCTGGCGGCGCTGGTTGATCTCGAGAAATTGCGCGACCTGGAGGACCGGCCGGCGCTGGAGCATGCTGTGTCAGAGCTTTCGGCAGCGGCCTCCAAAGCTTCCAGCGACGCCGAGGTGCAATACCGGCTGGCGCTGGCGTCGGCTTACCTGGCCGAGATTGAGCTCGAGCTTCGCGACAAAGCCGGCGCCGAACGCGCGGCGAAAACGGGCATCGCGGCGGCCGAGCGTGCCGTCGAGCTGAAGCCGTACCAGTCGGAGTACTTCCGTGTGCTCGGAACGCTGTACGGCCAAGTGATCCCCGCCAACGTGCTGCTTGGGATGAGCTACGGGAAAAAATCCGAGGATGCCATCGCGAAGGCGATCGCGCTCGATCCCAAGTCGGCCCAAGCTTATCTTGCGCGCGGCATCGGAAATTATTACAAGCCGGAATTGTTTGGCGGCGGCCCGGAACCGGCGATTCGCGATTTGCGGCACGCTACCGAGCTGGATGCGAAGTCGGCCGAGGCTTATCTCTGGCTTGGCCTCGCATTGCGCAAGACGCATCACAACGCCGAAGCCCGCGTCGCATTCACAAAGTCGCTGGAACTCAATCCGAGGCGCGTCTGGACCAAGCAGCAACTGGAAAAGACACCCGCCCAATGAAACGCGCCTGGGTCGGAGGCGCGATCCTGGCGGTCTCGTTCGTCCACTTTTTTCAGTTTCCCGGGCACACCTGGCTGCAATCCGACACGCAGATTTACGTGCCCATCCTGGAGCACATGTGGAACCCGTCGGTGCTGGCAAAGGACCTGATCGTACAGCATCCGCACGTGGCCTTCACGCTCTATGACGAGACTGCGGTCGCGCTGCGCAAGGTAACCGGCCTCGAGTTTCGCCTGGTGCTAGAAAGTGAGCAGTTCATTTTCCGTGCCCTGGGCATCTGGGGCGTGTACCTCATCGCCACCGCGATGGGCCTTTCGGATCTTCTCGCGCTTCTGGTGGCTGCGATCTTTTCGCTGGGCGCCTTCATCACCGGACCGTCCGTGGTGGTCTACGAATATGAGCCCGTTCCGCGCGGCTTCGCCGTTCCGATGGTTTTCCTGGCCATCGGTCTCCTCGCACGCAACCGCTTCTGGGGTGCAGCCGTGGCGGCGGCGGTGGGCTCTCTGATGCACCCTCCAAGCGTGGTTCCCTTCTGGCTGGTGTATTTCTGCCTGGCGATCCGGCCCTCGAAAACCGTGAGCACGAAGGAGCGACTGGCCCCGTTATGGGTGCTGGCTGGAACAGCGGTGATTCTGCTCCTCGCTTCGCTCTACCAGGATGGAAGCGGCAAGGCATTTTTCTCGCGGCTGGATCCGCATCAGGCCGAGCTGCAACGCATGCGTGCGTCCTACAACTGGGTCTCGACGTGGTGGAGGGATCGCGTCACACAGTATCTGATTCTGTACGCCGTCACGGTTTTCGCGTACTGGCGGGTGCGCAAGGATGCGCCGCAATCGCTTCGCTTCTTCCTGATCGGTCTTCCGCTGATTGGAGTGATCAGCGTGCCGGTTTCGTACGTGCTGCTGGAAAAATTGCAGTGGGCGGTTGTGCCGGAATTTCAGCCCGGACGCGCGTTGCTGTTCGTGACCGCCTTCGCCATGATCCTTGGGGCGATTGCGGCCTGCAAAGCGGTCACAGGCAAACGCTACGCCGAAGCCATCGTGTTGCTCGCACTGGTTTATCTCCCGCCGGCGAACCGCCTGGTCGAGTGGCCGTCCTGGAACCGAGTCGGCGTCATTCTGACCCTCGCACTGCTCACAACCGCCGCGATCTGGACCGCGCAAGCAGCGTTTCGCTGGTCAAGGCTCGCCGTCACCGTGGCCGCGGCCGCGCCATTCTTTCTGATTCCACTCTGGGGCGGCATGGAAAATTACCCGGCGTTGCACACGGCGGAGTTGGAGCAGCTCGCTCACTGGGCCCGCACATCAACGCCGAAGGACGCGGTCTTCCTGTTCCCGGATGCGAAAGAATCGCTCGACCCCGGCATTTTTCGCGCCGAGGCCCTGCGCGCGGTATACGTGGATTGGAAAGCCGGCGGGCAGGTCAACTTTTTTAAAGAACTCGGCGAAGAGTGGTGGTCTCGCTGGCAGAAAACCATGGCGGTTCCGTTTAACCCGGCCGCGATGGCGTCGTACCGCAGCCTGGGCATCGATTACGTGGTGCTGCTGGAGGAACACCGGATCACGTGGATGACGCCGGTCTTCGAGAATGGGCGTTACGTGGTGTACAAGGCGCTGTAGCGCAGGGTTACCGGATGGCTACGTTCACTGTTGTGGTGAATCGGCCGATATCCAGCATCAGCGGCACCGCGGAGCCCGTGACGCCGTCCGGCAGTAGGACGTTGATCTGCATCGCGCCCGCAATGAAGTTCGGCGCCGCTCCTGCATACTGAACAACGGCGTTCTTGTTGCCGACAGTGATGGAGACGGGCAGCAGCGGCTTCGGCCAGATGTCCGTAGCCATCTTGCCGTCCACGCCCGGCGGATTGGTCTGCCCTTCTCCGGTAGCGTACAGAACAAGCACGGAGTTCTGCGCGGCCGGATTTGCCGCCGAGTTAATGCTGTAGTTCTGGTTTAGGACGATGAAGATGCCCGGCGCGGCGGCGGCGACCGCCAACGCTTCGGCAGCGCTGGTTACACCGCCGACATCCACCTTCATGTTCGTGGATATTTTGCCGTCAATCTCATAAGGCGCCACCAGGTTGATCTGGCTCGGGCCCGCATACAAAATCGGCGCCGCGGTGCCGTCGAAAGAGACCTTGGCGCTCGAATCGAAACCGGAACCAAAAATCGAAAGAATCTCGCCCGGCGAGATGGCGCCCGGCTGATAACTGCCGGCGTTTACCACGCTGTCCACAACAGGCGCAGCCGCTCCCTTCGCCTGCGCCGAATCGGGCTGCACCATGAGCGAGGATTCGTCCACCGCCTCGAAATCCGAGCCTTGAAGCTGCGCTATCGTGTGCAACGCATCGTTGTCCCAGCGGTCGTCGGGAGCGCCCGAGAGGTACCAGGACGATCCGTTGTCCGCCAGAATCATTCCGTACTTCTTGAGGGCCTTCAGGATCACCTGCACCGGCACGGGGTACGACGAAATGTCAAAGGATGCCTTCAGCCGGAAACGCTGGCCCATGGGCGGATAATTCGCGCCGGTCAGGTCGGAAGCTTCGTGCCGCCCCGGCCATATGTACGTGTTTCGCGTTTGCGGCGCGGTGAAGCGGATAGCGTGAAGAATTGCGCCGGCCGCCACTTCGTCATAGCGAATCAGGCCCGGAAAGATCGGCAAGCCGGCGGCATCGGCGGAGGTCCAACCCGCCGGACGCAGCGCATTCGATTTCAGATCGAATATTGCGCCCGATCCCGCATGCCAGCTTCCGTCTGATTGTGGATAGGCGCTGTAGAGTTCGTAGAGAATGCAGTTGTCTTTGTCGATCACCAGCACGTGCCGATCGCCCGTGCTGGACGACCCGCCTTCGATGGGCGCGTTGGGAGGAATCGGATAGCCGCCGTGATCGCTTTCCCCGTCGTAGTCGAAAGTGACGTTGACCTTGGCTTGAGTGCCAGGAACGGCGATGAACGGAATGCCGATCGGACCGCCATCCCAGAGGCCCGAACCGAAGTCCGGATGCGCGGGCTTGCCTGAACCGATGGTCGCGACGTACTGGGCCGAATTGGCGTCCACGGGAAGCTGGTCGACCGGCGCATTCCAGACATTATTCGCGGGAAAAACGGCGCAGCCGCTGATCAGGGGCTGCGCGTGCGCCGTGAGCATGAGCACCCACGCCGCCAAAACCACGCCGGCGAACCGCTGAGCCATCCTACATGATATTTTACGAAGCATCCCATGCAGGTTTATCTCTTGCGGCACGGCGCGGCGGAAAGCGCTCCGCCTGGCGGTTCTGACGATGAGCGGAAACTGACGGCAGAGGGCCGCGACGAGGTGCGCCGCGCCGTCGAGGGCGCGCGCCGGATCAGAATGGCGCCCACCCTGATTCTGAGCAGCCCGTTGGTGCGCGCCGGCGAAACCGCTGAAATTGCCGCCACGGTGCTGGGCTACACCGGCAACATCCTGCGAACTGAAGCTCTCGTGCCGTCCGCTTCCCCGCAGGAGGTCTGGGACGAAATCCGCAGCCGGCAAACCGAAATGCAGATTCTTCTCGCTGGGCATGAACCGCTCCTGAGCCAACTGGCTTCTTACCTCCTCGACTCTCCGGCGTTGCAAGTCGAGATGCGCAAAGCAGCCATCGTCCGCATCGATCTCGACCGCTTCGCCTCCCACCCGCACGGCATCCTGAAATGGATGGCGCCGCCGGAAATCTGGTCCCGCTAGAGCCGCTCTCCAGCCGCGTTACGGCACTTGCGTGATGACGACCGTATTCGGCTGAACATGGCCGAGATCCGCGGAAATCGTCAGCGGCTTGCCAGGCTCCACTTCGATCTCACGCGTCCAGGGCGGCAGACCGCTGGACGTCATCTGTACCGTGTATGTTCCTGGGCCAAGCTTCGTGGTTAGCGGCGTCCTGCCCGCCGTCTGGCCGAACAGCAAAACCATAGCGCCGCGCGGCGTCGAAGTGAAGGTCACCGGCACCAGGGCGGGTTCCGGGGATGCCGTGCGCACCAGTTGCGCATTCATATCTTCATGGTCGTAACTCACCTGCTTGCCCGTTCGCTTCTCCAGGATCGACGCAATGCTCTCGAATTCCTCTTTTCGAATTTCAAAAACCACTGTTTCGGCCGTGTCGTTCTCGCCTTTGTAACGGATGGTCAGCCATTTACTCTGCTTCTTGCCAAATTTCGGCACCCAACTCATGCCAGAAGCCAGGTGCGCCATGGCGCCGGGCTTGCTGTCCAACTCGATCGCGGTGATGCGCTCGTACAGCAGTCTGAACGTATCATCGGCATAATCGAACTGAAACTCTTTGTCGTCCGACAAGTTTAAGGAGCCGGTTGTGCCGCTGTGGACAGACGTCGAACCGCCTACACACACCGCAGGGGGATGCGGAACCGACGCCAGAACGGAAAACAGAGCCAAAGACAAAACGAGGGCAATGCGCTTCATACCTATAAGGTTGAGGCCCGCCGCCCGCGGATTTCAATTCACCGAAAGTAGTACGCCGAAGGTTAAGGTGAGTCGCGCCGTTACCAGTCGACCGCTTTGCCCGGCTCCAGCGCCCACACCTGAGTGCCTGGAAGGTCTTTGATCAACTCAGCGAGCTGCTGCGGCGTGCCGGTGAGCGGGGGGAACGTGCCGAAGTGCATGGGAATCACCTTTTTCACCTTCAGCATCCGGCAGGCAACGGCGGCTTCCCGCGGGCTCATGGTGAACAGGTCGCCAATGGGCAGAAACGCCAGCTCGGGTTGATAAAGGCGCTCGATGAGCTGCATGTCGGTGAAGACGTTGGTATCGCCCGCGAAGTAAAGCGTGCGGCCATCCGCGAACCGCAGCACGAAACCCGCGGCCTCGCCGCCATAGATGATTTTCCCGTCATCGAGAATGCCGCAACTGTGAACAGCATGCGTCATGGTGACCGTCACCTGCCCGACCTTCTGCGACCCGCCCTTGTTCATTGGCTGCGTATTTTTGACGCCTTTGCCTTCGAGCCACTGGCAGATTTCGTAGATGGCCGCCACCGGCGGCGCAAATTTTCGCGCCAGCGGCACCGCGTCGTGAATGTGATCGAAATGGCCGTGCGTGATCAGCATGGCGTCTATCCGCGAGAACTGGTGTCCGGCGGGAAATTTCGGGTTGCCGTCCACCCACGGGTCCATCAGAATGACTTCGCCCGACGGTAACTGGAACTGGAATGTGCCGTGCCCAAGCCAGGTGATTTGCATACGAAGACCATTTTATTCGCGAGTCAACTACTTTGTCGGGATCGCCGCCGTCGCCGGCAGCTGAATCCCATCCCCATATTTCGCCAGATCCGGTATCGTCACCGGCAGTTTCCCTCGAATCGCCATCTCCCCATACAGCGCTTTGACTGCCGCGATCTCCGCGGGCGGTACCGTGCTGTAAGTCGTCAGATAGGCCGCGACCTTGGGAAAGTTCCGCAGCAGGTACGGATTGCCGAGCGCGACGAGCGTCACCGGCTTGCCTGAAGCAATCAACGTGTCGAGCAACTTCGGGAATCCGGCCGCCAGCGCCGTCGTTCCGCGCGCCGCCGCCACCGACACGAACGCCGCCACCACCGTCGCATCGCAAAAACCCGCTCGTGTTGCCGCTACATCCATGGCGGCGTCTGGAAGCGAGGAATCAAGCGTCAGGACCAGCGCATCGGGTGTGCGCTTGTGAATCTCCTGTGCGAACGCCAGGCCTTCGTTCGAATAGTGGCTCTCCGCAAGCACCAGAAAGCAGGCCTTCGCCGGCTCGCGCAGCGGAACCTGTCCTTCGTTGCGCAGCAGCGTGACGGCGCGGTCCGCCACTTCCTGCGCTCGTTCATTCGCCTCGGGCGAGTTGACCACATCGTCGATGGCTTCGAGATCCACCAGGCGGCTGCGATCGAGTCCCAGCTTAGCCTTGGCGGCCAGGATCCGCGCCACGCTCTGGTCCAGCCGCTTCTGCGAGATGCGTCCGTGCCGCACCGCGGCGACGATGGCGTTGACAGCCACCTCGGGGTCGGGCGGCATGAGCAGCACATCCGCGCCGGCCTCCAGCGCTTTGACGGAGGCGTCCGCGGGGCCGAACCCTTTGACGATCGCGCCCATGTCCAGCGCATCGGTGACAATCAAGCCTTGAAAGCGAAGCTCTTCGCGCAGCAGTTTGGTGAGAATCTCGGCGGAAAGCGTCGCGGGCGCCTCGCCGGTATCGAGCGCTGGAACCGAAATGTGCGCGGTCATTACCGAGTCCACACCTTTGGCAATGGCCGCGCGAAACGGAACCAGTTCCACTTCGTCGAGACGCTTGCGGTCTCCAGTGATGGTCGCGAGCCCCAGGTGCGTGTCGACGGCCGTGTCGCCATGCCCCGGAAAATGCTTGGCGGTCGTCAGCACACGCGCCCGGCGGTCTGATTCCGCGCCTTCGATAAAGGCCTCGACGTGGCGAGCCACCACCTGCGGATTTTCTCCGAACGAGCGGATATTAATGATGGGGTTGTCGGGGTTGTTGTTGACATCAGCATCCGGGTAGAAAACCCATTGAACGCCGATGGCCCGCGATTCTTTGGCCGTGACTTCGCCTTCGTAACGGGTGAGCGCGGGATCGCCGGCCGCCGCGAACGCCATGGCGTGCGGAAATACCGTGGTTCCGTTCACCCGCATGGAGGCGCCGCGTTCAAAATCGCCGGAGACCATGAGCGGCAGCCGGCTCATGCGTTGCAGCCGGTTCACAAAAGAAGCCAGCTCGTGAGGCTCCGGCCGCAGCACCAGCCGCCCTTGCGCCACGTTCACCAGAATCAGTCCGCCAACATGCACGTCGCGAATCAGATGTACGAACTTGCGGTATTCGCGGGTGCGCGTGCTCATCGCGTGCCCGCTGAATGGAATCATCACCACTTGCGCGGCTTTGTCGCGCAGGCTAAGCGATTTCATCCAGCGATTGACGGTCTTCTGAGCGGCTCGGTCGGGTGTGGCTGCGGGGGGCAGCAGGGCGAGAGATAAAACCAGGGCAAGCAATGTCGCGGACAGGTTACCTCATTCTATCCAATGTTCCGCTCTCTCTTTGCTGCCTGCTGGGATCCGAGCGGCTTGCGAGACGGCTGCCGGTTCAACAGGCGGCGCACGGAGCGGACCAGCAATCCTACTTCGCCGGCGCTTTTGGAAAGCACGATGTCGGCGCCGGTCGATTTTTCCGTCAAACCCAGCGGCTCGACGAACCCGGACAACAGGATGACCGGCAGATCGCTGCGCAACTCCCGCATGCGCGCAATCAGCTCTACCCCATCCATATTGGGCATGCGGAAATCCGTAATCACCAGGTCGACTTTGTTGTCCGCGAGCAGTTTCAGGGCTTCGGCACCGGTCAAACCGGTGTGCACCACGTACCCAAGCTCTTCGAGAACGGTTCGGCGGGCGACGAGACCATGCGGATTGTCGTCCACCAGCAGCAAGGTCGCACCTGGGCGCGCAGGTGCGGGCGGTGTTTTCATGGGACCGAGCGAGGGTACCAGAGTTGTCACGAAAGTGTCAACGATCTTGCATCAAATTGTAATCAAGGAATTTTGAGAGCTTGACTTTATTCCACTTCTCGCGGTGCGTTGTAGCCGGCTTTGGCGATGACGGTGTACTTGATGGGCTTGCCCTTCTCGTCGGTAATACGCAGCGGTTCGCCGGCGGGATTCACCAGTTCCACTTTGATTTTGCGGAACTTCCCGTCGCGCGCCGTATTGGTAGGCGAGTACGCGATGGAGTACTGGTTGCGAAGAGCCTGCGCAATCGCCTGAAAGATGCTGGGGAACTCGCCGTAGAACCGCGGGAAAAACGCCTGGCCACCGGTTTCCTTCGTGAACGTTCTCAACTGATTGTCGCCTTGGAGGAAATCCATGCGCTGGATCGGGCCCATATAGCCGCGGGCGTCCATGAGTTCCCGTATGGTCTGCATGGTTCCGAGCGCATAGATGGGCACTCCGCCATCCTGGATCGCCTTGCGCGCTTTGTCGAACGTCAGCTTACTGAAGGTGTCAATGCCGGAAGCGATGAGCACGATGGCTTTGCGGCCTTCAATCCCGCTCATGCGCTCCTCGGCATCCACCAGCGCGTCGAACAGATTAATTTCCGAAAAACCGGGGATGCGCAGCCGTTGCAGCGCTTCATAGGTCTTGCGTCGGTCCGTCGAAAAATCCGAAAGAATCTCGGGCTTCATGTCAAACGCGATGACGGCAACGTAATCCTCGCGCTTCAACGTTTCTACAAAGCCGTAAGAAGCAGCCAGCGTCTGATACCACGCCGGACCATAGAAGTACTGATTAAACTTGCCGCTGAACTCAATCAGCATGCAAACTGTCATGGGAGCTTCACCCAACGAGAAGTTGGCGATCTGCTGCGGGACGTTGTCCTCGTAGACGCGAAAATTGCCCTTGGGAATGCCTGGAATGAAGTGGCCCTTATTGTCCAGCACGGCCACATCCACGTTCACGACGTTGGTTTCCACCTTGAAGCTGGGCGAACCCTCGGGCAGTTCGGCTTTATTCTTATTGCTCAGCTTGGAGGGGATCTTCGGTTGATCGGTGTCGCCGCTGTCGCCGGCGTCCTTCTTTCGTGGCTTGGCGACGGTTTCGCCTACATCCTTTTGTGGCCCTTGGTCTTGCGCCACCGCAATATCCGCCA
>Ga0335077_10010310_pt1 | contig 11625 bp, 8 predicted proteins | sample Lox_Sample_31_FD_207151 | JGI IMG/M metagenome (GOLD analysis project Ga0335077, IMG submission 207151) | Soil microbial communities from Loxahatchee National Wildlife Refuge, Florida, United States - Lox_Sample_3.1 | ecosystem: Environmental > Terrestrial > Soil > Wetlands | place: USA: Florida...
CGGGCCGCCGCGCGGCGGGCCAGTGGAGAGTTCCGGGCACCTGAGCCCGGCCAGCCGGCCACCAGGCCGTCCGCCCGATCCGGGTTGTTCAGTGGCGTCCTAGCCTGCGGCCATCCAGGAAGGCAAAATAGTCCTTCAGGTCGTGGGCATCGGCGAGGCGCCCGGGCTCCGGCACGAGGACATCGCCGTACACCGCGATCCTTCACGCTGCTGGAAAGCGTTCCGCGACGCGGCAGCCACATTCCGCAAGGAAAAGAACCGTGGTAAAGATTCTTCGGAAATCGTGGGGCTGCGGCTCCTTGACGGGAGAAGCGATGCGGCCGGCGTGCACGAAGAGTACGGCGACCTGGACTCCGATGCGGGCAGGGCACGGCCCACGGGCCCCACCGGGCGGGGTCGTCCGCCGCCTAAGTCCTGGCTGCACCGGGACCGCTCGATATCGGTGAGATAGGCCAGGTAGTTAGCTGGGCGATATGCGGTGGCATCCCGTTCAGAACGGCCCTCACATGGTGGTCCACCGAGGGCAGCATTGTCACTAGCCCGTCACGGCCAGTCGGCGGCAGCCGCAGCGCGCATCGACGGTGAACCGGAAACTCTCAGCGCCGTACAAACCGGACATCTTCACGGATCATCCTGGTAGAGCCGTGGGGACGGTGGGAGCGAGCATGCTCATGATCGATCCGCCGCCCGGTCAGGACGCGCCCTGACCCGGACCCGGACGCGCGCGGCGGTGACCAGCATGAAGATCAGCAGGGTCATGGCACTGCCGATGGAGGCGATCGCGTCCGGCTTGAACACCACGATCAGCACCAGGTACGCGGCCGCCTGGATGAGCAGCCCGGCCGGTGCCCGGCCGCCGGGCTTATGCGCCATCAGCGGCGGCAACTGTCCCGGCCCCGACGATGCTCCCACGATCAGCGCCATCGCCGCGGCCAGGCTGACCTGATGCGGCTTGCCCTGCTCGGATGGCTCGCTGACGGGGACAGGAGGCTCCCCGATATCAACCTTGCGGGTCATGACTCACCCTTAGTCGCGCGGCGGATGCACCCGCACACGGGATGCGCCTGAGGCGGACGATACGGCGCGCCGAGTCCCCTGACGCAGGCCAAACGACCCGGCTCGGCCCGCCGAACGGCCCTCGATGGTGTCGGGCGTCAGCCCGGTCGCGGTGCCGTCGCCGCTGTCGCTCATGGGTGTCCCGCTGGTCCTACGGGCTGGCGGCAGGTTGTCGTGCCTGCTGAATGGCAGGTTCTCGTCCGCTTCGCGCCCGTGACGGGGCCTGAGGTCGGCTGGAGTCCTGGCCCATGGTCCCGAAAGACTTATGGCGCGAACAGCGAACATGGACAGCGTCCCGGCGATGCCGGCGGCTGACTGGCTGCCAGGGGAGTGCCGACGTCGCCGGGCCAGGCGTTTGAGGTAAAGTCGCCAGGGCCCTTCGGCCGGACGTGACGGGGGCCTATGCCTCTGCCCGGTCAGCGTCGGGGGTCCGCCCCTGGGTGGCGGGCGACCTGGCGGTTCTGGCTTGCGATCAGCGTCATCGCCTTTGTGATCTGGCTGCCCAGCGGGGTGAGCGGCGGCCCGTGGTTCTTGTGGGTAGGTTCTCGCGGCTGCCGTGGGCGCACAGCCCCCACAGCGCCACCACCTCCGCCGCGATGATCAGCGGGGACCAGAGCGGGCTGGCGGGGATGAGGAACATCTGGCCGATGGCGTTGAGCCCGACCGCCGCCACGGCCAACCATCGGGCCAGCTGGCTGCCCGTCCAGACCCCGGCAACCGCTAGCAGCTGCACGGCGCTGAGGATGGTCATGACCCAGCCCCAGGCGCGCAGACCGCCGGCCATGTAATGGGCGCTGGTGATGAGCATGTGTGAGCCGGCGATCGCGGCGATGCCGCCGACCAGGTTAACCACGCCGGTGACCAGCAGCAGGACCGACGCGAAGATGAGCAAGCCGCGGCCTGCGGCGTGCCGCCCGCCCGCGCTGGCCGTTACCCTTTCGCCGGATCGGGGAGCGTCCGGCTCAGGCGACCCGCTCACCGTGCTTCTTATCCAGGCATCCTCGGCCCGGAGCTGCTCGTACAGTTGACGTTGCCGCGCGCTGAGCTGCCGCGGGATGTCGAGGATCACGGTGAGCTTCAGGCTGCCACGGCCGTGCCCGCCATAACGCGGCAGACCCTTGCCTCCGACGCGCAGTACGCTGCCGGGCTGGGTTCCCGGTGGCACCCGGACCCGCACCTGCCCTTCGAGTGCGGGCACGGCCGTGGTGACGCCGAGCGCGGCATCGGGCGCCTGAACGTGCAAGTCGTGGCACAGATCGGCGCCGGCCCGGGTGAACCGGGGGTCGGCGCTGGCCCGGATGCTCACGTACGCGTCGCCCGGCGGGCCATCGGGCACCGGACCTGGCAGTCCGTGCCCGGCCAGCCGCAGCGTAGCTCTCTCCGGGATGCCGGGCGGGATGCGGATGGTGACCTTCTCCTCCCGCAGGGCCCTTCCGCTGGCCTCACAGGCCGGGCAGGGCTGATCGATGACCCGTCCCCGGCCCTCGCACTGCGGGCACGTGGTCACCCGGCGGACCATCAGCGGGCCGTGGCGGCTGGCCAGGACCCGCTGGCCGGTCCCGCCGCAGCCCGGGCAGCGACGCGGAGCGGTGCCGGGCCGAGATCCGCTGCCCGCGCACCGCGGGCACAGGCCCGGGCGGCGGATCGTGACCGCGTGGTTCCCGTCGGTCAGCACCTCGTCCAGGGAGATGACCAGGTCCAGGTGCACGTCTTCGCCGCGCTGCGGGCCCGCCGCGGTCGGCCCGAACAGCCGCTCGAACAGGCCGCCGAATGGGGCCGCGCCGGACCCGAAGATATCGGCGAAGTCGATGCCGCCCCACAAGTCTTCCGCGGTGGTCCCGGCCACGCCAAGGGACCCCTGCGCGTCGTAGGTCGCTCGCCTGGCCGGGTCGGATAGCACGCCATAGGCTTCAGCGATCTCCTTGAACCGCTGCTCCGCGTCCGGCTCGGTGCTGGTGTCGGGGTGGTAGCGGCGGGCCAGCCGGCGGAACGCGTTCTTTATGGTCTTGGTGTCGGCATCACGCGGGACGCCGAGCACCTCGTAGTAGTCACGCGAGGCAGTCATGACTGGCCCGCCGCAGCGCCGTGCAGGCCTGGCCTGCCAGAGGCGCCCGGCACCGCCACGGCCCGGCGAGCCAAGCCGGACCTGGTTAGGCATGCACCTGATGCCGGGGTTTCGGCGTACCCGCAGGGGTCAGCCGTCCGCGCGGCGAATACCGAACGCGTGCTGACTGCCGAGCCCATGCTCCGACTCTCACAGTGGCTCCCAGCCCCGCGCTACAGCCAATCGGACACGTATCGGGACCTTCGGCCTGGCCAGGTACGCCAACGCGCGTCCGGGCCAGCATGTCGTGCGGACCGTGGCGCGGCTGCGCGGAGCCACCCATCCGGGCGGCGGCCTCGCAACGGCGGGGACCGCAGAGGGCACTGTGGGAGCAGCGGTACCGCGGTCTGCAGGCTCCCTGGGGGAAATGCCTGCGGCCGGGAGGAATCCTGAGAGGGACGGATGTCCCGCCAGGAGGGACGTGCGGCCCTTGCCGGTCTCGCCTTGGCCGGGAAACCTGTAAGAAAGGACGGCATGTGCGAGCCGTGAAGCCCGCCGGGCCGGGTGGTTGTGCGACCGTGAGGGAGCCGAGGATATGGCCACCGTGGTGCGCGAGGTCGAGCGGAAATACGATTCTGCCGAGGGTGGGACGGCCGCCCTGGATGCGGTGAAAACCATGACCGGGACGGCGGGAGTTGCCGCTGTTTCCCAGCAAGACGAGCAGCTCCTGGACGCCGTATATTACGACACCGCGGATCTGCGGCTGATCGGTGCCGGCATCACGCTGCGGCGGCGCACCGGCGGCGAGGATGCGGGCTGGCACCTGAAACTGCCCGCAGGCGCGGACACCCGGGACGAGATACGCCTGCCCCTGGCCGCGCCCGGCGCAGCCTCCGGGACGGCTGGCGGGCGTGCGGCAACGCCGCGCGCCAGGGCGGGCGGCGCGGTGCCGGAGGAGCTCGCGGCTTTGGTCCGGGCCTATACCCGGGGCGCGGCGCTGGCGCCGGTGGTGCGTATCCAGACCAGCCGCCGCGTGCGGCGGCTGCTCGACGGCGCTGGCCAGGCACTCGCCGAGATCGCCGCCGACCACGTGTCGGCCGAGCCAGCCGATGGATCCGCCGCTACCTCGTGGGATGAGATCGAGGCCGAGCTGGTCACCGGCGGCCCCGCGCTGCTGAAGGCGATCGACGCGCACCTGCGCCGCGCTGGCGCCCGGCCCGCCGCCGCGACCAAAGTGCAGCGGGCGCTCTCCAGCCGGGTGCCCGCCGCCAGAGCCACCCCGGAACACCCGCCGCTGACCAGGCATTCGCCCGCGGGCGAGGCAGTGCTCGCCTACGTGCGCGACCAGGTGGCCGCGATCTGGCGGTATGACCCGCTGGTCCGCCGTGATGAGCCGGACGCCGTGCACCAGATGCGGGTTGCCACCCGCCGGGCGCGCAGCGCGCTGCAGGCTTTCGGCGGCATCATCGACCGGGAGGCGACGCGGCCGCTGTGCGCGGAGCTGAAGTGGCTCGCGGCCGCACTAGGAGCGGCCCGCGACGGCGAGGTAATGCTGGACCGGCTTACCGCCGATCTTGCCGCCATCCCTCCCGCCCTGGTCGTGGGGCGGGTGCAGGCCCGCATCACTGACTGCTTCACTGCCGAGCTCGCTGAGGCGGGCAAGACCGCGCTGGCTGCGCTCGACGGGCAGCGGTATCTGCGTCTGCTCGATGACCTGGATGCGCTGCTGGCTGACCCGCCGCTGACGGCACTGGCGGAACGCAAGGCAGGCAAGGTGCTGGCCAAGCCGGTCCGGCGGGCAGCCCGGCGGCTGCGGCGTGCCCTGGCCGCTGTGCCCGGCGCCGAGGACCGCGACGCGGCGATCCACGAGGCGCGCAAGGCCACCAAACGGGCCCGGTACGCCGCAGAAGCAGCCGTGCCCGCGCTCGGCCGCACGGCCAGCCGCCAGGCCGCGCAGGCCAAGGAACTGCAGCAGCTGCTCGGCGACCACCACGACAGCGTCGTCGCACGGACAGTGCTACTCAATCTCGCCCAGAAGGCCCGGGCGGCCGGGGAGGACACCTTCACCTACGGCCTGATGCACCAGCGCCAAGCCTGTCAGGCCGCCACCATCGAGCAAGCCCTGCCACGCTTCACGGCCACGTCACGCGACCGGACCACGGGCCACTGACAGGCGGAGGCGATTGTGTCGAGGTGCGCACATATGCCACAGCCTGTACCGGTCAGGCCAGACTCTCCGGCAGCCCTTATCAACCGGGAGCTGAGCTGGCTCAGCTTCGCCCGCCGCGTGCTGGCCCTGGCCGAGGACCCGGAGCAGCCTCTTCTGGAGCGGGTCAAGTTCGCCGGGATCATGGGAATGATCTTGGACGAGTTCGCGATGAAGCGGATCGGAGGCCTGTCCCGGCACGTCCGGAGCAACGAGAGCAAACGCGGACCTGATGGGCTGACCCGGGCCGAGGTGCTCGAGGCCTGCCGCGCGGAGCTGCGGTCCCAGCAGGAGCTGGTGGCCGGGCTCGTCGAGGAGCAGTTGCGTCCTGCTCTGCGCGACCTGTGCTCCCCGATCTTGGATGTCGGGGATCTCGACCCGTCCCAGCGGGACTTCCTTGCCCGGTATTTCGCGGACTCGGTGGAACCGATCCTCATCCCGCTGGCCGCGGACGCCGCACATCCGTTCCCGTTCGTCAGCAACCTCGGCCTTAACCTGGCGGTACAGGTCACCGAACCGGGTCGCCGGAACCGCCGTTTCGTGCGGATCAAGGTGCCGGCCAACCGGCCGCGATGGGTGCCGCTGCCGGACCACGCGGGCTGGGTGCCCCTCGAGCAGGTGATCGCCGGCAACCTGGGCACGCTCTTCCCGCGGGCGGTGGAGCCGGCCTGCTCCTTCTTCCGGGTCACCAGGGGGGCGAAGGATGATCCATGGGCCGACCAGGTCGGGGACGGGGACGTGGACCTCTCGCCCGGCGCGATCATCGGGATGGTCACGGCTGAGCTGACCGCCCGGAGGTACGCGGGTGTGGTGCGCCTGGAGGTCAGCGCCGGCATGCCCAGGGACCTCCGGGGCTGGCTCGCGACTCAGCTCGATGCCAGGCCTGCCGATGTCATCGCGATTCCCGGCATGCTGAGCCTCGGGGACCTCACGGAGTTGCCCGTAGCGGGCCATGCCGAGCTGCGTGACCCTCCGCACGAGCCGGTGACCCATCCGCGGCTGCGGAATCTGGACCCCACCGACCCGTCCGCGGTGTTCGACGAGATCCGTCGCGGGGATATCTTGGTGCACCTGCCGTACCACAGCTTCGACACCTCGATCCTGCGGTTCTTGCAGAGTGCGGCGATGGATCCCGCTGTTCTCGCGATCAAGCTCACGATCTACCGTACTGGCCGCCGCTCCCCGATCATCGCCGCGCTCAAAGAGGCGGCCCGCCGCGGCAAGCAGGTGGCGGTTCTGGTCGAGATCACCGCACGCTTCGACGAGGCACCCAACATCAGCTGGGGCAAGGAACTCGAACAGGCTGGCGCCCACGTCGCGTACGGCGTGGAGCGGGTCAAGACGCACGTCAAGCTGGCGCTGGTAGTGCGTGAGGAGCCGGACGGCATCCGCCGGTATGTCCACGTCGGCACGGGAAACTACCATGAGGGGACGGCCCGGCTTTACGAGGACCTCGGGCTGCTTAGCGCGGATCCCGGGCTGGCCGGCCACGCAGCGGCGGTCTTCAACGAGCTGACCGCCGGGATCCCAGCCCCGACCCCGGGCAAGCTCCTGGTGGCACCTCACGACCTGCGCGAGCGGTTCACCGCACTGATCCGGCGCGAGGCCGAGCACGCCCGTGCAGGACGCCCCTGCGGCATCCGAGCCAAGATGAACCAGCTCCAGGACCCTCAGATGATCCGGGAACTCTACAAGGCCAGCCTGGCCGGCGTTCCCATCGTCCTTAACGTCCGCGGCTTGTGCTGCCTGCGGGCAGGGGTTCCGGGATTGTCACCGACAATCCAGGTCTACAGCACCCTCGGCAGATTCCTCGAGCACAGCCGGATCTACCGCTTCCAGAACGGTGGCGCGCCCGAGTTCTTCATCGGCTCGGCCGACTTGATGACCCGCAACCTCTCCCGACGGATGGAAGCTGTCGCCCCTATCTGCGATCCGGTCGTCAAGGCCGAGCTAGAGAGCATCCTGAGCACATACGAAGCGGACAACTGCACGGCGTGGGACATGCAGCCCGACGGCGAATACATCCGCCGGCACCCAGCCGCGGGCGAGGCCCGGCGCGGTGCCCAGCAGGCGTTCATCGAGCGCTCCGCGTCGTGCTGACCCGCGAGGGGCCCCGGCGCCCGGCGGCTGTCGCCGGGCTGGCGGCCACGATGACACAGGAATCGGGCGGCCAGGGTCCCGCGCCGGACTGCCCGCAGGCCGTGCCGCCTGAGCGGGGGAGGGCGCCAGCGCCCCGGGCGGCGCGACAGGTCCGGGCAGCCGATCACGCACTGTGTCACTGGACATGGTGGCCTCCGTGGGGGAGGCCCGGCGGTAATCGCTGGCCGGCCGGGGCCCTCCCGATGCCGAGACGATTGCCGCACCGATAGAAAGATCCCTCCTCTTCGCAGGTGCGGTAAACGAGGCGCGGCGGGCTTGCGAGGCCTCGATCCGCGACCACTTGGTGGCCCGCGAGCTGGTTAAGGCATCCTGGGACGAGACCGGGATCCGGCAGGACAGGGGAACGACCGGGACCAGGCTCCCGCCGGCTGCCATACTGCCTATGACTTCTGGATAACCCGCTGGGCCGATGGCACCGACATCCGCACAGCCGGCCTGGAGCCGGCCCGCCTGGCCTGGCTGGAGAGCCGGGCCTGTCCATCGGCTTCGATAAAGGTTCTTGGCGATCTTGCGGCAGCCGGGGGCGGGCCGGACAAGGCAACGCCAGCACGGCAGCTGTGGTAAGTCACGGCCTGGCGAGGACGGCGAGGCCTGGCAGTGCAGTTAGTCCGGGCAAGCCGGGGCGGGGCCCGGCAGGCACGACGCGGCCAAAGGGGCCAGCGCGAACGGATCGGGCCAGCTTCGCCTGGCGGTAACCGCCCCTGGGTATGCGCCCGCGAGCCACGAGCGCGCCTTCGCCAATGTCAGTCGGATGTCCCCGGAATCAGGCTCACGGCGTGAGTTCCCGGCTCGCGGGCGCGGGCGGGAGGGATCCATCGTACCCCTGATCGGAGCCGGGCCAGTGCGGTCAGGACCGGCCGGTCGGCCCGGGATAGCCTCGGGGTTTTGACTTGGCGCTGGAGAACGGTGACCTGGTGACGCAGGAGCAAGATCTCCGCATCCTTGGCGCGATCGGAGCGGGCGAGCAACGCGAGCCAGCCGAACACGCGCAGCGCTGTCTGGTAGGCGAATCGTAGTGACACAAGTGCTGACACTGCCTAGTTGTGAGGCCCTCGCGCAGCCAGATTCCTAACCTGACCGCTCTTCATCCAGCACAAGACGCCAGGTCAGCGGCTATGACAAGATTGTCGGCACCCAAGGGTCAGGGCACCCCAGGAGGATCTGCTAGCCGCGCCCGAGACACTGCGGTCCGTGCTGCGCTACCTGGACGCAACCGGGCTGCGTGACCCTCGCGGTGCCGCCACCGCGGAGAACGAGGCCGCTATCGACACCGCGGCGAAAGAGTTCCGCGCCGCGGTAGCCGACCAGGAACGCTACGGACCTGCGAAGACGGCGGTGCTGTCCGCCGTGTACGGCGACGCGGGCATCCGCCTTCCCGACGGCCTCGCCAGCTTCCTGCAGGGATCCGGAGAGGATCTGCCGGCATTCGACGCGGCCATGCCTGAGGACCTTTTGGAGCGGCAGCCCATGCTGCCCGGCCTGGGGCATGAACGGCCGATGGCCCAGCTCCCGGTGCGCCTCCCGGCCCCAGACGAGCTCTCGGACGCGGCGGAGCGCAGCACGGTGGTCGGCCAGTTCCGCGCCCTGGCCGAGTGGCTCGGCCCGAGAGGACGGACCCTCACGCCGACGAAGAACATCAGGCCCGCCGACGCCCGGGAACTCATCGCGCTGCTCGTCACCGGCGACGAGGGCCTGAAGTTCCACAGCGCCGCCGAGCTTCCCGGCCTGAACCTGGTCGTGAGCTGGGCGCTGAAGGCCAAGCTGATCCGGCGGCAGGGCGCCCGCCTGCTCCCGGTGGCGAAGGCCGTTCGGCTGCTGGCCGACGCCGAAACCGTGTGGCAGCGCGCGTTCGAGGCGGCGTTCGACATCGGCCCCGCCGTCTGCCGTCCCATCTGGGCCGACGAGCCTCCCTCGCCGGCGCAGCAGATTTACGACGTGGTCGTGCCCGACCTCCTGGCCACGATCTACGGCATGGAAGAGCCCGTCCCGGTGCCGCGGCTGGCGGAGTCCGTGTGGGAGTCGGTCAAGGCCAACTTCGACCTGGACTTCCTCAGCCCGCTCAGCCTGATGGGCCTGCGGGGGCGGGTGGACAACGACGTCGAGCACATCTTCGACGCCTTCGAGGCACTCGGCGCGGTGACCACGGTCCAGGGCGTGGCCAGCGAGATCTTCTCGATGGACCTGGGCGACGGAACCATGCTGCCGTCCAGCATCGAGCCGCCGTTCGAGGCCGGCCAGGCGGCCGCGCCGCGCGAACGGCTGGCGAGGTCGGCGCGGCTGGTGGCCCTTACGCCCCTGGGCACCCGCGCGATGCGGCAGCGCATGCTCGCGGAGGGCCGGGAGGCGGGGCTCGTCGGCGAGCTCTCGGGCGCCACCCCGGCGGAACTGCTCGGCACGGTCGCCGAGCACTACACAACGTCCAGCGCCCCGAAGAGATCGCCATCTGGCGGGCCGCCCACGGCGGCTCGCTGGACCCGCTGGTGCAGGCGGTCCGCGACTGCCCGTTCCTGTCCCGGCGCGTGGCGCTGCTGAAGACCCTCGCCCGCAGCGTGCCGGAGGGCGCCGAACTGCTCGCCGAACTGATCCGCGACCCGGCCCTCGGCCCTGTCGTCCTGCTCGCGGAGAGGGATGATCTCAGCCCCCAGGACGCGGACCCGGACGAGGCCGCCTGGATCATGGCCGGGAGCCTGCTGGAACTGCTGGAGATCGGCGGCCCCGAGGCCGTCCGGGAGCAGCTTGAGAATCTGCCGCCCGCGCAGCGCAAGGACATCGTCCGCGCCGTGTCGGCCTCCGGCTACCCGGCGCCGGAAACCCTTGAGGAGTTCCGGACCCTGGTCGCCGAGCCGATCCTGCACGCGTCGGCCCGGCCGTATGCCGTCCAGGGCACGCGGCGTCCCCGGTCGGGGAAGCCGCACCGGCGGTAACGCTTTCCGCCTTGGTTTCATGAGCGGGCAACGCCGCGGTCCGCGCGCAGTAGGGTGACGGCCATGGCGGGTGACGCATTCGAGGAGACCCTGGCGGGGTTCCGCCGCTGGGCCGGCGCGACGGAACGCAAGCTGAGCGGCGACCCGGAGGAGGACGCCGCGGAACTGGACACGGTGTTCAGCCTGATGCCGGACTACCTGGGGATCGACGCCCCGTCCCGGCTGACCGCGGGCAGCCTTAACGAGCTCCTGCTGGACGTGTACCCGCGCAAGGTCACGGTGCTTGACCGGAAGGACATTGCGTCCACTATCCCCGCGCTGCGGGACCTGACTTCCTACCTGGCCGACACGGGGGCGATCACCGCCGCGACCGGGCGAGCCATGGACCGGGAACTGGACGAGGTTGAGCCGGGCTTCGCCGACGCGGTGATGGACCCGTCCAACTGGGGGCCGGCCACGGCGCTGATGCACGCCATGCACCGCGACGGCGTGGACATCAGCGACAGCGCCGCGGTCGATTGGTGGATCGCGCAGCAGAACGCGGGCGTGCTCGCTGCCCCCGCAGCCGATCCGCTCACCTGGGACGGCATCGACCTCAAGGAAGCCTTCGGCATCGCGGACGTCGTCGCGCCGGTCCGGCTGCCGGACGATGAAGCGCTCACGGCGCTGGCGGGCGCGGCCCCGCTCCTGGCGGACCTGCGCGGCCTGGCCCGTGACGTCCGCGAGACGCCAGTGCGCGCCGCCACCGTGGACTCGCTCTTCCTCGTGCTGGCGGTGGAGTGCGAACTCGTGGAGCGCGACGGCGACACGCTTGTCCCAGGCGAGGATGTCGAGTGGCTGGACGACCTCGCCGGGAGCGCCGCCCTGGACGCGTGGGACTATGCCTTCGCGCAGGTCCTGGACACCACGCTGGAGGCGGCAGGCCAGGCGGAGCCGCAGGCCGGCGAGGACCTGGACCTGGCGGGCCACGGCATCGCCCTGGTCACGGAACTGTTTCTCGGCGGGCGGGCAGGAGTTCCTGTCACGCAGCTGTCCGAGAGCCTGAAGAGCGCGGCGATTGCCGAGGTCCTGCCGGACGCCGCCGAGCGCCAGTGGGAGGAATGGGCCGACGCCCACGGCGACCCGGCCGGCTTGCTGCTCGGGCAGCTCGCGAAGCTCTCGGCGGTCGCCGTCGCCGACGGGGTGGCGCGCCTGGAACCGCTCGCCCTGCACGCCATCGCCGCCAAACTGCGGGC
>Ga0335077_10010311_pt1 | contig 11624 bp, 4 predicted proteins | sample Lox_Sample_31_FD_207151 | JGI IMG/M metagenome (GOLD analysis project Ga0335077, IMG submission 207151) | Soil microbial communities from Loxahatchee National Wildlife Refuge, Florida, United States - Lox_Sample_3.1 | ecosystem: Environmental > Terrestrial > Soil > Wetlands | place: USA: Florida...
CAGATGGAGAAGGGAGGCGGATACGATAAGAATTGGCCTGTCCTTTTCTCATTGGCCCTCCAGAAAAAACGGGAGGGCAATTATTCCGAAGCCCTGGAGCAATATCAGAGATTGCAGAAACTTGAACCGAATCGTTCGATCATTTTGAACAATCTAGGAAATGTCTATTTCCTCCTGCATCGGAATGACGAGGCGATGGCGGTCTATAAACTTTCCCTTGCGATGACCCCTCAGAGTGCGGCCACCCATTACAACCTCAGTTTGGTTTATCGTGAACTACTCCGGTTTAATGACGCCGAGCAAGAATATGAAGCGGCCCAGCGAATCAATCTTCCCTTGATCCAATCTTACACCGGCCACGGTCCGATGGATGAACTTTTTTCGAAGGCCTTTCTATGGAGGAGCGCTTTTTCGGACACATCGTCCAATGAAGAAGGGTCGCGGAAATTCTTTGAAAGGGTTATGGCGCCCCTTTCACTTAAGATGTCGCCGTATCTTCTGGTCTTCTTTACGGGCGGGGTGATTGTTATGAGACTGGCCCTGCCGCGGAAATATACGGCCGCCCCCTGCACACTTTGCGGTCGTCCAATTTGTTTTCAATGCCAGCGAAGAATTTTTGATCAAAAAACATGCGTCATGTGCTGGAGAAACTATAAAAGCATCAAAAGGAAGACGGATCTCCGTCAGATCAAGACCCGACGGCGCTGGATCTTCAGGACGGCCCAGTGGATCTCGGTTCTACTCCCGGGGGCCGGTCATTTTTACTTCGGACGAGAAATTAAGGGATTCATTTTCCAGGCGGTTTTCATAGGAATCCTGTTCGCTTTTTTGGGGGGAAACGGTTTTCTTCGCGCCCCAACCGAGCATGGAGATATCTTGGGATTGGGCGGCCTGGCCATGATCGTATCGGGACTCATCGTTTTGTACCTCTTGGTGTTTCATGATATTTTGAGGATTTCATACGAAAAAGTGTGAGCACAGGAGAAGGCGATGGCGCTGGAAGGGTCATTAAAAGATTTTGGGTTGGCGGATATCTTGCAATTGATCTATCTTCAGAAAAAAACCGGGATTCTGACGATGAAAAATGCGTCCACGGAATCGCGGGTTTTATTTGAAAAAGGCCTGATCGTCCAGGCGGACACGTCGAATCTCGAGGGAATAAAAAAAATCGGCGAAATCCTGGCCCGTTCAAATAAAATTACTGAGGACCAACTTAAAGAAGCCCTGGCTAAGCAACAACATACTAAAGATAAAATTGGCCTTATCCTTATCGAGATGGGCGCCATTCAAAAAGAAGATCTGGTCAAGGCCCTTGATCTCCATGTCAAAGAAGCCGTATTAAGTCTGTTCCAATGGAAAGAGGGCCATTACAGTTTCGAGCCTTCAGAAATTTCATTGAAACAGGACTACTTGGAACCCGTCAACACCGAATTTCTTATAATGGAAGGCGTCCGGAGAATCGATGAATGGCCGTTTATTGAGAAAAAGATCCCGAATTTAGAAATCGTTTTCGAAAAAAACAGTGAAAACATGGATAGGGTGCGTGTTGCAAAATCCGAAGAAGACCCAGACACTGACAAAGTCGGAGAACAGAACACAGAAGTTGGGATCAAGGTTTCACAGGGTGAAATGAACATATTTAATCTGGTTGATGGCCAACAGGATGTCAGACATTTGATCGAGATCGGCAACATGGGGGAATTTGAAACCTGCAAGGCATTGAGCAATCTTCTAACGGCCGGGTTAATTTCTCCGAAACTCACAATCAGACAACAACAAAACGAACTTGAGGAGCCCGATAAAAAAGAAGAGCGTACACCCTGGTTGACCAGTCGAAAAACAGCCAGCGGGTTGGTTTTGGTGTTTTGTTTAATAATCATATTGGCGGGTGGAAGAAAAGTCATGAAATCCGTCGATCAAACAGAAAGCATTATTGGACTTTATAGCAGCATCGCTTATTCCAACACATTGCAACATGTCGGTTATTCAATTTTAACTTTTTATTACCGGAACCATCGGCTACCAAGGTCTTTAGACCCCCTGGCTAAGGATAACTATCCTGTCACAGATCTAAGGTATGATTTAGAAATGGCGAAAATAAAGTATGAACCCCAGCCCAGCACATCCACATTTACATTAACCTATAGTGGACAAGAATAGTTGAAAGTTTACATAATATACATTATCAGACATTGTACGCAAATTAGGACTGAGATCCATCGGTGCTTAAATGAATCAAGGTGATTTTGAAACATTTGGACAGTGGCTTTCGAGTCGCATCAAGACCGTTCATCTCAGCCCTGATGACCTTGCGTCCGGTCTGAGACGCTCCGATGTTCAATTCATAAAGCGACTGTGTGATAATCAATCACGCCTTCCGATGAAGGACTGGCCCACCATAGCCAAACTTCTCCAGATCCGACTTGATGAATTTTTGATTGTGCTTGAATATTTCCATCCGGACTGGGTGTTGGAATACGATGAGTTCGTCACCAACTGTCTACGCTATCTGTTGTGGCGCACGGAACAGGATCAACAACAGAATCTTTCCTTGCCGGAATTATTGATGGGCATCACCATGGATGAAATTATCGAGCCGGCGTGCACCGGCCGATTTGATTCGATCGAAGAGCGGCGCACGGTTGATCGAAGACAAACGATGAGCGTCTCGGAAAAGGACAAGCGTAAACGTCCGCGGCGGCTGAGCGATTTGATTCGGTATTTGAAGAATCAAATCACTCTCATTGCATTGGTGAACCTCATTACATCGGGTGTTATTCTGATGCGGGCTTGGAGACTCTGATGAAGTTTGTACAACGTTTCCGTCGAGAAATCGGCTTGGCCTGGACCAGCCTTGAAAAAGTGTTCGTCTCGACCGCCGAACAAACCGCCCGGCAGATTGAAATTCTACGTTTATCGTATCAAATCCACGAACATGAACGAGCCCTGGCTGCCGTATTTGAACGAATGGGGCGATTTTTATACGAGTTCCGAGAAAAAAATCTCGAGGCGATCACCGATCACAGCACTTCTCAATCCTGTCTTTCTGATTTTAAGCGAATTCAGAGCGAGCTCACGTACATCGAACGGAAAAGGTATGACCTCCAAGAAGAGAATGTTTCGACCAAATGGGCCGAGTTTGTCGAATCAGTCTATAAAAGCGGCATGACGCTTGAATCCATCGTTCTCCCGTTTCACTTAAGTCCGCCCTCGTTGACCTTGCAAGCGTTGATGCTGCCCCCCAAAGTTCTTGTCATCGCGGTCCAACGTCAGGAGAGATTTATTCAACCGCATGGAGGCGTGGTGCTTAAACGAGGAGATCGATTGACCTTGCTGGGTCCGCCGGAACAGATTGTTCAGGTCGTGGAGCGATTTGCGCCGTCTCATTGATCGTCCCCCGATGACGGCTTTCCACAATTATTGTGGAAAACCTGTGGTTAACCCTGTTAATATACCCCATGAGGGCTTGAACAGAGCGACTTCGCACACATTGCATAAAAAATGTGCAGCAAAATGTTCGTAAAATTAATATGTTCAGAAATTACCAACCAAAACATTTCGAATCTTTTGAACCCACGGCTTGTATTTCGATAATCCTTTTGTTAAACTAAACATAGTGCCACATTACTATTTTATCAGTGAGGAGGAATCATGATGGGTCGTTTGAACGCTTCAGGACGTCGTTTGATTTCCGTATTGTTTATTGCCGCGGTGTCAGCCTTATGGCTCGTGGCTCAATCGGTCCCAGCCCAGGCCAAGGATAGCAACGGAATGAAAATGCTCCAGGAGATGGAAAATGTTTTGGTTGATCTTGCGGAACGCGTAAAACCGGCTGTGGTGAACATTTCCCCGGCGACCCATCCCACTCCCAAACAAGGGGAATCACCTCAGGGCGACCGTCCTCCGGAAAGTTCAGGGTCCGGTTCAGGAGTGATTATCGACAAGAAAGGATACATCGTCACGAACAATCATGTAGTCGGGGACGCGACGGAAGTGGAGGTTCGCTTATCGGACAAGAGTCGTTTTACCGGGAAAGTCATCGGGAAAGATCCGGATACGGATGTGGCTGTCGTCAAGGTCGATCCCGATCATGATCTCCCCTACGTTCCCATGGGCGATTCCAGTTCGGTCAAGGTGGGGCAATGGGTCATCGCGGTCGGCAACCCCTTCGGTTTGGACCGCACCGTAACGCTCGGAGTCGTCAGCGCCCTTGGACGTGAGAATGTCAATCTTTCCCGATATGAAGATTTCATTCAAACCGATGCATCGATCAATCCTGGAAACAGCGGCGGGCCGTTGTTTAATCTGGACGGCGAGGTCGTCGGTATCAATACCGCCATCATCAATTTTGCTCAAGGCATCGGATTTGCCATTCCGTCCAACATGGTCCAGAATGTGATGAATCAATTGATCTCCAAGGGACATGTGGTCCGGGGCTGGTTGGGCGTGGGAATTCAGCCGGTCACGGCCGATCTTGCAACCAAGTTTAATGTCAAGGAAGATTCGGGCGTCCTGGTGAATGAAGTTTTCGAAGGCGATCCGGCTTCGAAAGCCGGAGTACAGCCGGGCGATATCATTATCAAGCTGGACGGGAAACCGGTGGATACGCCTCAGACCCTGTCCCGCTTGATCGCGTCCTTTCCCCCCGGCAAAGACGCGGCCTTTGAAATCATCCGGGACGGTCAACGAAAAAACCTGACGGTTAAACTGGGAGAGCGAAAAGAAGAAGCGGTGACGGCCTCGATACCGAAGCAGCAGCCTGAAACGGTTTTGGGTTTAAACGTACAGGACCTGACGCCGGAACTGGCCGATCGTTTCAAGCTCAAGGATGAAAAGGGCGTATTGGTCACAAAAGTCGACTCCGGCAGTTCGGCCGATTCGGAAGGCATCAAGGAAGGCGATCTGATCAAAGAAGTCAACCGAAACAAGGTCGAAAACTCGGATGACTTTCGGAATGCGATTGCAAAGGTCAAGAAGGGAGACAGCGTCTTGATCCGCATCATCCGTGAAAGCCGCGCTTTTTACGTTGTTCTGAAAACCGAATCGGAATAATTTGGTTTTCTCCGCCAAAGCCCCGTTCAATTCCGGTTGAACGGGGCTTTTTTGCGCGAAAATTTTGCAGGTTAAAGGACCCTATGATATGATGATTTAATGCCTTTTATCGTCCGATCATGGAAAGATCCGTCTCAACGCTTTTGATCATCCTTTCTTGAAGGGACCCATGAAACGGTTCCGTTTTGATGTCATCGTGATCGGTTGCGGACCCGCCGGCGCAACCGCCGCCGGGACGCTGGCGCGGGCCGGGCTCTCCGTCCTTGTATTGGAAGCCGGAGCGTACGCCGGCGCCGAAAACTGGTCCGGCTGTGTTTATTTCGCGGAGAACCTGGCCGAAGCGGATGCCTTCGGCGAGGCGGCCGTATTGGCCGCCCCGTATGAACGTCGTCTGGTCCGGAGGGGGATCTTCCTGCACAACGGCCTGGACTTGGTCGGGTTCTCCTATCAAAATCAAGTCACCTTTCCCCATTGTTACACCGTCCTCCGTCCCGTTTACGACCCCTACTGGGCCGACCAGGCCCGGGCCCAAGGGGCGATGCTCCTGCCTCAAACAACCGTTACCTCCTTGATTCGACGGGACGGTCGTGTGGTCGGCGTTGAAACCGAGCACGGACCGGTCTATGCCGAGGCAACCTTTATTGCCGAAGGCGATGCCTCTCACCTCGTTCGGCGCGAGAGGCTGGAGCGAACTGCCGCGCCCCATTTTATGCAGGGCGTCAAGGCGGTGTTCAGGCTGCCGCCCGCCGCCATCGAGGAGCGCTTCCACCTCTCAGCCGGAGAAGGCTGCGCTTACGAATACCTGATCCGAAACGCTCATATCGGGGGACAGACGGTCCATTTGAATATCGGCGCCTTTCTCTATACCAACCGGGACTCTCTCTCGTTCGGCTACGTCGTTCCCCTTGAAAATTTAAGGGAGGCTTATCGGGGCGATCACGGTCGGCTGATGGAATGGCTTCGCGGTCTTCCCCATTTCAAAGCCCTTCTCAAGGGCGCCGCCTTATCGGCGTATGGCACGAAGCTGATTCGAAGCGGCGGAATCAAGGAACAACCGATCCTGGTTGAAGACGGCCTTGCGGTGGGAGGAGCCGCAACCGGTTTGGGGATCGATCTCCCCTACCCGAATTTCACCGGCCCTGCTTCGGCCAGCGGCCTCTTGTTCGCCCGCGCCGTCCGCGCTTTACTCAAAGACGGTCGACCGATCACAGCCGACCGGCTCCGGCAGAGTTATCTTGAGCCGTTGCACGCGAGCGTTTACGGGCAAAATGCCGCGTATTTATCTTCCTGGCCCGAATACCTCGAGACCAGCAAGGCCTTCTTCGGACGCTCGGCCGATCTGGCCTGCGGATTGATTCATTTCCTGACCCAACCACGCGCTCCATTGCGTCACGCGGCCCGTTTCCTGCGCGGCCATTTATCGGCCCGAGTCCTTCGCGAAATATTCAGCGACGCCGTGCAAATGATCCGGGTCTCCGGCCTCGGCGCGGCCCTATCCTCCGGACTGAATTTTTCTTTGTTCCGTCAATGGACGGCCAATCTGTCCAAGACGGAGTCAACATCCGATCCCGGTTTCCTTTTCAGGATCGAGATCTTTGATCAGCCGGAGGTTGATGTTCAAAAGTTTCCGTGGCCGATTCGTGGCTGGTTCACCCAATTATCCCCCGGTCTGGCCGAAGGAATGAAGATTGTGTATGCCAACGACGGCAGACCGTTGTCCGAAAAATTCCGGCGGGCCGTCCGGTCCGTTCTCGCGCGATTAAGGCTGACCGATTGGATCGCACTTCCCTGCTTCGCGTCTTGCCTTGCGCTTCTCGCCGCGTCATCCATTATATACGACTTCATCCGGTATTATCTGCTTCGGCAGCCGGTCGAGAAGATTTTGAGCGGCCCGGTTGCGGATTACATCCAGGCTCAGCAGACCCTACGGGATCTGGATCAGGTCAAAACGGCGGATTCCCTGGAAGCGAAGTTGGCCACCAACACGTACCGGATTGGAACCCGTTCACACATCCGCGTCTTTTGGCCGGATGAGCTCATACGTCACGGCGATCTTGCCCAGTCCCCGCTTTGGTCGGTCTGTCCGGCGCGGGTTTATCAGTATGATCCGCCCCTTGTCGGGCGGGGCGTCGTGACGGTCAATTATGAAAACTGCATCAAGTGCGAATCGTGCTGGCATGCCGCCGATGATCAGGTGCGCTGGGGGCGTCATACCGATCATCGACTCATCTATCGGCCGGAATCGGAAGCCATTCAGATTCTGTTAAATCAAAAAGCCACGTCCGTTGTTCCCCACCCTCCGCACGAGGAAACCCGGACCTTAACCCGCCTCAAACCGGGGATCCCGCCACAAAAGCCTCATCGTGAAATTTTGGAAAACTTGTCCAATTCGCTCGCGTCCGTTCTACGAGCCGTTTGTGCGCTTGAAACGGCCGTGGAGCATCTCCCCTCTTCGGCCGATGCGAGCCGACGGGAATGGCCCCGAAAAATAGGCGCGATGACGATTCGGCGCATCGATGCGCTTCAGACGCTGCTCGCATCCGAGAACATCCGCAAGGAATTTTCGACTCTGGGAATTTCGGATCCGGTCCAGGCCGATTGGCGGCTGGTTCTTAAGGAGGATGCCAAGGACCTCAAACACCAGCTGTCGGCCGGCCAGGAGTTCCATGCCTTATCGGCGGCACGCCGGATTCGGGACGAGACGGTCCGTCCGATGATCGAAGCGGTCGATGCCGTCCTTGGGCCTTCGGGTCCGGCTTTTGAAAACCGCAACGGGACGCCGTTTGATTCGGGTCTTCACGAACGGCTCGCGGCCTTGTTTCCGGACCGCATCGTAAAGGAATGGGAAGACTTCCCTATCCCGGAGGAGGCGCGCGAGCGTCTCCGTTCTCTGATCATAAATCACGCCGCCCACGCGGATCCTTTAATTCGGGCGTTCTCGGCGATCAGCCCGGCCTTGGGGCTTCTTGCGGCCCGCGGCACCGAGGCCTTGAAAATACTCAAACAGGCCCGACAACCTCTCCATGCGGACCGATGCGCCGTGGATGGCCATTCTCTTTCAATCCGAGTCGACCCTGAGGGACTTATCGTCGACGGGGTCCTGGAACTTGTTCCGCTCGCCCTATCCGACGCGCTGGTCATGGTTTATCAAAACCGGGCATGGGAGATCCCCTTGGATCAGCCCGGCCTTAAAACAATCCCGACTCCGGCCATCGGGTTTCGCTCGGCCGGACTTCATCGTTTGGAATTCAAGGCCGTGGAAGTGCGGGGACCGGGCTGGCCCGTGGGTCATGGCCCGCAATTTGGAATCGCCTACGCCGCCGTCGCTCTCGGAGCGGCGGATTATCTGGCCCGTCGCGCCAAAGAACATGCCGACGGCCGTGTGCAGTTCGCCCGCCAGATGCGGGACACGCAGGGACGGGACGGAATAGCCAAACTGGGCGCGGTCAAAGCGATGATCGCCCGTATCGAAGCATGGCATCTCCTCCTCGCCGTACTCTTGGAAGAGAACACCGCTTCGGAATCATCGGAACGCCCCGCGGAATGGTCGGACCTTTGCGCAACGGCGGCGTCCTTGGCCTTCGGGCCGGAGGCGGGTCAAATGGGATATGACGCCGGCCAGATCTTCGGAGGTTTTGCCTATTCCGAAGACGATCTTCTGTCCCGCGCCTATCGGGACAGCGCCCTGTTCCGCTATCTGGCCCCCGGGTTCGGCGCCGCGGAACGTCTCGTTCGTCGCCTTCCGGAAAACGCTTTGACCCTCGAGGCCATGGATGCGTCGTCGAGCCTTCAATGGGGCGAGGTTCGAAACGGCCCCTTGTCCGAGGCGGCGAAACACTGGGATGAAAATATTTCCCGCTGGAAGCGGCTTTTTCCCGAAAGCGATCCGGCCAAGGCCGGCGATGCGGCCGCGTTGCTGTTGGGCGCGCGCCGGGTTCTCTTAAAGGTGCAGGAAAGACTCGAGCAGGGACTGACGGTCGAAGGGGACGCGTCCGCAAGCGCCGTTCTGGTCGGCCTGGCCGAACAAGCCGTGGACGCGATGGAATTCTGGCGGCGCGACTCCACCGTGTTGCCGATCACGGTTTTCCCGGAGAGGCCGGAGGTCGAACGGGTCGATCTTCCGATGCAATACGAAGCCATCTGCAACCCTTCACCCGTTGCTTCGTCACAACCTTATCAGTCCGGTCAATACCTGCTCTCCGCGTTTGATACTTCGGTCCGTTTCGTCCCCGAAATCCAGCTGCACGATCCATCGCTCCGCGAGCGGTGGCGGAACTGCACCGACTGGTTCGTCGAGAACATATGGATGAAGCGTTTTGATGGAATGCATATCGAACGGTACGTTGAAAAAATTCATGGGATTCCAGAGGGTACGCTCGAAGGATTCAAGAAAAACGGATACTTTTCAACCGTCATTCCATCCGAACTTGGCGGCGGCGGTTGGTCGAAGGCGGAATATTATATCTTAACAACGGCGGCCGGCCGCTTCGGCGACGCCGGCTTGTTGCTGGTCATCATGGCCAGCACCAGCATCGGAACCACGCCGATGCTGCTCGGGCTTGAAAAAGAACTGCCGTTGGCGGCCCGGGAGTTGGAGCCGTTGACGGGACACCCTCATCGACTCGGAGAGATCGGGGATCGTTTGGACCGGCTGATCACCGGGATGAGACGGCCGGACCCCGCCCGTCTGAAGAAAGGCTTCACGGAGTTGATGGCTCTGGTCGATTCGCGGATCCGGCACACGCGCGTGGTGAAGTATCTCGCCGCCAATTTCCTCAAGGCTTTTTATGCCGCCGGGATCGCCGGGCAGCGCCGCGATTTGGAGGGCTTCCGTCAGGGACTGATCGCGGCCAAGGCCCTTTTCGATCAACTGGCCCCGACCGTTCGGCAGGCGGTGGATGAGTTGCCGCGGCGCGAACGGGCCCACCAGTTTTTCCTAAGGAAGCTGGGCCATGGCGGGATCAGCGCCTTTGCATTGACCGAGCCGACGGCCGGTTCCGACACCGGCGGCGTGAAAACCACGGCCCGCCCGATAAGCCGGCCGTTGACTCCCCTGGAGGATGGACGCTACCGTTTCAATTTGACGGAGGGCGAAACCAACGACGTTCCATCGCCGCAAGCGCCGAGATACTTGATCGATGCCGACCGGGTTCGCTTTGACGACGGGTCGGGTCCGTCCGGAATGGTTTACAACCTTCCGACCAACGAATCCGTTCCGATCCGGTGCGATGAATATAATTACGACACGGATGAAGGACTGCGCTATTACCTCTTCCAGGATCAAAAAAGGTATTTTCACGACATCGCGCAGATCCGGGTCCGTGAAGGGAAACCGGTTTATGACTACTATGAATTGAGCGGCGCGAAGATGTGGATTACCAACGGGCGCGTGGCGACCCAGTACTGCCTGTACGCCCAGTCGCCGGAAGGCGTGACGGGCTTCATGGTGGACCGCCATGCCGAGGGCCTGAAGGTGGGAGCCGACGAGCGAAAAATGGGCCAGCGCGGTTCGCCCACGAACGAAATCGCGATCGACCAGGTCCGCGTTCCCAAGGAATGCGTCATCGGCTACGAAGGCCACGGTCAGGTGAACGCGCTCGAGACGCTCAATGTCGGCCGCTGCGGTCTGGCCGTCGCTTCGATCACGCTGATGCGCAAGTTGCTGCTGGACGCCCGGGAGCAGGTTCCCGCGACACCGCAACGCGATCGTTTGTTGGGCGAAGCGGCGGCGATTCTCTTCGGCTCGGACTCGATGGCCTTCCACCTCGTCGGCTTATTTGACCGTCACACAACCGAGTCGGTTCGGATGGAATCGGCGATCGCCAAGTACGTCTGCTCGGAGGATTTGCATGAAGTGATCACGTTGATCGAGCAGGCTTACGGTCCGGCGGCCGTCACCGAAAAATATCGCGTTGAAAAACTCCGGCGGGACTCGCGAATCCTGAATATTTACGAAGGGACGAACGAGGTTCAGCGCTTCCTCATCCTGAAAGACCTGATCGCCATGTCAAAGGACTGGAGACCGGTCGCGACGCCGGAAGGAACGGGGGACGGGAGCGAAGCGCTTCCTTCGGACCCTCGCCTGGCTTTCTGGAAAGAGACGCTTCGCGTCCATGTCAAGGCGGCGGCCGACCGGCTCGACGACACCGTCTGGATGGACGCGGTGCTCCAGGCGACTTATTTCCTGCTGGCCGACATGGCCGGCGAGATTTTTCGTCTGGACTGTCTGGTTTATCGGATCCGGTGGCTTAAGGAGAACCGGGAAAAACTGGGAGCGGCCTATACCGATCCCCTGTTAACCCTGGCGGAACGCGCCGTGTGGCGTGCCGAACATCGCCTGTCGCTGTACGACCAACGCCACCATCGGGATGCGGAGCGGGCCATGAAAGGTCTCTACGCGCCGGAGGCGGTTGCGGCTGACGCCGCTCTGGAGCGAATGGGAAGGAAGGCGGCGGCTCCATCGCGGCCGACCGGCCGGATCGCCCGACCTCTGCGGATCCTCTGTCTTCTCCGGCTGGTGGCCGACACGGCCCCCGCTCCCCGGCTGAAAGAGGGGCGTCTGTCCGAAATCG
>Ga0335077_10010312_pt1 | contig 11624 bp, 8 predicted proteins | sample Lox_Sample_31_FD_207151 | JGI IMG/M metagenome (GOLD analysis project Ga0335077, IMG submission 207151) | Soil microbial communities from Loxahatchee National Wildlife Refuge, Florida, United States - Lox_Sample_3.1 | ecosystem: Environmental > Terrestrial > Soil > Wetlands | place: USA: Florida...
GGTTGGATGTGGTGCCTGATCCGGGGAACGGCTCGATCAGGCTAATTGGCGGGGACGGCGCTCTGCCCCGTGCACTCAAGGCCTGGTTCGACGCCGACGGCGCCCTCCGCCAGGGCCTGCCAGAGGAGGCCATCGAGGCGCTCAAGCAATTGGGCGACGACGAGGCGCCCGGGTTGCGGCTCTCGCAGGAACTTGGCCCGTGGCTCGAAAGCCGCCGCTGCGCCGAAGAGCGGAAACAACTCCGGCGCGACTATGAGCTAAAAGTGCAAAGCGGCGAGTGGCCGGCCCACGAAACCAAAGTCCCGCTCTTTCCTTATCAGCGCGAGGGCATGTTGCACCTGGCCTTCACCGAACGCGCGTTGCTGGCGGATGAAATGGGACTGGGCAAGACGATCCAAGCCATCGCTGCCTGCGCACTGCTGCACCGGCTCGGTTGCGCCGAGCGTGTGCTGGTGGTCACACCGGCCTCGCTTAAGACCGAGTGGGAGGAACAGATTCAGAGGTTCACGGATCTGCCGTATCAATTGGTGTTCGGGATGCGAGTGCGGCGGCTGAAGGCGTACGAGGAGGCCGGGCAACGCAGGGCAGGCGAGACGCCTGCCCCACTACCGTTCTTCACGATCGTCAATTACGAGCAGATGCTCGCGGACTCACTGGAGGTGAACCAGCGGCTGCGGCCCGATATCGTGGTGCTGGACGAAGCGCAACGCATCAAGAATTGGAGCACGAAGACCACGCAGGCCATCAAACAGCTGCACAGCCGCTATGCCTTCATTCTAACCGGGACGCCGATCGAGAACCGCATTGATGAGTTGTATTCGCTGATGGGGTTCCTCAATCCGTCCCTGCTCGGCCCGCTGTTCCGGTTCAACCGCGAGTACTACGCGCTGGACGACCGGGGCCGCCCGACGGGCTACCGCAACCTGGACAAGCTCCACGAGCGCATCAAACCCCACATGCTCCGCCGGCGCAAAGCCGACGTGGAGACCGAGCTGCCCGAGCGCACCGACCGCAACCACTTCGTTTCGCTGAGCGGCGAGCAGCAGGAAGCATATGAAGGCCATGAGAAGATCGTCGCGCAGTTGGCTAACATTGCCAAACGCCGCCCGCTGACGCAGCAGGAACAGGATAAGCTGTTGCGCCATATGAACATGATGCGGATGGTTTGTGATACCAATTACATCCTCGATCCCGAGCACCGCGCATGCCCGAAACTCGCCGAACTGGAGAGGCTGCTCGAGGAATGCCGCGACAACCCAGAGGTGAAGGCCATTGTCTTCTCCGAATGGGAGCGGATGCTCGAACTGGTGAAGGAGGCGTGCGGGCGGCTTAAGCTCGGCTTCGCCTGGCACACAGGCACAGTGCCCCAGAAGCGCCGCCGCGCCGAGATCAATGCCTTCAAGTCCGATCCGCTTTGCCGCGTCTTCCTGAGCACCGACTCGGGCGCAGCCGGGCTCAACCTCCAAACCGCCAGTGTTGTCATCAATTGCGACCTGCCCTGGAACCCAGCCAAGCTGGAGCAACGCATCGCCCGCGCCTGGCGCAAGCATCAAACCCGCGCTGTCACCGTCATCAACCTGGTTTCCGAGAACACCATCGAGCACCGGATGTTGGGTACGCTCTCGAATAAGCAAGCTCTTGCCGATGGCGTCCTCGATCGCCGGGGCGACCTAAAGGAGATCAAGCTCCAGACTGGGCGGCAGGCCTTCCTGGCTAAGCTTCAGCAACTCGTCACCGCGCCGGCCCAAGGCCCGAAACCCGAGGCGCGCGAAGTCAAGCCGCCGCTACCAGCCGACCGCCCGCGTGGGTTTGCCGCCGCGGTGCGCCAGCGTATCAACGGCGCCCTGCTCCGCTGTGAAGAGCGTTACCCAAACGACGGCGCGCATTCGGTGCTCTACGTTGTGGTCGAGCGCGATGCCGCGCAATACCGCGAGCAGCTTGGCGCCTTGCACGAGGAGTACTTCGGCGCCGGCCAGTGGGATCCGCTGTCTCCCGTGCGCCTGGAAGTGATTGACCGGGTGACCGACGAGGCGCTGCAGCGCCTCATTGACGCCGGTCTGCTGGCAAAGACCACCCGAGCGAGCCGGCCACTGTGGCCAGCCGAATCACTGGAGGCCACCCCACCGCCGCTTTCGGCTCTCGAGTTGGAGAGGCTCTCCGCCCATCGCCAGCGCGCGGCCCGCAAGCTTAAAATCGCCCGTGTTCTGTGCGATGCCGGCTTGAACGACGAGGCCCGCGCTGCGCTGATCGAGGCAGTACCGCCCCTGGGTTGCGCTCTAGCGGTTCAAAACCGCTTCCCTGAACCAGCGTCCTCCGACCACGCTCTCCTACCGCCGTTATCCTCTTGTTGGAAGCAGGCGCTGCCGTTGCTGCGGGAGCTCACGAGCGATCCCGCTCGCCCCTGCCTGCCCGTTCTGGAAGCACTGGTTCCACTCGTGGAGGAGCAAGCAGCAAAGTCTTCCCCTTGAATGGGTCTGTGGGAACAGAACGCGCGCCGGTGAGTTGAAGAGGATGCACCGGGGCCTGCTGTAGTTACCGCAGTTGCAGGCGGAGTGTCTCACTTGGGGAGCATTCCACCAGAAAGGAAGGTTGGAGGCCTTGGCTTGGTGCTCTGCCGTTGGTCGCGTCTGCCTCCGTTTTTGTTCGGTTATTGCTCGGTTGTATTCCGGTTATTCGCCGGTTGTACAGCGGTTGTGTCCTGCTCGGAATGGCTCAGGGCGCGGGTTGGTCTGTGCCGCGCGAGAGTTTGGTGCGCAGGACGCCGTCGGCATCAAACCAGATCGGGTCTATGGCGAGGAAGCGATGAAAGTTCTTTTCGGCATTCCATTTCTGGTGATAGACGTGTCGGAGGTCTATCCCCTGGCGGGGCAGCAGAGAGGGCCCATCGCACGTTTACGGGCTGCTTTTCCATTGTTTTTCGTGGGCAATCCGGTTAAATCGTGGGCGATCTCTGGAATGAATCGTTTGAATTCGCTGCTTCGAACGCCGAATCGTCGCATTGCGCTGATCGCGGTACTGGTGGTCGCGCTCGACCAGTTGACCAAGCAGATCGTGCTGCGGCTCCTCGGCTACGCGCAGGAAAAGGTGGTGATCGAGGGCTTCTTCAAGTTCGTGCATTGGGGGAACACCGGCGCGGCCTGGAGCCTGTTCCGCGGCAACAACGAGCTCTTGGCCGGTGTGGCGCTGGTCGCACTGCTGGTGTTGTTCCTGAGCCGACATCATTTTGACTCGCGCACTCTGCCCAGCCAGGTTGCCTTCGGGCTTATCTTCGGCGGCATTGTGGGGAACCTGATTGATCGGCTGTGGGTTGGGCATGTGATTGATTTCATCTACTTTTACGTCCAGGCGCGGGGCGGCTCGGAAATCGGGTTTCCTGCGTTTAACATTGCTGACAGCGCCATCTGCACCGGCGTGGGGCTGGTCTTTCTGCTCACCTGGAGAAGCGAGCACAAAGACAAGCCGGCCGCGCCGTCGCTGTCCAAATGAATGCCTTCCCGGACTGAGGTTTTGACTATCGAGCACTCGCTTCCGTCGGAACGGCTGGACACGTTTCTGCGCGGGAAGTTCCCGGCTGTCTCGCGAGGGGCAATTCAGAGACTGATTGAGGAGGGCCACATCCGTGTCAACAGCCGCATCGTCAAGCCGACGCACGCGCCCCGGGCTGGGGAACAAGTGGAAGTGCATTGGCCGGAAGCCCGACCCGCTGAAGCCCAACCCGAGGCGATGCCGTTGGACATTCTTTATGAGGACGAAGCGCTGCTGGTTCTGAATAAGCCGCCGGGGCTGGTGGTGCATCCGGCGGCGGGCCACGAAGAGCATACCCTCGTCAACGCCCTGCTCCACCATTGCGCCGGGCGTTTGAGCGGCATCGGGGGGGTCGCCCGTCCCGGCATCGTCCACCGCCTCGACAAGGAAACCAGCGGCTGCCTGGTCGTGGCGAAGAACGACGAAACGCACCTGGCGCTGTCCACCCAATTCGCCACTCGCAAGGTAGAGAAGATCTACCAAGCGATCCTCTGCGGCGAGCTGCCGCGCGATCATGGCGAAATCCGCGCGGCCATCGCCCGACATCCCTCCCATCGCAAACGAATGGCCGTGGATGACGAGGCGGGCCGCGAAGCGCGAACGGGCTACCAGGTGCTGGAGCGCCTGCGGGGCGCCACGCTCGTCGAAGCGGTCCTGCACACCGGCCGTACGCACCAGATACGGGTGCACTTCCAGTTCCTGGGTTTCCCGCTGGTGGGCGACGCGACCTACGGCAACCGCCAGAACCAACGCCTGGCCGACCTGACTGGCTACGCGGCCAGGCGCCAGATGTTGCACGCTAGGCGCCTGGCCTTCATCCACCCGCGAACGGCCAAGCGCTTGGGCTTCGACGCGCCCCCGCCGGAGGATTTTGTGGATGCGCTAGCGGCCTTGCGCGGAGTTGATCGTTAGGATTTGACACTCTGGCCAGAATGACGGTATTTTATGAATATGGTTACACGGCCTGATTCGGTCGGTTGTCTAACCCTGCGCCGTGCAACCAAGCTTTGATTAATAAACTTTATGAGCAATGCAGTAGTGACCAACGGGACGGCGGGGGGACCGCCTAACGTCTCGAAGATATCGGAAGCCGTCATCCGCATCGCGGGCAATTCCCAGGATGGGATCCAGGCGATAGGCGGGTTCCTGGCGCGGCTGGCGGGCCGCAGCGCGCAGGAGGTCATGACCTTCATGACGATTCCTTCCACCATTTCGGGCGGGCCTTCAATATTCCAGGTGCGTATCGGCTCGGGCGAGGTGTTGAGCGCAGGTGACGAGGCGGATGTGCTGCTCGCATTTTACCAGCACTCGTACGAAGATCACCTCAGCTCGCTCAAGCCGGGGGGGATCGTGCTCTACGATTCGGACCACGTGGAGCCCAATGCGGAATGGGAATCGAAGTATCACCACGTGGGCGTGCCGATTTCCAGCCTCACCATCGAGGCCATCGGCGGGACGGCCAAGGATAAAGGCAAGAATATCTTTGCCCTCGGCCTGGTAGCGCGCATCTTCGATCTGGATGTGGCCAAGCTGGAGGCGCTCATCCGCGAGCGGTTCGGCGGCAAAGATCCCAGCGTACTGAACAACGCGCAGGCGGCGTTCCAGGCCGGCTACAACCATTCGCTGGGCGACGTGCTCGAGACCTTCAAGTTCGTGGAGAGCCAGGGCAAGAATAGCAACCAAGTGGTGATGAACGGTAATGAAGCGCTGGCCTACGGGCTGATTGCCGCCGGGGTTCGTTTCGGCGCGGCCTATCCCATCACCCCGTGGTCGGACGTGATGGAAATCCTGCGCCGCGAATTGCCCAAGTACGGCGGCACCTTCGTGCAATGCGAAGACGAGATCGCGGCCATCTCGATGGCCAACGGCGCGAGCTTCGCCGGCCGAGTAGCCGTCACTGGCTCCAGCGGGCCGGGCATTTCGCTCAAGATGGAGTCGCTCGGCTGGGCGGTGATGGCGGAGGTGCCGCTGGTGGTGATCAACGTCCAGCGCGGCGGTCCTTCGACCGGCCTGCCGACGCAGGTGGAACAATCGGACTTGAACCTCGCCTGTTTCGGCAGCCACGGCGATGCGCCGCGCGTCGTGCTGGCGCCGGCCAACGTCGAGGAGTGCTTCTACACGGCGATTGAAGCGGTCAACATCGCGCGCAAGTATAATGTGCCGGTGTTCGTGCTCAGCGATCAGGCGATCGCCACGCGCATTGAGGCCTTTGCCGAGCCGAACCTGGAGCAGGTCTGCCAGGACCTCACACCGGACCTTTCGCCGGTGGCCGATTACAAGCCCTACGACCTGTCCACACCTGATGGCGTGACTCCCCGGGTGGTGCCGGGCACGCGGATACTGAGCGGTCGGTATCCCATCGCGGGCGGCTTGGAGCATGACGAATTTGGCCATCCGACCAGCTCGCCGAAGCTGCACATGGAGATGACGGCCAAGCGGCGGAAGAAGCTGCAAGCGCTGGCGGCCACGTTACCGACGCCGAAGGTGTACGGCCCGCCGGAAGGCAACCTGTTGCTAGTCGGCTGGGGCTCGACCCAGGGGCCGATCCGCGAAGCAGTGGACCGAGCCCGCGCCGCCGGTGACAGCGTTTCGGCCGTGCACATCAAGTATCTCCATCCCCTGCCGCCGGGATTGGAGAACATCTTCTCCGGCTTCAATGCGATCCGCGTGGTGGAAATGAACGATGAAGGTCTTTACGGCTACGGCCAGCTCGCCGGTTTGCTGCGCGCGCGTTATTGCGAATCGAAGATTCGCGGCATCAACAAGACCGACGGCCTGACCTGGAGAGTAAAAGAGATCCTGGAACGCGCCCGGGCCGATATTGCCGCTGGGCTGCGCCAACAGTAAGCAATCACCAAGAACCATTTAGCCATCAAGAATATGAGTGCCCCCGCAACAATACTTGACCCTCCCCAACCCGCAGTGGTGGTCCCCCCACCGAGTAACGATCGCAAACCGCTGACGAAGAAGGAAATTGCCGCCGACCATCCGACCTGGTGTCCAGGATGCGGTGACTTCTCCGTACTGGCGCTCTACTTTAAGCTCATTGAAAGGCGCAGGCTCTGGCAGGAGAAGTTCACGACCATCTCCGGCATTGGCTGTTCCAGCCGCTTCCCGTATTTTGTGCAGGCCTATGGCGCCCACTACATTCATGGCCGCTCGCTGCCGTTCGCCACGGGCATTTCGCTTTCGCGCCCCGACCTGCACGTATTCGTGTTCGGCGGCGACGGCGACCTCTTCTCGATCGGCGGCAACCATTTCACCCATACGGCTCGCAAGAACATCAAGCTGACCTGCGTGGCGATGGACAATTGGGTCTATGGCCTGACCAAGAAGCAGACCTCGCCGACCTCTCCGGTCGGCTACAAAAGCAAGACGGACGTTTGGGGCGCAGTGGATTACCCTATCAACCCTATGAAACAGGCCATCGCGGCGGGCGCCACGCTGGTCGCGCGGACCACCAGCAGCAACCCTAACCACGTCCTTCAGATGATGGAAGCGGCGATGGACCACGACGGCTTCAGCTTCATTGAGTGCCTGAGCGAGTGCGTGGAGTTTTACGAGGGCGCGTTCGACGGCGCGAACCCACGCAAGGGCGGTATCTTCAACACGGTGCCGGAGGGCCACGACGTAACGAATGAATCGGCAGCCTATACACTGGCGGCAGAGCCGTTTCCCGGCTACTTCGGCGTCTTCTACAAAGTCAACAAGCCGACCAAGAACGCCAAGGAAGCGGCCGTGAACGAGCAGGTCGGCGCCAAGTTCAAGGGCCTCAAGGATTGGCAAATCCTCCAGAAGACCTTTAAAGCGATGAAGTGAGCTAGCGTCGCCCCGCCCGAGGTGTGCACCGCGGGCTTGGCGGACAGGCTGCCGAGATGAGCTGCGCTCTGTTGAGCTCGCCGCGTCATTGCCCCATCTCCGGATCCGCCGTTATGCCCTTTCCAGCGGCAGATCGGCTTGCTACCTAGCTGGTGTGATGACTGATCGCGCATCACGGGATACTTATCGCGGCCGCCTCGCGCCGTCGCCAACCGGTTACTTGCACCTCGGCCACGCGCGCACATTCTGGATTGCGCAACTGCGCGCCCTGGCCAGCGGCGGCGTGCTCGTGTTGCGAAATGAAGACCTGGATGCCCAGCGCTTCAAGCTGGAGTTTGTCGGCGCCATGCTCGAAGACCTGAAATGGTTCGGCTTTGAATGGCAGGAAGGACCGGATTGTGGCGGGCCGTTCGGGCCGTACAACCAAAGCGAGCGGCGCGAGTTCTACCTGGCTGCGATGCGAAAACTTCAATCTGGCGGGTTCATCTATCCCTGCACCTGCTCGCGGTCGGACGTGCGGCGGGCACTGTCGGCTCCGCACCAGGGCGAGGAGGAGCCGGTGTATCCCGGAACCTGCCGCGATAAGGCCAAGCTGAGCCGTGAGGCGGTCGCCTTCGACCCTGATAACACACGCACCTCGTTCTCCAAGAGGAACTGGCGTTTCCGCGTGCCGGATGGCGAGAGCATTGTCTTCGCCGACGGCCATTGCGGGTCGCAGCAATTCGTCGCCGGCAAGGACTTCGGCGATTTCGTCGTCTGGCGGCACGATGGGGTTCCGGCTTACCAGCTTTCCGTCGTGGTGGACGACGCCGCGATGCGGATCACCGAAGTGGTGCGCGGCGCCGATTTGCTCCCATCCACCGCCCGGCAACTGCTGCTATATCGCGCGCTCGGGGTGCCGGCTCCCCAATTCTATCACTGCCCGTTGATGACGGACGAAAAGGGGATCCGCTTGGCCAAACGCCATGACGCCCTGAGCCTGCGCCGCCTGCGCGCGGAAGGAGATTCGCCCGCGCAACTCCGTGCCAAATGGTAGCGCCGGACGCAACCGAGTCGGCCCGCGGACGTTCCTGTCTCCTGTCCGCACGACAAAGGCCATGCTGAGCTGGGAAAACCAGTACGACCCAATGTGTCCCAGTGCTGCGACTGCGAACAATTGCCAGTCGAGCCCTCAGGGATACCTCCGTAGCCCCTCCGTAGCCTCACGCGACCCTCACCGCAGCACCTCTTATTGCCGATAAGAGGTGCTACGGTGAGGGTCGCGTGAGGCTACGGTGAAGCTACGGCGGAACTGCGGGCGTAAGAGCGCCAATAGGCCGCCAGCGGAGCCAAGGCTGCTGAAGCAGTGGCCGGGCTGGGTGCGGAGGGGAACTGTGGTGCTTTGGGCGCAAGGGGCGCTCTCATTAACACCCCGCTTCAGTGCGGCGAAATGGCGCCGAGGGGGACCCTCAACCGCTTTAGCGGTTTTTCCATGCGCGGCGCTAGGGTCCAACCCTTGGGAAACCGCTAAAGCGGCTGAAATGCTTCGCCAGCCTGCCTCCACCCCGCTGAAGCGGGGTGTTAATGAGAGCCCGGGCCTTTCCACTGAAAACAGCGAGGAGCCCGGCAAATGGTCTTAACCCTCACCGTTTCAAGGTCTTATGAGTTAGTTCGGCATCCACCCTGATCGGCGTCGGCGCTACCGCCGTTTCCTGCTTTTCGATCCCGCCCAAGTCGGCTAGTATTCCATCAACTAGTTGATTAGGACGCTATGCCAATTTACGAATATGCCTGCCCGAAATGTCGGGTGATCTTTAACTTCCTGTCGAAGCGGACCAATCCGGACCGCTTGCCGGTGTGCCCAAAGTGCGGCAACAAGAAGATGACAAAACAGATGAGCCGATTCGCCATGTCGCGCGGGCTCAAGGAGCCGCCCGCCAAGAGCGAAGCCGACAGCAGCGAACCGCCGATGCCCGATTTCGATGATCCGCGTATGGAGCGCGCGATGATGGAGATGGAGCGCGACATGGAGCATCTGGATGAAAACAACCCGAAGCACATGGCGCACATGATGCGCAAGATGAAAGACCTCATGCCGCCCGGCAGCGTGCCTAAGGAACTCGATGTCGCCATCAAGCGCCTCGAGGCGGGCGAAGACCCGGAGAAGATTGAGGAGGACATGGGCGATGTGCTGGGGGATTTCATGGGCGGACCGGACGAAGAAGGCGGGATGGGCGGGGGCGCCCCATACTCGCATGATAGCGGGCTCTATGACTATTGACAGGTTTCCATGGCCCACATCCACGAGAAGATTGATTTCACCGTCGCCATCTTCGTCGTCCATGAGGGCAAGGTCTTGCTCATCCATCATCGCAACCTGAATAAATGGCTGCCGCTGGGCGGGCACATCGAACTGGACGAGGACCCTGAAACCGCCGCGTTGCGCGAGGCCAAAGAAGAAAGCGGGCTGGAGATCGAGCTGCTGGGCGAACGCCCCCCCACCACGGGGGCCGGCACCCGCGCCCTGATTGCGCCCCGCTTCCTGGACATCCATCGCATCACGGACACCCATCAGCACATCGGCATGATGTACTGGGCGCGGCCCAGGACCGGCACGCTAACACTGGCTCCCTCGGAGCACCACGACATCCGCTGGTGTACCGGCGCCGACCTGGACCACCTCCAACCCCCCATGAGCAACGCGGTGAAATGGTATTGCCGCGCCGCCCTGGAAGAGGTTGAGGGATGAGGGTTGAGAGTTGAGGGACCTGGGCCGGCCGGCGCCCCTTCACGTTTCACGCATCACGCATCACGCATCACGCATCACGCATCACGTTTCACGCCTCCTCCATGTTCTCCCGTCGCCTAAAGACCGGATACTTCATCGTGGAAGCGCTGAACTCCTTCGCATCGGTCTATTACCTCTACTACGTGTATTTCTTCATGCAGCGGACGTTCGGCTTTGGCAACAAGGCCAACCTTCTGCTGGCGGCGCTGAATGGGGCCATTTACGCGCTGATGGCCTGGCAGGGTGGGAAATTCGCGCAGCGATTTGGCTACCTCACCGCACTGAAGGTCGGTTTCAGCATCATGACGGCGGCGCTGGCGCTCGGCAGCCAGCTCCACACGGCGGGCGGGCAGATCCTCGTCCTGGCCGTGACGGTGGCCGGCGTGTGTTTCACCTGGCCAAGCCTCGAGGCGCTCGTGAGCGAAGGGGAGCAACCCGCGAGGCTGCCGCGAGTGGTAGGGGTTTACAACATCGTGTGGGCCGCGACCGCTGCCCTGGCTTACTTCACCGGCGGGGCGATCTTGGAGAAGCTGGGATGGAGCAGCCTGTTCTACGTCCCGGTGGCAATCCTGCTGACGGAGCTTGGCCTGACGCTCTGGCTTGAATCCCACGCCCGCGGGGCGGCGACCTCGGTTGGGGGCGCCTCGCCTGCTCCCGCGCTGGCGCCGCGGCTTCGCCCGGCCGCCAGGACAAAGGTGTTCCTCCGCTTGGCCTGGCTGGCCAACCCGTTCGCTTATATCGCCATCAATACGTTCATTGCCGTAATGCCCGGCATCGCCCGGCGGCTGGAGCTCTCAACCATGGCAGCAGGGTTTTGCTGCTCGTTCTGGTGCTTCACGCGGCTTGGGGCGTTCTTCGTGTTGTGGCACTGGGCGGGCTGGCACTACCGGTTTCGCTGGTTGCTCACTGCCTACCTTGGGCTGGTTGCCGCCTTTGCCGCTACCCTGATGGCGCCCAACCTGGGGGTGCTGATCGTGGCACAACTTGTCTTTGGTATCGCCGTCGGCTTGATCTACTACTCCTCGCTGTTCTACTCGATGGATTTGGGCGACACCAAGGGCGAGCATGGCGGCATTCACGAAGCCGTGATCGGGCTGGGCAACTTTGCCGGCCCGGCGGTGGGGGCCGCCTCCCTGCACTTTCTGCCGCAATACGCCCACAGCAGCGCCATCGCCGTCAGTGGCCTGCTGCTCTTAGGCTTGGGCGGGTTGCTGGCCATCTGGCGCAAGGGCATTTAAACCATGTTCGACCGAGAACTCCGGAGCGGGAATGCCCGCCTGCAAAAGCCCTTGCAACCCGGCACGGTATGGCCTACTGGTTTCCGCACCGAGTTTACGCTTAATCGCTTTGACCCTTGAACGCACTTAACTAACGCATGTCATTACTGGCTGGCAAATTGGGTATCGTCTTCGGCGTGGCCAACAAACGCTCGATTGCCTGGGCGATCGCGCAAGCCTGGCATGGCGCGGGCGCCCGGCTCGCCTTCACCTACCAGGGGGCGCGGCTTAAGGAG